>ERZ1034980.348-NODE-348-length-36494-cov-399.294986_pt1 | contig 36494 bp, 60 predicted proteins | sample MGYA00520622_ERZ1034980 | MGnify/ENA primary metagenome ERZ1034980 (study PRJEB33766, sample SAMN09781791) | gut metagenome | biome: gut microbiome | host: Homo sapiens | place: Madagascar | study: EMG produced TPA metagenomics assembly of the PRJNA485056 data...
AATTACACGCTGAGGGGGTGCCGTGGCGTGTAATTTATTCCGAAAACCCGGCGTTTGAGATTTGGAAGGAGGCGGCGGGAATGGGACGACCGGCAAAATCTGTTGATGTGCTGACGAGCACCAAATCGTCGCACCTGACCAAGGACGAGATCCGCACGCGCAAGGCAGCGGAAAGCGCCGGACTCTCTGGGACCAAGCTGCGCGAGCGCGCGGAGGTCAAGAGCGATCCGGTTGCGCACGCGGAATTTTTGCGCGTGTCCCGGCTGCTGACGAAGGTCGGCAAGAACGACGCGATGTTTGAGCCGATCATCAACCGCTACTGTCAGCTGCAATCCGAGTGTGCGGCGTTTGAAAAAATGCGCGAAGAGTTTGAGGCAGATCTGAAGGAGCTGCGCGCGAATGTGGAGATCGAGGACGGAACGCGCTACCGGTTGAAAGCCAAGATGCAGGACGCGATCCTCAACGCCGACAAACAGATCCAGCAGAAACGCAAGATGCTCTTTGACATCGAGCGCGAGTGCGGCATGACTGTCTCCTCCGCCGTCCGGATCGTGCCGAAGGCCGCACCGAAGGAAACCAATCCGCTGTTGGAGATACTGGGTGGAGATTGAGAGCAGCCGCGCGGCGGAGTACGCGCGCTGGTGCGTCGCGGAGACCGGCGGACAGGTGCCGCACTACGTCAAGCTGCAAGCGCGGCAATGGCTCGACATCCTCGAGGGCAAAGTGCCCGGTGCGCGTGTGGACGATGCGGCGTATAAGCGGGTGAGCAAGCTGCTGCGCCTGATGGTGCATCCAGACCTTGGGTGCCCCATGGCGGACGGGCTCGAGGACTACGCGCACCTGCTCATCGCGGCAGTGTTTTGCACGAGGGCGGACGACGGCGCGCGATACTACGAGACTGCCGTGCTCGAGATAGCGCGAAAGAATTTTAAGACGTTTAACAGCGCAGCGGTGTTTATCCTGCTGATGCTGACAGAGCCGCGCTTCTCCCGTTTTTTCTCGGTCGCGCCGGATCTGAAGCTATCCTCGGAGCTAAAGGTGGCGATCCGCAAGATCATCAAGTCCTCGCCGCTGCTTGCAGACGACAGCGTCTTTAAGGTACTGCGCAGCGAAATCCGCTGCAAGCTGACCGACAGCGACTATACACCGCTTGCGTACAGCAACGACAAGATGGACGGCAAGCTCGCCAATGCATTCCTGGCGGATGAGGCGGGCGCAATGGACAGCTACCCGATAGAGGCCATGAGATCGTCGCAGATCACGCTGCGCTCCAAGCTGGGCATCATCATCTCGACACAGTACCCCAACGATGAGAACGCCATGATCGACGAGATCGACATCAGCAAAAAGGTGCTGGACGGGCTGCTCGAGGGGCGGCGCTTTGCGCTGCTGTATGAGCCGGACAACGAGCTGCTGGAAGAGGATCGCTGGCAGACTGATGACCGGGTGATTTACCAGGCAAACCCGGTCACGATCAAAAATGAGAATATCTTCAAGGCCATCGTCGATATGCGGACGATGGCCGTTTTGTACGAAAACAAGAGAGAGAACTTTTTGTGCAAGCACTGCAACATCAAGTTTAAGGGGCTGGGCACGGAGGGCTATGTCGAGGTCTCCAGAGTGCAGGCCTGCCGGCGCGATGTGGACGATGAATGGTGGCGCGGGCGGCGCGTGTGGCTGGGACTCGACCTCTCGCAGACCGACGATAACACGGCGGTTGCCATGGTCACGACGGAGGACAACAGGATCTATGCACGGGTGTGGGGATTTATTCCGGCGGCGCGAACGCTCCTGAAGTCCAAGCGCGAGGGCGTCAACTACGACCGCATGATCAAAGACGGCGTGTGCTTTGCGTGCGGCGATGAGGTCATTGACTACGGCGATGTGGAGCGCTGGATCATCGGGTTGCAGGAGCGGTACGGTGTGGAGGTCATGCAGATCGGCTACGACCGATACAACGCAATCAGCACGGTGCAAAAGCTGGAGGACGAAGCACTGGAATGCGTGGAGATCAAGCAGCACTCATCCGTGCTGCACAGCCCGACCAAGCTGCTGCGCGAGCAGATCCTGAGCGGCGCGTTTAGCTACGACGCCAATCAACTGCTCGAGATCAATTTTCAAAATGCGCGATGCACCAAGGACACAAATATGAATCTGTATGTCAACAAAAAGCGCAGCGCGGGAAAGGTCGATATGGTAGTTGCGCTGATTAACGCCGTGTACCTCGTGCAGCAGGAGATACTGTACGGCAGCGGATTCGCGGCGCAGGTATTTTGACGAGGTGAAACGATGGGATGGATTAAACGAGTACTCGGCATCGAACGCCGGGCGACAGAGGTAGAAGTCGAGAGCACGCTGCTGCAAAGCCTGCTCGACGAATCAGATGTCACACGTGAAACAGCCTTGCAGGTGCCGACCATCAGCGGCGGGATTGACCTGCTCGGCGCGCTGGTGGCCAGTACGCCGATTAAGCTGTACCACGAGCACGACGGCAAGGCGCACGAGATTGTGGGCGATCCGCGCATCCGGCTGCTGAATGACGAGACCGGCGACACGCTCAACGCCAACGAGTTTTGGCGCGCCATGGTCCGGGACTACTACCTCGGCAAGGGCGGATATGCGTATATCCAGCGCAGCGGTCTGAGCGTCATCGGTCTGTACTATGTCGATGAGCGCAATATCAGCGTGGCACGCGGCGCGGACGCTATCTTTAAGGAGTACGACATCTTGGTACAGGGAAAGCGCTACCTGCCGCACGACTTTTTGCGCATCCTCCGCAACACGCGGGACGGCGCGGAAGGAATCCCCATCACGCGTGAGAGCAAGACGCTGATCTCGACCGCGTACCAGACGCTGCTGCTTGAGCGCAAGCTCGCGCTCATGGGCGGCAACAAAAAGGGATTTATCCAGTCCGCGAAAAAGCTGACGCAGGAGGCCATCGAGCAGATTAGAAAATCGTGGAACGAGATCCACTCCAACAACGCCAGGGCGGACAACATCGTGGTGCTCAATGACGGCGTCACGTTTAAGGAGTCGAGCGCAACCAGCGTCGAGTTGCAGCTCAACGAAAACAAGCGCACCAATGCGGACGAGTTTGCGAAGATCTTCCACGTGCCGTCGGGGATGATCGGCGGCACGGCAACACAGTCGGACATCGCCAGCCTGGCACGCCTAGCCGCGATCCCGCTGATGGAGGCCATCGAGTGCGCACTCAACCGCGACCTGCTGTTGGAGTCCGAAAAGGGCTCGCTGTATTTTGCGTTTGATACCAAGGAGCTGCTCAAGGCCGATATGCAGACGCGGTTTAATGCGTACAAGACCGCGTTGGACGCGAACTTTATGCAGATCGACGAGGTACGTTTTGCGGAGGATCTCGACCCGCTCGGCCTGACGTGGATCAAGCTCGGCTTGCAGGATGTGCTGTACGACCCGCGCACCAAGCAGATTTATACGCCCAACACCAATCAGACCACGCAAATGGACGAGCAGCCGTTGCCAGTTGAGGGCGACCGTGGTATACTGGACGAGAGGGCGCAAAAAAGAAGAACGAACGGCCAGTTTGGCGAGAGCGACGGCATGGGTGGAAAGGACTCCGGCGGGACTGGAGGACAAGGAAGTGCGGCAGAAGCGGAAGCCCCACCGAAAACGCGGAAACAGCCTAATGGTAGTATAGTGCTGGTAGCGGGTGAAAAGGAGCGCTATCGCAAAAATATCATTGGCACCAAGTGCGGCGATGGCGTGAAAATCACGCGGTTTGGTAAGTCACACGTACTGGGAAGAATCGCGAAGCGAGGAATATCTCCAAAGCAGATAACGGATGCTCTGAAGGACAAACATCCGGACGCGTCAAAAACAATAGAGGGGAGATTTGCCTACAAAGACCCGAAGACGGGAGTGCGTGTTATTGTTGACCACAAGGACGGCGCAATCGTGACAGTCACCAACGAATAGAGGGGTGTAATGTGTTTGACAAAGAGATGTTCACGCCGGAGGAACGCGCGTGGATTAAGGACGAAATAAAAATCGATCTCGACCGCCAAGAATTTACACAAGAGGTAATGAACAATATCTGGTGGGGAGCGATCGACATCGAATGCGACGAAGCAGAGCTGGAGGATGAAAGATATGCGGACGTTGATACGGATGCAGATGATTTTGTCCCGGAGGAAACGGACCGCATAAAAATGGCTTGCAGAATTGTCGACAAGACGAACGCGAAATGCACGATATAAGCCAACAATAAAACCGAAAGCATCTTGAGAAATCAAGGTGCTTTTTTGTTGCCAGGAAAAGGAGTGAGAGCATGAGAATTGAGATCCGCGCCGATGGGGCGCATATCTCCGGGTACGTCAACGCCACGGAGAAAAAAAGCAATCCGGTCATGACGCCGCACGGACGGGTGGTCGAAGAGATCGAGCCGCGCGCGTTTGCGGAGGCGCTGGAACGGGCACGGGACGTGCCGCTGACGGTGGACCATACGGAAAAGGTGTATGCGTCTACCGGGGCGGGCACGATGGAGCTGCGCGAGGACGGCATCGGCCTGCACGCGGACGCGACCATTACCGACCCGGCACTGATCGACGCGGCGCGCGGAGGGAAGATCCGCGGCTGGTCCTTTGGGATGTACAACGTGCAGGACGAGATCGAGCAGCGGGCGGACGACGTGCCGCTGCGCAAAATCAAGGCTCTGGACCTTGACCATGTGACGCTTGTGATTGACAAGCGCCCTGTGTACAGCGCGACCTCGGTCGAGGTGCGCGCGGATGCGGAGGCGGTCGTGGAGACCCGCGCCGCATATGGAGACGCACAGATCGTGGACAATGCGCCGCGATTTGATAACTCGGCCTACCGCGCACGCGTGGAGGCCATCAAAGATGTGAAGGAGGCTAAATGATGAAGAACCTGAAAGCACTGGTCGAGCGCCGTGCAAAGCTGCGCGGCGACATGACCGCCATGGTCGAAAAGGCCGACACCGAAAAACGTGCACTGTCCGAAGAGGAAGCCGCGGCATTTGACGAAGCCGAGGCGGAGATCAAGGCACTCGACGAGACCATTGCGCGTATCAAGCGGATGCGCGACATCCCCGACGAGCCCGATGCGGCGCAGGGCGGAGACAGCGGCGGCGCGGATGTGCTGTCCGAGGAGGAGCGCGCCTTTGCGGACTACGTCACCGGCAAGGTGACGGAGTTGCGCGCCGGCGAGCAGAACGTGACCATGGGCAACAACGGCGCGATCATCCCCACGAGCATTGCGGACAAGATCATCAAAAAGATCAAGGACGTGTGCCCCATCCTTGAACGCGCGACCATGTACAACGTCAAGGGCACGCTCAAGGTCCCCGTCTGGGGCAAGGCCAACACCACCCACGACATCGCCGTAGGCTACCAGACCGAGTTTACCGACATCACCGCCGATGCGGGCAAATTTACCAGCATCGACCTGTCCGGCTATCTTGCCGGCGCGCTGGTGCTGATCGGCCGCTCTGTCGAAAACAACGGTGCGTTTAGCGTGGTCGATTTTATCACCACGCAGATTGCCGAGGAGGTTGCGGCGTGGATCGAGGGCCAGCTGCTGACCGGCACCGGCACGTCCGCCGCGCAGGGCGCGCTGAACTGCGACAACACCCTGACTGCCGCGGGCGCGACCGCCATCACCGCCGACGAGCTGATTGAGCTCCAGTCCAAGGTCAAACAGGCGTACCAGGGCGACGCGATCTGGATTATGCATCCCGCCACCTTTACGGCGATCAAAAAGCTCAAGGACGGAAACAACCGCTACCTGCTCCAGGACGATATCACCGGGGATTTCCCCTTCCGCCTGCTGGGCAAGCCGGTTTATCTGTCCGACAACATGCCTGCCGTCGCCGCGTCTGCCAAGACGATCCTCTACGGCGATATGCGCGGTCTGTCCGTCAATTTCCGCGAAAACATCTCGGTCGAGGTCCTGCGCGAAAAGTACGCCACCCAGCACGCGCTGGGCGTTGTGACCTGGTTTGAGTTTGACTCCAAGGTGACGGATAACCAGCGCATGGCGGTGCTGGTCCAGAAGGAGTCCTGACGGAGGGGATAAAAAATGAAGCTGAGCGAGATCACCGCCCAGCTGGTGAAGCGATACGCGCACATTGACGGCAACGAGGATGATGAGCTCATCGAGCAGGTCATCCTCCCTGCCGCGCGGGCGTATGTGCTGAGCTATACCGGGCAGACCGCAGGGGCGGCGGACGAAATCCCAGATCTGGCCGTTGCGTGCCTGGCGCTGAGCTGCCACCTGTACGATCACAGGGACATGTCGGAGGACAAGGCACAGATCAACGCAGTGATGGACGGCATCCTCGGGATGCATACACTCAACTACCTGTAAGGAGGCATTGACATGGCATTTTCCGCGCCGAATCCAGGCCGGATGCGCTGGCGGGTTACGATCGCAAAGGACACAACAGACACGCTGGACGCGGACGGCTATCCGGCGACGGGAATGCAGACGATCTGCGAGGGACGCGCGGCACGGATCGAGGCCGGGTACGGATTTGACACCGCCCAGCGCGATGAAGCGCAGCACGTCCAGCAGCGCACGGTGACAATACGCTACCTCGCGGGCGTGGACGAGACCTGCCGCGTCTATATCCACGGTGACGGGGACAAGGCGCAGGATCGCGCATGGTGGAAGGTCATCGGCCTGTACGATCCGACTGGGAGCAAGAGCTGGCTCTCGGTGACGATTGAGAGGGTGGTTGCGCAATGAGCGTCAATGAGATCATTCGCGGCGCGCTCGCACCGACCGGCCTGACGTGCGTGCCGGACACGCACGTCCCCGGCGCGGGAACATATTACACCTTTACGGTGTACACGGTCCCGACGGCGTGGGGCAACAACAGCCCGGACGCGGAGATTTGCAGCGTGTCGGTGCATCTGTGGGGGCCGTCCAAGGACAACCTGCTGGCGCTGCGCGCGAAAACGCGCCGTCTGCTGCACAACGCGGGGATGACGTGGCCAAGCGAGATCGACGCGAGCGACGAGGACGGGCAGCACTATCTGTATGAGTGCCAGGTCTTGCAGCCGGTCCCACGGGAGGCGTGAAATGGCAAAGCTCAATGTAGACTCCGCAAAGCGTGAGCTGGAGTCCGTGCTTGCACTGACGCAGGACATGTCGATGCTGCCGGCAGAGGTGCAGGACGCGATGCTGCAAGCGGAGGCCGAGGTGGTCTACCGCGCGCAGCATGAGTCCGCACTCAAGGATCTGGATGAGAGAGGTTACAGCACGGGCGCGACGGCGGCGGCACTCGCCATCGACAAGCCCAAGGGCGGCAAAACGCGCTCCATCTCCATTGTATTTAAGGGCAAGCGCGGCACGGGGAAGGCGAGGCGCTCCACATCCACAGTAGCATTTTTTAACGAGTTTGGCTCGAAGAGAATCCATGCGCGGAAGTGGATTCAGAAGGCCAACGAGAAGAGCGCGGATGAGGCGGTGAAGGCCGCAATGAAGGTATACGATAACTGGCTCAACAGCCATTGAAAGGAGTAAAGCATGGCAAGATACGGTGCAAAATATGTCAAATGGGCGCCTTACAAGACGGCGGACAGCTCGTCCGCCGCGCCCGTGTATGACAACACCAAAGCGGTCGAGCTGTCCGAGCTGACGACCGCCAACTGGACGCCCACCATTGCGAGCGGCCAGCAGTACGGCAACAACATCAAGGTTGAGGACATCTCGCAGGTCACGGGCGGCACGCTGGCGCTGGAAGTGACCGACCTGCCCGAGGCGGCGCGCATTGCGATCTACGGCAACAAGCAGGACAGCGAGTCTGCCGCAACCAAGTCCGTGCAGGGCGCGGAGGACGAACCGCCCTACGGCGGAGTTGTGTACATCAAGTGCGGCGTGCGCAACGGTGTGTATTACTGGGAGGGGTATTTTTACCCCAAGTGCAAGGCGGTGCCGACGGCGGACGGCGTGCAGACCGGCAACAGCTCCATTACGCTGACCGGCGACAGCCTGAGTCTGTCCGTATTCCCGCGGCTCAACGACCAGGGCGTGCGGGAGATCTCCAAGCGCTTTGACACGGAGGCCGCTGCCGTTACCTGGTGCAACACGCAGCTGGGCATCACCGGGGGCTGATGAGACACGGAGGCGGGCAGGGATATCCCTGCCCGCTGTTTTTTGAATATAAACGGGGAGGATCAAGATGAAAGAGGTAACTGTGAGGGTTGCAGGACAGGAGATCCCGCTGTATTACAACGGCTATGCGATGTACGCCGTGCGCGATCTGCTGGGCGAGGAAAAAATCTATGATGTATTGGCGCAGGACACGCCGGAGGCGTTTGAAAAAACGTGCGAGATTGCGTCGATCCTTGCCACGCAGGGCGAATTGTACCGCCGCTATATCGGCATGGACAAGGGGCGCATCCTCTCCGCGCAGGTGCTGCGGCTGATCCTCCGCCCGGCGGATATGGTGGCGCTGCGCAAGGCGATCATGGACGCATTTGTGGCCGGGATGCAGGCGGAGCAGCCGGAGGACGCGGACGTTGACCTCGGTTTGCAGGAGTTGGACGCAAAAAAGAGCAAAAAAAAAGGCTGACGCGCGCTGAATACATCCACTTGGGGCTGCTGCTCGGGCTGGACCCGCGCACGACCCTGATGATGCGCCCCGGCGAGGTTGCGGAGCTCGCCCAGCTGCGCGCGCCGCGGGAGAAAGGTGAGGACAGATGAGCGTAACGCGCACAATATCGACAAAACTGGCCATCGAGGGCGAGGCCGAATATCAAGCCAAAGTCAGAGAGTGCAACGCGGCGCTGAAAGAGACCGGATCGGCGCTGGATCTGGTCAACGCCAAGTACGACGCCAACGACAAGAGCATGGAGGCGGTCAAGGCACGCGGCGAGGCACTTGAGGCCATGTACGACGCGCAAAACAAAAAACTGACGGAGTCCCGCGCCGCGTTGGAAAACGCTCGGCAGGCGCAGGAAAAGCACGGGAAAACCGTGGACGATCTCAAAAAGCGGCTGGCAGACGCGACCGACGAGCTCAACAAAATGACCGAGAGCGGCGAGGACAACGAGGAGCAGCAAAAGGCGCTCAAGGACGAGATCGACAAGCTCAACAAGGAGCTGGGCATCGCGCAGAACATGTACGACGCGGCGTCCAAGGGCGTGACCAACTGGACGATCTCGGCCAATAAGGCCGAGGCAGATCTCTACAAGCTCCAACGCCGGATCGAGGAGAACAACAAGACGATGGAGGACACGCCGGAGACGGCGAAAGAGGCGGGCGACTCGCTGGGCTACTTGGGCAAGATGGGCGAGGACGCTAAGTCCATGATCGGGTCTTTTTTGGGCAAGGCGGCGGAGATGGCCACGCTTGCGGGCATCATTGGGATCACAACGCAGCTCGGCCGAGCGCTCTATGATATGGCGGACGCCTATATGGAGGCGGCAGCAACCATCGAAAAAGCCACCGGCGCGACCAAGGACGGGCTGAACGACATGGCCAACACGGCCTATGCGGCGCTGGCTCAGACGTACACCACGCTGGACAACATCTCCGGCGCGGTTGGCGAGATCAACACGCGCTTTGGTGTGACGGGCGACGATTTGGAGCGCCTGACGGTGATGTTTGCGGAGTTTTCCCGCATCACCGGCAAGGACGTCGTGGGTGCGGTGCAGCAGGTATCAAAGATCGAAAAAGCCTGGAATATCGACATGGCGGACACGGAGCTGCTCATGGACAAGCTCGCCAAGGGCGCGCAGGCGTCGGGCATCTCGGTGGACAGCCTATCCTCCATGCTGATCGAAAACAAGGCGCAATTTACCTCGTTGGGGTACGGCCTCGACGAGGCAATCGGGTTGCTGTCCATGATGGAGCTGGAGGGCGTCAACGCGTCCCAGGCGCTGGCCGGTCTGCGCGCAGCGGCGAATAAGCTGGCCAGAGCGGGCAAGGACAGCAAGGACGGCATCCAGGAGTATATCCAGGCGATCAAGGAGGCCAAGACACAAACCGAGGCAGCGAAGATCGGCCTGGAAGCCTTTGGCGAGGACGCGGGCGGCACGCTGGTCGAGGCGATCCGCTCAGGGCGATTTGAACTCGGCGAGTGGACGGAGATGATTGCAACCGCGGACGGCACCCTGCAAGCAACGGCGGACACCTCCAAGACGTTTGGAGAGATCTGGCAAAACGTCAAAAACCAGGTCACGGCCAGCATCCAGGAGATCGGGCAGCAGATCGACCAAATGACGGGCAGGACGGCGGACGCGCTGACGCAGTCCGATGCGATGCTTGCCAATGCGCAGAGCAACTATGAGGCGTCGAGCAACCGCATCGCGGCGGCGAGCACGGTCGCGGCTGAATACGTCGCCCGGCTGGATGCGCTGGAAAAGCAGGGCGTGACCACGAGCGAGGCGCAGCAGGAGTACAACAACCTGATCGAGCAGCTCAATACCATCATGCCGGAGCTCAATCTCCAGCTGGACGAGCAGACCGGGCTGCTCAAGGGCGGCGCAGAGGCGCTGCTGGACAACGTCGAGGCATGGAAACAATGGGCTACGCAGCAGGCCATGCAGGACAAGTATACCGACACGCTCAAGGCATACGGACAGGCGCAGGTGGAGGTCGCCGAGAACACCGTAAAGCGCGCGGAAGCGCAGGAGCGGTTGAGCAAAGTACAAGCCGAGTATGATGTTGCGCTGAATGATTACATCTCAAAAACAAAGGGTCTCTATCTTAGCAACGAGCAGATCGAGGCCATATACAGAGATGAGGTCAAAAACCTCGATAAACTCGAAAAAGAGCTGAATAAGGCCAACAACGAGTACAACAACTATGACAAGGCCGTGCAGGACGCCACCGAAACGATGGAGGACTGCAACGAGCAGATCGAGGCCATGGGCAAGGTGCTCGACGAGACCACCGACACCACGGTGGAGGACACCGAGGACATGGCGGACAGCTGGGAGCAGTACGCCGAGAGCGCGGGAGCGGCGGTCGAAGCGATCAATGCCGAGCTGGCCGCGCTGCAAGAGGAGTACAAGGCGGCGTATGATACGGCGCGGACGGCCATCGACGGACAGATCTCCGCGTTTAAGGAGATGCACCAGGCGACGGCACAGGAGGCGCAAGCCGCCGCCGAAGCGTTGGGCAAGGCGCTTGAGAGCCAGATCCAGTATTTGGCCGAGTACAACGCCAATTTTGAGGACTTGATGAGCCGCAATATTGACGGCATCGACAAACTGGCCTCCGCCCTCGCGGACGGAAGCGAAGAGAGCGCAGCCATCCTTGCCGGGTTGTCCGACATGACGGACGAGGAGATCGAGGACATCATCGACAAGATGGGCGATGTCGAAAAGGGCAAGGACGTATTTGCCGAAAACGTGGCCAAGATGCAGACCGACTACGATGAGCGGATGGAGGGCATCCGCACCAAGACGCAGGAGGTCATGGAGGACGTGGTACAAAAGCTCAACGAGAGCGAGCGCGCCTATGCCAGCGCAGCGTCCACCGGCGCAGCCGTCGCGGAGGGCTTGCAGTCGCAGGTCGGCGCGATCCAGGCGGTTGCGGACGAAATCAACAGCATCCTGCAAAGCATTGGCAGCATGGCCGACCAGGTGAACGCCAAGGCGAGCGGGATTAAAAAGCCAGGCCAAAGCAAAAAGGGAACGTCGGCGGCGGTCGGATTGTACAACGTCCCGTATGACGAGTTTGAGGCAGTGCTCCACCAGGGTGAGCGCGTGCTGACGGCAGCGGAGGCGCGCGTCTACAACGCCGCCGAAAAGAGCGGCAAGCTCACAAACAACAACGACAACTCCAAGACCGTCAACGTCGGCGGCATCACCATCAACGACGGTGGCAACGGCCGAAAGGTGGCGCGGCAGGTCGAAAAGGCCATTAGGAGGGCGCTGAGATGAGACAAAACGAGGCCATCCAGTGGATTAGCCCCAGCGGCGAGGCGATCACCATCGCCGCAGTAGGAACGCCGGTGCATCTGGACGAGGTGCGCGGGCTGGACGGGTTGGAGCAGGACATCTACACCGTCAAGGGCAGCGGACAGGCGGGCTTGAGCGTGGCGGGCGCGACGCTGATGGAGCGGGAGATCGAGATCACGGTTTCCATCGCGCGCAATCACGTCCCCTACCGCCGTGCGCTTCTGCGCGCGTTCCGCCCGGCCTCCACGCCGGGCACGCTGGTATTCCGCCGCGGCGAAGAGTCGTGGCACATCTCCGCATATGTCGAGACTGCCCCGGTGTTTGAGCTGGGCGTGCTCGAGACGGGGACGATTACGCTGCTCTGCCCCTCCCCCGCTTTGCTGGCGGGCGACGCGGACGCGACTGGAAGCGTAGATATCGCCGAGTGGATCGACGATATCGAATTTGATTTTGAGATCCCCGCAGAAGGGCACACGCTGGCGCATCGTGCGCCGCAGCTGATCGTGGACGTGTACAACGACGGCGATCTGGAGGCGGGTACGCGGATCGTGTTTGCCGCCAACGGCGCGGCGAAAAACCCGAGCCTGGTCAACGTCCAGACACAGGAGAAAATCAGCCTGACGATTACCTTGCAGGCGGGCGACCTGCTGGAGGTCAACACGGCCTACGGCAAAAAGCGCGTCACACTGACGCGCGACGGAACGCAGAGTAACGTATTTAACCTGCTGGACGCGGGCAGCAGGTGGATGCAAATGCATCCAGGCGACAACTTTTTGAGATTTGCCGCAGATGAGGGCGCGGACAACCTCGACGTGCGGATCTATTCATCGTCGGCGTACTCCGGCGTGTAAGGAGGGGAGATCGTTGGTATTCCAAGTATATTCGCCCGCGGGCGCGGCGCTGGGGCTGGTGGAAGCCTATGAGAGCGTCACGTGGACGCGCCGCCTGTATGAGGCGGGAGAGGTCGAGATCGTCGCCCCCGCCACGCCGGAGCACCTGGCGCTGCTCAAGGACGGCAACATCGTCGTGCGCGATAAGACGGACGGCGATGCGGCGATTATTGAGGGCGTGGAGCTGGAGCGCGACGAAGAGGGCAGCACGATCACCGCGACCGGGCAGCTGCTCGCTGGCGTGCTGGCGCGCCGGATTGTCGCGCAGGACACCGCGCTGACCGGGGACGCGGAGAGCGTCATGCTCAAGCTCATCGGGGACAACTGCGTGAGCGTGGATGACGCGCGCAAGATCCCCGGCATGAGCGTGCCTGACAGCCAGGGACGCGGCGGCGAAGTCACCGAGTCCAAGGCGCTGGGCAAAACGGTGCTCAAGGCGCTGACCGACATTGCGGAGACGCAGGGCGTGGGCTACCGCGTCCTGTGGCCGTCGTGGGCGGTGCAGATCGTCATGGGACTGGACCGCACCAAGGCACAGACCACGAACCCGCGCGCGATCCTGTCCGTGGAGGGCGAGACGCTCAATGCCATCAGTTACAAGCACGACAGTGCGGGCAGCGTCAACGCCGCGACGGTGTACTGCGATATGCGCAGCAGCGGCACGAGCTTGGACAGTTTTTCCGAGGCGGTTGGATCCGCCTCGGGATTGGAACGCCGCGAGATCTATCTGACCGCATCACCCAAGGACGCGGTGGTGACGGTGGAGATACGCCCGGCGGACAAGGGCGGCGGCAAGGTGGTCACGACCGACTACACTGCGGGCGCAATCAACGTCGGCAAGCAGGCGCTCGCTGAATACGCCGCTGAGGATGCAGTCAGCGGTCGCACGTCCAACCTCGGCGGGCTGGTGCTGCGGCAGGATTTTGACCTGGGCGACAAGGTAACGATTGCCAGCAGCGAGTGGGGTATCGAGCAGGACGCGGTGATTACCGAGACCACGGAGACCTACGACGCGGAGGGCGTGCAGGTTGAGATCGTATTCGGCAAGCGCTCCACGGTGCGCGAGCTGCTGACCAAAGATATAGACAAGGAGATGGGACGCAATGGCTGAGTTGTATTTTCCGTTTGCATCGGTTTCCGGCGACCGAAAGGTGGGCCCAGAGATCTACGAGCGGATGCTGGGCGACATGTTTACGGCGGGCGTGTTTCCGCGCGGCGAGATGCTGGCGGTCGCGCCCGCGGGCGGAATGCAGATCACGCTCAAGACCGGCGGCGCGGTGCTGATCCGCACGGACGCAACGTCCGCAGGTCCGCGCGGCTACCTGTACAGCAACACGGCGGCGCAGACGCTGACCTGCAATGTGGCCGACGGCGTAGCCGGGCGCATTGACGCAGTTGTGCTGCGATGGAGCCGCACGGCGCGCAGCGTGACGGCGGCGATTGTGACGGGCACGCCTGCGGCAACGCCCACCGCGCCCGCACTGACGCGGACGGCGGACACATGGGAAATGTGCCTGGCACAAATCAGCGTCGCGGCGGGCACCACGGAGATCACGGCGGCGCAGATCACCGACACGCGCGAAACAGAGCTGTGCGGCATTGCATCCAGCATCGCGCAGTTGGACAGCGCGGAGTTTTATGCTCAGCAGACGGCGGTATTTGATGCGTGGTTTGGTAGCATCAAGGACACGCTGGAGGGTGACGTTGCGGGGCAACTGGCGGCTCAAATTGCTACATTGCAGCAACATACCGAGGGCGTGACCTGTGAGGTGTATAACGGATCGGTTACTTTGACGGCAAGTGCATGGACGGAAAACGCGGCAAAAATGAGAAAAGAGTATAAATTGCAAAACGCAAAAATCAAGACTAGTAGCAATGCCCGTGTCATCTTGCCGAATGCACTGGCCGGCACTGTTGATATCCAGGCGGAGCCGAGACCGTACAACGGGTATATGATACTGTATACGACGGATGCGGCCCCGACCGAAGATATCGAGGTACAACTGATTGTTGAGGAGGTGCGCATCATTGAGTAGCAGTGTACAAGTACTTGACCGCATTGGTTATGCGCAGGTTGTTGGCAGCGCCGGCGGTGGATCGGCGAATGCGGGCTGGTTTGGCGATGGGAGCGATGGAGATCTAGTCGTCACGGGAGATACGCCGCTGGAGGTAGCTCTTGACGAGGGGCAAATTGTTAAACAATACAATAATTTGACGATACAGCAAGGTGGAATTTTGCGGCCGGCAAATCGCTGTAACGGTATGATTTTGTTGGTCAAAGGAAATTTAACTCTTAATGGTACGATTTCTGTTGAGAAATGCGCGCCGTTATTAAATTCCAACGAAACCGAAGCTGTGAAGGAAAAGCACATTGTCTTGTGCGGGAGCATGACGGGGGGGAACGGTGGCGGAGGGGGAGCAAGCAGCAATAATTCGGCGCAATATAGGCTAACCCCTGGAACCGGTGGGGCCGGTTTTGCGCTTGGCGGCGGCTTTGGAGGCGGCAGCGCCGCCGGGGATGGGCAGGGCCCATCGTCAAAATATTATTGGGGGTACAACGGAGGGAATGGCGATCCTCGTCCTCCCATTGGCACACCGATACCGTACCCGTCACCAACCGGCGTGGGGAAAACCACGATGTATGGGGTTGGAGGATCTGGCGCGCACGCTGGAGAGGGCGTAGTGGGCGGGAGCGGCCCTGGAGGATCGGGTGCGGCGCTTATATATGATTCTCCGAACCTTATAAAAGCACACGGAAATAATGGAGATGCAATCGGCGGCGGCGCCCTTTGGATTTTTGTAAAGGGAAAAGTCAGAATTAACACCACCGGCAAAATAACTGCAAATGGTGGCGCTGGGGCAAAGGGTGCCTATGCGGCTAAGAATAATGCGGCAAATACGTCGGGGGGCGGTGGTGGTGCAGGCGGCGGCATTATTGTGCTGGTGCATACTGGGGACTATATCAACCAGGGGTCGATCACTGCCAATGGAGGTAGCGGAGGGGAGCGAGCAACGACGTCGATCACCTGCTATGCGGGCGAGGACGGAACTGCCGGGGCTGTCAAGGTATGCAATATCAATGAGTTAACGTAAGGAGCGGCAAAATGGAACGAAACTTGCGAATGATTATTGTGGCGGATAACAATACGGCAGACGGTCGGAGCTTGATCGCGAGCATTGCGCAAGATCCGGCTATCCCGCAAACGATCGTTACGCCTGCCCTGGTGCGGCACATTATCCCTATCAGGGCAAATCCGGCGGTCGGGGTTATGTTTTGGTCTAGCGATTTGCAGGGCTTGGCGGCGGATGTCGAAAATTTTGCAGCATATATCAAGGGCGAGGCAGAGGTCAAAGAGGCTGCACATGTTGCACAGAGGTATATCCCGGACGAAGTGGCGCTGGCGACTCCTGCGGTGCTGTTTGACACATGGAGCGCGGACAGCGTGGTCTATGCCAAGGGCGACATCCGTCAGTACAACGGTCTGCTGTACCGCTGCGCACAGCCGCACACGTCGCAGTCGGACCGGACACCGTCTGCTGCTGAGTCGCTGTGGACGCGGATCTCAGACCCGACGCAGGAGTGGCCTGAATGGATCCAGCCCGCCGGGGCCCACGACGCATACGCCAAAGGCGCGAAGGTCAGCTACAACGGCAAGCACTATGTCAGCACGGCGGACGCTAATGTGTGGGAGCCGGGCGTGTACGGCTGGGAGGAGGCGACTTGATGAACATCCGAGTCAAGATCACCCGCGACAGGAGCGGCAGGGTTGTGACGATGGAGATGGAGGACTACCTCAAGGGCGTGGTGCCGTCTGAGATCAAGGCCGAATCCTGCCCGATGGAGGCGCAAAAGGCGCAGGCGATTGCCGCGCGAACGTATGCCATCCGCAAGACCATCGACCGCCGCAGCAAGCCCTACGACGTGGACGACACGGCGGGCTATCAGGCGTATGGCGCACGTCCGCGTCACAAAAACAGCGACGCGGCAGTGGAAGCAACGCGCGGGCTGGTGCTGATGTATGGCGGCAAGCTCATCGACGCGGTCTACACCGACAGCAACGGTGGGCGCTGCGTGTCGTCCTTGGAGCGCTGGGGCAGTGCCGTCCCCTACCTGATCGACCAGCCCGACCCCTATGACAACTCCGGCAAGGTGCACGGGCATGGTGTAGGACTAAGCCAGACCGGAGCTGCCGCGCGGGGAAAGGCGGGGCAGACATGCGCGGAAATCCTCGGATTTTATTATCCGGGGGCGGCGATAAAAAAGTTGAAGGAGGCGGACAAGATGAATCTCGACGCGAGGCTATCCGAGAATTTTACACTGCGGGAATTTTACGATCCGGCGAACTATGTGGATGTGCTCAAAGGCAAGGCCGCACCCATCGTGCAGCCCAGCGACATCGACCATCGCATCGTGACGCTGCTCGAAAAATTGCGGGCGAAGTACCGCCAGAAATGGCCGGGCGTGGTGATCCGCATCCGACCGCACGGCGGCTACCGTCCCGATCCCTTGAATAAGCTGGTGGGCGGTGCACCTGGAAGTCAGCACCGCAAGGGCAACGCGGCGGATTATAGCGTCGTGGTGCTGGGCAAAGCAATCGACGCGCCGACGCTGGCGGTGTGGACGGAGCATTACATGCAGGAGCTGGGCATCAAGGGCGGCATTGGGATGTACAAGGCCACCGACAACTACATCCATGTCGATGCACGCGGCAAAAATGTCGCCTGGTACGACAGTTATTCTTCGGCCGGCTGCCCCGGACAGGGTGGTCGGCCTTGCACGTACCGCAAGGGCAGCAAGGGCGCGGGCGTGGTGCTGATCCAGCGGTATCTGGGCATCCCGGCTGACGGCAAATACGGCTCCCAGACGATGGAGGCCGTGAAGGCATGGCAAGCTGAGCACGGATGCACGCCGGACGGCATCTTTGGGCGCGAGACCAACCGCAAGATGGGCTATGTGCTGCCCTGGGAGGTGTAAGCCGTGACGCAAGACACGATCCTATACGGGCTGTTATTTATCCTCGCCCTCGTTCCGCTGGCGAATGTGATTATTGCAGCCGTCAATCTCTGGCGCTCCAAAAACAAGGACACCAAGGGCGACAGCGCCCAGGCGACGACGCTGCTAGTAGAGATCGGCGCGATCAAGAGCGGCGTCGAAGACATCAAGACCGAACAGAAGGCGCAGGCAAAGACCAACATCGAGGTCTTGCAGCGGCTCACGGCGGTGGAAGAGTCCGCCAAGCAGGCACACAAGCGCATCGACCGCATCCAGGAGGGGCGAGATCATCAGGACGGCGGTCACGGTGGCTAAAATCAGCAAGGGCACGCGGATGGCGAACAAGGTGCTGCTGTTTTTGGCGGTGTATCTGATCCTGTTTACGGTGGCCGAGACCATTGTGTTTTGCGCCACAGGGCAGGAGCAGACCGAGCTTGTGACCATGACGTTTACGGTCTTTGGCGTGGAGCTGGGCGGACTGCTGGCAAAGCGCATCGCCGAGAAGGTATTTGGCAAAAATAAAGATACAGATACGGAGGAATAAATTATGAATCTCGATTGGACGATGATCACGGGTATTGCCGCTGCGGTGGCGTGTGTGGGTATGGCGCTGGTGGTTATCCTCTGGCTGTGTGGCAAAATCAGCTCTGACCGCGTGACGCAGGTCTGGCGCTGGGTGTGCTGGCTGGTGCAGGCAGCAGAGCAGCTGTTTGGAGCCAAAACGGGCGAGCAGAAGCATGACTATGTTGTGGACATGCTCAAGCAGCTGGGGATCAAGGTCACGGACGAGATCGACGCGCTGATCGAGGCGGCTGTGCGCGAGTTGACGGACTAAGGAGGGAGCTGGTGTGCGATGCTTGCAGAGATCACGCGCGCCGGACTGAGCCGTGCACAGGTGGAAGCGCTGATTGACGAGTGGGTGTTTTCGGCGCGGGATCGGCAAATCCTGCGCCTGAAGCTGCTGGACGGGCAGACCTACGAGCAGATTGCAGAGGCGGTGCGTCCGCAGATGTCGCCGCGGCAGATCAAGCGGATTGTGACCTGCCGGGTGGATGATTTGCTCAAGCGAGTATGATGTTGGGGTGGGCTTCGGCCTGCCCCATTTTTTTTGATTTTTGGGCGAAAAATCTTCAAAAAAGTGTTGACAAAATCTACGCTATAGCGTATAATATAAAGTGTCAAGGGGAGATGGAAAAGCCCCAGAACAACGAGGAGGAAAACAAAAATGAAGTACAACATGAAGAACATCATGAGAAACGCCTGGAGCATCCGCAAGTCCGCTAATGTGTCTATGAGCGTTGCTCTCAAGGCTGCGTGGGCGCTGGAAAAGGCGATGATCGAGGCCGAGACCATCGGCAAGGAGTCCGGCTGGAACTATCGAGTGGTCGCGAACGACTGGGTAAAATACGGCAAGAACCGCACTTATATCTCCACTCGCATCTACACCAACGCCTGGAATCTCAAGAGAGAGCACAAGCTTGGTTACGTTGACAACATGACAGGCGCTTACATCGCGGCTTAATCAAAATAAGGATGGCAAAAAATGAAAAAGTTGAAAATGCGCGAAACCATGACACAGGAGGCTTATGAGGGGATGACGGCGGCAGAACGTCGCGGTGCGCTGAAAATCGAACAGGCCAAGGAGTGCAGCGGCTGGCGAAGCTACCCGACCACATGCGAACGCCTGGTTGCTCGGATCCCGTCCGACTGGTGGGATAAGTACAACGCTGAGCACATCGGCGAGGCCATGGCATTGCTCAAAATTGCTTATGATGATGGCCGCCGCGATCCAGACCCGGAGTATTGAATGCTTACGATGCCTGACATAAAAGCAAATCTCAAATGCAGGGAGTGTGGGATCCCCATCCCACACCCCACTGCGTATCAAACGCTCTGCGACGAGTGCGCAAAGCGCCTGAAAAGCGCAATGGCGCTCCGGCCGCGTGTATGCGTCGATTGCGGGATTACATTTGACGGTTATCCCAAATCTAAGCGCTGCCCGGTTTGCCGGCATGAGCGCGTACTGCGGCTGCGGGCGGGGTATCGGGCAGCGGAAAGGGCGGGCAAGCAGCGCAAGATTGGCGAGACGTATCTGTGTGAGAGATGCGGCAAGCCGTATACACTGACCGGCGGATTGCAGCGATACTGCCCGGATTGCAAGGACGAGGCGGCGCTGGAGGCTAATCGCGCTGCGTCCCGCGAGTATATGCGGGCGCACCGGCGTGAGCAGAAGCAATCTAAACATGCTGTCAGATATTGTGTGATATGCGGGAGAGAGATCTCTGCGAACACCAGCACCATCACGTGCAGCCCGGAGTGCGCGCTGGAGCGGAGACGGCAGCGGCAGCGCGCTGCGGATGCTCGGCGCGGAGTCGGGCGCGGCTCACAGGATTACACCCCGACAAAAGCACGCGGGAACCCGCGTACCCCAAAGTCGGCAAAAAAGGAGGAATAATATGGCAGTATCAGACGCCCAGAGAGCGGCGCGCTCCAAGTGGGACAAGGAAAATCGTAAAGCGATCACGTGCGTCCTGCCGCGCAAGCAGGCGGAAGCGCTCCGCGAGGCAGCAAAAGAGGACGGCACAAGTGTCAATCAGCTCATCATCGGATGGGTCAAGGAGTATCTTGCGGCAAGGGCGCCGGAGACCGACAAAAATGAGCCTTGCAAAACGTGAGCGGCTGTGCTATCTTATAGTTGCATACCGTGTCAGGCGCGCCTCCTCGCGCCGCCTGTGGATTGAAATGCGAATAGCAATGCAGACGATGCTTTTTCCAACCTTGCTCTTGCGGGGCGATGCGATGCTCGTGGTATGCGGAGCGCATCTCAGCATCCGACGCAGAGGGAGTCCCGCAAGGGGCTCCCTCCTTTTTTGGAATAGTGTTGATGGAGGTCGCCCAATGCCTGAAATCAGATCCAACGTTATTTGCCGAGAGTGTGGGACACCGATCCCGCATCCTACTCGGTATCAAAAACTTTGCAACGAGTGCCAGCAAAAAGCAATCCACAAGGACAAAAAAGCTGAACGCATTTGCATCGAGTGCGGTGGTAAATTTATCGGCGGGCCCAGCGCCAAGAGATGTCCAGACTGCAAGCGTGAGCGCACCATAGAGAGAGCGCGGCTGCACCAGCAAGCCAAAGCTGCGGGGCACGTGCGGGAGATCGGAAGGACGTATATCTGTGAGGCGTGCGGAAAGCCTTACGTCCTCAACAGTGGGATGCAAAAATATTGCCCGGACTGCATGGAGGAGCAACGCAAAAAAGATACCCGCGCAAAGGTGAATGAATACATGCGTGCCAATAAAGGCAAGTATCCCAAATACCCGCGTATGAGAGTATGTGTGATCTGTGGTAAGATACTCGAGCCGGGGACGCGCGAGATTACATGTAGCCCGGAGTGTGCGGAAAAAAGAGCATTGCAACAATACGACGCGTCAAAGGGCAACCCTGACCCGGACTATTACCCGACAATGGGCGCCGGGCATCCGCAAAAGTCCAGACGCCAGATGACTGAGCCCTCGGCGTCAGGAGCGGCCGCTCCGTTAGCGCGAAGTCACAAAACAGTCAGTTGTAAATTGCCTGCAAATGAGGCTAGGTCGTTTGCGGATGCGGCTCTTGTTAACGGAATGTCCGCATCACAACTCTTGCAACAGCTGGTCCACGACTACATGTCAGACAAAGACATAGAGGCGTTGGCAGCAGCGGCTGAAAAATTACCAAGGCACGCGCACCAAGACGTAAAAAAAACTTGTAAAAAGTGCGGAATCGAGTTTATGGGAGATCGTAATGCAAAATACTGCCCTGCATGCAAGATAGCCGTCCAACGACAGCAGACGTTAGACTACTCAAGACGCATGCGCCCAAGGAGCAGCCGCCACATAGGCGAGATCTATCCGTGCAAGCGCTGTGGTAATGATTATGTGCTAGAGACTCCTGGTCAACAGTATTGCCGTAAGTGCGCCAAGATTGCATATAGAGAGTACGCAGCCAATGCGTATCAAAATAAGCGAGCCAGCGAAGCACAAAAAAAAGAAGCAACGCCGGAGGAAGAGTCACAAAATACAGATCAGTGAAAAGCCGCCCCACATGGGGCGGCTTTTTTGTCCCTAAAATGTCCCCATTTTGACACCGAAGTGTCCCCTGCATGACATCGTGCAGGGGGCGCTTTTTTTTTACAATTTTATCAGGAGGTGGGAAAAGATGAATGGATATGGCAATCCTTACGGCTACCCCTATAACCCCGGATATCAGCAGCAGATGTACGGGCAGCAAATGCCGCAGCGGTATGAGCTGGTCAAAGTCAGCGGACGCGGCGGCGTGGACGCGCTCCGGGTTGCGCCACGAAGCGAGCTGCTTGCAATGGACACGTCCCGCACCGACGTACTGCTTGCGTGGTACATCCAGGCGGATGACGCGGGTTACAAGTCGGTGACGCCTTACGTGCTGACACCTTACACCGAGGCCGCGCCGATTGATGCGGCGAACATCGAGCAGAGGCTCAAGAGATTGGAGGAGATCATCGATGGCAAATCCGTTGCTGGCAAGCCTACAAAAGCAGACCGCGCCGCAGCAGCCCGCCAACCCGTTGCAGATGCTGGCGGAGTTTAGGCGCTTTGCGTCCGGCATCACCCCGCAGCAGGCGCAGGCAAAAGTCGAAGAGCTGCTGCAATCCGGGCAAATGTCGCAGGAGCAGTTTGAGAACCTCAAAAAACAGGCGCAGGATTTTATGGAGTTTCTTAAATAGCCGGTGCGCAACGGCTATTTGTGAATAAATCTATCAAAAAAGGAGTGTGTGTAATGGACAATAATTACAGTCTCTCTGATCTGCGTGCGGCAGTTGGCGACGAAGGAAAGGGCTTCGGCGGCGGCATGGGCGCATGGTGGATCATCATCCTCTTTTTGTTTGTCTTTATGGGCGGCGGCTTTGGCGGCTGGAATCGTCAGCAGGTGCAGCCGGGCGAGTTTGGCCAGTATGCGACCGCTGCTAGCCAGCAGCAGATCCTGTTTGGGCAGCAGTTTGGCGAGATCAACGACCGCCTGACGGCGCTGGGCAACGGCGTGGCGTCGCTGGGCTATGATATGCAGGGCAGTCTCGGCCAGCTCGGCAAGGACATCGCCCTCGGCCAGGCGGGCACCAACACCACGATCATGCAGACCGGCAACGCCTTGCAGCAGCAGATCGCGTCTTGCTGCTGCGAAAATAGGCTGGCAACCGCCAACCTCTCGGCACAGATCGACCGTCAGACCTGCGACATCACCACCGCGATCCATGCGGAGGGTGAGGCGACGCGCAACCTGATCCAGACCAGTGAGATTCAGCGGCTCCGTGACAAGGTCGCTGGGCTTGAGATGGACAGCCGGATGTGCGGCGTGGTCCGCTATCCCATGTCCTACTCCTACAACGCCGGACCCTCCCCGTTTTGCGGGGGCGGTTGCAACTGCGGTGTGAATATGTAACCAACTGAGCAATGGCTTATTAGGCCGACAACATGAGTGGCAGGGCAAAACCCTGCCGCTTTTTGAAGAAAGGAGATTAAAATATGGCACACAATCTGATCTATACGGTAAACAACACGGGCGCCGCCGCGCCGATCGGCAGCACCGTCCCTGTGGGCAGCATCATCCGGCGGTACGGCAAGTGCATCAGCGCTGAGGGCGAGAGCATCGTGCTGCTTGAGCCGGGAGATTATCTTGTGACGATGACTGCGACCGCGACGGCAGCGACCGTCGGAAACGTGGCGCTTGGCATCCAGCAGGACGGCGTCGCCGTGCCGGGAGCGACCGCAACGGAGACCGTTGCGACAGCAGGCACCGAATACGTCAATCTGTCGTTCGCCCCCATCGTGCGCGTGAGATGCTGCGGCAATGCGCGTCTCACCGTTGTGGTTGCCGGTACGACTGAGCCGACGATCACCAACCTTGCGATTGGAGTGGTCCGCGTATGATGGACATATTGACGTCGATCTACGGTCAGGTGGATGAGGAGATCCAGGACGCGAGGGACTATGCGGCGGATGCTATGCGCTGCAAATCGTCACACCCGGAGCTTGCCCAGATCTACATCAAGCTGTCCGGCGAGGAGATTCAGCATGCGCAGATCTTGCAGGGAGCGGCAGCGCATCAGGTCGCGACGCAGGATCAAGCGCACCCGCTGTCCAACGACGGCAAGACGCTTACGGACTGGATCAAATCGTGTCAGGATGAGCGCATCCGCGACGTAAAGCGTATGCATGAGGCATACCAGGCTGCGAAGTAGGTATGCAGTCAACCATATGTCAACTTTTGCAAAAATTAGCCCATAGTCCGAAAATAAAAAAGCCCCATTATATGGGGCTTTTTGTTTCTTACGTTTAGCAATCTTATAATTATGTTTTGCATGTTATATCTCCATGATAATGCCTAAATTCAGGGCTTTTTGCTGTGCGGGAGTTGGTGATCTGTCAACCATATGTCAACTTTTGCAAAAAATCGAAGGTGTGGTCTGTCTGCTTGACTCCGAGCCGCCGCTCCTCGTCCTGCAAGTGAGTGTATATTTTTAGAGTAACCTGTATATCTTTGTGACCGAGCCACTCTTTCATGTGCATCAAATCCGCGCCGGCAGAAAAGACCAGCGACGCAAAATTGTGCCGAAAATAGTGCGCGGTCAATACGGACGTGCCGTCCTCGCGCAGCTCGATCTCAAGGCCGTGATCCTTGGCGTATGCGGCAACATCGCGCCGGAGCACAGCCCACATCCTCCGCATCCCGCCGTCGGTCATCGGGAGTATTCGCCCGATCCCCCGGTTGGCACGCAACATCTCCATCAGCGGCGGCGCGATCGGAATGTATCGGACTGCCGCATCTGTCTTGCCATGATCCTCGATCACGCGCTTAAAATTGCGATCCTCCGTCACGGCCTGGTGGATGGAGGCAATACCGTGCGCCCAATCAATATCGTCCCACGTCAGCGCCATGCCTTCGGCGTGCCGTATACCGAGGTAGTAATATATGGCATAGCCGAGACGGTACGGGGACACCTCCATCAGATGGAGGACGCACTCCTTTTCGGCGGGCGTCAACGCCCGGCGCGGGTGCTCCGGCTTGCTGGCTCCCTTGGGCGGCTTGATCTTTGCGGCGGGATTGCGCACAAGCAGTCCGTCCTCGTCCGCCAAGTCAAATATCATGTTGAGGACTGACTTGCACAATGCCTTGCTGGATGCGCTGGTGAGCGTGCCGATGAGCTCATCCAGCTCCGACTTGACGATTGTGCGGATAAACCGACTGCCAAACTTGGGCAGGATATGCTTGTTGAGCATGGACTGGTAATGGTGCGCCGAAGATGGCCGCACCTCCTCAAAGTGGATCTTGTACCAGCGCTGGGCGTAGGCGCCGAAGGTAATGGATCCGGCGTCCACGCCGTTGCCGCTGGCGTAGCGGGCAATGAGATCCTGCTTTGCCGCCTCCATCTCTGCCTTGGTCTTGCCGACTGCCCACTTGTAGACCGGCGTGCCGTCGGCGGCAATCCCGACGCGCACCTTGCCCTTGTACCGCTTGTCTACTCTTTCGGATCTTTTCTTTTTTTGCGCCATGATATAGCACCTCCGTCTGAGTTGTTGCGCATTTTGCAACAACTGATGGTTTGCGATTGCCGGCGGTTCATGCTATAATGACATAGCAAGACCGTCTTGATCGGTGGTTTTCTGCACGCTCCATCCGTGTTCCAGCGCGGATGGGGCATTTTGTCGTTTTAAGGGACTTTTTACACGCGGAGTGCAAATAATTTAATTAGATGCACTGACGGTATAAATTTTCGATAAAGATTTTGATTAACTGGCGTTATTTGCTTGTAAATCTCGGCTGAGAGTGCTACGGTGTGTATAGAGGATTAAAAGCAAATATAGGAGGCATCGTCATGAAGGACACCAATCTGCTCATCGCCCGCATCGTTACCGTGCTCAAGCATCTCACTCCCGGCGCGTTGCGCCGCGTGCTCGCCGCCGCCGAACGCGAGCGCGCCAAAATCCAGCGCCGCGAGCGCGGGGAGGGCGAGTATACTGCAAGCATCACGACACGAGAGAGAGGAGCAGACAATGACACGTAGAGAGATGATACGCAGGATTATTGACGCATTGAGCCGCACTGACGATAGGGTGCTGCATTTTGTCTTTGGCCTCCTGCGTTGTTAAGCACGGGGGATTGAGAACTGACTCGCAATCTATGGCAGGCTGGATTCTTCCAGACCTGCCAATTTTTTTGCGAGTTTTTCGAGCAGAGCCCAATCGTCATCATCTAAATTTGCGAGCATAGACAATGCGCGTGCCCGGAAGCTCGTATCGCTGCTCGGTTTTGCTGTGAGCATTTCTCCGGCCCCCGTGTGCATCCAGTGCTTGTCGACGCCGTACTCGTTGCATATCGCCAAGATTACCAACTCGGAGATTTGAGCCCTCCCGTTTTCCAGGTTGTTTATCATGTCGCGTGATACACCGATACGTGCGCCGAAGGCGGATTGCGATAACTCAAAGTTTTTCCGTACCTGACGGATTCGCGTCCGCAGCCCCGAGGTGCCGTCATCCGTATACATCTCGCCAATCCCAGTAAATAACCATGTCGCATTGATCCCCAACACCAGACATATTCCGTTGAGCGTTCGGCTACTTGCACCACAACTACCGCTGCATAACTGAGTGATAAATGAGGGAGACACGTCCAGTGCCTTCGCAATCTCGCTTCTTTTCCGCCCGGATTCGTTTATTGCGCGAGAAATCCGGGCGGTCATGGATTCGGTTATGATTGTCACTGCTCATCCCTCTGTGCTGCTACGACTTGGTCAACAATCTCCTCCAATAGCGACCAGCGCGGGTCGTCCGGGTCAAACCTAACCAGCACTGATACCAGGCGCGTGCAAAAGCTGTCCGGACGATCCAGCAGCCGTCGAATCAGCTGCCCGAGCTCTTCTTCGCGCGAGAAGTTGCGTAGCATCTCCCCGTCTCCGGTTCTCAACCAAGATTCCGAGACACCGAATTCTCTGACGATAGAGGTAATGACGGCGTCCGATGGATTGCGTAGGCCGGTTTCGTAGTTGGTAATGGTATTTCCCTTTACCCCGATGCGCTCCCCAAATTCGGTTTGCGTGAGCTTCATCGCAAGCCTTACGGCTTTAATTCTGTCTTTCAATATAGCACCTCCTTTTGACATTTTTATTATACTCTCAAAAACTCACAAAGTCAATATTTTTATTTGATAAGGCATTGACAAAACTCACGTAGCGAGTTATAATAATCACGTAGTCAAGCAAAGGAGATGATAATCATGACGGATAAGGATCGCAAAATGATCGACCTCCAGCTGCTGGAAAAGCTGGCGAAGCTCCCTGCACCCTTGCAGGACAAAATCCTCTACCAGATGGAGGGCGCAATCATGGCAATGGACTACCTCGACCAGCAGCACCAGACCGCCGCTACCAAATAAAACAGCCGCCGGTGTATGCCGGCGGCTGTGAAAAGAAGTGAGATCACAGGCGATAGAAGCGGAGCTCCATGTAAATGTTGGACTCATCTACGACATCGGAGACCTCGGCCTCTATGCGCCAATCATCTCTCGGATAGTAGTCCAGCACCATCTGCTTGTGCCGGGAGTCCCGGTGAATGAAGCCGACAAGCTCTCCATCGTCTGCACGATATACGCCCACGGCATCGGGATCGTGCTCGTTCTCTGGGTCTGGGATAACCTCCAGCTCATCGCCGACCATGAGATCGGCTGCGGCCTCGTGGTATCTCGTGCCCGCAATGTGTACACGGGGATAGCAATAGACCGGCTCGTCGCTTGAGTCTGATCTCGATACAGAGATGCTGACGGTTGGTTTTGGCACTGCGGGCTTGGGCACGTCGGAGGTTGATGTGTTTGGCTTCGGCGGCTCTTTGGTGGTCGTCTCCGGCTTGGGCTCTTCCGGCGCTGACTTATCCGGCGGATCTGCGCGGCGCATCATCAAGATGCCCGTGATGAGACACAGCAGGCCAAGCAGCACGGAAAAACCGAAGCCAAAGGGTCGAACCCCGAAAAAGTAAAAGGATCCGATGATCAAGGCTGTGGCAATGATGGATAGGACAGTAGAGGTCATAGGGCACTCCTCCTTGTATGGGATGCTCTTATGATACCACCGATTATCTAAAAAAAGAAGGAGGTTGCCCCAAGTGCTAGGACACCACCCGTTTTATTTCTGGTCGCTGGTGGCAGCGGCCATTATCGGAGCTGTTATCATGTGGCGCATTGCGAGAGAGTCAACGTGGATTTACGCCATATGGGCGGCATTCAATTGCGGCATTGCCTACCTGCTCTTTATGGTTTGAGAGCATTGTAAAAATGCCCTCTGACGGCTGTGTACAGTGTGGACATTTCTTCGGTTTGGGGCTCCCCAAACACGTAATTGTTGCAGCTGCGGATGACCAACTCATTCAGTTTGTCAACGTCCTCCCGTGCGTCGGGAAGAATATATCCACTCAGCTCTCCATACCGCACGCTATATGCCTCGAGGTTGTCAGAGTTTGGCGAAGCAATGGCGCGTGCCAGGGTGCTGAGATACCCGTTGATAACCTCTCCGCGTTGAGCCTCGCGCTCTTTGAGAATGTACATCCTCCGGGTGTGGTGGTTGTTGATGAGGGCGACGACAATGGGCGACAGTACGTTGGCGCCGAGTACGATCCATGCGGCAGTTGCAGACCAGTCGATTTGAGACATAGGTAAATATCCTCCATCGGTTTGATACCGTCATTTTACTCCGATGGAGGCGGAACGACAAGGAGGTTGCCTGTGAAACCAAAGTTGTATAGCGAGCTGCGCGCAGAGATGCGACGGCAGCACATCAAGATCGTGGACGTTGCCGGATGGCTGGGGCTCAAGGATTACAGCGTCGAGCGGCGGTTGCGGAACGAGTGCCCGTGGAAGCTGGACGAGATGTATACCATCCTCGACGGGCTGCACATCCCCAACAACAAGATGCACATCCTTTTCCCACCCGGCGGAGAGTGGGCGGGCGCGCTGGAAGAGCCGCCCAGCGTCAACAGACAGCTGCTCATCGCGCTGCGCAAGCTCATCAATGAGTGCGTCACCGGCGGGAGCAAGTGACAGATAGGAGGATATCTCATGACCAAGGTTAAAAACGCCCAATCCCCATACGACGCGCTGATCGTGGCGCTGGACAAGGCGGCGGAGGCCGCGCGCGAATGCCGGGAGGCATACATCCGGGACACGGAGATCACAACCGAGTACATCCCCAACTGCAAGGCCGCTGTGCTGCTGGGCTGCTCTCCCTCACACATCTGCCAACTGACCAAGGAGGGCAAGATCACCAAGTATGCGGCGGGCTACAACGTCGCTGAGCTGCGCCGGTATGCAAAAAATCCTCGGGCGGCTCGGCACCCGAAGGAATGGAGGGTATGAGGATGCGTAAATTATGGGGCAGGAGCATTGAGGACAAGCTGTTTGACGATTGCGACGAGCTCGCCGATATGCTCGATGAGCAGGGTGAGAGCGGAGCCAACGACCGCGCCGAACGCCGCTACAAGATAATCGTGACGACGGCCCTCTCGCTTATCTTTAGCCGCCTGGGCACGCTCTTGTTTCTTTTCAGCGTTTTTTCGGGCGTTGTGCTTGCGCTTCTTGCGATCCGCAAATAGCGCGGCTTCTCCATGCGGCGTCAATACGTAGTGCGTCGCATGGACGTTGACAACGCCGGGGAGCTCGTCTGTGGCAAGACCGTCGGTATCAATACAGTCGGCCTCCATCAGGGCGTCAATCCAACGCTCGTCCGCCGGAAAAGCGGCGTGCAGGTCGTCAATGGCAACGCGCCCGTCGTGGCGCTGAATGTAGTCGAGCAGGGCAAGGGCTTTAGGCGATGCAAGCAAATTCATAAAAAATGGCCTCCTTTGAGGCCAATATACCACCGGATGGAGGATATGACAATGGACAAAATCAGCGTGACCTATGACACCCGCATCATCGGGGATCGGTTTGAAACCACGACCGTGCTGCCCATCAGTGAGCAAAACTGGGAGCGGTTGGAGCGCAGGGAGAGCGACATTGCGCACTGCATGATCGAGCCCGCGCTGGTATCGCTGGAAATGATGCTCGACAGGATCTATGTCCCCGGCAGCATCAAGAGCGTCAAATTGGTGAGAGAGTAGGAGGTACAGGACAATGGGACTGAGTGAGTTGTATTTGCAGATGGGCAGACTGATCTGCGCGTTTGTGATGATCGTGGGGATCATCGGCATTTTATGGCTGGCGGTTGACATCACGGCCAGCTGGGGACAAGAAAAGATCGACGCGACCGTCGAGCGCAAGCGCATGAGCTACCGCAAGGTGGCCAAGAGACACGGGAGGATCGTGAGATGATGGACATTCTGCGTGCCGTGGAGTCCGGCAATGTGACGGTGGTATCCGATGACGGCATCCTTGATCCGGACAGCTATCTACTGATCGTCAAGCACGGTGGGTGCAGGTATATGCGCTGCCAAAACGTGTCGATAGGGGACGCGATCCTGTCTACGGTCAAGTTCGCGCAGCAGGAGGGCGTAGACGTGCATCTGCTGATCCGTTACCTTGCCGAGGCCATGGAGACCATATACTTCGGCGACCCCGCCGGAGACGAATAAAAAAAGAGCCGCTGAAACAGCGGCCAGAGAATGACTCTACAACCATAGGATAGCACGACGTCGCCAACAAATCAAGTGTTTTCGGGGGCACAAGTCCCTGCTGGAGGAGATATGTGGATAGAGCTGCACGACAACCTGCCCGACCATCCAAAAATTGTGAAGCTGGCCGCTCTGACCAAGATGGACAGAGATCTGGCGCGGGCAAAACTTGAGCGCCTGTGGCTGTGGGCGCTGACCAACCGTCTGAGCGGGGCACTATCCTATGACGACGTGTTGCTGCTGACGGATGTGATGCGGATCAAGGGCGATCCGCAGAAGATGGTGGACGCGCTGGTTGCGTGCGGCCTGCTGGAGGACACCGGGAACGGATATTACATCCACGACTGGGATGAGCACGCCGGAGCGCTGATTGATCGACGTGAGCGCCAGCGCCAACAGGCGCGCGAGCGCAAACGGAAGTCGCGTGACAAGTGTGAAGATGTCACAGATATGTCACGCGTGACAAGCGTGACTGTCACGCCCCCTACCGTACCTATACCTAACAAAGACAGTATAGACGACCCTACCACCCTATCTGTCCGTGCGCGCGAGGCAGACAGCCAATCTGTGGATAACTCGTCGTTTCCTGTGGATAACTTAGACGAGCAGATCCGGGAGACGATCACGGAGGGGTTTACCGCCACGGCGGGGCGCGCGCCGAAGAGGACGGAGGTGGATGCGCTCATGGCTAACATGGGAGCGGACGGCGGGATGTCGCCGGACATGATCCGGCTTGCCGTGTCCAAGGCAGTGACATACGGCGCATCCTCCATCGCGGGGTACGCCTGCAAGGTCATGGGCGGATGGAGATTACACGAGCTATTTACGCCGGAGGCGGTGGAAAGATGGGAGATACAGAGAGATGCAGGCACATAAGCTCGTCATTGAGGGCACGTTGCCGGGACTCAATGAGTACAGCGACACCGAGCGCAGGACTTCGGGCGCTCAAGCAGCCGCACGGCTCAAGCGGGACACGCAGGAGCTCATCGGCTGGTATATCCGGGCGCAGCTGCGAGGGCTGCGCATCGAGCAGCGGGTGAGACTCGAGTACCTGTGGGTAGAGCCCAACCGCCGCAGGGACATGGATAACATCGCATTTGCTCACAAATTTGTCCAGGATGCGCTGGTTGAGCAGGGCGTGCTAGGCGGTGACGGATGGCGATATATCAGCGGCTTTGCCGACACGTTTGACGTAGACCGGCAGAGGCCGAGAGTGGAGATCAAGATTGTTGAGGAGGATTGACAATGGCAGAGTACATCGATCGGGAGGGCCTTAGGAGAGCAATTGCGAGCAAACAGAATGAGGTGGCGCACGAGACCCCTAAAACGCGAACAGAAAAACGCGCACATGATCGAGCGTTTTCTGCGTGGTTGTGGATTTGGAATTATGTGACGCTTATGCCGGCGGCGGACGTGGTCGGAGCGTATGACGAGGTGACGGGGCCCGTGGATCGGCGAATGCTCCTAGAGCTGCTGGAAAAGGATTACCAGCGCACGCAAAAATATTGGCGAGACGTGTCATACACGCGCGATAAGTACCTCGAGGGCTACCGCGCCGCAATAGAGGCCGTGGCGAATTTTACCAGGGAGGCGGCGTGCGATGAACGGGATGTGTGACGAGACCTGCAAGGGCTGCGCATACGTCAGGGTGATGGCGGGCGAGATTGGATTTGGCAATCGGCGCACACGACAGACGGCGTGGTGTGATTTTATCGGCGTAAACAGGCACTCGCGCCCGTGCCCGGCCGGCAAGGGCTGCACGGTACGCAAAGCAAAGCGACGGAGGACGACCAGATGAACATTACGGCAGACGAGATCCGCAAGGCGGCGCTGGAGCTAATCGAAGAAATAACAACGTCCCATAAAGTGCTCGCAGGAGTCAAGGCGGCTGAGATGATGCGACTGAATGAGCTTAAGACGCAGGCAATACTTGGGTATATCAACGGTGTTTGCGCGCTGGCGAAAAGAGTGACGGAGGGCGAACAGAATGACTGACACCATCGACCGCGACGAGCTGCTGCGGCTGCTCACCAAGCGCCGCGCCGAAAAGGAGCACGACCGCAACCTCGGCAGCGGGTTTTACAGGCAGGGGTATCTTGAGGGATTTGACGACGCGATCAAGATTGTTGACAGCATCCCGCCCGCTGACGTGGAGCCGGTGCGCAGGGGCGCGTGGATTGAAGAAGAGTCTCTGTAGGATGACCGTTACTGGACGTGCTCTGTATGCCGTGAGAGCTGGTGCTTGACGGATGACGGCACACCTGAGGATCATGATATGCGCTATTGCCCACACTGCGGCGCGAAAATGGAGGATAAAAAACAATGAAAGATAGTGAGCTTATCAAAAGACTGCGAGAAAATGCCGAATGGTGCGACGCGAACGAATGGGAAATTCCTATCTGCATGGGTGATGACCAACGGGAAGCGGCTAACCGTCTGGAAGCGCTGACAACGTCATCCACCGCCCGCACAAGCATTATTACTTGCCGGAATTGCAAATGGGATAAAAATGCGTAAGATGACACAAGCGGAGTTTGACACGCTGAAGCGCAATAAGGATGGCTATCTGGTCATCCCGGACGGCACAGACTGCACCGAGATTGACTTTGGTGCGGCGGACAGAGTAATCTTCGGAGACAAGTGCAAGCTGGGCGACATGTGCAAGCTGGGCATCGGGTGCACGCTGGGCAGCTGGTGCGAGCTGGGCATCGGCTGCGTGCTGGGCATCGGCTGCGTGCTGGGCGACGGGTGCAAGCTGGGCGACGGGTGCAAGCTGGGCGACATGTGCAAGCTAGGCGACATGTGCAAGCTGGGCATCGGGTGCAAGCTGGGCATCGGGTGCAAGCTGGGTGAGTACATTGACGTGCGAGCAACGTTTGAGGCCGGGCGTGTGCAGGACGGCCTGTATGTGCAGATCGGCAATATCGGCAGCGAACATCGGACGGCCTACTTTTACGTCGATAAGAACGGAGCAATATTTGTTCGCGCCGGGTGCTGGTTTAGTGGGATGGAAGACTTTAAGGTGCGCGTCAAGGACGTGCATGGCGGCACGATCTACGAGGTGCAGTACATGGCGGCGTGCGCTTATGCAGAGGCGGTATTACCGCAGATGCTCAAGGAGAGCGATGCAGCAAGGGAGGGAGCAGCAACATGACAACGATTGAGTTCCTTCGGCGGCTGATCCGCACAAATGAGACCAACACCCGCCACGCACAGGAGCGGCATGACGATGGAGCACTGGTACGGCTGGACGAGACGCGCAAGCACCTGTTCGCGGCGTTGCGGGCGGTAGAGCTTGCTGAGCAGATCGGCGCGATGTTTGGGGAGGACGAGTATCCATGATGATCGGCGCATACGACGGCAAGCGCGCTTACAACAGCCGCTACATCCGCAGCATTCAACTATGGCACGGGGGAGGCGGCGCAGAGATGGAGATCCTTGCGGACATCGACGGTGTGCGGGGTTACGTCATCCTCTACCAAGTAAATATATTTGAATATCCAGACGGTGAGGATACCATCCGGAATATCTACGAGCGGCTGATTGACCGCCTGAATGGAGATGAGAAAAATGCTTAAAATCGACAAGACCGTGCTCCCGTCGCCGGAGCAGTGGCAGATCGTGATTGAGGGGATGCGCAATCCCTTCAACAGCTGGGGGCGGATGGACAGCACCATCTGCCCTGCCAGCGGCAAATTTGTGGATTGCAAAAAATCCGGAATATGTCCGTGCAAGGACGATGACTTTGTTGCGGATCAAATATGCTTGGGGACGTCAGACCTGTCCCTCATGGAGCGCCTAGCTGCAGCAGGCAGTGAACACGCCAAGTACAGACGGATGTTGACTATGTGGGTGACGATCATGGCGCCGAGGTACTGGTGGACTGAGTACGATACCTACAAGGTCGGGACGGTTGCAAACAGCTGCTCGACCATGCACAAGATTGCAGCCAAGGAGTTTGCACCAGAGGATTTTAGCGCCGAGCATTTGCTAGAGGCCGAGCGTGACGTGCTGGACGTTGTGATTGATGCACTCAATTTTGCACGGCGTGAATACCTGCGCACCAAGGACAAGCGTTACTGGTACGCCATGATCCAGCTGCTACCGCAGTCGTACAACCAGCGACGGACGCTGATGCTCAACTACGAGGTGCTGGCGACAATCTACCGCCAGCGGAAGGATCATAAACTTGACGAGTGGTACACGTTTTGCGAGTGGATCGAGACACTGCCATATGCGGAGCTGATCGTCGGGAGGTGAGCGGATGATAGATCAAGCAGAGCGCAAGCGCATCAACACGCTGTTATGGCAATGGGGGACAGCGCTGGAGGATTGTGAGCGGAGACGAGAGGAGATTCGGCGGCTCATGGCACAGGCAGAGGATGCGACCTGTGTTCTGCGGGCGCAGGCGCTCACGGCTATGCCGAGAGGCAGCGGCGTCAGCGACCCGACCGCCGCCGCTGTGCGCATGAAAGACGACGCGCTGCAACGGGTGGCCGTGCTGACGGAGGAGATCAACGCGATCATGGCGCGCAAGGTCAAGATGGACGCGGTCATCGGGATGCTGCCGGAAAGCAGGCAGACACTGCTTGACCTGAGATATAAGCGAGGGATGGGGCTGACGACACAGATACCGATGCGGATGCACATTTCGGAGAGGACGGCATTTTACTGGCGGGATGAGATCCTCGATTATCTTTGCAGTTTTTTGCAGGATATTTGTGATAACATATAATCGTGGGATTGAGACGGGACAACCTCAGACCACGGATATCCTCCTATATCCTCTCTAGTGTGGGCGTGTGTTGGTAAGGCGATGCACGGATAGCCACTCGCATTTGCGGGTGGCTTTTCTCGTTCCTACGCGGCAAACAAAGACGATATGCGAGAAGAAAGGAGACGGACGAGAATGATCCAAACCAACACCGTCATCACCGGCGACTGCATGAGCGTGTTGCGTGATATGGCGACCGAGAGCATCGACATGGTCATCACTGACCCTCCCTACGGCATAGACTACCAAAGCCGCCGAAAAGGAGAAGCCAGACGGATCGCAAAAATCGCCAACGACAAGGCCCCGTTTATCTGGTGGATCTATGACGCCGCCAGAATTTTGAAACGTGGTGGGGGGGTACTCTGTTTTACGCGCTGGGACGTACAGCAGATATTTATCGACGCGCTGTGCCTCGCCGGCCTGACAGTCAAGTCGGTCATCGTGTGGGACAAAAAAACGCACGGCATGGGAGACCTGAAAGGCTCTTTTGCACCGCGATATGAGGCGATCATCTTCGCATCCAAGGGGCGCTACGAGTTCCCAGGAAAACGACCGGACGACTTGATCTCCTGCGCCAAGGTCGAAAACCAGAGCCTCACGCACCCGAATGAAAAGCCTGTGGCGCTACTGGAGCAACTCATTGAGGCAACCACCGTCCCCGGTGCTTTGATCCTCGACCCCTTTGCTGGCAGCGGGTCCACGCTGGTTGCGGCTACAAAAAAATGCCGGCAGTACGTCGGGATCGAGATAGACGAGCAGTACAGCAAGCTCGCGGCCGCCAGAGCCGCCGAGTGCCATCGGAAAGGATAAACAAAATGTGCGATGGAGGCGGTGAGCACGGAGAGTAAGGCGGACGTTTCGTGCGGCGGGGTGCTGTCAAAATTATGAGACAATGCAGGGAGGTGCAGCCGTGAGATATGCGTGCCCATATTGCGGGCGGGTACATGACAAGCGCAACGCTTGCGGGCTGGCGCCCACTCGCCACGAGAGCGATACCGAGCAGCGACGCCTGCGCAACCGGCAGGCGTGGAAAAAGGTCAAGAGACTGGCCAACGAGAGGGACGGCTATCTGTGCGTGATGTGCCTGGCAGAGGGGACCATCACCTACGGAGGATTGGAGACGCATCACATCGTTCCGCTTGCGGTCGCGCCAGAGCTTGCTTACGACATTGACAACCTGGCCACCCTCTGCAAGCGGCATCATGAGGCAGCGGAAAAGGATCCCCCCGACTCCCCGTCGGAGTTTTGGGAGAGCCTTCGCC
>ERZ1034980.349-NODE-349-length-36410-cov-47.639857_pt1 | contig 36410 bp, 31 predicted proteins | sample MGYA00520622_ERZ1034980 | MGnify/ENA primary metagenome ERZ1034980 (study PRJEB33766, sample SAMN09781791) | gut metagenome | biome: gut microbiome | host: Homo sapiens | place: Madagascar | study: EMG produced TPA metagenomics assembly of the PRJNA485056 data...
ATTATAATATAATTATACGTCAATCTTAAACGGATATTCTTTAGGCTAATGTCTCAGAACGTCAGCATCATCCCCGCAAATCAGGAATTTCATTTTCCTTCGTTTTCCAGTGATTTCAGGTGCAGGTACACAGTGTTTTTCGAAATGTTCAGGATATCCGCAACGCTGGAAACCGCGTTTTTTATTTTAAAGACGCCCTGTGCATGACAGCGGCGGATGATTTCCTTATTTTTCAGCGATGGCTGAATGAGCGGATTCTGCTCGACCTCGGTGCGCACCTGCTCGACGATACGTGTCAGAAGGTCTTCTACATTGTTCGCGAAGGTTTCCGGAAGTTCTGCATTTGTATCCTCCGTATCATTTGTGAACTCACTTACGATTTTATAGAGTGGCGTATTCAGATAGAAGTTGATGCAGAGAAGACCGATCGCCCGGTGATTCTCTCCGTAGATCACGATCGTGGAAGAGCGGAGCGGCTCACCGTTTCGGTTCTTCGAAAAGTATGAAATAAAACCATTATCCTGCTCTTGAATCGAATTCAGCATATAGAGTGCGAGATCGGTAATCGGTGAGCCCTCAGTACGACCGGTGTGATGGCCGTTTGCGATGGCGATGACGGAGTTTTCCATCGATTCCAGACTGTGAAGTACGATTTCATAAGCGTCTCCCAGATAATCCTCGAGACCGCGTACCAGATTACGATAAGACTGCAGAATCTGTCGATCGGTATCGGTTAATATAATTCCCTGCTGTTCCATAATGTAATCCCCCTGTATACAGTTATCGTCTATTTTTCGGATCTTCGAGGTGTGACGATGCTCTTCTTGGAATTTTATAACGATGAAGCCTGTTTTTCCAGTAAACCCAGTAAAATTCTGTAAAGTATAGACTGGATTATTTTTTACTTCATAAAAATAACACGATGAGATTTATGACACAATAAACATCTGAAATTATTTGCGGATTTGTACATATTGTATAATTTTGCTGCATAATTTTAGCTTCTGCGCCGATATGCAAGAAAAAAATACAGTATATAATGGAAAATAACACAGTCACTAAAATAGATTCTGTTCGATCCGGTGACTAAAGCGAACGTATCTATATGATTGAAAGGAGTTGTCTTATGTCACGTACGTATTTAAAGAACGTAAGAATTGTGGATGGTACCGGTGCACCGGCGATTGAAAACGGTCTCTATGTATTCGATAACATCGAGGATAAGTTTAATGAGGATGTCGTGGAATATGTCGGCGAGATGAATGAAGAAATTCTGAGCCAGGCAGGACCGGAGGATGCCGTATTTGATCTCACTGGACATACCATTCTGCCGGGTCTCATCAACTGCCATGTACATCTGGACCTGATGCTTCCGTATCGTGGTCTGGGCAATGACTATGACGAGTTTGGGGTGCCATACCGTACGATGCTTTGCTACCGTAGAGCAGCAGAGGCGCTTGATTGTGGCGTCACCACCATCCGTAGCGCGGCTTTACCAGATGATATCGATATCGGACTGAAGAAGGCCATCAATAAGAACATGGTGTGTGGTCCGAACGTGATTGCATGTGGTAAGGGCCTGGTTGCACATAATGGTCACGGTTCCGAGGAAAACTCTGTCGTGATGTGTAATGGCGTCGACGAGTTTATGAAGGCTGCCCGCCTACAGCTTGCAGCAGGAGCGGATCAGCTGAAGATGATGTATACAGGAGGCATGGCTTCTGCAAACGAAGGCCTCTGTGACATGCAGATGACCGATGATGAGGTAAAGGCAGTTGTTGATGTCGCACATCGCGCAGGAAAGAAGTGCTTCGCACATCTTTCAAACGATAAGGCGATTCGTCAGTCTGTACTTCTCGGCGTAGATTCTGTAGAGCATGGCTATACACTTTCGAAGGAAACCGCAGAACTGATGGCAGAGCATGGCACGTACTATGTACCGACGATTTCTGTTTCCAACAGTGATGACTATCTCATCGCGCATGGATGCCCGAAGCACCAGGTGGAGAAGGGCCGCGAGGCTGCACGTACACACCGTCAAGGCGTGACCTTTGCGAAAGAAGCCGGCGTGAAGATTTGTGTAGGTACGGATCTTCTTCCTTCTGATCCGGTAGATGGAACCAACGCAACCGTTCGAGAGGTTGAGTTACTCGTAGAGTGTGGACTGACACCGATGGAGGCCATCAAGGCGGCAACCGCAAACGGTGCAGAGCTCTGCGGATTACAGGATGTGACCGGAACTCTGAAACCAGGTCTCATGGGCGATTTCATCGTCGTAGAGGGTAAGCCGGATGAGAACATTCATGACCTACGTAACCTTCGTCTCGTTGCGAAGCACTGCCGTCTGATCTGGAGTACGCTTTCGAATCTGAACGTACGTCGTTTCAGTATTCTGGCACCTGGCTATAAAATGGAGGGTGGTACCTTCTGTGACTGGCGTCTCAACTGATAAGGAGAGTAAAACTATGGCAAATAGAATTAATACAGAACATGCACCTGCCGCCATCGGCCCATATTCCCAGGGTGTCGAGCTCGGAAATCTCGTATTTGTTTCCGGTCAGCTGCCGATCAATCCGGCAACCGGTGCGTTTGCATCTGATGATATTCAGGACCAGACCAGACAGTCACTGACGAACCTCTCGAAGATTCTGGAAGAGGCAGGACTTACGCTTGGTCATGTACTGAAGACGACTGTTTTTATCCAGCATATGGATGATTTCGCAAAGATGAACGAAATCTATGCCGAGTTTTTTAACGGTGATGTGCTTCCGGCACGGAGTGCGGTGGAAGTTGCGAAGCTTCCGAAGGGTGCCCTGGTAGAAATAGAGGCGATTGCCAGTCGATAACCATCGTCACTAGAGAAAAGTTCACAAAGAAAGGATAAAAACAATGGAGATTTTAAGTTTTCTCGGCATTGTTCTTGCGCTCGTCGTTATTATCCTCGGCTCGATGAGAGGATATTCACTGATTCTGCTGTCTACGGTGGCAGCGTTGATCGTAGGAATCGCCGGTGGCATCGGCGCCTTCGCTTCCTATGAAGTGACCTATATGACGGGCGTGGCGAACATGGTTATGTTCCTGTTCCCGATTTTCCTCGGTGGTCAGATGTTCGGAAAGATGCTGGAGTACTCCGGTCTTCCGATGAGCGTAGCGAACGCGGTATTTAAAAAACTCGGACCTTCCAGTGCCGTTGCGGCCGTTTACATCGCAACCCTGCTGATGTCCGTCGGTGGTATCAATGTATTCGTTATCATCTTCACCATGTATCCACTTGCAGCGGCCTTCTTCCAGAAGGCCGGCATTTCCCGTAGTCTGATTCCTGGCTGCGTACTGGGTGGTGCGGTCGCCATGCAGGTTCTTCCGGGTATGCCGATCAGTAACATCCTTCTTCCGGCAGCAGCATTCGGAACCACGCCGATGGCAGGTCTCTGGATGGCGATCGTCGGCTTCATCATCGTCGGTGGAGGTAACCTCTGGTATCTCCACAATGAAGGAAAGAAGTGCATCGCAAGAGGCGATGGTTTCGTTCCGCGTGAGGGCGATAATATGGACGTCGACCTCGATGTAGAGGGACTTCCAAATCCATGGCTCCTCTTACCTCCGATGGCACTTGTTGTGGTGCTCCTGAATGTACTGAACTGGCCGGCATGGGCAGCGATGTATGTAGGCTGTATCGTATTAGGTCTTTTCTTCTGGAAGCGGATCGGCGGTCTCAATAAGATCATCAAGGCACTTGCAGAGGGCGCAGACAGCGCGATGTCCGTTGTAAATACGGCAGCCATCTGCGGACTTGCTTCCGTTGTGGGTGCAGTTCCGGGTTACAACGTGCTTCTCAACTTCCTTGAGAAGGCATCCTTCGGCAGCCCGTACATCATGCTGTTCATCGTCATCGCTGTGATCGCCGGCTTCACCGGCAGTGCGACCGGTGGTCTGAACTTCGTACTTGAGAACTTCACACAGAAGCTCCTCGATATGGGTGGTAATCCATATGCGCTCACCCGTATCGCAAACGTTGCACAGATCACCTTCGACTCCCTCCCACATAACAGTGCCATCGTTCTGACACTGAATTACTGTGGTGTTACGCATAAGGAAGGCTATAAGCACCTCTTCGTCTGCACAGTTGTAACGACGACACTGGCGACCATAGTCAATATCCTTATGGCTCATATCGGTATTATCTAAAGGATTTGATTATGGATATTCGTGATAAGATGCGTCCGCTTTTTCGGACGCTGGATGGTGGTTTATTCTCTACAGAAGCCGGTAAGGCCGATGTAGGTGATTCTGTATCGAAGATGATGTCCGAAGGTGGCATCATGATGTGCTGGGCGGATCCGTACTTCCCGGACAGAGTGATCCCAGAGAAGGTGCTGCAGCGTAGCATGGAAGTGATCCAAGAGGGCGTTGCATGTCATTATACAGCGCCGATCGGCAATGCTGAGCTGAAGGAGGTCATCGCGAAGAAGATCGCGCGTGACAACCATATCGAAGTGGACCCGCAGCGGAACATCATCATTAACCCAGGCTCGGACGTCGGACTGTATTTTGCGATGACACCGTTTATTGAACCGGGCGATGAGATTCTCGTGCATGATCCGAGCTACCCAAGCAACTTCCTGGATCCGCAGCTTCTGAACGGCGTGGTGGTCAAGGTTCCGACCTATGAGGAGGACAACTACCGCCTGCGTGTAGAAGAGTATGAGAAACGTCTGACGCCGAAGACGAAGATGGTGCTCCTGTCATCTCCGAATAACCCAAACGGTCGTGTGTATACACGAGAAGAGCTGACAGCGCTTTCCGAATTTATCGTAAAGAATGATCTCATCTGCGTGTGTGATCAGGCATTCGAGGATACCGCATTCCCAGGCCATGAGATGGTTTCGATCGCATCACTTCCTGGCATGTGGGAGAGAACCGTGACGGTCTGCTCCTGCTCGAAGGGAATGGCACTCAGCGGCTATCGTATGGGCTATATCTTTACCAATGATGTAATCATGGATGTGTTGTATGCGACTGCGGTAAATATTCAGGGCGCGACGAATACGATGATCCAGATGGCACTTATTCCTGCGTATGAGGACACATCATTTATGCAGGGGTATGTAGCGGAACAGGACGCGCGTCGTCAGTATGCCTATGAGAAATTTAATACCGTTCCTGGTGTTTCCATGCCGCTCATGGAATCCGGTTTCTATGGCTGGGTCAATGTGAGCAGACTCGGTGATTCCAGTGAAATTACTCGTTACCTTGCGAAGGAAGCGAAGGTTATGGTAAACGACGGTAAATTCTATGGTGAGCAGGGCGACGGACACCTGAGAATCATCTATGGTGTATTTGCGGACCGTGCGAAGAGCTTCGAAGGCATCGATCGCATCTGTGCAGCGCTTGCAAAGCGTGCTGCAGAACTCGGCATCGCCGACTGACCAGCTGCAGAACGAGTCGGCGGAGTGCGAAAAAGAAATATGACCCCCTCGGACACAGGCTCGATACTCCTGACCTGTGTCCGAATATACAAGGCTGCCTGAAAAGGCAGCCTTTTTGGGTCCATGCCTCGGCCTTCCGCCTGCTCACTCCGCGCCACACCCGTCCGCACCCTCCGCCTTCTTTCGTCTCCTCGCGCCGCGCGGAAGTGCGAATTCCCTCATGAAAGTGTAATGAAGTATCATTTATTCGCTCATGAAAGTGGCAAAACATCAAAAAAATCGCTCATGAAAATGTCATACTGTGTTCTGTATTTACTCATGAAAGTGGCAGAGCATCAAAAAGAACGCTCATAAAAGTGTAATCTGGTGTATACTATAGGCAGTACAGCAGGAGAATTCATAAACAGTCGAGAATATGGCGAGGTCATCATGGGATATTTAAAACGAAAAGCAGATCTGTTTCTGCAGGCGTGGAAGCGTGATCCGGACCGCTATCCGTTAATCATCAAGGGTGCGCGTCAGGTCGGGAAGACCGAGACGATCCGGCGATTCGCCGCAGAGAATTATGCGCAGCTGATCGAAATCAACTTCATCACGGAGCCGGTCTATAAGTCCATCATCGAGGAGGGCTTCTCCGCGGACAGCATCACGAAGCTGATCAGCCGGATCGATCCCGGTAAGAAGTTCCGACCGGGTGAAACCCTGATTTTCTTCGATGAGATCCAGGACTTTCCGGAGATCGCTACTTCGCTCAAATTCTTCCGGGAGGATGGCCGCTACGATGTCATCTGCTCCGGCTCTCTGCTGGGTGTCCAGTATCATCGCATCGCGAGCATCAGCGTCGGCTACAAGATAGATTACCCGATGTACTCGATGGACTTCGAGGAGTTCCTGTGGGCGAAGGGGTATTCTGCGGACGTCATCGACGACATGCTACAGCACATGCTCTCGGAAACAGCATTTTCCACGACCGAGCATACGATGTACTCGACACTGTTCCTCGAGTACTGCATCCTGGGTGGGATGCCGGCCATCGTGCAGAATTATATCGAGAGAGGAACCTTCGAAGGCTCGCAGGCCCTGCAGCGACAGCTCCTTCGTGACTACGAGAACGACATCGTGAAGTATGCCGAGGGGCTCGATAAGGCGAAGATTCTGAGTGTTTACCGCTCGATCCCGGCGCAGCTCGCGAAAGAAAATAAGAAATTCCAGTATTCGAAGGTTGCGAAGGGCGCTCGCTCGCGGGATTACATGGGCTGTGTGGAGTGGCTGAAGGACGCCGGCCTCATCAACGTCTGCGCCTGCCTGCAGTTCCCGGAGCTCCCGCTGAAGGGCAACGTCAACGAGGAGAAGTTCAAGGTCTACATGGCGGACACCGGCCTGCTGGTCGCGAATCTCGACGACGAAGCTCAGATCGACCTGCGTGCGCACAAAAACCTCGGTGTCTATAAAGGCGCGCTCTATGAAAATTTCGCGGCAGAAGCATTGACCAAACAGGACTACGGGCTCTTCTACTACTCGAAGGAGAACTCCACCCTGGAAGAAGACTTCTTCATTCGCAGTGCGAACGAGCTCATCCCGCTCGAGGTCAAGGCCAACACGAACCGCTCGAAATCACTGGCGCAGCTGATCAAAAGCGACAGCTACCCGGACATCCGACATGGCATCAAGCTCACGATCGGCAATGTCGGCGCCAGCGAAAACATCCTCACCTTCCCGTACTTCTGCGCATTCCTGCTGAAACGGTATATGCGAGAGCAGAAGGTATTTGAATGAACAGGAGATAGAACATGGTAGGAAACTATAAAGTAGTCACGCTCTGCGGGAGCACCCGCTTCAAGGATCAGTTTATGGAGGCCCAGAAGCGGCTGACCCTTGCGGGTTATATCGTCATCAGCGTCGGCCTCTTCGGCCACGCCGGCGACCAGGAAGTCTGGGACGGCATGGATGAGGGCACCCTCTCGAAAACGAAGGAAATGCTCGACGACATGCACAAACGAAAAATCGACATGGCCGACGAAATCTATGTCATCAACGTCGGCGGCTACATCGGCGACAGCACCCGCTCAGAAATCCAGTACGCCGAAGAGCACGGGAAACCCGTCCGGTACTATCAGGATGTATAAGATGAAGGCCCCGGACCGACTCGACGTGAAAAAGTGGCACGGAACGAACCTGCTGGGGTATGCACTCATGATCGTAAGAGAACGGGTGTGAAGAGTGTGGTAGCCTGGAAAAAAGCACGGATTTATTTAGAGATAGCGGTGTATACGAACCCTGATCTGCATCCCTGCAGACCAGGGTTTTTCTGCCAATGCAGACGACCTCAGCATCCTTCATATTGAAAAATGAATTCGGAAACGATAATATGATTTTTAATGATAAATGCAGGAGGCAAGGATTGCATGGGGGATTCAATAAAGGAACTTACGGAAAAAATCGTAGCATTCAGGGATGCGCGGAACTGGAAACAGTTTCATAATCCGAAGGATATAGCCATATCCATCATGCTGGAGGCATCTGAGCTTTTAGAGGTTTTTCAATGGTCAGGAGCAGACACCGCTGTTGATACGGATAAAAAGATGGCAAAGGTCAGGGAGGAACTGGCGGATGTTCTGATCTATTCACTTTTGATGGGACATGATCTTGGACTCGACATAGCTGAAATTGTCAGTGAAAAGATTGATGAAAATAACAGAAAGTATCCTGTCGAAAAAGCTTATGGCAGAGCTGATAAATATACAGCGTATGCAGAAGAAAAGGAAGCTGACGAATGATCGTTTATAATGGCTTAAAAAGTGATTTTCTGAAGAGTGTCGAAGACGATACCATTGCGCTGGAAATCGAGCAGAATATCCTTTCAAAAATGAAAAGACATACGGTGGCCAACGAATTTATGTCATGGGATAATTCAATGCAGTATATGTATAAAGTCATGAATGACCCAGACATACCATCCGATGCAGGTGTTGCTATAGAGTATAATATTCCGCAGACATCGAAGCGAGTTGATTTTATGATTTCCGGTTATGACATAGCAGGAAATCCCGGCATTGTCATCGTTGAGCTGAAACAGTGGAGTAAGCTTGAAAAAGTGGAGAACACAGACGCACTAGTGGAAACTTATACCGGTAATGCACTTAGAAAGGTCGTTCATCCGTCTTATCAGGCATGGTCATATGCACAGCTGATTTCGGATTATAATTCTGCCGTGCAGGATGAACATGTACAGCTTCGCCCATGTGCTTTTCTTCACAACTATGTTCGGAAAGATCATGATCCGCTGGATGACAGGCAGTATGAAGCGTATACCATGGATGCGCCTCCTTTCACAAAAGGGCAGGTCAGTGATCTTCGTGCGTTTATAAAGAAATGTGTTCGAACCGGAGATAAAAGCGAAGTGCTTTATCTAGTTGACCATGGCGCGATTCGACCATCCAAAAGTCTTCAGAATGCGATTGCTTCGATGATTCGTGGAAACAAAGAATTTACCATGATCGATGAACAGCGGGTTGCGTATGAGGAAATCATCCATCTTTCTGTGAAATCACAAAAAGATCATAAAAAACGCACCGTCATCTGCAAAGGAGGTCCGGGAACAGGAAAAAGCGTGATTGCGGTCTGCCTGCTGGCAGAGCTGACACAAAGAGGCCAGTTTGTACAGTATGTATCGAAAAACAGCGCGCCAAGACAGGTATATGCAGCGAAGCTGAAGGGCGAAATCACCAAGAGCTGCATCGATAATATGTTCAAGGGCTCCGGTATGTATACGCAGGTTGGCCGTAATATGATTCATACACTTCTTGTAGATGAAGCACATCGGCTGAATGAGAAGTCGGGCATGTTTCATAATCAGGGAGAGAATCAGATTAAGGAAATCATACATGCAGCAGCGTGTTCCGTCTTCTTTATCGATGAAAACCAGCGCGTGACCATGGATGATATCGGTTCAGTGGATGAAATCGTGAAATGGGCAGAAGAGGAAGGCTCTGAAGTAACGGAACTGGAGCTTGTTTCACAGTTCAGGTGTAACGGATCCAATGGCTACCTTGCATGGGTCGATGATCTTTTGGAAATCAGAGAAACGGCAAATTATACGCTGGAAGGACTGGATTATGAGGTCGTACTCTGTGACGATCCGGAGGATTTAAGGCGTGCCATCATAGAAAAGAATAAGACGGACAACCGGTCCAGGATACTTGCGGGATACTGCTGGGACTGGCCGAAAAACAGTAGAAAAAACAGCGATTTTCATGATATCAAAATCGGAGATTTCGGTATCAGTTGGAACCTGGACGATGGGCAGGCCTTTGCAATCAGTGAGAAATCGGTCAATGAAGCAGGGTGCATACATACGACCCAGGGCCTGGAGTTTGACTATGTCGGTGTGATTATCGGAGATGATATGCGCTATGAAAATGGCCATGTAGTTACCGATTTTACTAAAAGAGCAAAGACGGATCAGTCCTTAAAAGGCATTAAGAAAATGTTCAAGGAAAACCCGGACAAAGCACGTAAGCGTGCGGATGAAATTATTAAAAATACTTACCGCACGCTTCTCACAAGAGGTATGAAAGGCTGCTATATTTACTGCACGGATCCTGGACTGCGGGAATATATCAGGAGTCGCCTGGATGTTGCATCCAAAGCTCCATTTCATTTTGCATAATAGAATAATGGCTGATGATCAGGCGAAGGGAAGGATTCCAAAAGAGGATATGATCCGTCCCTTTTCGTCTGATTTCACAGAATAATTCCTCGAGTTCTGGTATCAGGACACGTTCTAGGAGGTTCTTGATTTTCCGAAGTATCTCTTGCGCAGTTTCTATATTATCTTCATTGCAATAGTTGTTGTAAGCCGCCTGCAGCGAACGAAATTCCTGATAACTGGTGTCTGCCATATAATAAAAATGAAAATGGTTTGGACATGAATGAGATGCGCACAGAAGCTGGCCACTTCTTCTGCTTCTTATGCAAGGTGCATGTAATGTTTTGATGCAGACGCCACCATTTCTACTTCTTATGATGAGTTTGCTTTTTAGAGCGTCTATGATTTTTGAAATATCCGTATGTATATCGAGATTTCTGTTTTGGATGAAATACTGGATATTTTCGCGTAAATCACTGCCCATAAAACCGATAGGCGTCAGATCCTCTTCTGCAATCTCTCTGATGACTTTTTCTGTGAAAGTAGAATATTCCGGCTCATAATCTTGTGAGCAGGCGATAGGGGAATGCGTTTCCCTTGGAAATGCAGACGCGGAATTCTGATGGCAGGATATATCTATTTTGCAATCATGGGTGTGGTTGGAAGAGTGCACGTTACGACCTCCTTCGTTTTAAAAGATGACTTATGAATAGACGTTTTGATATATTCTGGGAATGGAAAATAATGAGATCTTTTCAGATGTCAGATGATTTGATGAACTTATGAAAGGATCTATAAAACATCAGAAAAACACTATAAATAATGGATAAGACAGTTGATATTTGTCAGAGAAAAGCATCATCATCCGCATTCAGAATCAGTTTATGGAAGCTGGATGGATGTGCTTTTTGGATTTATATAGATGTCTTATAATGAATCTGAAATAATTATGAATATGTTTATGATACAATAGAACAATAGGATAGTAAAGGAGATAATAAGGTGGAGAGGATGCGCAAATGCTTGAATATATAGAGATTTTTATAGTGAATCTGATCATTCCGGCGGTTATGCTTTTCGGTGGATACATGATGAAGACGTGTCCGCCGAGGAGTATTTCACGCTGGGTGGGGTTCCGGACGGCGCTCTCCATGAAAAACGCGGATACCTGGGCGTTTGCGCATGCGTGCTGCGGGAGGGTATGGTGGAAAGCCGGATGGATTTCACTGGCACTGTCCGTACTGGTGCAGCTGCCATTCGCGAAGGCCGGAGAGGAACCTCTCGGGGTGTTGGCGCTGGTGATGGTGCTTGCGCAATTTTGCGTGCTGCTCGGAACAGTGGTGTATGTGCAGAGAGAACTGAAGCGGACATTTGACGAGCGTGGGTGGAGACGACAGTAGAGGAGCCTGCATTGACGAAAAAGCCATCGGCATAAAACCGATGGCTTTTGAATTACAGGTGGCTATTCTTTGTTTATGTCGCGGTATTTTCTCCAGCGTCTTCGTGCCTCGTTGAGGCTGATCAGGTGAGCACATTTGTCTTCATCCAGGTGTTTTCTTTGACAGCTTTCATCCTCCCAGTCACATACTGGGCATATTTCATAAAAGCCAGCCATTTTGAAATGGTGTTCGCCGCAAACCGGACAGATCATGTCGCCTGAAATCGCTCCATACATAGTTCATTATCCTCCTCCTTGGGTTTGATGACAGTGTAGTGGAAATGGAAAGCGGAGTGGTCGCTTCCAAGGCGACAATCATCTGACTAATGCTGCCTACATTGAAAAACCTAGAGGTAAACCGCTCAATATAGTCCGTTTGTAGACTCTACGCATATTCTATTCCTCGTGTTAGAATGAGTTTATGTTCATTCGTGCTGATGATCGACATAAATCCCTTTATTAAAACAAGACATTTTTGTAAGCGGTCATTTTATGATTCGGTATGGTTTCAGAAATGTGCGCCAGTCTGTCTTGAAAATACGCATAAAGGGCGTATAATTGTAGAAAGGAATAGTTGATGAAAAACAAAGAATTGATCAAGAAACTTGAACGGGCTGGATTCACGTTCAAAGAGCATGGTGGAAATCATGACAAGTATGTGAGAGGAAACGACGTCGAAGTCATTCCGAGGCATAAGGAAATCAACGAAAGACTGGCTCGTGCGATACTGAAAAAATGGGGACTTAAGTGAGGCTCCTTGAATGCCGAGCTTTTAGATTATATGAGGTGATTATATGAATAGATTTCTGGCAAAAGCATATCCGGTTTTAATTAAGCAGGATGAGGATGATTTTCTGGTATATATTCCGGATTTTGATACATATACGGAAGGCAACAGCCTTGCAGATGCTATCGAAATGGCACGTGATGCGATGGGAACGGCTGGGATGGAGTTTAAAACAGAGGATGAGCTGCCGGTGGTTTCCAGCTTCGAGGAAGCTCGAGCGAAAGCAAAGGAAGTTACAGATAACGAGCTTGATTTTTCGGATGGCCTCGTGACTTATGTGGACATCGATTTTGAGGCGTATCAGAATCGTATGAGAAATAAGTCGGTGAAAAAGAACTGTACGATTCCGTTCTGGTTAAATGAAAAGGCGGAGAACATGGGCGTGAATTTTTCGAAGGTTCTGCAGGATGCACTTATACGTATCGTGGGCGTATAAGACACGGGTGGAGACGTCAGTAGAGGAGCCTGCATTGGCCGGATGGGGCAGCGGGCGTCAGAGACAGGAGGTGTGCGGATGGACTGGGCTGATGGGAAGCGGCGGTGCTGCTGGGCGAATCCGAAAAACGAGCGGTATATCCGCTATCATGATGAGGAGTGGGGTGTGCCGGTTCGTGATGACCATAAGCTGTTTGAGATGCTGGTTCTGGAGTGTTTTCAGGCTGGGCTGTCCTGGGAGTGTGTGCTGAATAAACGGGAGGCGTTCCGTGAAGCGTTCGATGGCTTCGATCTGGAGGCGGTTTGTGGCTATGGCGAGGAGAAGATGGCGTCACTGCGGAGTAACGCCGGGATCATCCGAAATCGTCTGAAGATAGAGGCGGCGGTGACGAATGCGAAGGCCTTTCGGGCGATACAGGAGGAGTACGGCAGCTTCGCGGAGTATCTCTGGCACTGGACGGACGGGCAGGTAGTGTATGAGAAAGGGCGGACGCAGTCGGAACTCTCGGACCGGATTTCGATGGATCTGAAGAAGCGAGGCATGAAATTTGTCGGTACCACCGTGATCTATGCTTATCTGCAGGCGGTTGGTGTGATTTATGCGCATGATGCCGGATGCTTCCTGGAATGGGATGAAGAGAAACAGCGCTGATCTGCGAGGTGGCAGTTCAGCGCCTGTTATGGAGAGATATCATAGCTTAGAAGTGATATGAGGACAGTGATGTATGTGCAGAGCGGACCTGAAGCGGACATTTAATGAGGGCGGGTGGAGACGTCCAGTAGAGAAGCCTGCATTGGCCTGCGTTATTTTGATGTAGTCGTTTCGTAAGAATTCCGACGGATAAAGTTTACAAGTTCGGTTAAAATGATATGGTATCATTTTATGTAGAGGATACCAGTTGGCTGGGAGTGATGAAGCCCGGTGGGATTCAGGTATCGTGACATACAGAACAGTACTTATGTGGACGCCACGTATGGGAGATGACGATGAAACTTTTATTTAAGCAGCGCTTTTTTTCCTGGTTTGACAGTTATGATATCTATGATGAGGCGGGAAACACAGTTTATGTGGTGAAGGGGCAGCTGTCCTGGGGACATAAGCTGGTGATTTATGATGCCGGTGGGCGTGAAATCGGGATGGTCGTGCAGCGGGTGCTGACCTTCCTGCCGAAGTTTGAGCTTTATAAGCAGGGTGTCTGTGTAGGCTGTCTCAGCAAGGAGCTCACGTTCCTGAAGCCGAAGTACAACATCGATTATAACGGCTGGCACGTCGAGGGTTCCATCATGGAGTGGGATTACAGTATCCTGGATCGAGGATCGCATCTGGTAGCGACGGTCAGCAAGGAGCTGTTCCACATGACGGATACCTATGTGATCGATGTGCGGGATCCGGATGATGCACTGGATGCCCTGATGTTTGTGCTTGCCATCGATGCGGAGAAGTGTTCCAGGAACTGACAGGCGCGGTACGGAGTTGTGGCGGAGACATTGACCTGCGATTATAGAGGAAAAGCGCTGATCTGCGGGGGGAGCAGGTCAGCGCTTTTTGATGATGTATAAAGCTGCCAGGCGCGGTCAATGTTCTATAAGTTCGAAAAAATGTAAGATTATCGGAAAATATCACCGAAAAAATGTACTGGCAGATAAAAATACGTCCGAAAAAATGTGAAATCTGACACAAATACGTCCGAAAAAATGCTAATATAGAAGCGGATGGTTAAGGATGTGGTTATTGTGCAGGAGATTCAGGATGGAAAGAGAACTGTTTGCGAAGCTGGAACACTGGAAGAATAAAAAGAACAGAAAACCGCTCATCATACAGGGAGCACGGCAGGTCGGAAAGACCTGGATCATGAAGGAATTCGGCGCTAGATTCTATGAAAATACAGTCTATATCAATTTTGATAACAACCAGGCGATGAAGGATGTGTTTGATCTGGACTTCGATCTGAAGCGGATTCTGTCGGCGATCAAAATAGAGTATGGTAAGAGCTTTCAGTCCGAGAACACACTGCTGATTTTTGATGAGATTCAGGAAGCGCCGAAGGCACTGGCGTCCTTGAAATACTTCTATGAGAATGCGCCAGAGTATTCGATTATCGCAGCAGGCTCCCTGCTGGGTGTTGCATTACATGAGGGAACATCTTTTCCAGTCGGAAAAGTGGATTTTCTGAAGTTGTGCCCGATGAACTTCGGCGAATTTCTTCTGGCGGTTGGAGAACGGGGCCTGTACGAAACGTTAAAGGTCCAGGACTATGAACTGGCCAATGCTTACGCCGGAAAATATGTGGATCTGCTTAAAAAGTATTACTACGTTGGAGGGATGCCAGAGGCGGTGCAGACCTATATTGATTCGGATGATTTGTATGAGGTGCGTGAAATACAGAATAATCTTCTCCGGTACTATGAAGAGGATTTCAGCAAACATGCACCGAAAGAGGTCGTTCCACGCATTATGATGGTCTGGAATTCGATTCCTGCTCAGCTGGCAAAGGAAAATCGAAAGTTTATGTATGGTGCGTTACGCGAGGGAGCACGGGCAAAAGATTTCGAACTTGCCATCCAGTGGCTCGAAGATGCAGGACTGATCTTGAAGAGCTATAGGGTATCGAAACCGGATATTCCGCTGATTGCATACATGGAAATGAACAGCTTCAAGATGTTCATGTTCGATGTTGGATTATTAACCGCCAAGGCAGGGCTGTCCGCCAGATTACTGCTGGATGGAAGCCGGATCTTTGAAGAGTTTAAAGGTGCACTCACGGAACAGTATGTTGCGCAGGAGTTACATGCTGCCGGATATCCACTATATTATTTTGCTACGGAGCGATCGACTGGAGAAATCGATTTTATGCTGCAAGGAGAGCTGGACTGCATCCCGGTCGAAGTGAAAGCAGAACAGAATCTCCGGGCGAAAAGCCTGAAAGCCTTCTGCGATAAATATAAGCCGAGTCTGGCGATCCGGAGCAGTATGGCAAATTATAAGGAGGAAGGCTGGCTGGTGAATGTTCCACTGTATATGCTTTCGGAGTATCTGATTCACAGGGATGTTTGATTCCATCAGAATTTTCTGAATCGCCGATGTTTAGTTCGGACATGCGGTCTCGTCTTTCTACAGACATGGCCTATGGTGAAAATAAAGACAAACGAATTTAAAAAAGCGCTAATCTGCGAGTACACAGATTGGCGCTTTTCTACATTAAGACGTTTTTGACTTGAACATTTAGCTCAGTGAGTAGTCAAGTGAGGTTTCGACTTTAAGAGGAACGCCGTTCACTTCAATTGGTAGAGGATCGCCTTCGAGAAGGCTACAGTGGAAAGTTTGCGCATTGAAACAAACTTCAAGAAGTCTGCCTCTATATACTAAGCGCATCTTCAACTGTTTCCAGTGCTCTGGGCAGCGCGGAGAGAAGGAAAGCACACCACGCTGATAATCCATCCCTGCGAATCCATGAGTAATCGCAATCCATGACCCTGCCATACTAGTGATATGTAGTCCATCTTCGGTGTCGGCGTTGAAGTTGTCTAGATCAAGGCGGGCTGCTCGCTGATATAGGCGGTATGCATCGTCCGTAAAACCGCACATAGAGGCTACGGTGCTGTACATACTAGGTGATAACGATGATTCGTGGACGGTGAAAGGCTCGTAAAAACGGAAGTTCGCTTGCTTTTGCTTAAGTGTGAATCGATGAGGGAGGTAGTAAAATGCCAACACTACATCAGCCTGCTTGATGAAGCAGGAACGTAGTATGCGATCCCACGACCAGTGCTTACACAATGGTAGTTCTTCTTCTGGAATCTGGGAGGCGGGTACTAAATCCTTGTCCATGAAACCGTCTTGCTGGATGAACAGATTTGTTTTTTCGTCGTAGTTTATGTACATCTTTTCAGCTACTTTTCGCCAGAGTTTGGCCTCCTCGTCCGGTAGCGGATAGTCAAACTTCTCCACATATTCCAGTGCATATTCGATACACCATTTTGCCATGTAGTTAGTGAGGAAATTATTGTTTACGTTATTCTCATATTCATTCGGAGCAGTTACGCCTAGCAGCATATAGCAGTCCTTCCGTGGATTGTAGCTAGCGCGACATACCCAGAAGCGTGCAACCTCTACCATTACGTGAATACCGAAATCGCGGATATAACTCTCGTCTCCAGTATAGCAGGTATAGTTATAGATTGCGTGAATCATTGCAGCGTTTCTGTGAAGCTCCTCAAAAGTGATTTCCCACTCATTGTGACATTCCTCACCGTCGAATGTCACCATAGGGTAGAGAGCACCGCGCATTCCGATTCGCCCAGCATTTTCCTTTGCTTTATCCAGGATGTTAAAGCGGAATTTAAGTAGACTGAGGGCGATTTCCGGAGAAGCTGTGGCTAGGTACATCGGGAAGCAATAACCTTCTGTGTCATAGTAGGCTGCGCCGCCGTACTTTTCGCCTGTGAATCCTTTAGGACCGATATTGAGGCGTTCGTCGGAACCATCGTATGTGCTCCATAGCTGGAATAGATTAAATCGAATGCCCTGCTGTGCGGCAACATCACCTTCGATTTCTACGTCACATTTTTCCCAGCGTGCGCGCCATGCCTCACTGTGCCGAGCGCGAAGCAGTTCTGGACCGTCAGCTACTGCACGGCTGAGAATTTTTGCCCCTGTTTCTCGCAGCAGGTCGTGCTCCATATCTCGGGTAGTGACAACACTCACAATTTTATCAAGATGAATAGTGTCGCCAGAGGAAAGATTAGCTTCAAATCGATCAAATACGGAACGATCGCTTTGAACGGTTTCGTGACAGACACCGCCCGATGTGCAAGTGGTTAGGGCGGAAAAACCTACGGCAAAGCGAGGTACGTCGAACGTATTCTCGATTGTTTCACTTTCTAGATACAATGGCGCGCCAGCGTCCACTGTATTTACTTCCCAGAACTGTTCGCCGTAGTTGGCATCAGCGTTTTTAACATTGGCATCCAGGCCTGTTTCAATCACGACGGATATCGTATCGTCCAGTGCCTGCACTTGATAGTTCATGCAGGCGATTTGACGGGTGTCGATGGAAAAGAAACGCGATGAGGTGATTCGAAGTCGCCCTGCCTGAGTGCGAACTACCATTTCACGGTCCATTACACCTGCTTGCATATCTACAGTGCGGCGGAAAGTTTCGATGTCTGTGTGAGCAAGATCAACTCGATGTCCGTTTACATATAGATGGAACATCAGAAAGTCCGGTGCATTGATCACTTTGCCATAGTATCGCGGGTATCCATTTTTCCACCAGCCAACACGTGTCTTGTCGGGCATCCATACGCCTGCCACGTAAATGCCTTTTAGAGTGTCGCCGGTATAGTCCTCTTCGTAATTGCCTCTTGCACCCATATATCCGTTACCCAGACTCATGACCGCCTCGGTTGGGCGGTTTTCTCGGTGATTCACCGATGTCTGTATCAAACGAAAAGGGTCAAGTTCTGGTAGAATGCGCTTCATAAAGATATCTCCTCTTCTGACGAATTTTCGATAAAGTATCGATAAAATATAATTACAGTTAATCATGCGCATCGGAAAAAGTCAATATTAAAATATATGGATAGGCGTTGTACTTAAATTTCGAAAGAAAAACGGGAGCCGTTTTACCGGCTCCCGTTTTGGAGATTAGTCAGGAATTTGCAGGGGGTGCAGAGGATTCTCTTACCATTAGGCGAGGGGATTCTACCACGCGCGACGCTTTTTTATACTCGATCAGATCTTTTAGACACATAAATGCACTGTACCCCACATCTTTGATGTTGATACGAACGGTGGTCAGGGCTGGTGAGATATAGGTGGCGATGCGAATGTCATCGAATCCGGTCACACTTACATCTCGTGGAATCTGAAGCCCTAAGGCTTTAAGACGCCGAATGGCTCCGATAGCCATGAGGTCGCTGGCACATACCAATGCGGTGACATTCTTTTCTAATAATTTTTCGGCACAAACACCGCCGGAATGTTCGCTGAAATCGCCATTTGCAACTAGTTGTGGGTCGTATGTTAGTCCGCCAAGAGTGATTGCGTTCAGATATCCCGCAAAGCGTTCACGGCTGGTAAGGCTGAGTGGTTCGCCATTGATGAAACCGATTCGTTTGTGGCCAAGTTTGATCAAGTGAGACACGACCATTTCCATACCTGAAAGATTGTCCGAAGTAACGCAAGAAACCATCTTGCTTTCGAAATAGTTGTCTACAAGAACAGTAGGGTAGGAGATTTGGCCAAGTTGCGAGAAAAAAGCACTACTGTCATTAGGACCTAGCACAAGAGATCCTTCGAAATGGCCTTGCTCCATAATTCTGTTGTAGGAAAGGGAATCATCCTCATCAAGACTGTGAATGAGCACTTCGTATCCATAGTTTTCTGCCACCTGCTTGAAAGCGATCATAACCTCATATAAATAATAAGTGACATGAGGTGCCTCCATGTGGCCCATGAATACGCACACGCGTTTTGAAAACGCCTGGCGCGGTCGACCGGTATAGCCCATCTCTGCAGATGTCTCCAGGATGGCTGCACGTGTTTCCTTGTTAATGTCTTCAGCGCCATTAAATGCTTTATAGATAGTGCTGACGCTTATTCCCATGCGGTCGGCTACGTCTTTTGCTTTTACGCTCATGAAATCACCTACTTTAAAATAAAATCTATATATACAAATTTATCGTACCATAACTGCCTGTAAAATTCAATAGTTCTTCCGCACTAAAAAATATTATTTATCGATAATAATTATTGACATTATCGATAAGCACTGGTACCCTAAAGACATCAGACGGGCACGGAAAAGTAAACTTCTGTGTGCTGCACTTATCGGATGCCGTGTGCTTTTGGTAAAGCCGCGGTGAAATAAAGGAGGAGTATCACTATGAGACGTTTTGTGGCATTTTTTACTGCGGCGGCCACTATGGCAACCATGATTTCGGGTTGCTCGCAGACACCTTCAGCTTCAACAGAAGCATCAACCGGAGTTTCAACCGAAGCTTCAACGGAAGCTTCCGGTGGCGATGGAACCGGTGGCACTATCACTGTTTGGGCCGAGCCTTCGGTTTATGAATGGATGAAGGACATGAGCGCCAAATGGGAAGAGGCGACGGGAAATCATGTGGATCTAACAGAGATGCCGATGGTAGATGGCGATTATAAGCATGCGCTCGATGGTCCTGCCGGCATTGGCCCGGATCTGATGGCTGGACCTCATAACGATGTGGGAGATAAGAGTACACAAGGAATGTATGCTCCAATCGAGCTGAGTGAAGAAGCGCGGAACTGCCTGGTTCCTTCTGCAGTAGAAGCTTGCACTTTCCAGGATAATCTCTATCTTGTGCCGCTGTACATGGGCACCAATCTTTTGATCTACAACAAGGATTTGGTGGCTACACCTCCTGATACTTGGGATGACCTGATGACGATCATCAAGGATCCGAAGTTTGATAATAACGGTGATGGTTCGCTTGGATTTTTATGTAACTTAGGAGACTTTTACAATTCTGCGGGTTTCCTGTGGGCTGCTGGCGGCTATATGTATGGAAACGGCAATACAGATCCGTCTGAAATTGGTTTAAATAATGAAGGGGCTGTGCAGGGCGCGACTTATGTGAAGGAACTGTTTGAATTAATGCCGAAGGGCATGGGCGATCGTACTTCTGCCAACGATTTGATGTTAGGTCTGTTCAACGAAGGAAAAGTGGGTATGATGGTGCGCGGTACGGATGTTATCCCGTCTCTTAAGGAAGCTGGCATCAACTATGGTCTCGCTCGTATGCCTAAACTGCCTAATGGTAATGTGATTGCTAACTATTCCGGCTTTACTGGTCTTGCAATGAGTGGTTTTGCTCATGAGCCAGAGCTGGCGACCGAGTTCCTGGACTTTATTGTTCAGGATGAATATGCGGATTCTTTCGCTAAGACCACAGGACTGATTCCTTGCAATCAGAAGTTCTTAGATGATAACAGTTCGACTGATGAAACTATCAAGGCGTTCAATGAGCAGATTCAGTACAGTGTTCCTATGGTGAAAATCATTGAAGGCAATCAGACTTGGGATCCGATGCACGCGGCAATGGGTTCTCTTGCCACTGGCGCTGATCCGAAGACCGCTCTTGACACTGCGGTGAAGCAGATTGAAGACAACATTGCTGCACTGCATTCCGGCAATTGAACACAATAAGGTCAAAGCATACCGAAGCGTTGGCTTCGGTATGCTTTTCAAGGATGGTGTGTTATGAAACGTAAAAAAATGAATCACAAGACCATTGCCACTCTACTGGCAATAATTCCAGGCTTTGGTTATTTTTATAATAGACAATACTGGCAGGGGGGATCGATCCTGGCGATTATGGCAGCTTACCTGTATTTGACCATGAACACGGTAGTTCATGGCGCACAAGGTGGCGGTATTGTAGGCTTATTTACGTTGGGGACAGTACCAGGACGAGACCATTCCCTGTTCTTTCTTGTTGAGGGATTGCTTTCGCTTATCTTAATTGCTGTAGGACTGGGAATCTATGTGTTCAGCATTATTGATGCGCGAAAAAATGGCCGCAAGCGTGATGAAGGCGAAAAGATTTATAGCATGCGCGATCATTATCATGCAGTTATGAATCGAGGCTTCCCGTATCTCATCATGGCACCTGGTATTATAGCAATGGTGCTTTCTGTTGTGTTTCCGATCATTACAACTGTGATGATTTCAATGACCAACTACAACATTAATCATATGCCCCCGAAGAAACTGTTCAGCTGGGTGGGATTAAAAAACTACGTAGATATGTTCACGATGGAATCGTGGAAAAATGCGATGTTATACACCCTGTCCTGGACCCTGATTTGGACAGTGTGTGCAACGATGCTTACTATTGTAATGGGCATCCTTGTTGCGGTTACGGTCAATCAAAAGGAAATTCATTTCAAAAAATTTTGGCGCACAATCATCATACTTCCATGGGCGGTACCTGCATTTATTTCGATTCTGATGTTTTCGGTTTTCTTTAACGATTCGTTTGGTGCGATGAACCAGCAGGTGATTCCTTTCTTTAATAAGTTATTGCCATTTCTGAAGCTACAGGCATTGCCGTGGAAAACACAAGCAGTATATACGCGTCTGGCACTGATTCTGATTCAAGGATGGCTTGGATTCCCTTATATTTTTGTTATGGTGACTGGCGTTCTGCAGTCTATTCCGGGTGACCTTTATGAGGCAGCTCAAGTGGATGGCGCAAGCCGTTTTCAGCAGTTCAGTAGTATCACACTACCATGGATTCTCTCCGCGACTGCTCCAGTGCTGATTACACAGTTTACCTTTAACTTTTCGAATTTCAATATCATCTATCTTTTCAACAGCGGTGGCCCTGTCATTGCCGGACAGCTCACGGGAGGTACGGATCTGCTGGTATCGTGGGTTTATAAAATCACCACTGAAAGTGTTACTCGTGAGTTTGGTATGGGTGCGGCGATCACTGTGTTTGTCTCACTCGTTGTCATGGCGGTCGCCCTGACCCAGTACGTTCATACTGATGCATTTAAGGGGGGAAACGAAAAGTGAATCCGAAAAAACATGACAATAATATAGCGCGCAGAATGAAGAAAGATATGATGGTGACGGGGATGTACGCGTTTCTTGTGGTCGTATGTATCACCATCATATACCCTATTCTTTGGATTGTCTTTGCATCCTTTAATCCATCTCAGTCAATGTTCTCATCCACGCTTGTTCCAAAGGAAATGTCATTGAGTAATTACATCTGGTTGTTTACTAGCCCAGATAGTAAGTATCTGCTTTGGTTTCGCAACTCACTAAAGATTTCTGTGATCGTTATGGTGTTGCAGGTGGTACTAGTGTCCTTTACTGCTTATGCCTATTCTCGGTTTACGTTCAAGGGGAAAAAGTTTGGCCTGTTGATTTTTATGGTGCTGCAAATTTTGCCTCTGACCTCTGCGATGATCGCATTCTATGCATTGGGCATTCTACTTGGTTTAGTACAAAACCATGCGCATGCATACCTTATCGCCATATATGTGGGTAGCGCCATTCCTGGAAATACCTATTTGGTGAAAGGATATTTAGATAACATTCCAAAGGAATTGGATGAGGCTGCATATTTGGATGGTGCTGGCAATTTCACGACTTTTTTTCTTATTGTTATGCCATTAGCTAAGCCTATCCTTGCAGTGCAGGCACTGTGGGCGTTTATGACTCCTTTACAGGACTTTGTAATTGCGAAACTGATCATTCGTGATCCGGAACTAAATACGCTGGCTGTTGGCCTTCAGACGTTTGTCTCCGGTAGCATGACTGGAGGCTCACAAATTCAGTTCACAAAGTTTGCGGCGGGTTCGTTACTCATTGCTTTGCCGATCGCACTGTTGTTTATTTTCCTTCAAAAGTATCTTATCAGTGGACTAACTGCTGGTGGAACCAAAGGTTGAAAGGAGCGGTATGAACATGATGCAGACGATGCCAGACTGGCTACGTACAAGTACCATTTACTGCGTTTATGTACGAAACTATGGTCCAGAGGGAACGCTTCGAGAAGTAGAAGCAGATTTGGATCGTATTCAGGCCTTGGGGGTAGATATCTTGTGGCTGCTTCCGATCTATCCTGTGGGAAAGGTGAATCGAAAGGGATCGATGGGATCTCCATATTCCATCAGCGATTATCGAGCTGTCAATCCAGAGTACGGTACGATAGAAGATTTCAAAAGTCTTTGCGATGCGCTCCACGCTCGAGGAATGCGGTGTATGTTGGATATCGTGTATAACCACACAGCTTGGGATAGCAAGTTGTTTGAAAATCATCCGGAGTGGTTCTATCATACGAAGGATGGACATCTGGGAAATCGAGCGGGCGCGTGGACGGATATTATCGATCTGGACTATGATCACGCCGAGTTGTGGGAGTATCAGATAGAGACTCTGTGCCACTGGGCACGATTAGGTGCAGATGGATTTCGCTGTGATGTAGCATCTACGGTACCGGTGGAGTTCTGGCGTGCGGCCAGGACCGCAGTCGAGCAGGTGAAGCCGGGAGTCGTTTGGCTTGCGGAAAGTGTTCATGGTAGCTTTGTTCGGGATTTGCGATCGAAGGGGTTTTACTGTGCAAGCGATGGGGAGCTGTACAATGCATTTGATATTACCTATGATTACGATGTCTTTCCTCATTTTGAAGCTGTGTTTGAAGGCACAGGTAGCACAGCTCGTTATCTGGAGGCACTTATTGCTCAGGAAAGCACTTACCCTGCTGACTATCTTAAACTGCATTTTTTGGAAAATCATGATCAAAGGCGCGCTGCATCCTATCTGACAGATACGCAGGTTCGACGTATGTGGACTGCGTTTATGTGGTGCATCAAGGGTGTGGGGCTCATCTACAACGGTCAGGAGGTTCTGGCGAAGCACACGCCAAGTCTATTTGAACGAGAACCAATTGACTGGAGTAGCTCGCCGGAAGCTCTTGAATACTGTGAATTGCTACACCTTCTTGTTGGACTAAAGAAGCTACCGGTGATGCGGAAAGGGCGTTATTCATTACGGGCTGTTGGGCCGGACTGCGCTACAGCGCTGGTGCATTACGAGCTTGGTTCCGAAAAACTTCATGGTATTTTTAATCTTTCTATGGAACAGTGCGAAGTGCAGGTGACAGTGCCGGATGGCATGTATCCAAATCTTCTGGGCGGAGAAGTTCGTGTTGAGAAGGGCGTTATTTCTTGTGGTATAGAGCCTATAATTATTTTGACTACTGATTAATTGCTGGCAATAAAATACTATGTGTACCGTCTGCATTCATGCGGGCGGTATTTTATATTGCAAGTGCATAATTATCCTGAATTATTCACCATGATACAGTGATTGCGGCTGAAAGCCGCGCAGCTACTTTGCTTTTTTCATGCGTTGGTTTGGGAAAACCCAACCTCGATGAATAATTCAGGATAAATATTACACAATGGAGGTTACATTTTATGAAAGATTTTTTGAATGACTTGATTTATGATCCGAATCCGGCTCCGATCACAGAACCGAGATTTCAGATGGAGAGCGTGGAGGATCTTCTGAAGTCGGAGCGCTTCTCACTGACCTGCAACGGAACGGAGCGCCCGGTATACTGGACCGATTCCTTCAATTATGTTCCTGTGGTCATGGATGAACAGGAGGAGCTGGATATTACGGTTACGATCCATGATGAGTTTCAGGAAGTTGTCATTCGCCCGACCAGCTATGGCATCCATTTTGAGCAGGAAGGCAACAAGCTTCATATTCACCTGGATCAGCCGATGAAATTTACGATTGAGACAGATGGCGGACTCCACAATGCGCTTTTTGTACTCTGCTCCAGAAGAATTCCGAAACCGGAGAACACAACCATTTATTTTGAAAAGGGAAAAGCATACAACGTCGGTGTGCTGACCTTAAAGCCGAATGACACGGTTTATGTGGAAGAGGGGGCTGTTGTTTCGGGCTGTGTGTACGCAGACCACTGCGACAACATTTCCATCGTAGGAAACGGAATAATCAACGGTGCCTGCTGGCATCTTCCGGACAGCAATGCACACCGGTTCTTCATTTATCTGAAGTGGTGCAACAATGTCAGACTGGAAGGCTTCACGGCGGTGGATGGACCGTCCTGGCATGTCGTTCCGGCGGCTTGCGATCACGTTCTGATTGATAACATCAATGTGATGTCGCGTATTGTGACCGGTGATGGAATTGATGTGACGAGCAGCCGCTTTGTGGAGATTAAGAACTGCTTTATCCGTGCGACGGATGATTGCATCTGCATCAAATCGCATGTTCTGATCGGAGATACCTCGACGGTCAGAGAGGTGACGAAGGTGCATGCGCATCATAACGTCATCTGGAATGCAGAGCCCGGAAATGCCATTGAAATCGGTTACGGTCTGCAGGCCGAGGTTCATGATCTTCTGTTTGAAGAAAATGATATCATTCACTGCCAGTATGAAGGGAACATGGGCGGAGCTGCGATTTCCATTCACCAGGCGGACGGCGGTCATATCCACGATATTCACTACAGAAACATTCGCATCGAGCAGGCGGAGCAGAAGCTGTTTGATATCAAGACGCTGCTTTGCAGATATACGATGCAGTGGGAAAAGGGAATGATCGATGACATTCATTTCGAGAATATCACGGTATTGAACGGCGATTTCCCGGTTTCCGCGATCCGTGGTTTCCAGACTCCGGAGCGCGAAGTGAGGCCGCATGATATTTATTTTGACAACATTAACATTCTCGGCCAGCGCTGCAAGACGTTCCAGGATCTTCACCTGGTGAACGAGCTGGCGAATGATATCTATATTGATGGCAAGAGAGCGTTTGTTCAGTATAGGTTCTGAGGGATAGCATCTTCGTATATCAATTCTGCTTTAGGATTTTAATTTGCTCTGGTGTAAAAAAGTTCTTCATAATAATAGCCTCCAAGGATAATTGAATTGTATCAAATGGTCCTTGGAGGCTATATCTACTTAATGGGATGTCTCCCCATATACTATTTACTTAACTGGCTATACCCTGGAAACCTGTTTACTCTGCGGGGCAAACTTTGTTTTGCTGAAATGAGGATTCCAGCTGGGTGATATTTAATGCGCTTGTAGAAGGTCAAGACCGGAACTTAGGTAATGTGGAGTATCCTCTTTTGACTGCAGAGATAATCTCATCCTCCCAGGTCTCCAGATTACTGTCTGGGATGCGTCCGGCTTCTTCCATCTCTCTGAACACACGGCTCATTCCCTCCTCTAGAGTGATTTCTGGTCTCCACTCTGGCACGTCATGACGCAGTTTTTCGTTCGACGCGTAGGTGTGCTGACCAAAAATCTCGTAGCATAGCGAGAAACGCTGAGGATCGATCTCCATCAGCTGAGCCAGTGGAAGCCCCACCATTTCCACTTGCTGACCCAGCACGTGCATGGCTGTGCGGTGGTATTCCGCCCAAGTGGTAAAACCTGTCTGAGTTACATTGTAAATCTGACCGATGCAGTGCTGACGCCCCATGACACCAACAAATCCACGAGCTGTGTCTTCGGTGTGCATATACTGATGCAGAATATCACCGTCTCCACAGATTAAGATAGGCTTCCCCTTTTTGATGCGATCGATCCAAGTGAGTTCTGTGGTAAGATTACGCAGCATTCCACTCATGACACTATACGATGTGCAAGGCTTCATGATGGTGACAGGGAAACCCTCTCGACGGAATGCTTCCAAAAAGACTAGGTCTGCTGCGTGCTTGTTGATTCCGTATTCGGTCCAAGGCTCGAACCAGTCATCCTCCCGCATAGGAAAGTGACTGAAGTTTTTGCCGTAGGTGCACACGGTAGAGGCAGTGATGAAATGCTTTACTCCGCGGAAGGCCGCTATGCTCACCTTTGCGTCCTGCGCATTGAAGCAAGTGAGCTCGAAGGCTACATCAGGTGCAAGTCGCTGCATGGTATCGATGTATTCTTGCTCATTATGCCTGTCGCCAACTAAACACTGCACCTGAGGTGGAAACTGAGTGTTCTCTGTACGGCCGAAGCAGACGATGTCATCGTAACCGCGACGTAAAAGTTCCCGGATAATATGTGTGCCGATATTTCCGGTTCCGCCACTGACAACAATCTTCATAATTTTACCTCCTGATTTTTGATAAAGATTTGATATTCCATCGGAGCAAGGAAAACTGTCTTCTCCGCATCGTTATCCCATGCCAAACGGCATTGTAACGGCTGCTCACTACTGTTCCAAATAAGGGTGAGTTCGTCATCCTGATAAGAACGTCGAAATGCCAGCGCTTTAGGACCTTCTACACACACTGGCTCTAACCAGCGGAAATCTCCTTTTGTCAGCGCTGGATGCTTTTTACGAAGAGCAATCAGTGCTGTGTATAGATGGAGCAGTCGTTTACCGGTATCGGTAAGTGGGTTGAAACACATGCAGCGGCGCGCTTGAATAAAATCGGCACCGGTCATGCCGGTCTCATCTCCGTAATAAATAGCAGGCATTCCTACAAACAGGAACTGAAATACAGCGGATAATGCTGTTGGCTCGAATTCTTCCTTTGCTAGACTCAACCAGCGAGCGGTGTCATGTGACCCCAGCAGGTTATACATGCAGCGGGTCATAGGTGCAGGATAGTGAGTTAAGATGCGGTTGATTTCTTGACGGAAGTTATCGCTGTCCATTGTCTTATCAAGAAAGCAGGCACGGCATAACGATGCGAATGGGTAATTCATTACGGTATCGAACATATCGCCCGCAAGATATGGCTGCGCGTCACCCCAAACTTCTCCCAGGATAAGGGCTTCGGGATTGATTTTTTTGACTTCAGTCCGAAATGCTCGCCAGAAAGAAAGGTCGATTTCGTTGGCTACATCCAACCGCCAGCCATCAATACCCATTTCTGTCCAGTAGCGAGCCACTCGCAACAGATAATCTCGAACGTTAGGATTTTCGGTATTCAGCTTCGGCATATGGCGTTCAAAGGCGAAGCGCTCGTAACTGTATTCTCCGTCTACTTCAAATGGATAGTTGTTGATGAAGTACCAGTTGTAATACTCTGAGTCTGGGCCTAGAGCCATCACGTCGCGAAACTTTGGAAAAGTGTCGCACGTATGATTGAACACTGCGTCAAGCACCACACGAATGCCCCGATTGTGGCAATCATCCAGAAAGGCGCGGAAGTCTTCTAATGTGCCTAAGCGAGGGTCGATAGAAAAATAGTCGTAGGTGTTGTAGCGGTGGCAAGTATTGGATTGGAAGATAGGACACAGGTACAATGCATTGATCCCTAGTGCGCTAAGATGATCCAAATGTTCGCGTATACCGGCAAAGTTACCGCCTATTGGCTTGATGATGTCAGGCTCACTCCCCCAGGCAGGAAAGACTTCCTCTGTTGGGAGAGGTTCGTGACGCGCGAATGAGTCTGGAAAGATTTGATAAAAAACTGCACTTTTCGCCCATTCTGGAACTCGAATGGCGTCTGATCGGTTTAGATAAGGCATCTGGAAACAAGCTTCCGTACACCCCTCTTGGGTTTGATGCACTCCCTGTTCATCTAGGTACCATACCTCTCCACTGGTATCTACTAAGCGGAAATAGTATTGAAGTCGGCGGTAAGGCGGCTTCACTTGTACACGGTAATAGGCGAATAAGTTGTCTGTTAGAATACACTCCATATCTGTATGGGCGTGCGGCTGGTCCTCAATATACTTGTCAAACCAACACAAAGTAGCGCTGCAGAGGCTGTTGCTGGCTGCTCGCAGAAGCAATGTCACGGTTCCGTGCTCGTCAAAATAGGCGAATTCGTTGCGTGGACGATGGTAAATCGACTCAGGATTCATGCTCTTCTCCTTTTTATCGAGAATTTATCGAAACTGATATTCCCGTCTGATATATTGATATAATGATAACCTTTACAGAATTGCAAGTCAACTGCTTGATTTATTTAAAAAATGGCTTTTGCCGCTAAATTATCGATAAATTATTGATAAAAATTCGGACGGATGATATGATGAGACTATAATCATGTAAAGGAGGAACGGTGATGAATCTTCGCCTTGCTGTATTTGACCTGGATGGCGTTATTGTTAGCACCGATATGTTTCACTTTGAAGCGTGGAAACGCTTGTTCGCAAAGCGATGGGGCATTGTTCACACACCTGCAGCGGAAGAACTTACCAAAGGCGTAGCGAGATTTGAATGCATGAAGCTGTTGGCCCATTATTATGACATCCATGCTGATGATGAAGAACTTCGTCTTGTGGCTGAGGAAAAGAACAAGATATATCAGCAGCTGCTGATGGAACAGCTTTCACCATCGAATATACTACCTGGTATTCTACAGACGCTGGCACTCTTAAAGGAGCGAGGTGTGTACACTGCACTAGCTTCATCAAGTCGCAATGCGCCTTTTATCATTAAACGATTGGGGCTGGAGTTTGATTACTGTGTGGATCCTGCGACAATCTCGCACGGGAAACCCGCGCCTGATATCTATCTTGCCGCGATGAATCATTTTGGTGTGTCTGCACAGGAGTGTGTGGGTGTTGAAGATGCTGTTAATGGTGTGGCTTCTATACTATCGGCTGGAATGCCTGCTATTGGTATCGGACCGGCTACGATATCTGCTCGTGCCGATGTCGTACTGGAAACTACGGCACAGTTGCCTCAGGTTTTTGAAGAACTATTAGATGGCCCACAGCAGTTAGATTGGACTGGCGGTTTTTGCGCATCGTTGGCTCTGCCTGCTCGGCTAAAGGTCGCTACGGAGCAGAGACGACTGAGTCAGTTATCTGGATATTTTGGTGATCAGAGGGAGATTGAAAAAATTCTGGCATCAGGAAGTGACCCACTGGTGTATGAATATCATCAGTTGAATGCTCCTCAGGACTCAGGTGATATTGCTTTCGGAGTGACTACGTTATATCCAGGAGTTGTTGGCACTGAATTTTATATGACCAAGGGGCATTTTCACGGTGTGTTAGAAACCGGCGAGGTATATTACACTTTAAGTGGTAGTGGATTGCTGTTGACAGAAAATCAGAACGGGCATACACGCTGGCTTCCGCTTGCGCCAGGCAGAGCAGCTTATGCTGCAAAAGGGTTTGCGCACCGAATGGTGAACACAGGGAATGAGCCCTTAGTATGTTTTTTTGCCTACCGCGCTGATGCCGGTCACGATTATAAAACCATTGAGCAGTCTGGATTTCAGAAAGTCGTACTGTGCACAGACGGTGGCGGTGTTTCGATCCAAGACAATCCAAAGAAAAATACAGGAGGAAGAATATGATGGATATACAGCATTTAACACCTGAAGCGCTTGCGGCAATCTTTGATCACACGTTACTGAGTGCCGGAGCCAGCCTTTCTGAACTGGAACAGCTTTGCGCGGAGGCACGGCAGTATGGGTTTGGCATGGTGGCGATTAATTCAGCTCCTGTGGCTTTTTGCCACGAGCAGTTAAAAGGAACTCCGGTACATGTTGGCGCTGCAATTAGTTTTCCTCTTGGACAGACTACGTTGGATGTGAAGATGTTTGAAACTGATAAAGCTATTTGTGATGGTGCGGATGAGATTGATTATGTGACCAATCTGACGAATGTCAAAGAGGGAAACTGGAATGCTGTAGAGAACGAGATGACACGCATTACGCAGATGTGCCGAGAGGCAGGAGTGATCTCCAAGGTGATTTTTGAAAACTGCTATTTGACTAAGGAGGAGATCCGGAGGTTGGCTCAGATTGCGCGTGAGGTTGGACCGGATTTTATCAAGACATCCACAGGATTTGGAACCTCTGGTGCGAAGGCAGAAGATGTGCGTCTGATGAAGCAGACTGTGGGTGATCGTGTTCGGGTAAAGGCTGCAGGTGGCATACGCAGTTGGGAGAGTTGTCGCGAGATGCTTGAGGCTGGTGCAGAGCGCATTGGCACTTCAAGTAGTATACGAATTTTAAACGAATTCATCATGTGGAGGGATAAAAATGACCTTTGATTGTTCCATCGAATTGAATAATGGTGTGAAGATTCCACAATTGGGATATGGCACAGCGCTTATCAGCGAAGATAGCGATGAGACTGTACGAGCTGTTTCATCCGCTATAGAACTGGGGTATCGTCATTTTGATACTGCTTCAATCTATAAAAATGAACGAGAAGTTGGAAAAGCTATACGGGAATCCGGCCTGCCGCGAAGCGATTTTTTTGTGACTACAAAGCTGTGGACCACAGATATGCGTGCTGCGCGAGAGTATGATGCTTTTCAAGAAAGTTTAGAGCGATTGGGCCTGGATTATGTAGATCTGTATTTAATACACTGGCCAGTGCGTGGACGCTATCAGCAGAGCTGGGAGGTGCTGGAACGCATCTTGGAGCAAGGTCTAGCCCGTGCCATCGGTGTGAGTAATTTCAACCCCCATCATATCGATGATTTGATTAAGATGGGAGGAACGGTGCCTGCGGTGAATCAGTACCAGTTGCACCCGCAGATGTCTTGCCCAACGTTGCGTAGCTACTGTCGAAATCATGGCGTGCAGTTTGAAGCGTGTCAGCCTCTGGGACAGGGATTATATGTCAAGGATCCTGCGCTGAGTGAGATCGGTCGCAAATACGGAAAAAGTGCCGTGCAGGTGGTGTTACGCTGGGAACTGCAGCATGGGATTGTTACTCTGCCTAAGTCTTCTCGGCCTGAACGTATGCGTGAAAATAGAAATCTATTTGATTTTGAACTTAGCTCAGAGGATATGGCTGTAATTGACCATATGAATATTAACCGAAGCGTCGTTCCGGATGCGGATCCTGAGACTTTTACCTTCTGAGAAGTGATAAAAATGGGCTAATGTAACAAAGGAAAATGTACTAAGAAAAAGAAACACATAGAGAAAAAACTTACTATAATCATGCATATAAAAGCATAATTATCTAAAAAGTTCTGGAACTGACATGATGAGCCGGTTTCAGAACTTTTTATGTGCATGGCGATACATATTACTAAGTCGACATCCCAGATTACCTGAACAGTCGATCGCGGTGCGGGAGCAGAGCGGCGATGAGGATGCTGCCGAAGAGGACACAGCAGATGAGCTCACCGGCGCCGACGGTCAGTGCCAGGAACCAGAGTGCGCCAGGGACCGCGTAGGCGTAGCGGAGAACTAGCGGGATGATGATGCCGTTCGAGATGACCGGGCAGAGCGTGCAGAGAAAGCGATGCTTCCGGAGCGCATAGGTTCCGAGTGCGCCGAGCAGGGTAGCGAGCGTGCCGAAGATGATGTCCGGCAGGGCACTTCCGGTCAGGATGTTCGCGAGGAGGCAGCCGATGGTGACGCCTGGAATCGCAGCCGGTGTAAAAAACGGGAGGATGGTCAGCACCTCGGAAAAGCGAACCTGGATGGCACCGCTTGCGAGATCGAAGCCTGCGGCGAGCGCGGTCAGTACGATGTAGAGTGCGGCGATCATAGCGGCCTGAACGATGGACAGAATGTTGCGTGAAGTTGTGTGATGATTCATGATGAGATCTCCTTTAGTTTTGTGCGAGTGGGAAGGATGTATCACGCCGGTGGCTGCGATGGCAGCGCATGAAGTCCGGAGCGACATAACACTCGTATTTAATTGTGCATGCGTTACGATAGCATGCGGAGGGGAAAAACGCAATATCCTGGTGCATGATTTTGGAGAATCAGTATCCTGGGTCGTGGGGCGAATCTGTTAGCGACGGTCAGCGTTTTTCTTTCTCTATAGAAGATATAAGAATTAACCATGATTAAATATCCTCTTATTCTTGTAATCTGCTTGATTCTGCTTAAAATATATGATATTTGTCGCAGCATTGTCACCGGACGACGTACGTCTCGATATGTGTGCAGGCTGCACCTTACGCTTGAGATGCGCCCTGATCGGGTCGTCGGCATGCTGCGTACGTAAGACCATATATAAATCAGCAGGTAGAAGAGGAGAACATGGAGAGGCAGGAGAGAGATTCGGCGCGTCTGGATCCGAAGGGAAAACGACCGTTCAGAGTACCGATTTATCCGGCACTGGTGTTTATCGCCAGCTGTCTGGTACTGGCGGGTGTTTTATATCATTCATATACAGTATATCGTGAGCATATGGAGCGCATCACGAAGCTGAACGCGATCAGTTATGCGGAGCGTCTGGAGAACGACCTCGGGCGTGGCATCGCCATCACGGATGCCGTGGAATCGGTGATTCTCAGTGACGCGGGAAAGGTCAATGCTTTCTCAGAGGTGGCTGAAAATCTGATGACCGATTACGTGCAGAGTATTCAGCTCGCACCGGACGGGATCGTCACGGAGATTTATCCGGAGACCGGCAATGAAGCCGGGAAGATCGATCTCTTTCAGGATGAACAGCGAGGAGCGATCTGCCGTTACGGACGGGATCACGGTGTCATCACCATGCAGGGGCCGTTTGAACTGAAGCAGGGAGGACAGGGCATCGCGATTCGGAATCCGGTCTATCTGCGGAAGGCCGATGGAAGCGAGACGTTCTGGGGCTTCGCGATCGTGATCATCCGTGTGCTGGAGATCTTCAAGGATACCATAAAGGCACTTTCGGATTTCGGATACGATTATCAGCTGACGATGACGAGCTCGCTACTTTCGGACGAGCAGGCACAGGTGTCTTCGTCTGTAGCGCAGATGACGAATCCGGTGAACTACCAGTTCCAGATGGAGGGAACCAACTTCTGTCTATCCGTCATGCCGAAGCAGGGGTGGAATCGTCGGTGGATCATGGTGCCGTACCTCATCCTGGGCATCTGCATCATCCTGTCACTGACGGGACTCAGCTTCGCGATGCTTCAGCTCCGACGTCACAGGGATGCGCTGGCGTTGCTATCGGTGACGGACTCGCTGACCGGTCTTCTGAACCGCCATGGATTTGATGAGGCGGTACAGAAGCGGATGAAGGCGGATTCATCACTGCCGTGTGTGGGCATGCAGATGGATATCGATGATTTCAAGTTCATTAACGACCTCTATGGGCACGATGTCGGGGATCAGGCGCTGAAAACCCTGGCAGCGGACCTGCGGCAGCATTTTGGCACAGATGCGATTCTTTCCAGGAGCGGCGGTGATGAATTTTCTGCCGTTCTGATCGGAAAGACGGCCGGGGAAGCGAAGTCGGAAATCGAGGCCTTCACCAGTGCAACGCGGTATGTACGTGCGAACGACAGCTGCTATCCGTTCTACATTTCGCTGGGCTATGCGGAGTATCCGAAGGATCAGTGTGAGATTTCGCAACTGATCCGCTGCGCGGATATGGCGCTCTATGCCGTGAAGCTGCATGGAAAGCAGAGCTGTGCCGCGTACCAGAGTACCTATGAGACGCAGCAGCGAAGCCAGTTCGGCTTCGCACTGCAGGAGGTGGCCCGGCATCTTCCGGGTGCCTTCCTTATATACAAAGCGGATCCGGACAATGATCAGATCCTGTTCGCAAATCATGAGCTCGTGCAGTTCGCCGGCTGCCGTGATTTCGAGGAGTTCCTCGCGTACACCGACCATCGCTTCCGTAATCTGGTTCGAACGGATGAGCAGGAGGCGGTCGAAAAGAGTATCTGGCAGCAGATCGATGCGAAGACGAACGGGGACAATGACTATGTCCGCTTCCACTTCGTGAAAAAGGACGGCAGCACAAAGTCGGTACTCGACCATGGCCGCATCGTCCAGAACCGCTACTATGGCAACATCTTCTACGTCCTCATCATGGACTGTGAGCTGATCGACGCCTACTATGCGTCTGTTTAGAAAAATTTAATGGGGTCAGACCCCATTAAGATTTTCTTAAGAGTGAAAAAACGCTGATCTGCGTAGTGCAGATCAGCGTTTTTTGTATGCCGATGCAGAGAAGTGTCTGGCGCGATTTGCACCGTTTATCATGAAAACTTAAGCTGGCCAGTTCTTCCGAAGTGCAGCGTAGGAGATCAGGAAGTTTGCGAGCCAGCCAGCTGGGACGGCGAGCCAGACGAAGGCGATACCGTAGCGTGGGGCGAAGATGAGCGCGACGGACATACGGATGGCGAGGTTCACCATGTTTGCGATGAGGAACGGCTTCATGATGCCGAGGCCACGGAGCACACCGTCGGTAGCCATCTTGATGCCCATGAAGATGAAGAAGTAGCCGAGCCACTTCATGTAGCCTGCGGAGACTTCATACGCGAGGACAGTACCGTCCTTCCCTAGGAAGAGGGCGGAAATCTGCGTATGCAGTGTTTCGATGACGACGAAGGCGAGCACGGCGAAGCAGACATCCAGCAGAAGTGCCGCGCGGTAGCCTTTTCGGATACGATCGGTTTTCTTCGCGCCCAGGTTCTGTGAAACGTACGGGGAGACAGCATTGCCGATCGACACAAACATCAGCGAGAACACATTCTCGACGCGCATGGTCGCGGAGTAGCCGGCGAGCGCCTGCGTGCCGAACGGGTTCACGACAGCCTGGACGATCATCATACCGACCGAGACCGTCGACTGCTGGAGGATCGAAGGCACCGCGATCTCCAGCATTGACTGAAGCGTGCTGTGGTCGAACCTGGCGAAGCGGCCCGGATAACGACGCATCCGGCGCAGGAAGATCGTGAGCGAGAAAACAGCGGAGATGCCCTGCGAGATGAGCGTCGCGAGGGCGGCACCGAAGACACCCATGCCGAGGCTCGCCACCATCCAGAGGTCCATGAAGATGTTGAGCACGGATGAGAAGATGAGGAGCGCAAGCGGGATGCGGGATTCGCCGATCGAGGTGAACATGTTCGACAGGATGTTGTACATGAAGAGGAACGGGAAACCGAGGAAGTAGACGCGGAGGTAGAGTGTCGCCGTGTCGAGGATGTCAGCGGGGGTCTGGAGCAGGCGCATCATCGGGCGGGAGAGCACGAAGCCGAGGCCGCCGAGGACGAGGCTGAGGACCAGAAAGCTGATGAGTGAGGTCGACACGATCGTTTTCATACGCTCATAGCTGCGCGCGCCGAATGCGCGGCTCACGAGTACACCGGCGCCGACACCGCCACCGAGTGCGATGCAGATGAAGACGTTCGTCAGTGCGGCACAGGCACCGACCGCCGCCAGTGCGGCGGAGCCGACGTACTGACCGACGATGATCGAGTCGGCCATGTTGTAGACCTGCTGGAAAAAGCTGCCGAGAATCATCGGCAGCGCGAA
>ERZ1034980.350-NODE-350-length-36350-cov-2822.837994_pt1 | contig 36350 bp, 55 predicted proteins | sample MGYA00520622_ERZ1034980 | MGnify/ENA primary metagenome ERZ1034980 (study PRJEB33766, sample SAMN09781791) | gut metagenome | biome: gut microbiome | host: Homo sapiens | place: Madagascar | study: EMG produced TPA metagenomics assembly of the PRJNA485056 data...
GTCTTCATTTTTGTCATGCTCTAGCCCCTTTCAAAATTTCCCTGTGTGTAAATCGGCGCTGGACAGCAGGAGATTTACACACAGGGAAATTTTGAAAGGGGCTAGAGCATGACAAAAATGAAGACAGTCACTGCAAACGGCTCCCGGCTGGAACAGCTGCAAAGCCTTGCCAACGTCCTTGCTGCCAGCATCGACTCCTGCAAGGATTGCCGGGCGCTGCCAGCACTTACAAAGCAGTACCGCGAGACCATACGCGAAATTGAAGAGATCGAGGGGGCGAAAGACGATGGCGACGAGATCAGCAAAATCCTCACGGAAAGAGAAAGTAGTGGGAAGCCAGGAGCCGTCCGAAAGAATCGCCCCGTCATATCAGTCGTCTGACGGTATGGACGCCGTCCGCATTCTTCGTGCGGGCGGCATTGTTCTGGATCCTTGGCAAAGTGACGTCTTGGATGACTGGATGGGGCGCAGCGCTTCCGGCAAGTGGGCAGCTCCATCCTGCGGCGGGTCTGTGCCCCGGCAGAACGGAAAAAGCCTGCTGGTGCAGGGCCGCGCCGGGGCCGGGATGCTCATGCTCAATGAGACGGTCATCTACACCGCCCACTTGCAAAAAACAGCCACCGAGACCTTTGAGGAAATGCGGGATTTTTTTGAGAGTCCGAAACTCCGCAAACACGTTGCCGAGATCAAGACCGCCCTGGGCCGTGAGCAAATCATCCTCAAGACCGGGGCACGCATCAAATTCTTGGCCCGGACCCGGAACGGCGGACGCGGCCAGCACGGCGACCTTCTCATTTTCGATGAGGCGCAGGAGCTGGATGAAGCGGCGCAGGGCTCTTTCCTGCCAGCCATTTCGGCCAGCCTTAACCCTCAGACCGTCTATGTGGGCACACCTCCCGGGCCGGACGCTGTGGGAACGGTGTTCCGCAGCCTGCGCCAGCGGGCACTTGACGGAAAAACTCAAAAGGCGGCGTGGTTCGAGTTTTCGGTGCCGGAGATCGGCGACGTGAAAGACCCAAAACGCTGGGCCGCTACCAACCCGGCATTGGGCCGCCGCATTCAGCTTTCCACCATCGAGGGCGAAGCCGAACAGATGGACCCGGACACCTTCGCACGGGAACGTCTGGGCTGGTGGAGCCCGGTAGCATCGGAAAGCCTCGACTATGCCATCGACCGCAAGGCGTGGGCCAAATGCGCCAGCGATGAGCTGAAGCCGGAAGGCAAAACTGCTTACGGCGTTAAATTTGCGCCGGACGGCAGCAGCGTTTGCCTATGCGGTGCGGTCATCCCGAAAGAGGGCCCTGCCCGTGTGTCTCTGATTGAGATGAGGCCTTCCGGGCACGGCCTGACCTGGCTGGCCGATTGGCTGAATGAGCGATACAGGAAAGCAGGCTGTGTGGTCATTGATGGCCGAAATGGCGTGGACGTCCTGATCGACCGCATCAAAGACACGTGGAAAGCAAAACCGTCCATTGTCCGCCCCTCTTCCCGCGAGGTCATCGCGGCGGCGAGCGTTATCACAAACAGCATCGCCGAGGGCGGACTGACCTGGTACCGTCCTCAGACGGTCCTGAACGAAAGCGCCATCACAGCTACCAAGCGGCCCATCGGAGGCGGCTTTGGCCTGGGCGGCGAAAACAGCCTGCCCATTGAGGCCTGTGCGCTGGCACTTTGGGGAGCAAAAACCTGCAAACGCGACCCGACGCGCGAAATGCGCATCGGCTGAAAGGAAAAAACATGACAAATTTGCAATTCGGCCATGTGAACGGCCTAACGGCCACTGAACAGGCAAACCTTCTTGCGCTGGCCAATGCTCTTGACTATCACCAGAGCCGGAATGCGACAAAAGATAAGTACTACGAAGGGCATATCACTCTGAACGATGTCAATCTTGGCATCGCGCTGCCTGATGATCTGAAGAAGCTGGATGTTGGATGCAACTGGGGACAAAAGGCCGTTGATGTTCTGGCGGCGCGCAGTATGTTTGACGGTTTCGTCGGCAGCGGTGGGAACATCGACGGGCTTTCCCGGATCGTTGAAAACAACCGTCTTGTGGCCGAGTACGCAAAAGCTTGCCGAGATGAGCTTAAGTATGGCTGTGTTTTCGCCACCTTGTCTGCGGACGACGCCATGGGGTGCAAAATTCGTTTCCACTCTCCCGGCTTTGCCTCGGCACTTTGGAACGGAAAGAAGGGACGCATCGACTGCGGCCTTGCCATCATGGACACGGTAAAGGACGAATCCAACAAGGACAAATGGATCCCGGCCACTGTGAATCTGTACACAGACACAGCTATTATCGTGTTGACTCGCACGGGCAGCCAGTGGAGTGCAAAGCGGCACACGCACAAGATGGGCCGCCCGTTGATGGAGCCGATGATCTGGAACGCCACCAGCGACAAGCCTTTCGGGCGCAGCCGCCTTAAAAAAGCCATTCGCGCCCTGATCGACGACTATGTGCGCACCGTGGCAAACGCTACCATTGCGCTGGAGTTTGATACTACGCCCCAAAAATACATCCTCGGCGTGACAGACGCACAGTTTGACGCCATCACATCGGATAAGTTCAAGCAATATATGGGCTCTATCCTCGCTGCCACGACCAACCCCGACACAGGCGAAAACCCCGTTTTTGGACAGCTGGCACAGGGCAGCCTGACCCCTCATGTGGAAAAGATGAGGATGACGGCCACACAGTTTGCGGCAGCCACAGGCCTAACCATCACCGACGTGGGTGTGATAAACGATGCAAACCCCACCAGCAGCGACGCCATTCTGGCCCAGAGCCAGACTCTGGTGCTGATGGCACAGCAGCTGAACACCAGCAACGGCGACGCGCTGCGGACCATCGCCTGTATGGCGCAGGCCATTGCCCGAAACGTGACGCTGGAAGAGCTGACCGATGAAGAGCGCAGCATCATGGCCCACTTCAAAAATCCGGCCATGCCCAGCGTGGCCGTCACGGCAGATGCAGCCATTAAAATCGCCTCTGCGCGGCAGGAGTTTGCCAGCACAGACGTTTTCCTGGAAATGCTGGGCTTTGACCAGGCCGATATCCGGCGCATCAAAGCGCAGGAGCAGCGGGTGCGCGGCCAGCGGGTACTGATGGAGGAAGAAAATGAGACTGTCAGCGAAAGCGTGGAATGATTACGTTGCCCGGCTTTCCCGGCTGAACCGAAAGGCCGGACAGCTGATGAAAGATTACATCGACCGCCACGGTATGGAGGACGCGGACGCGCTCATCGCATACGCCAATGCACTGGTTACGAAATACGGCGAAGGCAGCGCCGAGCTTGCCGCCCAGATGTACGACGCCATGGCCGCTGCGGAGGGCGTCACCGTTCCGGCAGCAGTCCCTGCCGCCACCGCCAGCTACGACGAAGTAGCTCAGATGGTATATGGGACCCAAAACAGCCCGCCGCTGATGCAGGGCGGCGTAAGCCGCCTTGTGAAGCAGGCCGGAGCCGACACCACGCTCCAAAACGCCCGGCGGGATGGAGCCGAATGGGCATGGATCCCCAATGGCGACACCTGCGCCTTTTGCATCACACTGGCCTCCCGTGGCTGGCAAAAACCCGGGAAAATAACTCTGAAAGGCAACCACGCCCAGCATATCCACGCCCATTGCAATTGCGAGTATGCCATCCGATTCAGCCACAACACCACCGTGGCCGGATATGATCCAGACAAGTACCTCAAGCAGTACCGGGATGCTGGCAGCAACATCAACGCCATGCGCCGGGCCCGCTATGCAGAAAACAAGGACGCCATCAACGCCCAGAAACGGGCCGCGTATGCGGCGAGAGTCCAAAACGATACCAAAGAGCAGAGCTGATTTTCGGCTCTGCCTTTTTCATGCCCATTTTGCCCGCATGAGGACGGAATGGGCTCCATAGCGGTGGGCGGCGCGTACCCCGCCTGAAAAATTGCCTGACCATTGCGGAGTGAGAACCGCGTGACCAAACTGGAGCTTCAGGCTGCAATTTCACAATTTGAAAGGAGTTTCCATCATGAAACGTGAAGACGTAAAGAACAAGATCCCCGGCATTACTGAGGAGCAGCTGAACTGGCTGATGAGCGAGAACGGCAACGACATCAACCGCGAAAAGACCGCTGCTGCCCAGTACAAGACACAGCTGGAAAACGCTCAGGCTCAACTGAAAATCGCTCAGGACGGCCTTGCCAAGTTTGACGGCAAGAAGACCCCGGAAGAGTACGAAGCCGAGATGACCAAGCTCCAGAACGATATGAAGGCGCAGGCCGATGGCTTTGAGTTTGATACCGCTCTGAACACTGCAATTTTCGGCAAGAAAGGCCGCAGTGTGAAAGCTGTTCGTGCCCTGCTGGACCTGGATGCACTCAGAGGCTCCAAGGACCGCTCCACCGACATTGCCAAAGCTCTGGATGAGGCCGCAAAAGAAAATCCGTGGGCATTTGGCGACGCTCAGGGTGCCGGGTATCCCAATGTAGACGATGGCGGAGACCCCTCCCACAAGGTAACTGGTTCCACCAGTGAGCAATTCGCTGATTGGTTCAACCAGGTCACTCACAACAACTAAAGGAGATTTTTATTATGGCTGTTGACATCAACCGCACCACGTCCATTTCCCTGCCCGGCGAAGTTTCCAGCGAAATTCTTCAGAAGACGCAGGAAAGCTCGGCCATCATGATGCTGGCCCGCCAGATCAAGCTGCCGGGTCTCGGCGTCACCATCCCTGTCATCACTGGCGACCCCGAGGCCGCATGGGTGAATGAGACCGACAAAAAGCCCGTCAAGCGCGGCACCATGACCACGAAGCAGATGACCCCGTACACCCTGGCAGTCATCGTGCCCTTCTCCAACCAGTTCAAGCGCGACATCCCCAGCCTGTACGAAGAGCTGAAGAAGCGCCTGCCTCTGGCACTGGCCAAAAAGTTTGACGCCACCGTTTTTGGCGCCGTGGATGCTCCCGGCTCCAATTTTGACACCCTGAAGGACTGCACGGCACAGGAGATCGGCACCAACACCTACAACGGTCTGGTGGCTGCGGACGCCGACATTGCAGATCATGATGGCATCCTGAACGGCTTTGTTATCTCCCCCAAAGGCAAATCCATTCTGCTGAGCGCTGTGGATGGCAACAAGCGGCCCCTGTTCATCAATAGCGTCGCCGAGGGCGCGGTGCCCATGATCCTGGGCGCACGCACCTACCAGAGCAAGGCTGCTTACATCGCGGACGCAACTGCTGCCAAGAAAAACGTCGTCGGTTTTGCGGGTGACTGGACGCAGGCCATGTATGGCACCGTGGAAGGCGTGCAGATTTCCATTTCGGATCAGGCCACCCTGACCGACGGCAGCAATACCATCAACCTGTTCCAGCAGAATATGTTTGCCGTCCGCGCCGAGATCGAGGTGGGCTTCCGCTGCGACACCAGCGTTTTCAACAAGCTGACCAAGACCGACGCCTAACAGACCGGGGGTGACACCATGAGCTACGCAACCGTGGAGGACGTGGAGGCGGGCTTCCGCACACTCTCCGAGGATGAGAAGCCCAAATGCAGCGCCCTGCTGGATGAAGCGGCCCTCATCATCGACTCCTACAACAAGGACGCCCAGGAAGACGCCAAGAAAGTGGTCTCCTGCCGGATGGTGCGCCGCCAGCTGTACGACGGCGATGCAGGCGGCGTCACCTACCCCATGGGGGCCACGCAGGGCACCGCATCGGCGCTGGGGTATTCCCAGTCCTGGACGATGGGCGGCGGCTCCTCCGGCGAGCTGTATCTTTCCAAACTCGAAAAGAAGCTGCTGGGAGTCGGTGACAGAATCGGCTCCCGCAGCCCTCTGGAGGGCCTGTGCAATGCTTAAAGGCATCGACGTCATTCTTTACGTCAAAACCAAAACGGGCGAAAATGAGGCCCGGGAGCCGCTCTACAGCGAAACGGCGGAAACCGTCCACAACGTGCTCGTGGGCGAACCCTCCACGGAGGACGTGGTTTCGGAGCTGCAACTCAACGGCCATCATCTGGCCTATGTGCTGGCCCTGCCCAAAGGCGACACCCACGACTGGGAGGATGTCCGGGTCTCGTTCTTTGGGCAGGATTTCCGCACTTACGGCGCGCCCACTCAGGGCATCGACCATCTCATCCCCATGCGATGGAACAAGAAAGTGAAGGTGGAACGGTATGGGTAACGTCAAAATCAAGCTGAACAGCTCCGGCGTGCGCAAGCTGCTGCGGAGCGACGAAATGAAAAACGGGCTGAGCAAGATCGCTTTCTCAGCCCAGAGCCGTCTCGGCGAAGGCTACGAGGCCACCTACTACACCGAAAAGACCCGCGCTGTGGCAAAGGTGACGGCTGTGTCGCCGAAAGCCATCAAAGAAAACAGCGAAACCAACTCCATTTTGAAGGCACTGAAATGATCGAACGAATTTTGCAGGACTACCTGACCGAAAACGCATTTCCTTGCTACCTGTCCATGCCGGAGCGCCCCTCCGGCAATTTTTGTATCCTCCAGAAGACAGGCTCGGAACTGAACGACGGCCTTTTTTCCGCTACGGTGGCGGTGCAGTCTTACGGCAAAACTAAGTTTGCATCGGCGCAGATGAACCACCAAATCGTGCAGGTGATGCTGGACGCGGCCGCTCTGCCCCAGATTTCTGCCTGTGACCTTGTGACGGACTACGATTTCCAGGACGTTACCCGAAAGCTGCCCCGCTATCAGGCGATTTTTAACGTGACTTATTACGACGATTAGAGAGGAGATTATTATGGCAAACGCAAATAATGTTACTGCTGCAAAGCCCAAAGTGGGCGGCGCAGTTTTCCGTGCTCCGCTGGGCACCACGCTGCCTACCGACGCCACCACGGCGCTGAATGAGGCTTTCAAGTCTTTGGGCTACATCTCCAAGGATGGCCTTACCAACTCCAACAGCCCCTCCAACACCAGCGAGTCGGCCTGGGGCGGCGACACCGTGCTGAACACCCAGGGCGAAAAGGCCGACACCTTCAAATTTACCCTCATCGAGGCCACCAACGTGGAGGTCCTCAAAACAGTGTATGGTGACGAAAATGTCAAGGGCGATCTGACCACAGGCATTTCCGTCCAGTCCAACGCGGAGGAAAACGTCCCGTGCAGCTGGGTGGTGGAGATGCTGCTGAAGAACAACACCAAAAAGCGCGTCGTCATCCCCAATGCCGCCGTGACGGAGGTGGGCGATATCACCTACGCCGACAACAGCACTGTGGGCTATGAGACCACCGTTTCCGCTGTGCCGGATGAAAAGGGCCAGACCCACTATGAGTACATCGTGGCCGCTGCCGCAGCCAAGGAGCTGAACCAGGCTGAAACCGAACAGGCTGCCGCTGTTGTTGAAAGCAAAGGAGATAAGGCATGATCGCAAAGATGAACGACGGTTTTGAGCTGGATCTGGATGAGAGCGCTCTGGACGATATGGAACTTCTGGAGGACTTTGCCGCCATGGACGGCGGCAACGCCTACGCCATGCCTTCGGCTGTGAAGCGGCTGCTGGGCGAGGAAAACAAGAAGAAGCTGTATGACCACCTGCGGAACGAGAAGGGCCGCGTCTCCACCACGGCGGTGGGCGCTGCACTCTCTGAGCTGATGCAGTCCATGAAGGCCGGAAAAAACTCCTCTGCCTCGCCGACCTGATCGCATCGGATGAGGATGCACTAATTTGCGATTTTGCCCAGTACTACCACGTGTTGGGCTGGCGCAGCATCCCGGTGCGACTTGCGGCCACGCTGGCCGCAGGGCTGCCGCCGGAAAGCCGCAGCCGGATGCGCTTTGCCGGGCAAGAGGTCCCGATGGAGACTCAAATGCAGGCGGCCATGGTGGACAGCCTGCGGCATATCAGCTGGGAAATGAGCGGACGCCCGGGAGAGCACCCCGCCTCTCTGCTGGCGGCCATGGTGGGCGAGGATGCAGAGGCCGACGGCGGTCTGGTACAGAGCTTTGACAGCCCGGAAGAGTACGAGGCTGCCATGCGTGCGGCGGAAGGAGGTGTAAGCTGTGTCTGATAAAATTGAGCTTGCAAAAGCTTATGTGCAGATCATCCCCTCGGCAGAGGGCATCAAAGGCAAGATCACCGAGGAGATGGGCGGTGATATCTCCAGCGCTGGCGTCGAACTCGGAAAAGTCTTTGGCGGAAAGATCGCAAGCACCCTGAAAACCGTGCTGAGCGCGGCGGCAATTGGCAAGACAATTGCCGCGTCCGTCAATGCGGGCGGCGCACTGGAGCAGAGCCTGGGCGGCATCGAAACGCTGTTTAAGGACAGCGCAGGCATTGTAAAGCAGAACGCGGCGCAGGCCTATAAAACGGCGGGTCTGAGCGCCAACGACTACATGGAGCAGACCACCAGCTTTGCGGCCAGCCTGCTGTCCAGTCTGGGCAACAACACCAAGGCAGCGGCCATCGTGGCCGATATGGCGATGACCGATATGGCCGACAACGCCAACAAAATGGGCACCGATATGGCGGCCATCCAGAACGCCTACCAGGGCTTTGCCAAGCAGAACTATACCATGCTGGACAACCTCAAGCTGGGCTACGGCGGCACACAAGCCGAGATGCAGCGCCTGCTGGAGGACGCCTCCAAGCTGTCCGGCCAGAAGTATGAGCTGGGCAACCTGGCCGATATGTACAACGCCATCCACGTCATTCAGGGCGAGCTGGATATCACGGGCACCACGGCCAAGGAAGCCGCAACGACCCTGACAGGCTCTTTCTCGGCCATGAGCGCCTCGTTCCAGAACGTGCTCGGCACTCTGGCCACGGGCGGAGATCTGACCTCTTCCCTTCAGGCACTGACGGACACGGCCCGCACCTACCTGCTGGACAACCTTCTCCCCGCTGTCGGCAACGTGGTGGCGGGCATCCCGGAGGTCATCGCCACGCTGGCCCCCAATATTTTGCAAAGCGGCACGGAGCTGATGCAGTCTCTGGCCTCCGGCTTTATCGAGGGCGTGCCCGCGTTCCTGGCCTCTGCTCTGCCCCAGCTGTTGCAGTTTACGGAGGAGCTGCGGGCCAATTTCGGGCAGTTCGTCTCTGCCGGCATCGACCTCATCCTCAGCCTCGCAAACGGCATCGTGGAAGGTCTGCCCCAGCTCTTTGCCTACATCCCGGATATCGTCATCAACATTGCCGGGCTCATCAACGACAACGCCCCCAAGCTCTTGGCTGGGGGTGTTGCTCTTGTAGCACAGCTGGCACGCGGCGTCATCAACAGCATCCCGCTCATCGTGCAGAACTTTGGCAAAATTGTCGAGGCTATCCTCTCGGTGATCTCTGCTTTCAATTGGGTAAATCTCGGCGCAAACATCCTCAAGGGATTGGCTGACGGCATGAAAAGCATGGCGGGCTCTGTCACTGCTGCCTTTAAGGAGGGCATCGTGAGCGGCCTGAACTGGCTGAAAACGCTCCCCTCCCAACTGGTGCAGTGGGGCAAGAATATCCTCCAAAGCTTTATCAACGGTCTCACAGGCAAAGGCGGCGCAGCCACTCTGGCCACAGCGGGCGCCACTATCGCCAAAACGGCGAATAGTACCGTGAAGGTCCCCCACATCACGGCGGAGGATGAGGGCATTGCAGACAAATCGGAGCACAACTCCATGATCATGGACAACCTCACCGCCGCCAGCAATGCCAAAGCTCTGGCCGAGGCGGCCAAGTCGTCCGGCACGGCAGCAAAGGCGGCGTCTTCTGCGGCCAAAAAGACCGCTGAGGATACCAAAAAACTCACCAGCTCCCTCAAGGATACCACGACGGAGATCGTGCAGGGGTCCGGCAACATTGTGGGCAGCATCAAGCGCGTGACGGAAACGGCCAACAGCCTTTACGACGTGTACGACGGCACCACCAAAAAGCTGAAGGGCACGGCCAACGAGACCACCAAGACCATCACCGACACGTGGACGGAGATCATCAACGGCACCGAAAAGACCGTGAAGCAGGTCACGACCATTGCGGCAGATGGCTCCAAGAAGGTGGAGAAGAGCGTCGAAAATGTGCTGCTTTCCGTCACCGAAACGCAAAGCCGCATCGACGCGGCTTTGAACCAGGCGAAAAGCGAATGGTCCAGCGGCGTCTTTGGCCTGTTCCGCAGCGTCGTCTCTGATATCAAGAGCAAGAATTGGAGCGGTCTGGCTTTGGACTTTGCAAAGCTGATCTGGGGGCAGGTGGATCAGAACCAGCGCCAGATCATCGCCAAATGGGCCGCCGATGCTCTCAGCGCCGTCAACCAGGCATACGCGAGCGGCGGTTTGGGCTCTGCGGCGTCTTCCATCAAAGCCATTTTCTCCGATGGCATTGCGGCGGGCGTTACGGACGCCGGGACGGCGGTACAAAGCTTCTCTGCCATCCTGGACGGTCTGGGCAAGTCCGGCGGCGTCGGCAGCGCCCTTTCCGGCATTGCTTCCAGCTTCTCCGGCATGGCTGCCAGCATCATGTCCAGCCTGTCCGGCATCGTCTCGCTGGTGATGGCACACCCCATCCTGGCGGCCATCCTGGGAGTGACGGCGCTGGCTGGCGGCATCGCTTTGGGCTCTGCCCTCAAAAAGAAGAGCTCCTCTGCGGCCTCTGCCGTAACCAGCAGCACCCTGAGCTATAAAGACATCCAGGACGCCTACTGGTACGGCAATCAGCGGGCCTATGCAGGTTATGATCTGCTTTCGGACCCTTACGGCTTCAATCCCCGGGGCTCTGGCTCCCAGCTCAACGCCTACCAGCAAAAAATGCAGCAGTCCGTGGACGCGCTGTATAGCGCCGTGCAGAAGTATTTGCCTGCTGTTGCAGAAAAACGGCCCGTCGTACTGGATAGCGGCGCAGTGGTCGGAGAACTGGCCCCGGCCATGAACGCACAATTGGGATATCTTGGCGAACTGAGCGAAAGGGGCAACTGAACCGTGTATCGTATCTATGCGTATCCCTTTGGCAACCCCGAGGACAAGCGCCTGCTGCATCCTCGGCCCAAAGGGCGCGGGGATGCGGAAAGCCTGGCGACGTTTGTGCTGTCGCCCAAACTCACCCGTGAGGTGAGCAAGGGCGGCAGCCTTACTTTTACCATGGCCCGCGATCACCCGCAGTACAGCAATCTGCAAAAAATGTCTACATGCATCACGGTGGAGCAAAGCGATTTTGACGCAAACGGCAACGAAAGCACCCCCAAAGAGATCTGGCGCGGGCGCGTTCTGAGCCATGAGGCCGACTGGTACAACCGCAGGGCGGTGTACTGTGAGGGCGCTTTGAGCTACTTCAACGACTCGGCCATCACACCCTTCAACTACGAGGGAAAGTTGGCCCAGTTTTTGCAGCACCTCATCAGCGCCCATAACCAGCAGTGCGGCGAAATGCGCATGAAGCGCTTCGAGCTGGGCACCGTGACCGCCGCGCTGGGCGATCTGGTGGTGCACTACGGCGATATGGACGCCTACGGCGTGGGCGAGGACTACGGCAGCACCTGGGACATCATCGACAAGATGGTGCTCAAGGTGTACGGCGGATATGCCTACTGTACCTACAACCCCGCCACGGGCAACAATGTGTTGAACTATTGCGACCAGGTCTTTGAGGCCGACAGGCTGGTCAACCAAACCATTGAGTACGGCGTGAACCTGCTGGATTTTACCGAAAAGACCGACACCAACTCCATGTTTACCCGGGTCTACCCCACGGGCAACAAACACACCGTTACCCGCACAGAGTGGATTTGGAAATTTTTGTGGTGGGGCAAAACCCAAGAGGTGGCCGACCACGAAGAGCGGTGGAGCATCAAAGAGACCTCTGCTGAGGCCATCAAAAAGTACAAGCCGGAAGGCTACTCTTACCGTCTGTATCAGGATGACGGAGACTGCAACTGGATCCAGAACGACGCGGCGGTGGCAAAATTTGGCGTCATCTCCAAAGTGGCCGACTACGACGCGGACGACCCGGACACCCTTTTCGGCGCGGCGGTGCAGGACTTGCAGAAAAACTCCCTCATGACCATGAGCTACACCGTGAAGGCGGTGGACCTTGTGGACGCGGGCAACATTGGCTTTGACAAAGACCGCCTGACCTTTGCCAGCTATGCCCACATTATCAGCAAGCCCCACAGCATCGACGTGGTGATGCTCTGCACAAAGCTGGTGGAGCCCTTGGACGACCCCAGCAAGAAGGAATTCACCTTCGGCATGACGCGCCAGACCCTCACCGACCGACAGGTGGCGAACCTGGGCAAGACCAATCTGCTGGAAGAGCAGACCTCCACGTCGGAGAAGTATTCCGGCAACATTTACAAACTCGTGGACAAGTACCAGAAAGAGAACAAGGCGGGCATTGAGGAAGCCGCCAAAACGGCCACCAACTACCTCTCTTTCGACAAAACCACGGGCCTCAAGGTGGGCCATGAGTCCCTCGCGGGCAAGTACGTCCAAATCTCCAACGACGGCATCGTCGTCACCGACGGCAGCAGCCGGGTCAACGTCAAATCCGGCTCCATCTCCATCACCGACGGCAACGGCAGCTGCACCATCAGCTCGGGCGAGATCACCTTCTACGGCATCCGAAACTATCTCATCAAACAGTTTGAGTTTAACGGTTACACGTCATTTCCGGGCAGTTATATGGACATCTCCATCGACGTGGGCAACTGCAACTATGTTTGGTTGATGTTCGAGTCCTACGGCACCAGCTACATCAACCACTTTTGGGGTTCTTCCAGCACTACGGGCCGCGTGGGCACCAACAGCATGGTGATTCCCGTCACGGGCGAGCCTGTGACCATCTCTTTCCCGTGGAACACGCTGCACCGCCGAAATATCGCCGTATTCAAGGACAAAATCCGCATTTACGACGGTTACAAGCGGGACGTGCGCTACTACACCCAAGAGGGAAGCGAGAAGCAGCAATGGCTCAACCTCAACGGCACGGATAAGAGCTACCAGTGGTACATTGCAACCGACGATTGGGAACTGGACGAAACCGTCTGCATCCCGGTCAAACTTTATGCTTTTTTGTGAGGTGGTACGATGAAGATTGACGGCTGCGAGTGCAAATACCTCGCAAACATCTGCTCCGACGGGCGGCTCTACTACGGCGGCTGGACAAACGTGCAGTGCATCCCGAACCCCCTGCCGGACAACATGGTGGCGCTGGACACCTTTCCCACCGATGAAACGGCGAAGGATGGCGGCAGCGACTACAAGTGGGACGGCGAAAAGCTCATCTATGACCCGGTGCCCGAGGAAGAACGCGAGCGCAAGCGGCGCGAAATCTACCTCGAAAAGACCGGGCTCACCCCTGAAGAGTACGCCGCCAAATACGGCTCCGGGGGTGATGCTTGATGCTGCAAGGCGCACAGATCGGCAATATCCACACCCTGAAGGACCTGGGGCTGTACATGAAAGTGGGCAGCCCCACCATTTCCGGCGCAGAGCCTGAGACGATGCTTGTCAACGTCCCGGGCTCTGATTTTATGCTGGATCTGTCCCGGGCGCTGGACGGCGAGGTGCACTACAAGCAGCGCACCATCAAGATGGAGCTGCTGTGCAAGGCCAAAAAAAGCCAGTGGAGCACCATCCAGAGCGCCCTCGAAAACGCCTTGCAGGGCCAGTGGCTGCGCTGCATCTTTGATGAGGACAGCACATGGTACTGGCTGGGCCTGTGGCGGGTGGACGTGGTGGAGCGCGGGCGCACGGAGATCACCTTCAGCATCGAGGGCACCTGCAACCCCTACAAGCGCAACATCACCGCCGACGCGGGCGCAGACTGGCTGTGGGATACTTTTGATTTTGAGACCGATACCATCTACGACACACCGACAGGAGTGATAAGCTTATGACAAAGACCTTTGATGAGGTCATCGCGGGCGTCCGCACCGCCAAAAAAGGCGTGGAGGTGCGCGAGGATTTGGCCCAGATGGGCGAATACTGCAAGCAGTTCACAGAGGAGGCAGGCACCCGGGCCGACGCGGCCCGCGATGAGGCCAAAGGCTACGCCGCCGACGCCAAGGCCAGCGAGAACAAAGCCACGGACGCCGTGGCGGGCATCGAGCAGACCAAGACTGACGCGGTGCAGGCGGTGCAGAACGCCCAGACCACCGCCACCGACGCGGTAGCCGCCAAGCAGACTGAGGCCGTGCAGAACATCGATCAGGTCAAAGCCGATGCTGTCAAGGCCGTAGACGATGAGCGCGACGCCGCCTTGCAGCAGGTGGCCGACTCCACCGCAACGGCCAAGAGCTACGCCGAGAGCGCAGTCTCCGCAGCCAATTCGGCGGGAAACGCAGCCACAGCCGCAGGCGGCTATGCCAGCAACGCAGAGTCCTCCGCCACCGCCGCCTCCGGCAGCGCCCGCGCGGCGGCTACCTCCGAGAGCAAAGCCGCAACCAGCGCCCAGAGCGCCGGAACCGACGCCGACCGGGCCGAGGCTGCTGCCGAGCTGGCTGGCACCCGGGCGAACACGGACAAAACCCTCAAAACCGAAAACGCCCCCGCCGACGCAAAGGCCACAGGCGAAGCGCTTGACAAAAAGGCAGATGGCATCACCGTTCACAGCATGACAATTCCGACCGATGGTTGGAAGACAGACAGCACCGTTGCAGAATACCCATACTACCTAGATATTTCTGCCGATGGAGTCTTGTCTACCACTGTCGTGTCTGTCAGCATCGACCCGGAAAGCGCAGCCGTAGCACGGGACGCGATGCTTACAAACCCTCTTACGGGCGACGGTTTCATTCGTATGCGAGCGCACAGCATCCCTACCGCAAGCATCACCGCCCAGTGGTATCCCGTCAAGTACGGCGGGCAGTTTTATGGTGACGGCTCCATTTACTCCAACTTTCTGCTTGCTGCACATCCTGTGGGCAGTATCTATCAGTCCTCTTCGCTCGTCAATCCTGCCGACCTTTTTGGCGGTGGGACGTGGGAACGCATCAAAGACCGCTTTCTGCTTGCGGCGGGCGATTCCTACGCGGAAGGCAGCACGGGCGGCGAAGCTGCGCACACACTGACCGCAAATGAAATGCCGAAGCATAGCCATAATGTCAGTAACGGAACAGCGCTATTAACAACCAATAATAGCATAGCAATCAATCAAACTGCTGTCGCGAACGGCCCTCCGAACATCACTAGCACTGCGTGGTTCGCAGAAAATGGTGGCTCTGCTGCCCACAACAACATGCCGCCGTATCTCGTTGTTTATACATGGATGCGCACGGCGTAAGGAGGATATATGGCACTAGGTGAAATCAAAAATGGAACAGGGTTAGACGAGTATGGAATCTACCAAAAAATTCTAGCAGACCTTGCGGACAAATGCGTCGTCGCCTCCGGCTCCAACTACGTCCGCTTTGGGGACGGCACGCAGATTTGCTGGGGACTGGCTCGTGATGGAGCTATCCCGCACAACGCAACATTTCCTGTACCGTTTATATCAGAGCCTTCGGTTGTGGCTGTCCGTCATTGGAGTGGCCCAACTGGGGCGGCTGATACAGAAGTGTGGGTTTACGACACAACGCTTTTGACTGGATTCAAAATCGGTTCCAATCAAGGCATTTATGCAAACTGGACTGCCATCGGTCGCTGGAAGTAAGGAGGTACACATGGACACTATCACTTTAGGTTACACCCTCGCAAAACCTGTTGTGACACAGGAAGAGTGCACCGCTTACGCCGCGATGGCGCAGGCGGTGAACGACCACAATTCCGCCTGCATGGACGGCGACACCCGGTGGATGATTGAGGACGGCGAGGACGGTTACACCGTGGCCGCTGTGCCGCCCCCGACCGCTGAGGAGCTGGCCGCGCAGGAAAAGGCAAAGGAAGCCGCTGCCGCCGAGGCAAAGAAAAAGGCAGAGCTGGAATCCGTGCCGGAGCGCATGGACGCGCTGGAAGCGGCAAGCAACGACATCGTGCTCATGATGGCCGATTTGATTGGAGGAAGCAACGAATGAAGACTTTGAACAGCAACCTGAAACTCCGCATCATGGTGCGGGCATTCCGCATCCGCCTGGCTGCGGGCGAGACCTTTGAGGATATCGCGGCAGATTATCCGGCCCTCACTACCGACGACCTGGAAGCCATCAAAGAAGCCCTCGGGCAGTAAGGCGGCGCAGGATGAAAACATTCTTTGATTTTATCTCCAAGCTGCTGGCAGCCCTCTCCCACGCTGCCAGCGACAAGGCAGCGGAGCCAGACTCCCCCGCCCCTGAAAAAGTGTCCACTGTGGACACCGTGCCCGGCTGGACGGGCGAGCCGCCCTACCGCTATCTCGACGTGAGCCGCTATCAGGGCAAAATCACCCTCGATGGCTGGAAGCAGGTCAAGGCGGCGGGCTACAAGGGGGCCATGCTCAAGACCGTAAGCACCAACCGCAAGCTTTCCAAGCGGGCAGATGGGCTGTACATCGACCCCACCTTTGAGACCAACTACCGCAACGCCAAAGCGGCGGGGTTGGACGTGGGCGTTTACTACTACACCTACGCCACCAGCGAAGCGATGGCCGATGCAGAGCTGGCCCTTGTGCGGGAAGCGGTGCGCGGCAAGGAGCTCACCATGCCCCTCGCGGTGGACGTGGAAGAGAACGAACTCAAGCCCATGACCACCCTCGACCTCACCAACCTCACCGCCTATGCGCTGGAACAGGTGGAGAAGATGGGCTTTTACGCCCAGTTGTACACCTACACGGGCTACAGCTATGAGCTGGATATGGGCCGTCTGGCAAACCGTTGGGACGTCTGGCTTGCTGACTACACGGGCAAGACTCCCGCCGTCGGCTACCACTACAACGCCCACCAGCACACCAGCAAGGGCAGCGTGCCGGGCATTTCCGGCAACGTAGACCTCAACGTGACCACCCTCAACTACCCGAAAATTATCCGCAAGAAGGGTCTGACCCGTCTCCGGGAGGGCGCATGAGCGACGCGATCATCGTAGCACTCATCACTGGCGGCCTGAGCCTGATCGGCGTGCTTATCTCTAACGGCAGGGCCGCTCAAAACATGGACGCCAAGTTGGAAAAACAGCAGGCCATTACCGACACCAAGCTGGACGAGCTGACCCGGGAAGTCCGGGCGCATAACAATTTTGCTCAGCGCATCCCGGTGCTGGAAGAACAGATGAAGGTGGCAAACCACCGCATTGCAGACCTCGAAAAAGAGAGAGGAGAGTAATACATGGCAACGATCAATAACATTTTGGGCGTCATTCCCACCCCTCTGGCCCTCGCGCTCATGCTGGGCGGCTTTGTGTTCTACGCACTGGGCTGCATCCGGCTGGGCTATGGCGCGGCTGTCAAGGGCACTGTGCTTGACCTGATCGAGCAGGCAGAGCACGAAATTCAGGGCACCAAGCGCGGCGCAGAACGTAAGGCGTGGTGCGTCAAGATACTCCGCACGGCCCTGAACGCCAGCAAGTGGGGTAAGTTTATCAGTTGGGCCATCACCGATGAGACCATCGGCACGGTCATCCAGTTTTTCTTTGACCGCGCAAAGGCGGCACTGAGTAAGGAGTAACACCATGAGAAGCACTACATACGAGCATTTTGTTGACACAAACAAAATGTACGCCGCACAAGAGCAATTTCGGCACGTCACGAAAATGGTCTGCGCACGTTTTCGTGGCCTCACGAAAACATACCATTTTGCCGACGTTGGCAATATGGTGCGCAACGCGGGACAGCTGCCGCAGCCCTTCTGGCTCGGTGCTGCCTGTGGCGGCGGCTCGCGTAGTGCTGCCCGCTGCGCTGCAAGGACTTGACCGACAACAGATGACCGCCGCCATCAAAAGCGCACCGCTTGGGAGGGTTGACCGTAAGATAGCCTTACTGCGGTACGTGGAACGGCTCCCTCTGCCGGACATTGCAGCGCAGGTCCACTACTGCCGCCAGTCGGTTTCGGCCCGGCTGGACGGCATTGCAAAAATTTTAGAGTAAAAATCCCCTGCTTTTCTGAAGCCTTGCGTGACACGCGAGGTGTTCTGTAGAAAAAGCGGGGGATTTTTTGTTTTACAGGTGATTTTTCAAGCGCTCATGTGGCTTTGTGCCGTGTGGGCGCTTTTTCTTTTTGGCGTTCGTTTGACCTTCGTTTGACGCTCACTTAACGCACAGATTCTGGAAAGCTGGTAAGATGGAGCCACAAGGAGGGATTTATATGCCGTATTTGTATGATCCTTACACAGGCAAGCCTTTACCGCCACCGCCCCGGGAGTATGGCTGGATGCAATCCGCCGCTGCTGCATCAACGGCGGCGCAGGCCCAGCCGGAACAAAAAGACCCGTGGATCATGGTGCCCACCATCGCCGACGTGGACAAGGTGAGCGTGGACCGGGGCGAAACGAAGTGGATCATGGTACAATCCGATCAGATTTTCGCCGTTAAGACCGCAAACGCCATGGGCTACGCCCCGGCGGAGTATTACCGCTTTGAGCAAATCGACCCGGCCATGCTGAGCACTGCCGCATCTGTCCCCGGCGGGCAGCAGCTCACCCGGGCAGACGTGGAGCAAATCGTGGACGCAAAGGCGCAAGAGTTGATAGGCCGGTATCTGGCCATGAGGCCCACACAGCCCACAGCAGCACAGCCGACCGCCAAGACGAAGAAGGAGGCCGCACAATGAGCAATCCTCTTGCAAACAGAATCGGCCCTCAGAGAGCCCCGCAGGCGGCTCAGAGCACGCTCATGAGCCAGCTGCCCGGCATCATGAAACAGGCCCGGCAAGTTATCGCCGTCATCAACGCGGCGCAAAACCCGCAGAAGGCCCTCATGGACTACTGTGACAAGTCCGGCGCTTTTGATGGGTACACGGGCAGCCGCGACCCCGAAAGCATGGCCAGATGGCTGGCCGAAAAGAACGACGTCCCTCTGGACGACGTCATCACAATGCTCCACGGCCCCGGTGCACAGGGGCTTGGGAATAAGCTTACAAAATTTTTGAAAGGTGGTTTTTGACAATGACCGATGAGACTACGAGCGGCATGGGCGCTGGTTTCTGGATCTTCGCACTGGTTGTCCTGGTGCTGATCGTCGTGATGTGTATGCGCGGCGGCCTGGGCTTTGGCGGCGGCATGAGCGTGCCCCCTAACGTGGCTACTACTGGCGACGTGCAGCGCTCCACGGACTTTGCCGCGCTGGAGCGGCAGAACAACGAGGGCGTGGCCGCGACCCGGCAGGGCGTCTATGACGTTGCTGCCGCCGTGAAGGATGGCAACTACAACATCCTCGGCGAGCTGCGCGACCTGGAGAGTGCCTCCAACGCTGGCTTTGCACAGCAGCAGATTTGCTGCTGTGAGACCAACCGCAACATCGACTCTGTCCGCTATGACATGAGCAACTTTGCGGCGGCGATCAAGGAAAACCAGACGGCAGGCATCCAGAAGGTGCTGGAACAGCTGGCAGCCAATCGCTACGGCGATCTGGAGCGGGCATATACTCAGCAGTATATGCAGAACGCCATCCAGCAGGCTGTCTGCGGCATCCCTAAGGCATCGCCCTTTGCCTACCAGCTGGCCCCCGCATGGGGCCCGGCTCCTAACCCCGGTTATGGCCCCGGCCCCTATTGGGGCAACGCGGCTTAAATCCCCCACATCTTCGCTATAACAGCGCACGGCCCCCACGGCAAGCGCTGTGGGGGCATTTATTTTAAGGAGATGATTCTTTTATGACTTCCTGCATGAAAAATCCGCACTATAAGAGCGCCGTCGAGTCTTACAACACCGCCACGCAGGCGCTGACCACTACCCCGACCCCTCTGGGCCTGACTGGCACCGTCCTCACCGATACGGGCGTCTCCCTCAGTCCTGAACAGGCATCGGTAAAAATCAACAACGCCGGGCTCTATCAGGCTCGGGCAAACGTCCAGGCTCTGGCGACCGCTGCGGGCGATATCGTCATCGGCTTGTATCTGGACGGTGTGCTGCTGCCCGAAACTCGGCGCACCGTGACTGCTGCTGCTGATGCTACCGTGTCCATCACCACCGATATGCTGCGCAGCATTCCCTGCGATTGCAACTCCCACACCCTCCAGCTTTATGGGTGGGTCGTCGGTGCCGCTGCCGCAAGCGTGACCTTTGCTCAGATGGCCACTGTGAAGCAGGCGGGGAGGGCGTAAGCCATGCGCGAATTTGAGAATCTGCGCCAGCAGATGCTGGAGGAGCTCAAAAAAATCGGAACAAAAGGTGAACTCTGCCACCGCGATCTGCGCGATGCACTCGACCTCATCAATGGCCTCAACGGCTTAAAGGAGCTCAACCCGCACGGCGAAGAGCCGACACAAGAAGGTGCCGGGTCTGAGCATCTGACCATGGACCAGGCTAAAAAGTGGGTGGGCGCAATGCAAAACGCCGACGGCACCACCGGGCCGCACTGGAGCTATGAGACCGCTTTTCAGCTCATGAGCTCCCGCAAGATCACCTGCCATTCCACCGATTTTTGGGTCACACTCTGCATGATGTACAGCGATTACTGCGCTGTGGCCAAAGAGTACGGGGCCGACACCCCCGCCTTTTATGCTGATATGGCAGCAGCTTTCCTGCACGACAAAGACGCTGTAGACAACAAGCTCGTGGAGTACTGGGAACACATTCCGGCGGGTAGATAACCTACTACTACTTTTTTACTACTTTTGGTACGCAGTAATGCGTACTTATTTGCAGGCATTTGCATCTATTTGCAAACCACAAGCAAACAAAAAAACCGCATGAACACTGGATTTTTCAGCATTCATGCGGTTTTTTGCTAAGTTGCGCCAGCAGGAGTCGAAACTTTTTGGGCTATCGCTATTCCGTTGCTTTTCATAGATTTACTACTTCTTTACTACTTTTCGTCAATTTGATTATAGTATGCGATCATCTTTTGAGTTGCGTCTTTGAGCTTGCGCTCCCGGATATGGGTATAGATTTTGTACGTGGTGGAGATGTCCGCGTGACCCATGATTTTTTTGGCCTCCAGCACGCCCACGCCAGCGTCGTATAGATCCGATGCAAAAGAGTGCCGGAATTGGTGAGCCGTAACCGTCGGCTCCATTACCGGGGGCAATGGCTTTTTGGCTGCTTTCGGTCCCCGTCGGTTGTCTCTATATCGCGTTTTGCTCTCACTCGGTCGTACAAGCCCCAGCTCCGTGCAGTACGCAAGCCATCGGCTATGATACTCCGCATCTGTCAACGGCCTTGTCAGGCCTCCTATGACGTACTCCAGCGGCTTTCCTTTGCGGGCCTCTATTTGCTGTTTGAGCTTGGGCATGAGCGGCACGACCCGCACACCATTGGACGTCTTAGGCGTTTGGATTCTAACGCCACCGCCTGCCCATGATACTTTTTTGTTGACATAGATTTTGTTGGCCTGGAAATCTATGTCGTCCCATCTAAGCGCAACCAGCTCACCCAATCGGCACCCAGTATACATCAGCATCCATGCGCATATACCGAAGCCTTCCGGGTGAGCACGAAACAGCGCAAGCTCCCGGTCTGTCGGCGGCTCCCGCGTGACGGCAGGCTTTCCGGCGGGGGACTTTGCATCTTGCATCGGATTGTAGGACGACCCGCTCGCAAGACGCCATCCCCGAAAAATCCCCCGCAGTACACTGACCGCGTTTTTTATGGTGCTTGTGGCCAACCCTTCGTCTTTAAGGGACTGGCCAAAGTTTACGATCATAGCAGGGGTTATCTCATCCATCCGTTTCCCGGAAAAGTATTTGACGCATCTGTCGTAATTGGACTTATACGTCGAGTCTGTGCCTTCTTTGATCCTCTTTAGCAACGCATCCCAGTACTCCCCGGCGGCAACGTCAAACATCACCGCGTCAGATGTCTTTTTTTGCTCTGCTGCTAGAGCCTCGATATACTTTGCCTCGGCCTCCGTTTTGGTATGGCCATAAAAAACTTTGCTTTTGCCGTCTGGCATTTTGCGCTTGCACTGGTAGAGCCCATCCGAGCGCAGGCCCTTTTTAGTCCTTGGCATCTCGCATCACCTCCGTCATGATCGTATAGGCGCTTTTCTCATCCATGCAGGCCGTCTTTCCACAGTTAAATGCCTGGAGCAGCAGGGGCATTTGGGGCGTCGGCGTGCCGTAAGGGTCTGGATCAAGGCCACGGGCCTGCACCACCTCATAGTCGTTGATGATGGTCCCGCAATGGCTCACCCGGTAGTCGAGCGGGCAGTGCAGATTAGCCAGCATCTCCGTGATGACTCCGAGGTGGTCTGAGCCATGGTCTCCATAGCGGATATACAGCAAAGCGTCCACCTCGTAGCTGCTGGCCTCATCAATGGCCTCATGCAGCAGGCGGCGCTTTTCCGCGTCATCCGGGCCGTCTTCCAGATGCTCCAGCAGGCCCGGGTGGATGCAGGCGTCCATATATCGGGCAGCCGATACGCCGCAGCAGGTAAACCACAACAGCGCCGTGGGCAGCGTGGGGGACTTCGTTCCCTGCTCCCACGCCGCAATGCTGGGGCGGCTGACGCCCATTTTCTTTGCGAGCTTTTCCTGGCTCAGGCCAGCGTGGGCCCGGGCCATTTCCAAGGCTTTTGCCATTCTCCACGTAAATTCGTCCACAATTTTTTACCTCCCCACTAATAAATTACAAGAATTGTACAAAACTGGTAATTTATTTTTTATTCCCGCCTATGTTATAACAAAACTGTCAAAAAAATCCGTACTGGAGGTATAAAGATGCTGTATCCTGTTAAAATCCCGCTTGCAATCCCCGACGATATGGAGATCATTGACGGTATGCCCGCCAGCCGCCCCCAGGTGGAGCGGACGCGGGCCCCGTGGGAGGGCTGAGCTATGACGTATGACCACAACACCATCACTCAGCTGCTGGCCCCGTTTACCCATCAAGCCGCGCTGCGCATCGTCTACCACCTCGCCCGTGCCGGGGCCCCGGTGGAGCTGTACGAGGACGCGGCCCGCATCCTGACCCGGGCCGCCGAGGACAAAGCCGCAGGCCGCAACCCTGGCGATCGGGTGCGGTTCATCAACAACACCACGCTGGAAGAGGTCTGACCCAAGCCCTCGCCACCCTTCCCGGCGGCGGGGGTCATTTTGTGTCCACTGTGGACACTTTTACTTGTGGATGCTGTCATAAGTCAGCGTGTGCCCGTCCCAAATAAAATTCTCACCATTTCCCAGATACACCGGGAACTTCGTAAAGAAAACCGTTCCTTCCGAAAATTGCAACGGGAGATTTGCAATCCTTGCATAATGCAGACTATAGAGCCTACCGTTTTGTGCTATCTGGCAGTATACAACCTCAGTGCATCTTATCTCACCATAGTTGGGATCATCCCACGCTGGTTGTTTAGGGACTTCGTTTGAAACAGAAACATACTTTTCATCTATTTTGCGCACAGGCGAGTATTTCAGCGTATAGCCATCCCAGACATAATCCGTCCCTCCGGTTTTATCGTCCGGGAACGAATCAAAGTAGACGTAGGTATTATCTGGATTGGCTGGTTTTTCAGGCCCGGCGGGTTTAATGCCTTTTTTCTCCACAAAACTGTTGTCCTCAAATCGTCCGTCGTGGACGGTTCCATCCTCGGCAATTATGCAAACGTACTTTTTGCCCGGCACCGTGATGGAAGCATTTGGGCTTTGCACTGAGGCCCCGCCACCAGAGCACCCCGTGAGTGAAACGGCCATGGCAAGCGCCATAATGCACAAATTTATAGCGACACTTTTTCCGCGTTCTATAATTTTCATGTGTTTTCCTCCTAACACTTGATTTTCCTCTATGCAAGTTGTAGAATAGAATCAATAAATACAACCAAAGGAAGTGCTTTGAATGACCGACAACGAATTTTTGGAATACTTAAAATCTCACCCCGAACTGTGGGACGTCGTTATGAAAATTCTTCGGCCTTAGAGGCCCGCACTAAATCCGCCCGCCACGACCGACGGGCTCTTTTATTTACACTTTGCTCCTTATCTGCTCTTTCAGCTTCAGCGATTCACGATACTGTTCCGCTGGAGCAAGCTCCACAAACTCCACCGAGCGATCATAGTTTTCCTTCACGACTTTCTTTATTTCGTCCAGCGTGACGTTGAAGAACTCCCGACGCTGATTAACAAAGTTCAGCTTGCGGTCGGCGAAAGCGTTATGCAATGCTGCTTCCAACCGAGGTGCATCATCCGAGAAGATCATAGCATGGACATCAAAGTTGAACGGAACGGACGCATCTCCAAGCTCATCCACGCGATCCTGCGGGTCAAGGCGGCGAGTCATGCCGATTTTATACACGTTTTCGCCAAAAGCGCCAATATTGGAGATAACATAAACATACCCTGCCCGCTGATTTGCTTCTCGATAGTCAACATCTTTGAACTCTTTGTCGATTCTATCCAGCTGTGCCTCAAGCTCTGCTTTCTTTTCCTCAATTGCCGTGCGATCGGTTTCCGAAGCAGCTTCAAGCTGGGCGATAATACGCTGTAACGCATTCTGATAATGCTGCTGCTCTTTTTCCAACTTTTTACGTTCTTCCTCAATCTCTTTAGCCAGTTTTGCTTCTTCCCGCATTCTAGCACGGGCTTCTTTCTGCTCCTCTTTTTCTTGCTGTTTTTTCTGAGCATATTCAAATGCAAGGTGCAGCTCTTCGATTTTGAGCTGATAATACTGCGGCACAATCCCGACACTCATGATTGCTCCAAGCTTTGAGATAGCATCGCGAGAAGAAGTAATCCGCTTTTCGCTGGCCGCAATATTATTATATTTAACGTGTTCTATTACATCATCGCATTCGGAGTTGAACGCCCGGAGAAGCAGTTTCTGCATATCCGCAACCATCTTGTTTCCTTTGGCCGCATTACCATTTACAGTCCAGCTGGAACTTCCAGTAACAGCGGTTTTGTTTTTTACCATATTTTTTTGCTTTGCACGAATCTCCAGCAGGTGGGCCTTATATTCGTCGGAGTTCATAAATGAATATCGCGGCGTATAGATTCCAAAACTCTGCATGAGGACGGTTTCTTCCGTTTCAACTATTTCGCTCTTGGTCTTCTGCAAGTCTGCAATAGCGTCGTTTAATTCGTCTTGCCGTTGCTTCAAATGTGTTTCAACCAACGATAATTCCGCTTTGCTCTCCTCGATTTCTTGATTGATTTTTTCTAATGTCCGGCTCTCCGAGGGCATAGAATCCCTTAACCGCTGCAATTCTTCATTCAGACGAACGATTTCTTCTTTTTCTTTTTTACCAAACAATGACATATTGCAATTCCTCCCGATTTTTTACATATTACATTGAATTTCCGAGCATTTGCCCTGTGTTGCTTCTATTTTTTTCCGTTCTCTAGTACAGCCAAAGCTGCCGCTCTAGCTGCGGCTCTGGCTTCTGGCGACGCTTCTCTATATGCATTCTCTACATCCGGCCACTCGTAACCGAGCTCACTCTTTGCAGTGGGCTCTTTTTTTGTGCCCATCAGCTCCTCGACCGTAATGCCAAAGTAGTCCGCGATCTTCTTGCGACTGGCAATCTGAGGGACTACGCCCTTTTTCCACTTTGCCGCCGTTGACTTATCAAAGCCCAACTCTTCGACGACGATAGACGGAAATTTTCCAAGCCGTTCACACTGCCGTTCAAAATTTTCGTAGAACAATTCTATCACCTTTCTTTTGTGCAAGTTGCCAAAATTCATCTTGGTTCACAAAAATTGCTTGATTTTGCTTGCAATGTGAATCAATGTGAATTATAATAAAGCCGTGCTCAGGAAACCAGATGGCGAGTCTGGCCCCGGGTGCAAACTCAGGGTTTGCTTTTTGTTAGTAACCTCCGCAAGTACTTCCAAAGTTCCCTGTTCAGAAAAACGGCCCACACCGCAGCAGGAGCTTGGGCCGGGCCTGTGGCAGTTCAGTTCCTTTCTTCTTCCACAGACCAAACGCATTGCCAAGTCTGACACGTTGTATTTTGATTTATCCACAATTTCATTTTACACCTGTTTCAACCGCTTGGCAATGTTTTTAACCCCTTAAAATGAAACATCTTGTAAAAATGAGGTGATGAAAATGGCTGCTACGACTTGGACGCCGGAATGGAAGGCTGAGGTCGTCAAGCAAAAGACGCTGCGCAACTGGAATTACGCCCAGCTGGCCCGCGCGGCTGGCCTTGGCGTCGGCCAGGTGCAGAAGTATGTTGCAGGGAAATACACCTGTGACAACCCGAAAGAGCCCATCGAGCGGGCGCTGGGGATGAGGTGAGGGCATGGCGGCTGGAAAGTTTATCTTGATCTGCATCATGTGCTTTGTATCCGGCGGGTGCCTGTCCGTGCTCATCACGGTGTGCGCCTTCCAGCCCAGCCGCAAGGTGCTGGCGGGCTGGTTCGCGTACTTTGCCATCTGCCTGAGCTTGGCTTATATCATCGGAAAGGCGGTTTTGTTATGAGCGGTACTGCATTTATCATTGCCGACATTATGGTCTGGACGGGCACCGACCCGTGGCAGGCCCACTGCATCGAGACGATGCTGCTGGCGTTCCTCCTCGCGCCGATCGTCGTGGGCGCTCCGATGCTGCTGGCAAAGTACGACGCCTGGAAGCGGGACGACAACGCCCGCATTCGCGCCGCAAAGCATCGGCGCATGGAAAGGACAGCGCGGTGATGTACGCTGGGGGCTATGTGAATAAGCAGTGCGAGCGCTGCGGGGCGCAGATGGTCCATGTTTTCCACACCGCCCGCTACTGCCCTAACTGCCGGAAAGCGGTAGACCGGGAGTATCACCGCAGGAAGCACCGCGAGGCCCGACTGCGCAAGGAAAAAGAAAAGCCCATGCCCACGGGCGACAGCCTTCACGACGTAGTGGCCCGGGCAAAGGCGGCGGGCCGCTCGTATGGGTGGCAGGTGTGGTTTGAGCTATGGCAAAAGGAGCTGATGAGACGTGGCAAGAAAATTGCGTAATGATATTTGGTTTGCATCCTACAACGTGATGGCCGAGAAATACGGCACGCTGGCCCCCGACGTGGAGACGGCGGCGAAGATCACGGGCGTTTCCACCCGCAACGTCTGTGATCAGTTCCCGGACGGTTGGAGCGGGAACGGGCGCGGCAAGACCATCAATCTGGGCCTGCTGCTCGACCAGTACTTTGTGAGCTTGGGAAATCCGATTTTCCCGGAAAAGTGAGAGGTGGAAGAGATGAACACTTTACAGCTGGTAGCCATCACCTACACCTCCCACGAGGGCTGGAACTGGCCATCCGGCAAGGGCGAAAAGCGTATCACCAGCATTGTCATTGACGACCCGGCGGCACTGGCCGCGCTGCTGAAGCTGGCCGACGACGCCCCCTTCACCCGGGACGAAGCCCTTTACATGAGCCCCACGGCCAATGCGTTGGCCCGTCTGATCTGCGCCCTCGAAGAGCTGCATGGGCGGCACTTCCTCGGCAGCGATCAGATTTTGGATATCGCAAAGGCCTGAGCCCTCCACTGGCGGCAGGAGGATAAAGAAAAGCCGCTGCCAACGCGTAAGCGTAACTTAACAAAAGAGAGGATGATACAATGGCAAACGCAAAGAGCCCCGGCGGGCGCGGCGCGTCTCGCGGGCCCAGGAAGCCCGCAGAGGCCGTTTGTGCCCCGGCTATTATTTTTCCTTTGGAATGGGCAAAACCCCGACAGATAGAGCCGCAGGAGTGCACGGTGCGCGTTCTGGCCGCATCGGCAGACGGAATCCGCCTGCAAGTGCTTCCCCGGGAAGCATCGGTGCGGGATATCTTGAACGCCACCTATGGCCCTCCGGCATGGAGCGACCGCTACTATTTTTGCGGCGGCGTCACCCACTGCCAGATCGGCATCCTGTCGCCTGCCACTGGCGAGCACGTCTACAAAGACGCCGGGCCGATGGCTCTCCCCACTACCGACACGGCCCGAATGCAGGAGAATACCAGCTTTTTGCGGGCAGCATCTAAGTGGGGCATCGCCGAGGACGTGATGGAGCTCAAGCCCATCGCCCTCAAGAGCTCCCAGGTGCCTGTGATGCAGGATGCAAAGGGCGGCTACCACCCGGCGGTCAAGCTCACGGTGGACCGCTTTGCCCGGGATGAGGCAGGGACCATCACCATGGTGCAGTTTGCCCTGAGCGACGGCAAGAAAGTCCTATGGCCCGAGAAAGCATAATCGGGCGGCTGCCCATCACCTACGACCCCACCCGGCGGGAGTGCATGGTGGAAAAGTCGGCGGAATTTGTGAAAACTCAGCTCCGCCAGAAGCTGGATGAGCTGGCACACGGCCAGCCCCTGCGGCTCACCGTCACGGTGGAACGGGAGCGCAAGGCCCGCACCCTCAACCAAAACCGCATGATGTGGGCGCTGCTGACCGTGATGGCCGACACCTACAACGCGGGCCGGGCGGGCGGCGTGAGCCCCGAGGACTGCTACCAGCAGATGCTGGAGGAGTACGGGCTGGAGTACGATTTTTTGGAGCTGCCTGTGGCGGCGGTGCCCATCCTGCGCAAAGCGTACCGCCTTGTGCACGTTGTGGAGCTGCTGGACAATGACCGCTGCACCGTCAAGGCGTCAATGGGCTCCAGCAGCTTCACCACCGCCCAGATGACCGCCTTTATTGACGGCATTTTTGACCGTCTGGCCGAGATGGGGGTCAACGACCCCAACGTCACGGCCTATTATCAGCAATGGCAGGAGGTGCCGAGAAAGTGAGCGAAAGCATCATACAGACCCGGAAAGAATGCTACATCTGCCGACTCAAGTATAACGTGATGACCACCACGGGGCTGGAAGAGCATCATGTGCTCAACGGCCCGCTGCGGAAAAAAGCCGAGTATTACGGCCTGAAGGTTTGGCTCTGCCACCGTCACCACAACGAGCCCGGCAAGGACAGCGCCCATTTTGACAGCAAGACCCGGCTGTTTCTCAAGCAAACAGGCCAGCGGGCATTTGAGTCCTGGTATGGGCACGAATTCTGGATGAAAGAGTTTGGAAAGGATTATTTATCATGCTCAACGTAGTAGCGATCATGGGGCGGCTGGTGGCTGACCCGGAGCTGCGCACCACCCAAAACGGCACCAAAGTCACCACTTTTCGCATCGCCTGTGACCGCAGTTTTGTGAAGCAGGGCGAGGAGCGGCAGGCCGATTTTGTGGACGTCGTGGCGTGGCAGCAGTCGGCGGAGTTCGTCTGCAAGTACTTCCAGAAAGGCGGTCTCATCGCCGTGGATGGCAGCTTGCAGAGCCGGAACTATCAGGACCGAAACGGCAACAGCCGCACGGCGGTGGAAGTCGTGGCCCAGCATATCAGCTTTGCCGGGGCCAGCAAGCGCAAGGATCAGCCCGTGGATGACGGCGGCGAAGCTCCCCCGGCGGGCTACCGGGAGCCTGCCCCGGCCTACGCGCAGGGCAGCGCCGACGACTTCGCCGTCATCGACGACAGCGACGATCTGCCGTTTTAAGGGGGACGTGGATGGATGAAAGTGAAGAAAAAACAAAGCTATATCAGCTTGCTGGACTGGATGGTGGAAAAGTACCACCTCAAGGGCAATGAGCTGATTGCCTACGCTCTGATCTACGGCTTTAGTCAGGATGGCGAGAGTGAATATAAAGGCAGTTATGCATATTTATGCAAATGGCTTGGCGTTGACCGAGCTACCGCCATCCGCATTCTGAAGCGTCTGGAATCCAAGGGCCTGCTGACCAAACGGCAGACTCTGGCAAATGGCAAAGTTGCAAACCAGTGGGTAGCAGAAACTCCCGAGGTCTTGGAAAGTGCCCCGGCAGAACCTGAAAACCCACCCAAGTTTACCACCGTGCAGCACCCACCCGACCCGTGGCAAAATGCGACTCGGACCCGTGGCAAAACGCCACCCGTGGCAAAATGCGACTCGGACCCGTGGCAAAACGCCACCCCAATTGGTGGCAAAACGCCACCCAAGTATCCTAAAGGGAATACTATATGGAAATCTATCAATCTATCTGCTGCGCAGACAGGGATGGATGGACAGATGGAAACCGCACCCGACCGGGATTCTGTGGAAGCGGGTTTCCGGGAGAAGCTGCAACTGGACGATCTGGCCGGGCGGTATGACCCGGCGGCGCTGGAAGAACTGCTAGCCATCATCGTCGGGATGTACTGCTGTCAGGACAAAATCCAGTACATCGGCAAGACGCCTCAGACCACAGCAAGCATCTGCAAGCTGCTGGACAAGCTGACCGGGCGGCACGTTGAATACATCATGGACAACCTGGCCCAGACCACAACGCCCATCAAAAACATCCGGGCCTACCTGCAAACTACGATCCTGCGGGCGGCCACAACGCTGGAATTTTATGAGATGACCAAGACCTCGGGGCTCTGTGCCCAGCAATCCCAGCGCGAGGCTCTCCCCAGCATTGACATTGGCGCTGCGGCAATGTCCCGGCGGCTGCGGAAAGGGGGTGGCAGCACGTGAGAGGCCCGCAAAAGATGGATGACCGTTATCTCCTGCCGGACAGCCCCTGCCGCTGTTGCAGCAAGGTCCCCTGCTATGCCAAGTGTATTCTGTGGAAAGCCTGGTTTACAAAGCGCTGGCAGAGCATCCAGATTTCTGCCGAGCGGTTCATCCGCCGGAAAAGATAACACCCAAGAAGAAAGGAAAAATCGTTATGACCATGCAAAGAATCGCTATCATCAACCTCAAGGGCGGCGTCGGCAAGTCCGTCACCGCCTGCAACCTGGCCTGCATCCTGGGCCAGATGCACAAGCGGAGCGTGCTTGTGATGGATCTGGACAAGCAGGCGAACACCTCCAAATTTTTCCGCCGCTTTGACCCCGGTATGACCACCATGGCCCAGGTGCTGACCATGGAGAACATCCTGGCCGACGCCATCCAGAGCACCAGATTCGACCATGTGGATATCGCCCCGTGCTCCATGGAGATGCTCAAGGCCAACAAGCAGGTAATGCTGGACGTCACCCACCCGCAGCACAACCGCATCCGGCGGGCTCTGCACGACCAAGAGGGCTTGTATGACTACTGCATCATGGATTGCCCGCCCGATATCGATATGGCCACCATCAACGCCCTCGTGGCTGCGGATTGGGTCATCATCCCGGTGGACTGTGACGAATGGGCCTTTGACGGCCTGAAAGAGATCATGGAGCAGGTGGCCGAGGTCAAGGAAGAGCTCAACCCGCACATCAAGGTGATGGGCGTGCTGGCCACCAAGTACACCCGGGGCGGCTATTCCCAGCGGACGCTGGATCAGCTGGATAAGAGCAAGCTGCCTGTTTTCCGTGACCCGGACGGAAAGGTGCTGCGCATCGACTACAGCGTCAAGGTCAAGGAAGCCAAGACCATGCACCAGCCAATCTATACCTACCGCGTCCCGGCAAACGTGCAGTATCGCCAGCTGGCGGATATCGTGGAAAAAATGGTGGGAGGACAGGAAAATGGATAAGATCAGACCTGTAAACGCCTTTTTGGTAGCAAAAATACTCATGGACACCTCGGCAAAGTGCACGAAGGAATCTTTCAAAATCCTGAGCACTGGAAGACGTCCTCAAGATTACGTCAAGGGTACGCTCAAAGAGTACGGCTCCACTGTGCTGGTGGAAGCTGCAAAAGGCGTGCTCAAAACTCCGACCCTCAGTGTTGAGGACTTGCGGGCGGCTTTGATTCAGGCCATCGAAGCGCCTGAAAAGCAAGGGAAAAAGTTATTTTGGGACGACGACGGCCCCACCTCAATCTGCCCAGTTTGCGGCTATAAGTGCGATGACCCTTACTACATCGAGAATTTTTGCCCCAAGTGTGGTACTCGGCTGTATAGCATCTATGACCCGGACGTGGAGGTGGAAGAATGAGCACAGGATTATTAAGCAGCTTGCTGAACGCCCAGAGCCAGACTCCCACCCCGGCGGGGCAGAAGATGCAGGTGGTGATGGTGCCGCGCGAGCTCATCATGGCAAACCCGGACAACAAAAAAATTTACATCGTGGGCGATGTGTCCGACCTGAAGGATGACATCCGAGAAAACGGCGTCCGCCAGCCGCTGGAGGTAATCCGCTGGGCCAATGGCTACAAGCTCATCGGCGGTGAGCGGCGGCTTACAGCTTGTAAGCAGCTGGCCGATGAGGGCGACAAGCGTTTTGAGTCTCTCCCCTGCCTGATTCTGGACAGCAAGGGCGAGCTGGACGACAAGATCGCGCTCATCACGGCCAACGCTACGGCCCGCGACCTGACCGACGGCGAGCGTGTGGCCCAGTACGAGGCCCTGAAGGACGCTCTGACCCGCAAAAAGAAAGCAGGCCAGCTGGAAGGCAAAGTCCGGGATGAGTGCTGCCGCATCCTTGGCCTGAGCGCAGGCGTGGCGGCCCGGCTGAATGTCATTGCAACCTGCGAAAACGAGACCATCAAGCTGCGGCTCATGGCTGGGGAAATCGGTCTGATGGAGGCTTACCGCTACGCACAAGATTATGCGCAGTATACCAAGCCAAAAGAAGCCCCGGAAGAGCCGGAAGAAGCACCGAAACCAGCATCGGTGGAAACGTTACCGAAAACCGCGCCCAGTGAGCTCGATATCCTCGAAAAAGATTTGGAGACCCTGAGGCGTGCTGCTGGAGCTGCTGCAAAACCCGTGGAACCCGCAAAGCCTGCTGCGGATTTGGCAGCGCAGGCCAGAGCAAAACCTTTCCCCAGGGATATCAGCAACCGGGGGCTCAACACACTCATCAAGCGGGCGAGGAAGACTCTGGATGACAAGGAAGCGTGGACGCTGTACCTGTGCGAGCCAGAATTTAGAGTCGAATATTATAAGCAGTCTCTGCCCGGCGGGGCCACGCTCTGGATGCGGCTGGACGAAATCGCAAAAGAGCGTCTAAGCACTGCGGGCTATGTAGATTATGCCATCATCCTGCAAGACAAAAGCTTTTATACCGACGGCTGGGTCGGCATGGGGTGCGTTGTAGACGATCTGGTGAAATGGTTTAATTTGACCGATAATTGATTTTTGAGGAGGGCCGAAAAATGAGCGTAAAAGGCTATAAGGTGTTCAAACCCGATTGGACGTGCATGAACAAGCAGTACGTCTGCCCCGGCACGTTTGAAGAGGATGTAAACCCGTCCGTCTGCAATGTGGGTATGCACTTCTGCAAAAATGCCGCTGACTGCTTCCGTTACTACGATTTTGACCCTAACAACCACGTTGCTGAAGTGATCGCCAACGGCACGGTTGCAGAGGGTGAGGATAAGTGTGCAACGAACAAGTTGGAAATCGTGCGAGAAATCCCTTGGGCTGAAGTCCTTGAGATTGTGAACACGGGAAAGGCTTGCACTGGACGTTGCAACTCCGGCGACCGCAACTCCGGCAACTGGAACTCCGGCGACCGCAACTCCGGCAACTGGAACTCCGGCGACCTCAACTCCGGCGACCGCAACTCCGGCGACTGGAACAAAACATCCTTTTCCAATGGCTGTTTCAATACGGTATCGCCCAAAATCTATATGTTCAACAAGCCTACTGACTGGACGTTTGAGCAGTGGTTCAACTGCCGCGCCCGGTATCTGCTGAATCGGATTGAAGATTGCCCGCTTGAATACGTCTGGTTTGATACTATGACCGATGAAGAAAAGGCGGCGCACCCTGAAGCCGAAACTACGGGCGGTTATTTGAAAGAGCGCACCACGGTGGACAACGCCCGGAAATGGTGGGCGGGGCTTAGTGCCGATGATCGCAACATCATCTTCAGTTTGCCGAACTTCGATGCGGCGATTTTCAAGGAAATCACCGGGATTGATATCAATTGATTATATGATATTTGGATTTTTGAGGAGGCCCTTGGATGAAACCGCGAGAGTTCAGGCAGCTGTACGCAATCCCGTATGATATCAAAACCCGAAAAAAGACGATTGCCAAACTGGAAGCAGCTCAAGCTGACGGCCCACAGCCTGCCTCGGACGTGGTAAAGTCTTCTCACGGGGAAGGCAACGCTTGTATTAACGGCCATGCTATGGTATCCGGCACAGATGCTGCATTCACCCGGCGGGAAGAAGAAATCAAGCGGCTGAAGAAAATCAACTCCGAAAAAGAGCGCCTGTACATGGAGGGCCTGCGCATCATCGAGACCTGTGACGACGCCATGCTGCGCTGGATGATCTCCGACGTGTGCCTGAATGGCCGCAAGCCCCAAGAGGTGGCCGTGGAGCTCATGGAACAGGGCTATGATATTGACGCCGAGGCCGTCCGCAAACGAATAGACCGATGGATCGGGCAGAATGTGAGGTAAGCAAAAGTAGGAGAAGTAGGCGTAGAAGCTCTGTTTATGAATGCTGGGAAGGAGAACTTAATGATAGAATACGCAAAATCTGAGCTTGCTCGTATCTCAAAAGATGAAGATGGGATGCAGGATGCAATCAATAAAAACATTCTTGATATTGTTGAGCTTTTTGCAAGTCAAGGACACAGTGAGTTTTCCGCCGGATATGAAATGTCTATTCTTGAACGTCTTTTACGGTTTAAGCCACTCACCCCGCTGACGGGCGAAGATGATGAATGGACAGAAGTGTCGGACAAAATGGGACAGAAATGCTTTCAGAACAAAAGATGCTCAAGCGTGTTCAAGACCACTGATGCACAAGGTAACACGATTGAAGTACATGATATTGACGCAATCGCTTATTCCGACAATGGTGGTCTTACGTGGTATACAAGTGGCCGCTTGCGCAAAAACGTGACGTTCCCCTATGAGCCGCCTACACACCCGGAAAAAGTTTATATCGAATACACCGAAGATGTTCCTTTGGGATGGTCTGGCGACAAATACGAGATCATCACGGGAGATAAAGAGCGTATTGAGGCATTGAGAGCCAAGATGCAGAAAAAGTTTGAAGCCGAAGCCGTCCACAAACGGATAGACTGATGGATCGGGCAGAATGTGAGGCAAACAATGGATAAAATTTATTACACGTGACCGTTTTGCGGGTCCCATAAAATCCGGCTAAACGCGGCATATACTGGTGGTAAAAATGACTACTGGTGTGAGTGCGGCGATTGCCATGCGCAGGGCCCGCACGCAAATGACAAAGTGGAAGCTATGATCCTCTGGAATGAGCGCGATAAACAAGAAGCGCGGCCCTATTCGGTAATGTGTGGAGGAAGCTTTTGCTGTCCGCTGAATGGCTTTATGGCCTGCTCGCAGGAAAAATGCCCTTTGTGGAGTGATAAGGAAAAAAGATGCTCCTTAGCCATACTTTCAAATGTTTTATGCAAGGGCAAATTGGCTTGAAGGCGATAAAATACAAGAATGTGAGGTAAAAGTAATGAAAAGCATTTTTGGTTACAGCGAAGAAGAAGTCGATGCTGTTTTGGTAAAAGTGTCTGACATCTTAGAAAAAGAGCTTTCCGAAAAAGAACACTGCATATATGTGGCTTATATGCTGATGCTGAATAAGCTTGTAAAAATTGCAGCAGAAAAGGACGAAAAACTTACCAAAGAAGCTCTTGATAAACTTTTCGACGGCGAGGAATAAGCAACAATACGTTTTAACAGCTGGTACCAAAAACACCAGCTGTTTTTGTTTCGTCCGAAATGTCCTGAAACGTCCGTTTTGTCCTAAAACGGGCGGATTGTCCCAAAACGTCCGAAATGTCCGCAAACGGGCGAAATGTCCTGATTGTCCGAAAATGATGTGGTATTATCATAATGCGGGCATCGGACAGAGGCCCACAGCTCTTGCGTACATAACGATTTACCCGGCGGGAAGCATAGCGCGGCTCTGAGAGTTCCTCCTCAGCAATCCGGCGCGCTCAATGGGGAAACATCCTGCGCCGTCCGCTCCAAAACCCAGCGGCGCACAATATGATTTGCAAAAGTGTCCACAGTGGACACTTTTTCTTTTTGCATACCCGGGGGGTGCTTTTGTGGCCCCCGGGCTGTTTTATACCCCTCCCCCTCTCTTAGATAGGCCTCCCCTGGGAAACACCCGGCGGGGCCTTCCAGATGCGGGGGATAGCACAGAAACGAAAGGAAACGATCGGAGGCGAACGCACAGCATGACGAACCCCAGAAGCGCAAACGGTGCGCTGCGCCGAAAGAATCGGGCGCGGCTGAAGGCAATGGGCGGAGAATGCGGCATCTGTCACGGTCGATTCGGACCAATCCACTATGACGAACCTTCGGATGCAGCACATCCGCTTTCGTTTGTCGTGGATGAGATCAAGCCTATTTCCCGCTGGAAACAGTTCGGCTATCCATCGGCCCGCGCGGCGGCGGAAGACTGGAACAACCTCCAGCCTGCGCACTATTTCTGCAACTCCCAAAAGGGAAACAAAGTTGCACAAAATCGAGAGAAAAATCCGCCAAGAATCAGAAAAACGCCAAAAATCAGCGATGGGAAATGGTAGTGGGGAGGGTACCCCCCTCCCCACCCCAGGAACTTCCTGCTGTCCGGGTGGGGAGGGGGGGACCCTCCCCAC
>ERZ1034980.353-NODE-353-length-36042-cov-748.076027_pt1 | contig 36042 bp, 51 predicted proteins | sample MGYA00520622_ERZ1034980 | MGnify/ENA primary metagenome ERZ1034980 (study PRJEB33766, sample SAMN09781791) | gut metagenome | biome: gut microbiome | host: Homo sapiens | place: Madagascar | study: EMG produced TPA metagenomics assembly of the PRJNA485056 data...
GTTTACTCGGTCGGACAGGGGCAGCAGGTGTACTTCTTCCGGGTTCTCCCCGCGCGAGGGTAACCCGCGTACGCCCTTCCTCATCAGCGCCAATATGTGTCACATGAAAAATATCAGCATTAATTTCCACCTGATCACGTTTCATTAATCCGGAAATATCTGCTGTCATGACACTGAAGGCTGGCGCATGATCATTAATTTCACCACCATCACGGATCCCGACGGTCGCATCCGGCGATTCGAATATCACCCTCACAGGCCGTTTTTCTCCGTCCCGGAGGAACAGATATGCGGGTATCTCTTCAGCAAATGCCCGGGTTACCCGGGCATCCGCGTTTGTAAGCAGGCGTCGGAACCTGTTCATCAGTACCCCAGACGTACACACACAGTGGCATCACTGGTTTCAGCGTTACACCAGACGGTACCCACCAGCGTATTACCTGATTTCGTTGCCGTCAGCGTTGCCGTATCGGCTTTGAAATACACCAGCTTACCTTGAGTCATCGCCTCCGCTTCTTTAGGCAAAGAAAACACACCTGTCGTATGTAAAACACCGGATGCATCTTCAGGAATATCAGCATGCGCAACGCCGATAAGATTATCCTGAACAACAAGATCGCCTGATAACACAGCCTTTCCGGTACCATTCACCCACTCAACGGTTTTTCCGTCCTGAACATAATTTTTTGACATTTTTTCTCTCCGGTAAATGCGGCGCCTGCCACGCCGCCTCAGTCATAAAAAAACCGCCCTGTCCGGCGGTTTTTATTATTTTTTCACTTTGACCATACCTCGCCAGTCAAGTGGTGCCACACCAGCATCAATGCGCACCTTGAAGGCTGCGCCATCAATCGTAAAGCCCTGTTGCTGTTCCAGATATGGCGTATCAATACCATCAAGATAAGCCACTTCAATCGTGTCACGCCCCTGCGCTGCCACCAGGTAATAATCCGTCGGACTGTTGTCATCAAGACGGGCTTCTGACAAAACTGTGACGAAATTCTGGATCGGGTTAATAATGCCGCTGTTCGCATCTGCACCAGGCACACTGGCAGACTTAATCAGTTGATTAGCTCGCGACTCAATGGCTACAGGCGTCAGCATAAAAGCAGGACGAATGTTCAGGCGACGGTCACCTGATTTCTGGAGCAGCATGGCTTTACGCCCGGAATCCAGCCCTTCAATAGACAAATCTGCCGTCACCAGGTTGCCATGATCTGCATGGAACAGCGGTTTGCCATCCGACATTTTGGGGTTGCTGGTCAGCACAGCCCAGACCAGATCTCCCACAGTAGTGCGTGCTGCCGCCCCCATAGCCATCGGAATACGGGTCAGCATATCCAGGTCATCATTGATGATGGTCTGGCGATCAATGCTGAACAATTCGCCATAAGTCGCCAGTGCAATCGGTTCGCCACGATCTTTCAGCGTTACATACTTATATTCAGCGCCCGGTAATACCTGACGCAGCGTCGGGAAAGTTTCCAGCCCGACGCGGTGCGCTGTTTTAAAATCGGTCAGCGTTCCCTTGCGGGTCCACTTGTCAAAATTTTCGCTGGCCTCATCCCAGCCCTGCAACGCGGCTTTATGGGCCACATCCATCAGGATATTGCCGAAATCGCTGTTGCTGTGAGTGAATGCCAGTCCAACCATCGCCATGGGCGCGGAATGACCGGAAATACCGATGCCGCGATCAACCAGCGAAGCACGCGCCAATTCACGCAGTGTAAAGCCGTTATAGGCATTGTCTTTTTCTGCTTCGGCATATCCGGCGCGCGCCATGACAGCTGCACGAATGGAATCGCCAACCAGATTACCGTTTCCTGCATGAATATGAATGGCTCCCGGACCTGCACTTGGTGTCGTTCCGGCTGCCAGCGCCTGCAACAGTTTTTCACGGGCCTGTGCTTCCGTACAGGTCATGTCGTTCAGACACTCCGCTTTCAGGTCGGCATAAGACGGGAAAGAGGCAAATACTGCAGTTACAGCCTGCACACGTTCCGCATTGGCTGCCATCAGTTGTTGCTGAACCTGCGAAGCAATTGCGCTGATATCCACATTTCCGGTTGATGGCACCTGCTGAGCAGTTGTCTGTTGTGCATTTTGCGGGGCTGTTTTCGGTTCCTGCTGCTGTCCGTTCGTCGTTTCTGCACGCGGAGCAAAAAGCGCGTTAATCTGTTCTGGCATGTTATGGTAATCCTTCAGTTTATTTTGATTCACACAGGCCGCAGCCTGTAATTCAGGTTCAAGCGTATCAGCGAAGCCTTTTTCCACAGCTTCAGCACCGTTCATCCAGGTTTCTGCTTTCAGCATGGCTTCCAGCTCCTCCTGCCCGAGTCCGCTTTTATTCATGTAGGCTGACAGCATCAACGCCTCGTTGCGATCCAGCCAGTCGGCATAATCACGCATATCATCCGCATCGCCGGAAGCGCCGCCCCACGGCTTGTGTATCATCAGCCAGGAATTCTCCGGCATATGTACTGTGGCGCCGGGCAGGCAGACAATCATGGAGGCCATGCTGGCAGCAACACCATCCACCCAGATATCCACCTTTGCTTTCAGGCGTGACAGCGTGTTAAAGATGGCAAAGCCCTGCATCACATCGCCGCCCGGGCTGTGAATATGCAAATCAATGGCGCTGGCCTCAAACACCCCCGCTTCCTTACAGTCATTGATGAACTGTTGTGCTGAAATCCCCCATCCACCAATTACGTCATAAAGAAAAATTTCCACCCGCCCGGCAGTCTGTGCCCGGATTTCGTACCAGCACTGACCATTAGCGGCATCCACCCCCGCAAGGCTGGCACGGGGATTAATTATCGTCCCGCGAAGACGCGGACTTGTCATTTGCTGCATCAGGAATCACTCCTTTATCGTTAGCGGCATCCGAATCGAACACCAAACCGTTTTCCCGGTTAAATTCAGTTTCACGCAGTCGCTGGCGTTTTACTTCCTGCGGTGACTGCCCACGAGCACGTATCCACTCGGCCTCCGTCCCGGCACCACCGCGAAGAATGGCCCGCCATGCTGCAGCCTCCTTCACCGGATCAATCCACGGCATCACCGGGCCAAGATAAGTTGCGTTGAAAAGCGTGGATATATCCACATCAGGGGGAATATCAAGAAAAGGCTTTGCCTGCTCCAGCCATGCCCGGTACACCGGGCGACTGTACTGACCGACAAACCACTGCTGTAAAACACCGTAGCCTTCGTAACCTTCCACCAGTTCCTGGCGCTGCGAACTGTAGGAGCCGTTATAGTCACGGGCAATACTGGAATAACTGCCACGGGTTCCGGCAGCCACAGCCCGCAACTGACCGTTACGGAATTCATAAAGATGAACATTCGGGCGGTTAGACTCCACCATTCCCAGATCTTCACCGGGTGCCAGTTCGTCAAAAATCATGCCCGGCGAAATATCAAAATATCGGTTTTTTTGTTCCGGAGGTGTCCAGTCGTTATCCGTCGGAAAGCTGGCTGCATCACCGCGTTTAATGTAGAAGCCAAGCGCGGCAGCAATACGGGCAGCCACTCGCTCTGATTCTTCGTAATCTTTCAGATCTGCAATCCGGCGAATCACGCCATGTAACAGACTGACACCTCTTACTTGATGCAGGCGCTTCCGCATCGCCAGATGCAGCATGCTGTCCGCCTTAACAGTTTTGAGCTCGGCGCTGAAACCGCGCAGATTTGCAGGATGATATTTGTATACGCGATATCCTACAGGCCGCCCCCAGTTATTAAGAATTATGCCCTGACGGATCTGTTGCCCTGCATTCGTATTCAGATTAACCGGAACAAAATCTGCTTCGAGAAGCTCCAGTGATAATGGCACCACAGTGGAATGATTCAGCCCGGCGACAGGTCCGCGCACCAGCTGTACAAACATTTCGCCATCACGCAAGGCGGATCGCAGCGCCATCCGTTCAGCTTCCGGACGGGTGAACATCCCCGTCACCTCCGGGCGAACGGACCATTCAGACCACAGCGACGATATCTGCTCCGCCAGTGACTCATGAAGCGTGCCGTCGCTTCTCAGTGGTTGCGGCTCGACCTGGATCCCCTGTGCGCCAATAACCCGCTCTTCCAGCTTATCCAGCAGACCAATCACGATATCGTGATCTTCATCCAGCGCTCTTGCCTGTTCACGTAATGACGTCCCGGCTGCAAAAACAGCAGTATCCGCCGAACGGACTTCGCGCCGGGCCTTATTCAGGCGTGAAGGCTGCGCTGCTTCATAAGCCCTCAACAGCATTTTGTTTCTGGCACGCGAAACTGCCCACCCTGGCGCAATTGCGCCAAGTGCTTTATCAAAAAAACCCATAAAAATCCTCAGGAGAAACGAGCGAGTTTGTACGGTTTCCTTGTGGGCTGGCAGACTGCCGCCCAGCGTTTTTCCCAGTATTCAAGTTCTGCACGTAATGCAGCGGGATCATGATTAGTAATGGCGCGACCATTCACCCCGGTAAAGGAAACGCTTTTACCATCAAGGGAGTCCCGGTAAGCCTGACGCACCATGACCAGCGTCTGATAAACTTCTTCTTTCTTCACAACCAGCCTCCGTTTCGGGGTAGTGATAACCAGTTTCCGGATAACGCTTCTGACGACGCTTCTTCTCGCCGCTCATTTCTTCCGGCAACGTTTTTCTTGTCCGCCACACCGGAAGAGCGTTTGTCTGCCGAAGCACCCGCGTCAGCATCCTGCCCTCTTGCCCACTGGGGAGGGTTACTCCAGTCACGGATTTTTTCATAGCCACGCAGAATGGCGACCGCATGGGCATAACAGAAAAGGTCAAAGGCTTCGTTATTCCCTTTGCCTGGCTTACGCCATTTACCGTCAGCGCCACGCTCTTCATAGGTCAGTTCTTCGTAAAACCATTCTCCAATCCAGTCAGGAAAATGAATGTACCCCGGCCCGGGAGATTCACGCTGCAGGTTATTGCTTAGCTGGTCTTTCAACTGATCCGTCTGCAGGAGGTATACCGGCACCTTTCCCTGGGCATCAGCACGGCGATCGCTTCGCCCGGTATTATCCGGGTGTGTGATGGTGATAATTTTCTGGCGTTTCGTGCTGTCACCCTTTATCAGAAAAATCCGTCGGCCCAGTCCATCCTGACGACATTTTCGCCAGAATTTATAGGCGTTATCGGTCACACCGTCCTCACCCCCACTGTCAACCGCCATTGCCAGCACAGGCATTCTGCGGGACGAATCGGACTGGAGCGGATATGTTTTCTCCAGTACATCGGTGACCAGCAACTGCCAGTCTTCCGGGTAAGCGCCGGGATGTACAGGAAGAGCCTCACCATTTTCATCACAGCGCAATGAATGCCGGATGTTATAACGGTCCACCAGCCAGCGTTCGCCGTCCTCACCATAGCCAGTAATCTGCACCACAAACCGCCGGTTCTTCCCACCCTGCACGTCGACTGCCGCAATAAGAAAACGTACTTTCGGTGGCACCAGGCGTTTACCGTAATCTTCGGCCCGCTGCATCAGCACATCTGCACTGCGCAACTCCAGTGCAGAACGAGGCAAATAAGGTAATCCCCAGTCGGTATTAATCACCGCCTTCAGTGTTTCTTCACTGCCTGTGGCTTCATATTCCTGCTCAGCTGTCAGTAGTTTGTAAACCAGTTGTGCCCAGGTCTGATAGGCTGCAGCGGGCCCCTCCATCCAGAATGACGCAACCCTTGAATGCCGGGGTGTTCCGGTAACATTCCCTTCCCTGTCGATCAGCTCACCCTCACGCAACCACACACCGCGTCCATTCAGTTCACGTTTCATGTCCGCGGTGATTCGGTTGCCACAATGAGGGCATAATATATGAGCCGCTTCACTCGCTTTTACAGGATCAGGATTGTCACGATACCCCGTCATAGCCTCCATGGATGGCTGAAAATAATCACCACAATCCGGGCAGGGCCAGTACCAGCGACGACGATCGCCACGGTTATACAGAGAAAGGATACCTGTGGTGGGCGGCGCCTCATGCGGTGATGTTCTGCGCCACTTACTGTTTGTGATCTCACGCCCGGGCGAACTCTCCACCAGCGTCATACCTGCAGACATAAATGTGGTGGTACGTTTTGACGCCAGGGAAAAACCATCGCCTTCGCCATCAATATCTTCAGGAAATCGGTCGTAATCAGTCAGCGCCACACATTTAAAATCAGAGGATGACATGACATTGATGGATGGCCAGCCGATTTTCAGAAAGCTACCTGACAGAAAATATTTGTCATGAACGTTGTTATCGTTACGGCGTGGGCTGAGGCGTTTTCTGACCTCCGGACTGCAACGAAATGTTCTTGCCAGGCGCTTTTTGGAGTGCTCCTGCGCCTTATCCTGCGTCATCTGCACCAGCAAAAAGTCAGACGGATCGCAGACAATGTTATAAACCACCCAGCCATCAATCAGGCCGTTAGTCTTGCCCGTACGGGCAGGACCAACAAAAACAACCGCATCAAACTCACGGGACGACAGGCAGTTCATGGGTTCAATCACATACGGTGCAACCAGTGGATCCCACGGAACAGAGTTGCCACCAGATGTAGGGACTCGCATAAATTTTTGAACCGCTTCGGCAACAGGCATTCTGCGCGGCGCTTTAATTAACTGGCCTGTATCCAGTTTCAAAGATCTGGCGGTCGCCTGCACAGGCATTATTCGTCCTCCTGATTTTCCTCCTCTTCATCTTCCGGTTTGCTGTCATCCGCCACCCGCCGCGCAATTTCGTCACGCAGATCATCAATAATGCTTTGCACCCGCATGACAGCCGAAGGCTCAAGAGCACAATCGCGTTCAAGAATATCGGGGAGAGTTTCCAGAACCTGCACCATAGCCTTTGCCATTTCAGCAAATTCACGGGCGACATCAGACGCAGGGATCAATTCTCCGACTTCCTGTTCGAATTTCAGGCGTTCCCGTTCTGACTGATACCAGGCTTTTCGGTCGTGAGGATCCATTTCCCCTTCAGCGACAGGCGGTGGCAACTTCAATAACTCAGCCAGAATATCAGTGAGTTTGTACAACTTAAGTTTGTCGTGCCCACCAGCGGTTTTAATTTTTTTTAACCTTTCAGATACCGTTTGTCGGTGCAATCCAGACAGAGCAGCTACCTGACTGATGTTGAGTGCAAGATTCTTCAGTTCACGATCCATAATTTACCCGACACATAAAAAACCAAGATCACGACGAGCTTTATGTTGATGAATAAAAAACCACCAATTTCGACATAGAAAAAATAAATTAACAATAAATATCATGCGGTTAACAAGATGATGATGACGAATGAAAATGCAAAAATTTGGCGATTTCTGCGCGTATGCCGTCCCTCGGTGTTTCAGATTCCGGAAAGGACCCGTGAAAATGGGAGCGATTATCATTTACACGCACTCTAATACCGGCATTATCGCAGCCCCTCACACTGAAGGGCTGCTGTAATGCCTGTTACTCAGTAACTACCGCGCCTTTCGGTAATTCCATACCGGCAAATACCGGACAACCAGGATGACGATCATCTTCTGTTGCTTCCAGCATTGACTCACCAAACCACTCCGTCGTGGCGCGACCATCAGCTGCTTTGTAGTGGAGTAAGTACTGATTTTCGCCACCCGCATACTGAGCGCGAGCTTTAACCTCACCCCATTCATCACTGATGCATACTTCCACCAGTTGTGACAGTTCAAACTTAAACGGAACAGCCACGGCACCAATTGCAATCGGTTTGTTTTCTGTTTTTTCCATCATCGTCTCCTGATATCGAAGCCCGTCGCCGCACCAGGCACTGATCAACATTTGAGTATTCGCAGCGTCAGAAAGAATTTATTTTATTGAGTAGCCACAAACACAGAATTTCATGCTTTCCGGACGCGAACGCATCCTTCATTTTTCAGCAAAATATTCTGCTCTTACAGGCGATCAATTCTGTGTGCACCGCCGAACGCCATCAATAAGCTGGCAGACCTGAGAAGCCGTATCGAAAAGCTGACGCGCCTTATCCAGGCTGACGCACCCCACCAATAAAAAAGGCACCAGTATCGCTACCAGTGCCCATTTCGCCGCCGTTCGCGGCATTCTGTGTGTCCAGTGTTTTCGGCTCATGTCACCACCAACGTACAGCCCAAATCAGAACAGCGACCGCCACAAGGCGAATTGCAAAGGCCGTTGCCCGAATTAAATCAGCACTCATCTGTTTAAATAAATTGTTGTGTATGCAACCAGTGCGGTACAAATAATCCATGCAACTGGCGTCAGTATGTGCCTGATACCCCGGCATACCGCGATGATTTTTGCGGCATCATCAGCCCCCTGCGGAGTGGTTTCTGCTTTTATCATCAGATCATCTCCAAATTTATCTTTCGTCGTGTTAGGCTTTACTGGCATGAATGATCCCCATGCGCATTCACAAAGTGAATCCATAAACACAAAGCCCCGATTGCTCCAACAACCGGGGCTTTATTTTTTATTTACTGGTATGAGTACGGCATTTAGCTATTTCATTCCGGGCTTTACTGTCTCCGCGACAGATACAACGCACCGTGTCTCCGGTCAGCGTGGTGATGTAGGCTTCATCCGTTTTTTCCACCGAAATGCATGGTACATTTCCATCCTGGCAATACTCCACTTGGGCAGCAAGGTGAGTGTTGCGCGGGTAAAATTCCAGGCGATACATATTCCCCAGAACATGCACTTCTTCAACCTGACGCCCATCTTCCGTTACCGTGATTTTTTTCAGTGCGTACATGCGTACCTCCGTTCTTTCGTTTTTTGAGCAATAAAAAAGCCGCTCATGGCGGCCCTGTATGTTTTGCAAGCTATCGCTTCAATTGAAAATGTGGACCGTCTTTAAGCGTCCGCCAGTCCCCGCCCCATTCGATGGCGATTCCCAGCTCTGCGGCAGCCTGCTTAAATGCCTGTGCGATTTTCTCGTACAGAGGCCAGTCCCATGACACCTGACTGCCAACGTAAGCCACAACATCCACCGCATCACCGGTCAGGTGGCGGCTGTTCATGGTCTGGCTTTTCCCTGCCGCAACCAGTTGTTTCTGACGATACTTACTGCGCAGGCCTTCCGTAATACCGAAATCAACCTCCGTAAGCTCCAGCGCACGGCGAACGACAGCAACCAGCTGTGGTTTAACGCCCTCCAGATTCTTTTCGCTGCGACGACTAAATCTGAATTTACCCGACATATTCACCTCAACAATGGAAAGATTTTTGTGACGTTCCCGCGTGCGCGTATCACCAGCACGCAGAACAGCAGGTTAAAAAACACTTCCAGCCAGCCCGTTGCTAACGGGCGACCACACAGATAGCTGAGGGGGGCAAAGGCATACAGCAGCATCAGCAGCCAGGCCAGCCATGACATCAGCGGTTTATGTCTGGAATCACGACGACGATAAAAAAAGAGCGTCAGCACGATAACCGTGCATAACGCCACATTCAGCAATCCGGGAAGGTTACTTAACATTGCCTCCTCCTCCACCCCGCAGACGGGAGAACAGGCTGGACACCAGTGATGCAATATCCTGCTGGTGGATGAACGAGAGAATCTTCACCGACACCACTGACACCAGCACTGCACACAGTGCGTCGACAGGCGCACCGTCAAACCCTGTATGCTTTACCAGCCAGGATGCCAGAACCTCTGCGCCCAGCACGCCAATAATGAACGACACCAGAAAATGCGCCGCCACACGCCAGGCTGAAAGCGCCTGCGGCATCGTTGCCACAAACAACGCCCCAGCGAACGCACCAAACACAATCCCGAAATCCGTTCCGGTAAACAGCCCGAATACCGTCGCCCCGCCGAGCGCCGCAGCCGTGCCGGAACCGGATAAGGGTTCAGACATACTTTTTCTCCTGTAAATAAAAAAGGCCACCAGCGGCCCGTAAAAAAACACCCCATCAAAGGCACCCGCAGATGCATTTTGTATGGTGTTATCTGATGTGATGTACGCCGGACGTGGCGCGGATATAAAAAAGGCCACGCAAGTGCGCAGCCCGATGATTCAGAGATTTTCGAACGATTCCTTTTTACGACTCCAGCCTTCTATCTTCGGAAGAGATGCTTTGCCAAATTTCACCTCATTCATCGACATTAAGATACTGTCTTTGATGAACTCGCATATCTCGTTAAATTTTGCGTACGTATCTACGTGCGAAAATGTTCTGGCCTGATAACCATCAACTGAAATCGTTATGTTATCACCATCAAGCAAAAGAATCTTTACACCGACTTTCACCCATTCCGACTGCCGCGGGTTGTCATCAATGACAGTACATAAATCAAATTCAACACCATCCTGAAGCTCAACCCTCAAATCCTCAGGTTTATTAACGTGTCCGCGCCACGATATATAAACATACGGACGTTCTTTGCCGTTAATATCACGCCACTGCGAGGCAGGCAGTTCCAGAGAATTTTCATAAACACTGACTAGCCTTTTGGCGGTATCCCGCAACCGCTGAATGTATCCCTGCTCAGCTTTCAGTATTTCGGCCCGTTTTGCCCTGATATCCACATAAGTGACCACTGTATCAATCCTCTTATGAACAAATAAACAAGCCATCATAATAACCGCCAGGGTATACATGAAAAAGGCCCGCCGCAGCGAGCCATAAAGAAACAGGATTCTGAATAAAAAAAACCGCCTGGTACGGCGGCTGAAATGGTCAAAAGAACACGTTATATATGTCACAACATTTGAGGCGTCGGGTGCCTCCCGAAGTATTCAGCCCTGCATGAACACTGTGACTTCCCGCTAAACCGACTCTTTAAATCACCCTCGCACTGAGGAACGCCTCTGCGGTGTCATTACAACACCAGAATGATGCATCACCGACCCTGCCAGGAAATACAAAATCTCCACCAGCAATGCACCATTCTGCTGCCGTAAAAAAATCAGCACTGAGGCTAACCTGGCCTCAAATCATAGCCAGAGAACAGAATGTCTCTTAAAACAACCCGCTCCCACGTAATAAAAAATACGCCAGTGCTGCAATACAATAAGGCTTATTTCAAATGCTGGAGCGGGTAGCGGGAATCGAACCCGCATCATCAGCTTGGAAGGCTGAGGTAATAGCCATTATACGATACCCGCATATGGTGCCGACTACCGGAATCGAACTGGTGACCTACTGATTACAAGTCAGTTGCTCTACCTACTGAGCTAAGTCGGCATTGGTTCCTCAGGAAAAATAAAAATGACCGCGCTTTACATCCCCCTCGGAACCGAAAAAGAATATTAATGAGGACAGACACTTTTTCAATCAAAAACCGTGTCAATATTCGTAAATATATGTATAGTTTTCCATTAGTTATGAAATTCAGAAATAATGACACGCACATTTAACGATTATTTTTTATTTCAATTACAGTCTGGTTAAATCTCTCTTCTTCCAGTTCCACACCTATTGCACGCCTTCCCAGCGATAATGCTGCTTTTATTGTTGACCCCGACCCCATAAAAAAATCAGCGACCAAATCTCCCGGATGGCTGCTGGCGGTAATTATCTGACGCAACATATCCGCCGGTTTCTCACAGGGATGTTTGCCGGGGTAATACTGCACAGGCTTGTGCGTCCAGACATCCGTATACGGAACGGCAGCCGATACGGAAAAATAACGCCGCAGGGATTTGTACTCCTCCAGCAGACTGGCATATTGCCGGTTCAGTTCACTGTATGTGCTGACCAGCTGGTGGTGTGGCTTTTCCAGTTCACCGCGCTGATGTTTTTCTGCTGCAACACGCGCAAACAACGCCTGTAATTTCAGATAATCGCCTTCGTTCGGCAACTGCCACTGACTGGTGCCAAACCAGTGCGAAGCCATGTTTTTCTTTCCGGTGGCTTCCGCTATCTGTTTTGACGTTATTCCCAGTAATTCACGCGCATCACGAAAGTAAGAAATCAGCGGGGCCATGACGTGCTGTTTTAGCTCGCGCCCCTTTGCCGCATAGCCGTCATTTTTGGGCTGGTATGGCCCCTGATAATGTTCAGCAAACAGAATGCGTTCTGTTGCCGGAAAATACGCCCGCAGGCTTTCCTTGTTGCACCCGTTCCAGCGCCCGGACGGCTTCGCCCAGATAATGTGGTTCAGCACATTAAAGCGTTCACGCATCATGATTTCGATATCAGATGCCAGGCGATGACCACAGAACAGGTAAAGACTTCCGGCAGGCTTTAATACCCGCCAGAATTGCGCCAGACACTGGTCCAGCCATTTCAGATAATCATCGTCGCCCTTCCACTGGTTATCCCAGCCTTCGGGCTTCACTTTAAAGTATGGCGGGTCTGTGACTATCAGATCGACAGAGTTTTCCGGTAAGGTCTGGATAAATTCCAGGCAATCAGCGTTGATTAACTCACAACTGGATATTTTCACAGTATTAGCCATAGATCAATAAGCACTTCTCTGATAGGCTCATTCTGCTTTTGCGCAAAGCAGATGGGCCTGAGGTTTGCTTGTGACCCCAACGCATGAGCAGATGGCTGGCAGGTGCCGCTAACACCCACCAGCCGCCCATTACCACAAATTAAAAAGCCTTCACTGCGGAAGGCGTCTGTAACAACCGAACTGATAATCTGCCAGACCCGCCATAACAAGCTGGGTCAGTATTAACTGGCAGCGTTCGCGTGAAAGGTAAGTATTCTGTGCAATCTCCCCGACGGTCGCCGGTTCGCTGACGCTTAACTCATTAAACACCACTCTGGCGGTTTCGGTCATATCCTGCTGTTTTAGCATGTCTTTTTTCCTTTTCTGGTTAACGTGACATACCAATAACTCTTGTCCAAAAAGCCAGCAAGCTGAAAGACCGGCATTCGCAACCACCAGCGCATTTAACGTCCTGTACCGCTTTTCGGGCACAAAAAAACCCGCTTGGCGGCGGGTTTTGCTTACTTTGCCATCGCGTACAAAATCGGCAAAATATCAGATTTGCATGAAATATATGCTTTTTAATCTACTTTTGCAATACTTTGCTTTGAAAATGCCGCCTTTTGTTCCAAACGCGTTCTCATTACCAACAATAAAGCCTCACTATCCAGCTGGTGGAAAATGTGTTTCATTGCAACCCAGTGACCAGTAAATGTTTTGGACCAGTTTTTAGTTGTCACTCCCGCCAGTAATGCCAGATCCTGGTATTCATAACCTTCCCCGCCAAAAAGTTCTGCTTTTACTGCCTGCGCCGCCAGCCAGATTAATTTTTTCAGGCGTTCCCGTGTTTTCTCTGCAATTTTCCTGTTGCCAGAATGAGCCTTAAACTCTTCCCATGCCCAGCGGGTTATGGTGACCTGATACTCCCAGCAAATATTTCCGCTGTAACACCACAACAACCAGGTTTTATGAGGTTCTTCAAGAGACAGAACAGCCCGTCGCCATGAGGATGTCGAAAACTCAACCTGACTTACCAGAGGAATTGACGTCCCCTTCGCCAGCGATTGTTTCCCCGGGATTGGTGGATTATCCCGCGTGATCATTTTTCCAGTCACTTCATCGCGGTACCGGATTTTTTTACGCCTGTAACGCCCTGTATCGAACATGGCATTCTCCTGCCAGGCTTCAAGCTGACCTTTTGTTGCCCCACTCAAATCGGCGGTGGCGATAATGAGCTGCTCACGAACAAACTGTAAATACTGGTTATTCATGCGCACTCCAGCCCTGTGATTTTTATCCCCAACCGACCACCAGGAACGACCTGACCGCGCACAATATTAATTTCATCAAACTGCTCGTCGTCGATAAGCAACCCCGCATGTGTCAGTGCATCCAGTGGTGCTTTCAGAATATTGTCCAGGTCACGACGGCGCTTATCCGGCGGCTCTGCAATGATCTTTATCGCCAGCCTTCCGGACAGGTTTAATTTCAGCCGCTGCTGGTGAACAATAAGCGCCACATCCCGGCGATAACGCTCACCGACTTTTGATACAAAATATGTGCTGCCACGACGTCGCCAGTAGGTGTTCACCGTCGGCGGGTAAGGCAAAACAAACTCTATATGCATCAGTAACCTCTTTTACCCAAGCACGCCGGTTGCAAAGGCGTGATCAAGAAAACGAAAAATTAAATCAACCTGGGAACCATGCTTTTCTTCGAACGCCAGCGGATCCGCATGAAGTTCGTTGTGATGCTCCCGGCACAGCGGTAGCGTGAAAATATCGTGGGATTTTGTTCCCATTCCGCCCTGACCATGACCAATCAGGTGATGGGGATCGTCGGCTGGCTTACCACAACACGCACACGGCTGTGTCTTCACCCAGCGTGTGTATTTCTCATTTACCCAGCGGCGACGTTTAGGCCGCTTCATGAAAGATTCAGGAGACTCCGGATCAACAGCAATGCTGACCACCGCCTTTTCCTGCGGTGAGTTCTGTTGCTGGTGGACGTGAGGCGATAGCACAATATTTTTTGTGCGCTGCTTCAGTATGCTGGTGGCTGTCTGCTCTCCCGGTATGATGTCGCTTTCGCGGTACACCGAGCGAATTTTTTCCGCACGTAACCCCAGAGAACGACGTAATACTACCTCCGGTAGTGCGTCCGCCACCTGATTGCAGACAGCCCACCAGGATAATTCAGCCAGCGATAATTCCCGCTCCTGCGCACCGCTTATTGCGTGACGGATGACGTCAATCATCCATGCTGTCAGGTTTTGTTGAGCAAGTTGCTCAAGTGATTCTGAGGTCTGGTCACGCAGCTGGTTGTCGCAGTGCCAGCACAACACCATCGCGCCGGTACCGTAACGATGTATGACGGTTTCACTGTGATGGTAGTCACCATGAGGCCACTGGCAGGATTTAACATGACGCAGGAGCCAGTCAGACAGTGCACCAGCGCCGCCGGCAGCACGAATCACCCGTTCGTCGCTGAAAAATGGCAGCAATGATTTATCTTCCGCCAGCGGCTGGCGAACGGCAGGAACAACTCCGGACGGCAGACCGCGCATGCTTTTCGGTTCCGGCTCCACCAGCACTCGAGGGTTATGAAATACCTGCATGGATTCAAAGCCCGGCTTTAGCACCACCAGCCCAAGTTCCGGTACCAGTACAGGTCGAAGCAATACCCGCACGTTACCTCCAGATGCGTTGCTGGAATGTGCGGGACGGACGCGGTGGGCGTTCGGAGTAAGGGAGCCTGACGTAGATTATCCAGTGACGATAATCGAGGCTGAGGGCTTTCTTAAACTCATACCCACGTCTGCGGTAGTTATGAATCAGCCATTCGGCCTGTTCTTCAGTGCAGGGGTCATGCTGGTACCAGTCATATTTGAATGTATGAGAACGCCGCCCGTGCCTGCTGGCAAGGTCGGTATCAGAATTGTGATGTTTGGTATTGTGCGCCATCGGTTTTCTCTGCTGGCGCAGCAGGTGCCAGTTGTTCAGGCTGGCCTGTGGATTGTAAACCAGAATACGTAAAACAAAAAACCCGCCGAAGCGGGTTAAGCGCGGGTGCGTTGAGGATGCCGACACATCAGAGGTGGCGGGAGATTACTCTCCCGCCTGGTCACTCTTACTTCTCAGATTCGTAGTCCACGAAGACAACAACCTCCGTCTGGCCGGTTCGGATTCGTACCTCGCAGAGGTCTTTCCTCGTTACCAGTGCCGTCACTATGACGGTTAAACAGATGACGATCAGGGCGATTAACATCGCCTTTTGCTGCTTCATAGCCTGCTTCTCCTTGACCTTTCGGTCCGTAAGAGGCTAACCTATGTTTGTGTGGCATAGATTGGGCCTCAGATTAATGTTAAGCGTCCTGCAAGACGCGTAATGTTAACTGGGGCTTTTCTCTGTCTGCCTTACAGTGGCATGCCCGAGGCAGACAGCCTCAAGCACCCGCAGCAATCTTACCGACACCGATAAGAAAACGCTATTTTTTATTGCCAGCACCATCTATCCAGGCTAATTTATCTGCGTCAGAACGGCGCAATGCGCTCGCCTGAGATACGTTTACTTGCCATGGTAACAACAGGTAACGGCAATTGTTGTTTCTGTTTTGTTTCCTTCAAAAACCCCGGACCATCAATCCGGGGTTTTTGTTTGTTATCCCCAGCGGCAAATCGAATACACCACCAGCGCCACCGCCATTGCAATTCCTACCGTTGTGAACGCTTCAGACCAGGTCATCGCAAAACATCCTCTGCACTTATCAGTTCGTTCCGCTTCAGGTAGTCCATCGCCTTATCCGGCAATTTACAGTCCGGCTTCACTTTCTTCAGTTGACTGACCAATTGCTTAACCAGCATGGTTAATTCGTCAGTCTGTTTGCCTGGTACTGGTGGATTGTCGGTTGTACCATGACTGGCAGTACAGTTGGCACTTCCTCCCTTCTCCTCCCGCAGCGGTTCAGGCAACGCATCCAGTGAAGCTTTCACAAACCACGCTGCCTGTACTATAACGCCATGAATCCAGCGCAAATCAGCATCACGATCTTTCTTTTTCATCTTCTCGCCACTTAAAGCCTGGCTTATGTGGCTGCGTACCAGGTCTTCATGTAACTCCTTCGCATCCTCAATAGTGAAACCACCAGGCAGGCGAGCCGGGGTTACATGAGGGTTGCCTTCCCTCTGACTCTGAAGCATGGCGGCGCGGCAGGCGTTCCAGCCATCAACATAATCAAACGTATTGCTATCGTCTGGCTCGATTTCAGCCGGCACTATCAGCGCAGGCTGGACGGCAACATTGGCAAAGGCTGCGCGCAACCCGGTTTTAATTTCTTCGATTTCATCAGAGCCAAGCGATGAGTCAGAAAGCGCATGGTGAAATGCGTAAGCCATGTCGTCGTTGATTTCTACAGGCACACTATCAGCCTTGCGGCGCTCCTGTAGCTCGCGCAGAGCCGCTGCAACATAATGACTATTGTGCTGGTCAGCCCACAGAATGAGCCGAATCAACGTTGCATTTGAAACGTATTCGTCTGTTAGTTTGCTATTGGTAAAAGTGGTCATGCCGTAGCCCCTTCTTGATATTTTTCAAACCAGAACACAACCGGGTCAGATTTCATTTCAACCAATCCCATACGAACCAGCGCTTTGCCTTTCCCGGACGCAAGGAATTCACGACGACCATCACTGATAATTCGCCGATAATCTTCCAGGCTACTGCAATGCTTGTGCAGATTGCATGGGTGGCATGCCGGAACCATGTTGGATATATCGTCACGATCCTGGTGAAGCATATTTCCAGCAAAACGAATGACCGGTTTTACGTGGTCTGCGTGCCACTTTTCGCCAAGTTCGCAGCCGCAATAAGCACAGCGACCGCCGAACTTCATGCGTAATTCTGCACGTTGTTTTTTCGTCAGTGCCATTTCAGTTTTCCTTATATGGATTAATTTTATTGTGCAGTGTATTGAACGACGCCCATACCACGTCGTTATACAATTCAATAAATAGCTCAATTATTTTTCCGATTCCCCATACCAGAATTAAAGGGGATATCGGTATCATCAACACGATAAACAGAATGAGAAACAGGAGTTCTATTACCCTGCTTTTTCGCGGATAAATTTTTTTAAATAATGTAGGCATATCACTCTCCTTTAGTGCGGAAGTGGTTTTTCCAGCGGTTTTGTGCCGCGCTTCTGTTTCGCCAGACACCGTAAAAACGAATAGAGGACCACTCCCTAAAACCAAGATATCTATAGCGAACAACAAGTCGATTTGAGATACGAATAAGTTGCCCTGGCTTTGCTATCAGCAGTCTTGCCTTACGGTTTTTCATCATTTTGCTCTCCTGCGTTTCTTTGCTTCGCGTCGTGCAGCAGCAATACCGGTATGGCGCTTTGGTGCCGGGATGATGTTGTCAGCCATCAGGATATTCGGCTTTGCAATTAGCGCAGAAGCCCAAAAACGAGTCGGGTACGGTAACAGGCCGATACATGCCACACGCATTACTCACCTCCTTTGGCGTCAATATTTACAGCCTGGCAAGCCTCGTTGAGCACCCAGTCAACCGCGTCTTTCCATGCTCCGGTTTCAGCTGGCGGATTCTCACACTTTACCTGTTCATAGAAGCGTACAGCCTTAACCAGTCCGTCCGGCACTGCCTGTACCATCTGCGCCCTGACCCACGCCACCCGCGACGGGTTCATATGGCACATGTTGTTCCTTTTTTCTTCATGGTAATGCCCATTACTCTCGTTAAATGGCAACACCTCATACAGCCCGGCACTTCTGAAATCAGCGTGTAATTGTTCCAGTGCCGCTTCGCTGGAGGTACCGATTGATGTGAGATAATCGAAAAGATTGGCGCATAAACCATAATTTCGAGAAAACACCCCACCTGGTTTCGCCCCATTACTCAGCCACAAATCATAAGCAATATAAAACCCGTAAAGCTGTTGTCTGATATTTTCTTTGATGTCTTGCATTATTTATCACCGCCCTTTAGGGCGGCCTCCTGATGTTCTGAGGGTGCAGAAATCCCTCCGGTTAAGGATAAAATTTTTAACAGTGCTAAATTTAATTATTCAGTTCTGGATTTTGTCGCCCTGCGTATCCGCGCTTTCGCGTTACGCTCAATCTGAATTAACTTTTCTATATTTTTCCGTCTTTCCTGTTCCTCCTGGCGCAATAGCCTTACATCATCTGCCAGTCTGGTTTCTCTTTTCGCCACAGAGAGCATCCAGTCAAACGGCTCCACAACTGCACCGCAGATTTTACAGCGGACCTGACGCTCTTTTTCGTCAACCCGGACAGAGGCGTGATGGCAATATGGTCTTTCCGATGGCTCATAAAGAAAATTAACCTGATTACGTGGGTCATCCTCTTTTGCCGGAAATAAAACAATATTACTTAACTCATCTTCTGGTTTTATTTCCATACTCCTCTCCTTTGATATGAATGCCAGCAACACGTAGTTCATGTTCTAAGTCAGCCAGATAAAGCCAGCAGCCATTTTCTTTAGGTATCATGACGTGGCGCTCATCATCATTTATCGGGTGTCCATATCGAAGACCGTAGCGAGTCGGCAAATGAACTTCCCGCGCTTCCAGCTCTTTAACGCGTCCCTCGAGTTCGTAGACTCTGCATTGTTCTTTATCATCAATCAGATATAACCCAAGACATTCGCTTTCTACCCAGCCACCGAAATCATGATCGTAACGCTCACACGAAAACTCACCATCGCTGTCCTTTGTTGGAATGGTGTAACTGTCTAATGGGCCGCCATACGTCGGCACATTGCCCAATTTCGGATGCTCAATCCACATGAAAAATGCACGTCCGGTTATAGGACAAATATCTGGTCGCCATTGGTTACTCACTGTTTGCCTCCTGGAAAATAACTGCATGCCCCAGTTTCTCCGCCAGCGCCAGTTCTGCCTTAGCGCCTGCTGACCGCTGCCAGCCTTTCAGCATGTAAATCGCATCCACACAACGAATCATTGCCATGCAAATATCCATGTAGTGTGGCTGTGTCAGCCCGTCTGGAAGTACTGCCGGGTTTAAGACTGTATGCCCTTCCCGTTTCAGTTCCTCTTCCGCCTTGTGGAACGCCTCACGGTTGAAATTTTTATACCCGGTCATTGGACCGGCAATATAGACTCTCACCCTCACGTCATCACCTCCTGAAAATTACCCTGATAAAACGCCAGCACACGCTGCATAACCTTGCTTTTCCGGCACTCGCGACAGATTATGTTCTGACGCCTGTCGTAGCGGCGTATTTCTCCGTCTGGTAACGACCAGATAAGGTCCGGATCAACCACAGATGTTTTCTTCAGCTTTGCTCTCGAGAGTTTTTTGCGGGCGTTTTGCCAGTCCTTACGAGCCTGTTCAGACGGGAATAACCCGTAACCAGAGTTGTATACATCGCCACTGGCAACCAGCTCTCTTGCGAGAACGCTCATCAGATATCTTGTCGCACCTGTCTTGGCTTCCAGTTGCCGTAACGTCTCGCGCCCACTCTGGCGTACAAGTTCAACAACCTGCCCTTTAATTTTTTCTCGCTCTTCCTGTGTAAAAACTTTTGCCACAACTCCTCCTGAAAATTATCTCATGACCTGAAATAAACACTCACCCCCTGAACCCAGGCGGAATTTCGGTGTCCGGTTCAGAAATGTGATTCACACAACGCTGTACAGGCGAACGCCCCAGGCGGATGACCAGTTCGTCCCATTTTTCACGAAGCTTTGACGGACTCATGATATTTTTTACCCAAAAGGGATCCCGCTGTACCCGACCAAACATTTCGCAAATTTGCCTGTGAGTTCTGCCATCCTGCATCCGCATCATGCGCACGTCATTGGCCCATTCCGTCCAGTTGGGCTCTTTCGGTCGCGTGATCTCGCCATCGTCGCTGGCAGCCTGTTCGTACAGGTTTACAACCCGCCCCCAGATCCACTGCGCACACGCCAAATCTTCCTGGCTTCCCCATCGGCGTTTTTTCGCACTGAACACAACCGCGTCAGGGTGCCGGGTTAAAAAATCCTGTTCAGCCGTCTGCGGGTCCGGTTGCGAAGCTTCCGGACGAGAAGTGTTTTTATTCTCTGTAGTAATCTCTGTTGTATTCTCTGTAGGATCATCAGGCCATTTTGACCCGATGACATTGGGTCGTTTTGAACCAATGGAGTGTGTCATTTTGGCATCTTCCATCGTGTCATTTTGACCTGATGGAACGGCGCATTTTGACCTGATGGATTCGCTCACTTTGCCACCATCTAAAAGCTCGCTCTCGTAATTAATCGTGTAAAAATTAGTCATGTCACGCTTTGATTTGTTGAGCTTTTCACTACGCAAAAGCCCCAGCGTTTTCAGGCTTGCAAACGCGCGTTTTAACGTTGATTCTGACCAGAACGGAAACTGTTCCAGCCATTGTTCCGTTGTGTTGTAAATCCAGCGAACACCATTGCATTCCGTGCCGGAACTGGTATCTCTCAACCAGTAATGCAGCTGCTGCAACACGATGGCTTCGTTCAGGCCAATTTTCATCGCCAGCTGCGTGTTAATAACCAGTGGGCGTTCAGCAAAAAGAAGGCTCATAATTCCATCCGGCTTTTTGTTGATATTGCTGTCGATACGCACGCTTGAAAGCAATGGCTTTTTCTATAAGTTCGTCAGTTTCGCGATCCACTACAGCTGGATCTGCAAAAAGCAGCCCGGACTCCACCACATCGCCATATTCTTTGTTTAACCCGGCGATCATGTACGTAATGCTTTTGCCGTCAGTAATTTCACGATACAACCTGAAATCACTTATCCGGATAGCCGCCATAATTGCCGGAACCAGCGCCGTGAATTTTTCCCGCTTATCCCTGGTGTCAATAGCTTTCCAGCGTTCGAATATCTTCACCCGGTTAACGCCAAGCGCCCGTTGATCAACCGCGCCATCATCAAACGTGACACGTTGAACATCGATGTTCGGGCGTTCTTTCAGGGCCCAGAAGGCTTCTGTGATTAATATCGTCGCCTGTTCCTGCGTCATCCCTGGTCTGCATACCCAGACATCCAGAGCCTCACGAACCTGTTCAGGGGTGATTTTCATTGTTCACCGCCAGTGATTCATTCGCTGTAGACTTAATCCTGCCAATAGTCAAAACCGCATCAGCAGAAAATAATCCGTTTGATGCCAGAGCAATTTTTTCAGCGTAATTTGTTTCGCCTGTATATTCTGTGCGCGGTAATTTTCCATTATTCATCCATTTGTAGATTGCTCTTTGGCTGACACCGCAAACATCGGCTACAACAGAAACGCGAACTGCTTTGATTACATCTGCAAGTGTTGTATGGCTCATATCACCCTCACAATGTGAACTTTAAGTACACAATATAACAGAACTGACAGTACATTCAATAGTAAATATCATTGAACTTATGGTTCATGAAGATGAAGCGCGTAAAGAGTTCGCCAGCAGGCTTGCGCTAGCCTGTGAAAATGCTGGTTTTGAACAACACGGAAGGCAGGCAGAAATTGCCCGTCGAATGAAGCTAACACCCAAAGCGGTTAGTAAATGGTTTAATGGAGAGACAATTCCCCGTCGAGAGAAACTGAAAGAATTGGCAGCACTTATCGGAACAACACCAACTTACCTTCTGGGGGAGGGCACCGAAGAAAGCGGAAGCCTGCGTTTCTATCAGGAGTTAAGTCCGAGGCAAAAAATCATCATTGAACTTCTTGATGAACTCCCTGACAGTGAAACTGATGAACTTTTAAAAACTCTTGAGGAGAAAAAACAGAAGTACAACGCAATTTATGAAGAATTAGCGCGAAAGAAAAAACAAAAAGTCTCCTGAATCCGCATAAATCCGGTAGCTTCCCTCCGGGTTTATGCTCCTCCCCCCCCCCTCCTGATATTTTATCTCTCACAAAATGTACCAAAAGTACTTTACATTAGTGAACAATAAGTACATTATATCGACCAACCCACTCCGCCCCACAGAATGCAGGGCAATACTTCGAGTTACCAGGCAGTGGTCAGGGGTTAAGTAGCCAGCCCGAGGCGTAAGAACATGACGGCAGGGTTCAACTTTAACTATGCAGCAGGTTTTTGTTCCGCTACCCCGGCGTTAAGGGGAAATGAGGTCAGCATGGATACTATCGATCTTGGCAACAACGAGTCTCTGGTGTACGGCGTGTTTCCAAACCAGGACGGTACGTTCACCGCGATGACGTATACCAAAAGCAAAACGTTTAAAACCGAAACTGGCGCGCGTCGCTGGTTAGCCAGAAACACTGACTGATGAGGTTGACGATGGAATTTAAAGATTTACCAAAAGAAATCCAGTCCATTGCTGCAACGACACTTAGTGATAGCCTGGTGGAAATTAACCCGGCATACATCAAAAAGGAAACCATCGATAATTTGGTTCGTAATGTGCGCGATGCGTTTACCGGATTGTACTCCGTTTCGGTAACAAACAACCAGAATACTGAAGAAGCTGCAAAGCGGACTGCCTCGGTGACGGGTTTTCATGTCGAGGAAAAGTATTCAAAAAAAGAATTCTGGAAAACTGCAAAAAAAATTGCAGAGCGAGAACTGTCATCTCCTGCGGCAATCGGTTCTTTCTATGAGGAAAGTTATTCAGATGACACAGGATTACCGGAACTGCTCTCATTGCTTGAAAAATTCGGAATTATCATGAAAGGGACTGCGTCGGCGGATTTCACATACTCAATGATGGCTTCTGATGGAGAGCCTTTTCCTCCCGAACTTAAAATAACCCCCGGCAATCATCCGAGGGTAACAATAAGAGCAATAGAGAATTACTGGTTTAATCCAGTTCAACAATAGTTGGTCTTTGCAATATTTTTAATGGACCACTACGCCCTGAATCTCGGGCGGCGTTTAACTCTTTATTCAGTAAATCAGACTGATACTGATTTGGCTTTGTAATGATACTGTCAAGTTTTGATATATGAAATTCACCATGTTCTGGACAGTTAAAAATGTAATAACCGCCCTTCTCTGAAAAGCCAGAAAGAGCGTTACAGGCAGGGCATGGTTTGTTTGGCATTTTATCCTCCATTGAAGTTACTGGTTGAGAATGGAGACCACACGTGACAGCGTGTTGTCGTGCACCGGACACGGATAAGAATCCGGCACTGACAGTTTACTGAAAGGATATTTCCCTGAAAAGTCAGGGCATAACGCGAAAGCGCACGGCGGAGGTGTCTTTTCCTTAGAAGGCTTGTCGTTAGATTTCTTCGATTGTGCGCTTCCGGTTGTGGCACTCCGCGAAATGGCGCGGCGGTAAGTATGGCGGAGTTATTCCTTCCCCGTTGAGGACACCGGGTTGTCAGGTTGACCATACGCTTAAGTGACAACCCCGCTACAACACTCCATGTTGATTTGTACCTTTGGCGGCATCAGTTTCATTGCTGGCTGATGTCCGCCCTTTTTAAAGTGAATTTTGTGATGCGGTGAATGCGGCTGAGCGCACGCGGAACAGTTAAAAACAAAAACAGTGTTATGGGTGGATTCTCTGTATCCGGCGTTAATTGTTAACTGGTTAACGTCACCTGGAGGCACCAGGCACCGCATCACAAAATTTATTGTTGAGGACGCGATAATGGAAACGTTATTACCAAACGTTAATACGTCTGAAGGTTGTTTTGAAATTGGTGTCAAAATCAGTAACCCTGCATTTACTGAAGATGCCATTAATAAGAGAAAACACGAACGGGAGTTATTAAATCAAATATGCATTGTTTCAATGCTGGCCCGTTTACGTCTGATGCAAAAAGGATACTGGCAATGAATACAGCATACGCACTCGTTCTGACAGTTTTTCTTAATACAGGCGAACCACTTGATCTTATTGTTGATATACGTGACTCAATGGAAGAATGCATGGCTGCCGCAGCGGAACAGAAAATTCCCGGCAACTGTTATCCGGTCGATAAAGTTATTCGCATGGATAATAACGAAATCCCGGCAGGGCTTTAAACCAGTACCGTAATTAATATCCGGTTTCATTTTTATATGCCAGCAATGGCAGGGATTTGTTCACCCTTAAATCTGTAATGAGGTTAAAACAAAATGAGTAAAGTCTTTATTTGCGCCGCCATTCCGGACGAACAGGCAATAAAGGAAGAAGGTGCAGTTGCTGTAGCCACTGCCATTGAAGCCGGCGACGAACGCCGCGCCCGTGCCAAATTTACCTGGCAATTCCTGGAGCAATATCCGGCTGCTCAGGACTGCGCTTATAAATTTCTTGTCTGCGAGGATAAAACCGGCATGCCCCGTCCTGCTATCGACTCCTGGGATACCGAATATATGCTGGAAAACCGCTGGGATGAGGAAGGTGCTTCCTTTGTTCCGGTCGAACCAGAATCCGATCCGATGAACGTCAATTTTGACAAGCTGTCCCTTGAAGTACAGAACGCGGTCCTGGTTAAGTTCGGTACATGTGAAAACATCACCGTTGATATGGTGATTAGTGCACAGGAATTGTTGCAGGAGGACATGGCAACATTCGACGGGCATATCGTTGAGGCATTGATGAAAATGCCTGAAGTTAACGTCATGTATTCAGAACTAAAGCTGCTCGCCATCGGGTGGGTTAAACATAAATGTAAGCCGGGTGCAAAATGGCCTGAGATCCAGACAGAATTACGCACCTGGAAAAAACGTCGCGAAGCCGAACGCAAAGAAACCGGGAAATACACGTCTGTTGTTGATCTTGCCCGCGCCAGAGTCAACCGGCAGCACACTGAAAACTCAGCAGGAAAAATCAACCCCGCCACTGCCGCCATTCGTCGCGAATACAAGCAGACATGGAAAACGCTGGATGAAGAACTGGCCTACGCTCTGTGGCCTGGCGATATTAATGCCGGAAACATTGACGGCAGCATCCATCGCTGGGCAAAAAATGAAGTTATCGACAAAGATCGCGAAGACTGGAAGCGCATTTCCGCATCAATGCGCAAACAACCCGATGCCGTTCGCTACGACCGTCAGACTATTTTTGGCCTTGTCCGTGAGCGTCCGATCGACATTCACAAAGATCCCGTAGCACTGAACAAATACATCACTGAATACCTGGCGACAAAGGGCGTGTTTGAGGATGAAGAAACAGACCAGAACTCTGCTGATATTCTCCAGCCGTCAGCAGCACAAACTGATGCAGTGGAAACTGAAGTATCTGATACCCAAAAAAATGAAAGCACGCTGGAAACTGAACCATCTGTAGAGCGTGAGGGGCCGTTCTACTTCCTTTTCACCGATAAGGATGGCGAAAAATATGGTCGTGCAAACAAACTTTCTGGTCTGAATAAGGCGCTGGCTGCAGGGGCTACTGAAATCACGAAAGAAGAATATTTTGCCCGCAAAAACGGCACATACTCAGGTTCACAACAAAATACTGGTGCATCTGACACGATCGCACAACCAGAGCCGGTAAAAGTTACCGCTGACGAAGTAAACAAAATTATGCAGGCAGCCAATATCAGCCAACCTGACGCCGATAAGTTGCTTGCTGTCTCTCGCGGAGAATTTGTTGCAGGGGTTAGCGACCCGAATGATCCGAAATGGGTGAAGGGGATTGAAACCCGCGATCCAGTGAATCAGAACCAGCCAAAAACGGAACAGAACGACCAGAAAGCGGAACAAAACAGCCCAAATGCGTTACAAAACGAGCCAGAAACGAAACAACCTGAGCCAGTAGCGCAACAGGAACTGGAAAAAGTCTGCACCGCCTGCGGTCAGAGCGGTGGCGGCAACTGCCCTGATTGTGGCGCGGTGATGGGCGACGCAACATACCAGGAAACATTCGATGAAGAGAATCAGGTTGAAGTTCAGGAAAATGATCCGGAGGAAATGGAAGACGCTGAACATCCACACAAGGAGAATGCTGGCAGCGCTCAGGACCACGCCAGCGATAATGAAACTGGCGAGACGGCAGATCCCTTAATTGCGGTGAACGGTCATCACGTTATCACATCCACCAGCAGAGTGTGGTACCTCCTGATGATCGACCTTGAAACCATGGGGAAAAATCCCGATGCTCCGATTATCTCAATAGGTGCAATATTTTTCGATCCACAAACCGGAGATATGGGACCGGAATTTAGCAAGACCATCGATCTGGATACTGCTGGCGGAGTCATTGATCGTGACACCATTAAATGGTGGCTCAAGCAATCACGCGAGGCGCAATCTGCCCTTCTGACCGATGAAATTCCGTTAGATGATGCACTACTGCAATTGCGGGAATTTATCGACGAAAACTCCGGTGAATTTTTTGTCCAGGTCTGGGGGAATGGAGCCAACTTCGACAACGTGATTTTACGCCGTTCATACGAACGACAGGGTATCCCCTGCCCGTGGCGCTACTGCAACGATCGCGATGTACGCACAATCGTTGAGCTGGGGAAAGCCATAGACTTCGATGCCAGAACGGCTATTCCATTCGAAGGTGAGCGCCATAATGCACTTGATGACGCCCGTTACCAGGCAAAATACGTTTCAGCTATCTGGCAAAAACTGATCCCGAGTCAGGCTGATTTTTAATGTTCAACCCCGGTCGTCGCCCACCAGCTATAGTGGCGACGACCATGATTAGCGAACGACGCTCATGGCAAGACTTATTCTGCTCACTGAGTGGGCAAAAGAGGAATTCAGCGATCCGGTCCCTACTCCGGGCACGTTAAGTAAATACGCTAAAGCCGGAATGATATTTCCTCTTCCCAAAAAAGTTGGAAGACACTGGCGAGTGGATCCGCGAGCTCGCTTTGTCGGAATGGTAAACAAGCCGGAGGTGATCGCTACAGATCACCCGGCCTTGAAGAGGATACTGGAAGATGGCGCGCCCGCGAAAATATAAAACTGATGTTCCGGGATTATCTCCGTATTTTGACAAAAGAAATAACAAAGTTTACTGGCGTTACAGGCATCCCATAACAGGCAAAAATCACGGTCTCGGCAGTATTGACCAGAAACTGGCAGAAACTATTGCAGCAGAAGCGAACAGCCGTCTTGCCAGGCAGCAAATGGAACAAATGCTCAGTCTGCAGGAGAAAATTATTAATGATACCGGCGGTTCATCAACCGTTTCCATTTTTCTGAATAATTACAGAAAAATTCAACAGGAAAGATATGAAAACGGAGAGATCAAACTCAACACGCTGAAACAAAAAGCGGCCCCTCTCAGGGTATTTGATGAACGTTTTGGCACCAGACCGTTAGATGCCATAACCGTAAAAGATGTGGTATCGGTGCTGGAAGAGTACAAGGCCAGAGGACATAACAGAATGGGACAAATTTTCAGGAAGGTACTGATCGATGTTTTCCGGGAAGCTCAGCAAACAGGCGATGTTCCGCCAGGCTTTAACCCTGCAGAATCGGCAAAAAAACCGCAGGTGCGGATATCAAGACAGCGACTGACTTTTGATGAGTGGATGATGATTTATAACGCAGCGGAAAAGGATGGTTACTTTTTACAGCGCGGCATGCTGCTGGCACTGATGACAGGTCAGCGCCTTTCAGATATTTGCAAAATGCAATTTTCGGATATCCGGGATGGTTATCTTCATGTCGAACAGCAAAAAACAGGAACCCGGATTGCCATCCCTCTTGCTCTGCGTTGCAATAAATTAAATCTCACCCTGGATGATGTGGTGTCATCCTGTCGCGATTGCGTTCTTAGTCCGTGGCTATTGCACCACCATCATGCGAAAGGGACAGCCAAGCGCGGCGGGATGGTTAAGCCAGCAACGTTAACAGTTGCATTTAAAAAAGCGCGGGACTCTGTGGATTACAACTGGTGCGCTAATGGTACCCCACCCTCTTTCCATGAACAGCGATCATTGTCGGAGCGTTTGTTCAGGGAGCAAGGGATCGACACCCAAATTTTGCTGGGCCATTCGAATCAAAAAATGACCGATATTTACAACGATGCACGTGGTAAGGAGTGGAAAAAACTGGTCATTTGACGACCAGTTTTGCAGAAGAGTTTTGCAGAGGTTTTGCAGAGAAAATTAAAAGCGGTACCCGGCAGAGAACATAAACACCCACGGATCCAGTCGTACCGCGTCTTTCACGGGTGTTCCGTTAGATTTATAGCTGGCTGTGGTGTCGATATCCATGTACCTGACTGACATGTTAACCAACCAGTCACGGTTAATCAGATAATCAACCCCCACCTGCCCGGCAGCTCCCCAGGAATCTTTCAGACTGAGATCGGAAAGCCTCGCCTCTTTGCCATGATCGTTAAATCCATTATCAAAGAAGGTGGTGTAGTTAATACCTGCCCCAACGTAAGGACGGAATTTGCTGCTGGCATCACCAAAATACCACTGCGCCATCAGTGTTGGCGGCAGATGATGAACGGTTGCAATATCGCCGGTCGCCCGGGTGCCGATTTTATGGCGGAACGGCGTCGCTGCCAGCAATTCCACACCAATGTTATCGGTCGCCATATAAGTAAACGTCAGGCCCAGTTGCGTGTTATTGGTCACGCTGAATCCACCCAGACTTCCTAACGTACCACCAGCACCTTCTGTTGGACGTACGGTTGCAGAACCTGCACGCATAAAAAATTCGCCTGCTTCATGCGCAAAGGCACTGCCAGAGAGAAGAGTTGTTACTGCCAAAGCCGCCACTGTTAACTTTTTCATATCCGCTCCGTCGTTATGGTTATAAAAACGTGACGAATATACCCACATTGGGGTAACAAATGATCCTACACAGATCACATTACATATGGTAATTCACCCTTTATTGATCTGGATTAATTTAGAAGTTGCATTGAGAATCCTGGTTAATGTGATTTAAATCAATTTTTAAATATTTTCGCTACGCAAATATTAACTCGTTCGCCACTTGCCGCGGTTTGCCCACGCCTGAAGGCCAGCTATTACCTCCGCTTTACAAAGATATGCTTTTCCATACAAGACCTGATGCTGCCACCCGAGGCTTAACCAGGGTACAATTGCCCGCTAATTAACACCTGCATAAAACTCAAGGAGAGTGCATGTCTATCACGGCGCAGTCCGTATACCGTGACACCGGAAATTTCTTCCGTAATCAATTTATGACCATTCTGTTGGTATCGTTGCTATGTGCGTTTATCACAGTGGTGTTAGGGCATGTTTTCTCACCCAGTGATGCACAGCTTGCGCAGCTCAATGACGGCGTGCCCGTTAGCGGCAGTAGTGGGTTGTTCGACCTGGTTCAGAATATGTCACCTGAACAGCAACAAATTTTGCTGCAGGCTTCAGCGGCGTCCACTTTTTCAGGATTAATCGGTAACGCCATTCTCGCCGGAGGCGTAATATTAATTATCCAGCTGGTGTCTGCGGGTCAGAGAGTCAGTGCGCTTCGAGCTATTGGTGCCAGTGCGCCGATATTGCCAAAGTTATTTATTCTGATTTTTCTGACTACCCTTTTAGTACAGATTGGCATCATGCTGGTGGTCGTTCCGGGAATTATCATGGCCATTTTACTGGCCCTGGCACCGGTGATGTTGGTACAGGACAAAATGGGCGTTTTTGCCTCGATGCGTAGCAGTATGCGGCTGACTTGGGCGAATATGCGTCTGGTGGCACCCGCAGTACTGAGCTGGTTGCTGGCAAAAACACTGTTGCTGCTTTTTGCCTCTTCTTTTGCCGCATTAACCCCGGAAATTGGTGCCGTACTGGCGAACACCTTGAGCAACCTGATTTCAGCCGTACTGCTCATCTATCTGTTCCGCCTGTATATGTTGATTCGCCAATAACCTTAAGCATTTGATTACGGAATCGTAAAATGAAGCAGTTTCTTGATTTTTTACCGCTGGTTGTCTTTTTCGCGTTTTACAAGATTTATGACATCTATGCGGCTACTGCGGCGCTGATCGTCGCCACGGCGATTGTGCTTATATATAGCTGGGTTCGCTTTCGTAAGGTTGAGAAGATGGCCCTGATCACTTTTGTTCTGGTGGTCGTCTTCGGTGGCTTGACTCTGTTCTTCCACAATGATGAGTTTATTAAATGGAAGGTTACTGTCATTTATGCCCTGTTTGCAGGTGCCCTGTTAGTCAGCCAATGGGTGATGAAAAAGCCGCTAATTCAGCGGATGCTGGGTAAAGAACTCACCCTGCCGCAACCGGTATGGTCGAAGCTGAATCTGGCCTGGGCTGTTTTCTTTATCCTTTGCGGTCTGGCAAACATCTACATCGCATTCTGGCTGCCGCAAAATATTTGGGTCAACTTTAAAGTCTTTGGCCTGACCGCCCTTACCTTAATCTTCACATTGTTAAGCGGTATCTATATCTACCGCCACATGCCGCAGGAAGATAAATCCTAACCAGACTGCCAGTCCTTCGGGGCTGGCGCTGTATCTCCTCTGTTCTCCTCAGGAAAATCATAGTAGCATCGCGCCTGTGATTTTCCTTTTAAGTCGGTTTTACCATGTCTACAACACATAACGTCCCTCAGGGCGATCTTGTTTTACGTACTTTAGCCATGCCCGCCGATACCAATGCCAATGGTGACATCTTTGGTGGTTGGTTAATGTCACAAATGGATATTGGCGGCGCTATTCTGGCGAAAGAAATTGCCCACGGTCGTGTAGTGACCGTGCGGGTTGAAGGAATGACTTTCTTACGGCCGGTTGCGGTCGGCGATGTGGTGTGCTGCTATGCACGCTGTGTCCAGAAAGGGACGACATCAGTCAGCATTAATATTGAAGTGTGGGTGAAAAAAGTGGCGTCTGAACCCATCGGGCAACGCTATAAAGCAACAGAAGCATTATTTAAGTATGTCGCGGTTGATCCCGAAGGAAAACCTCGCGCCTTACCTGTTGAGTAATAATCAAAAGCCTCCGGTCGGAGGCTTTTGACTTTCTGTTTACTGAATTTCGGTGGTGCCGTTAATTTTAAACAGGATATTCACCACAATCCCACTGCCTGGCTTACCCGGCTCATAACGCCATCTGCGCATCGCATTTTTCACCTCACGCTCAAACATGTTTGCAGGCTTGGCTGAGAGGATTTGTACGTTATCCACGCGACCATCTGGCGTGACATCAAATTTAACTTTAACCTGCCCTTCAATGCGCAATGCCTGTGCTCGTGCCGGATACTGCGGCTGATTACGGCTTAATGCGCGTGGTCCTGAAGCCACACTGGTAACCGGCTTGCTGGTTGCAGCCGTTGCCGTACTTGATGTCGGGCGCGCGGGTGCCGTATTTTCAAACGGTGATGCCGGACGCGACTCTACGGGTTTGACATCGCGTTTTGGCTGCTCCTGTACCTTTTTCACCGGCTTCGGTTTTGGCTTAGGTTTCGGCTTCGGCTTTTCAATGACCACCGGTGCTTCTTTTGGCGGTTCGGGGATCGGCTCAGGTTCCGGTTCTGGCTCTACCACCGGCTCCGGTGGTGGTTGAACGGCTTGTGGCGGTTCGAGATCCGCTGGCGCAACCATCGTGACAGAAATCGGCTGCGCGGGCGCAGGTAGTTCAATAACCTGATGTACCGAGGTATAGAGCAAACCCGCCACAACAGCACCATGAATGCAGACCGAAAGTAACGTCGGCCAGGGGAAGCGGCGAGGTAAATCAAGGGTCATTGAAGTCATAATCATTTCAGTAGAAAAACCAGGCCCCGATTTTAAATGCAAATAGCAATCATATTCAATAAGGCAAGACGATCAGGATCAGTGAAAATGTCATTTTTGGCGTAATTGACCTTACTTTATGCATGGTCTTAACAAAGACATCATCTTTCCGTTGCAGATCTTCGCCCTTTCAAATAACGTACTTTACAACTTTCCCGAACAAGGAGTTGTGCCTGTGTTGTATGTTATTTACGCTCAAGACAAAGCTGATAGCCTCGAAAAACGCCTTTCCGTTCGTCCGGCACATTTAGCACGTTTACAGTTACTGCATGATGAAGGTCGTTTGTTGACCGCCGGTCCAATGCCAGCGGTAGACAGTAACGATCCAGGGGCTGCGGGATTTACTGGCTCAACCGTTATTGCTGAATTTGAGTCGCTGGAAGCAGCTCAGGCCTGGGCCGATGCTGACCCGTACGTAGCGGCAGGAGTCTATGAACACGTTTCAGTGAAACCATTTAAGAAAGTGTTTTGAATAAATTAAATATTATTTAAATTCAAAGCAATAACGAAAGACAGTCAACATAATCAATAATAAAGGGCGCATTTAAGTACACATTAATCTAAGCGCCCCTTTTTTTTCGCTACGACTTATACTTTCAGTCTGACATCTGGCTGGAGGTTTCTATGTGCGGACGCTTTTCACAGTCAATGACGCGTGAAGACTATCTCGCCCTTCTCGCAGATGAAGTCGAGCAAGACATTCCATATGACCCTGAACCGATCGGACGTTTCAACGTTGCGCCAGGCACCAAAGTTCTGCTTCTGAGCGAACGTGACGAGAAACTCCATCTTGATCCAGTTTTCTGGGGATACGCCCCGGATGGTGGGATAAACCTGGATTTTTACACATACCAAAGACAGATTAGATACTCTACTAATTAGATTTTAAACTCATGATTAGTAAGAGAGACTACCATGATTTATTTAACCAAAATGTCATTTTGTGATATTCTGCATAAAAGTTCATTATTCTAGAGATAGAGCATTAATATGAGTATCGGTTTGAGCAAAGTCGTTACAAGATATAAAAACTTAAAGTTGAAATCATATGTTTTCGACATTGTCAACGTTATGTTTTTATTGTACTTATTTTGTTTTCTAAATCAGTCAATAGTTATCATAGGAAATATTGAACCGCCTAAAGAGTTAATTGGTGCAATATTGAATTTCATCTGGCGCTCATCCCCCATTTTGTTTATTTATTTGTTATTTAGAATAATAAACATTCCAATTTTTCTATGTTCTTATTTATCAGGCATCGCAATTATAACATTGATGTTTGTGAACAGTACTAAAATGGCGTTAACCGGTGAGCCTTTATCATTTAATGACATTGTTTCTGGATTCAATTTGAGTGTCGCAGGAAAATACCTCAACTTATCATCCATTACTTACTCTGTCGCTATTCTAATTGGCGCAATAATCTCAATCCTACTTAGCAAAAAAACGGTCACAACAAGAAAAAATTATATATCGTTATTTCTTTTAATTATCATTACGATCCCCTTTTCATTCTACCCCTATATTGGAACCATTTTTAGCCCTAACAATAGGATTTCTGAAATCATAAACTCCAGCGCGAACAACTTAAATATAAAATATATTTACTGGAATTGGTCTCAAAATATTGGCGTTAATGGCTTGCCAATGCATATAATACAAACAAGTGTCAGAAAATCTGTACCACATGCAACTGATGCAGAACAATTAAGATATTTAGATGAAAAAAGATCTTTAGTATCCACTCATATAAAAAATAAAACCATTATTTATGTTTTATGTGAATCATGTTGGTATGATAAAAAAAACTTCCGAGAAAATTTCAAACCTGTTATTGATGAAGGTTACAGTGAATTACGGGCCATCTCACCAGTTTACGGTGGAGGTACCGCAAATGCCGAATTTGAAATGCTGACAGGACTACCAAGTAATTCAGATAAAATATCAGGAATCATCTATCAAGAATATTCAGATGCATTCAAACCAAAAGTTGACGCATTACCTAATGCCCTGAAAAACAAAGGCTATATTACTTTCGCAGCACATAATTACCAAGCAGACTTTTGGTATAGGAATAAAATTTACCCTAAATTTGGATTTGATAGATTTGATAGCATTATTAATATGGGAGATTTACCACCAGAGTATAGCAGTATTAAAAAACCATGGCAGTGGCAACCTGATGACTACCTGCTTTACAATGCAGCATTAAAAGCCATCCAAAATGCAGGAAACAAAGATATTTTTGTACATTTGATCACTATGTCAACTCATGGTCCTTATCAACACATTAATGATTATGGTGAAGGTGTTTATACCTATGAGATTAATGAGGCAGTCAAAAGATTCGTTCAATTTTCACAGCAAGTAGAAAAAATAGATCCAAATGCTGTAATCGTCTTTTACGGTGACCATAAACCACCACTAAATAAATATTTCGTCGAAAATGGGGTGCTACCAAGTAATATTTTCAACAAAATCGGAGAAGAAAAAGATGAAGATTTCGTCTTTAAAATGAGCACAACCCCACTCGATTTTGGTGATGTTCCTGTACTTATTAAATCAAATGATAAAGACGCCATTAAAAAATTCATAACCGACGCCAATGGAAAACCTTTTTTCTGTGTATCTTCATTAGTTGATAAACATTTCATTCAATCTGGATTGGTATCATTTAATCACAACGCAAAGCATGTCTGTGAAAACAGTGATAACTTTAATTATGATAAGTTAATTAACATGACCCCGTCGTGGATTTATTCAATGTCATTATTTCACGATTAGTATCTAGAAAATAATTGTAATAAATCATCATTAATTATGTAGACGCCTAAAATTAGGCATCTACATTTTATTAGAAAAGAGGTTGTCCTGACTAGGTTGTGGAAATGTGCATCGCATACATCAAGGCTATAGAGCATGAAAGTGCGTTCTTCCCCCTCTACCATTGATAAATATTTAAAAGTGCTCACGCTGGATTCGATCCAGGCATTAGCATCTTTGAGTGAGAATTCCCAGTTAACTTTGCTCAACCCCTGAACAAATCGCTGTGTAGTGACGGTCTTCCGGCCATTCGGCTCTTGCTGTATCGAAGAATACCAGGCTATTTCAATATCGCTGCGTCGTGGCATCATTACGCCCTCTCTTGAATACCGGATAAAAACACAGTATAAATACTGTATATACACCCAGTAAAGAGGCAATGAGCAATGTTCGTGGAACTCGTTTATGGCAAAAGGAATTTTGATGGACTGCCCGGTGCAAAAGATATCATTCTGGGCGAGTTGACCAAGAGGGTTCACCGGATTTTCCCCGGCGCTGATGTCCGGGTTAAACCGATGATGACATTGCCGGCGATCAACACTGACGCCAACAAGCATGAGAATGAACAGATAAGCCGTACTGTTCAGGAAATGTTTGAAGAGACTGATATGTAGCTGTTTTCAGATTAAACGCCTTGAACCGTCACACTGATTAAGTACAATCCGGCGTGGTTGCGGCTTCCAGATTATAAGAATGATTCCCTTACTCACTTTTCAGCGCATTCACTTCTTCTCGTAATTCACTGAGTTCGTTCATTAGTGCCAGAATCGCTTCATGATGCAACGCTGCCGCAACGCCGTAAGTATCTGGAGAGAGTACTCCTTCCACCATAGTTCCATCAGGAAGTTGACGATCACCTCCCTCAGTTACTGCCTGGGGGAAGATTTTCTTAACATCCTGCGCGATAAACCCAATCCCCCATTGTCCGGTATCTTTTCGCGTCCAGGAACAACCTTTTAGCATTTCCATCTTACTGAGCGGGTCTCCAATTCTGGACACTCCATCTTTCAGGCGGCCATCTGAATTCGGAACCCATGCTCCAGGCGCTACAGCGTTACCAGTTGATTTCATAAAGCTCCATGTGGTTCCTGAGCTTGCGTTTGCTACCTGAATATTCCCTGATAAAGAACTGTAGTGGTCAAGTAATATTGGCCACGGTTTTACAGTAAAAACGGTATCTGTTCT
>ERZ1034980.355-NODE-355-length-35908-cov-23.599280_pt1 | contig 35908 bp, 61 predicted proteins | sample MGYA00520622_ERZ1034980 | MGnify/ENA primary metagenome ERZ1034980 (study PRJEB33766, sample SAMN09781791) | gut metagenome | biome: gut microbiome | host: Homo sapiens | place: Madagascar | study: EMG produced TPA metagenomics assembly of the PRJNA485056 data...
TAGCCGTCGCCGGAGCCGTAGCCGGAGCCGTAGCCGTCGCCGGAGCCGTAGCCGTAGCCGTCGCCGTCGCCGTCGCCGGAGCCGTCGCCGGGGTTCAGGAACTCTGTGATTTTGTTAGGGAGATTTAAGCCGTCCATTCTTCCACCTCATCAATGCTCCGTTCGGCCTCCGGCGTACACGGAAGAATCTCAATCGCATCGAGTAGCGTGATGCTGTCTACACTCACCGTGAATTTGCAGCCTGTCGGTTTTTTTACGCCGCTCTTTGTCAGTTCCAGCAGGGATGCCGCCCCGCTCCAGTACCAGAGGCACCGGACATTCTCCATCTGAACCTCCTGCCCGTTGCGGCCTGCGATCTCCCCGTAGAAGACGCCACTTCGGTCACATCTCACGATGTATTTCTGATTCTTGTCCATAGTTGTCATTTCCTTTCGTTATGTAAAATTGATAATTGACAGGTTGCGGGGTAAGCGTTATAATCAATGCGTAAGCTTATGTTTGCCCCTGCATTTGCCGTCTCCGGTTGCCCCTGGAGGCGGCTTTTCTATCCCCACTGTTCCGCCATTGCTAGGGCGATTCCGGGAAATGATTTTGATCTTGTTTTGCTGTCTCTCTTGCTGTGTAAGATGTAGTGCGGCTTTACTCTCGACGTGCTTCCGCGTCTTTTTGACGTGCTCCCGACCCAAAGACCTAAGGGCTCAACAATATTTGTCGGGACCAGATTTGGCAAGCCTTTTAACCATAGGCATGTCCGCTTCTTCCATGGGTCCCCGTATTGATACGGTTCTACGATCTGGCTGTATTTCGGCAGCTCAAAATATTTTAGCGGTGCGGGGTTTTCAATTGCAATTCGCGGGATATCAGTTGCCAGCAGTGCCGTAAAAAACGCTTTAGCCTCCCAGCCTTTCTCCTCGCGCGTCCAGTCCTTTACGGTGTGGTCTGCGTTAAACAGTCGGATTGCTCCAGCCGCCGTAAGATATGTACACGGTGGATGCGCTATCATCAAATCCCATCCGGGGATATCATGTGTCTGTCCGTCCATGGTGGTTATCTGTCCCCCCCTCATAGCTTCAAACGCATCCCCCAAGATGTGCCACTCCGGATGCCCACCGCTTGGCTCCTGTATATCGCAGCTGTACGCCTCATGTCCAAGTGCCCGGAATGCCATACACTCGGTTTGGGATTCCTCGCAAGCAACCAGTACCGTCAACTACACCACCCCCGCCGCAATCAGGATGGCCCACAGGATCACCGCTGCCGAAACGGCCCCAAGGCTCATGCCGTTCAGGAACCGTGCCAGCTCCCGGCTGATCTTCTTCTCTGTCTTGTCCTCCTGGGCTTCTGCCGCAGGTGCCGCCTGCTGGATCACCGCTGCCGGAATGATCACCGCCCGGGCCTCAATCACCTGATTCCGCTTGGCAAGCGCCCGTTCATAGGCAGCTTCCCATGCTTCTGGATTCCCCAGTACGTCTTCTTTCCTGGCCTTTTCCGCCGCCTCCTGCCGCTCCAGCAGAATTGCCACTTTCCGGCACCGGTTTCTAGCCCGGTCATTCGGTGTTTCGATTCTCATTCAGATTCCTCCGTTTTTTATTGATCGCCGTTGAACCGGCGTGGTGTCCATCTTCTGTGATTCCGGTATACCCGGTTGTCACGGTCTTTCTCCCGGTTGATTCTGTCGCGTTCCTCGCGGAATGCTATGTATTTCAAGCAATCGCTGTGACACAAAGTGTGACGATCCGGGCAGTCTTTACACGGTGCTTTCATGGTTATTATCCTTCGGGGTGACGGTCACGGTAAGTTTTACCCCGTGTTTCCGGCCCCAGATATCAGCCAGCACATCCCAAATGTGCTGGGCCTGCGCTTGGGTAAGTTTTACATCAGTCACGGTGCTCTGCCTCCTTATCATCAGGGCCTTTCGCGTCCATAGCCATTGCAAGGCCCTCGGCGATGCCGGTAAACCGGCCCTTGTTGTAGTCATTCAGCAGGGGGAGATACTTGCTGATCTGCTCCGCTGCCTTTTTTTCTTTTTCGCTCATTGTTTAGCCTCCTTGCGTTTGCCTCCTGCTTTTGCTAAAATTACGGCAGGAGGAATGAAAAAATGAAAATCTGCTTGTCATTGAAAGAGCTTACCATCCTGTTGAAACTGTACCATCACCGTGAAAAACAGATGATCGTAAAGCCACCTAACATGGAAATAGCCAGATTAGACGATTTAGGGCTTGTTGATTGCTGCCCTTGTGACGAGGATGGGAAGCGGAGTTATAACGCCGGGTTTTTAGCTATCACGATCACAGATGATGGAATAAACTATTACCTGTCTGCGGTGCATGACAACATCCGGTATTGGGTCACAACCGGGATCGCAGTTGCCGCCCTGGCCGTGTCAATCATTTCACTCTTGTGTGCTACTAGGTAACGGCTGAAAATCGTCACACACAATCCCTTTCCTGCACCCAACCAAAACAGGCCGGTGATCGAACCAGGATTTCCCGCCAGCCGTTACGGAAAACCGGCAATCAAAGCATTGTTCGCTCCGACAGGGTTTTAGCTCGTTGCCGTAATCAGCATTGCGATCCTCGATTTCCTTCAAGATGTTTCGCAGCCGATTGTTTTCCTCTATTAGCTCTCGCTTGGTCATGCTCTCACCTCCGTTTATGATCTGGTATCTTATCTGTTTGTGATTACATCTTATCATATATGATAATGATTGTCAAGGGGTTATCTCACTTTTTCTTGACTTTTGTTATCATTTATGATAAGATTAGGCTGTCACAAGGGAGGTGATAACGTGAACCGACTAGCAGAGTTGAGAAAAAGGCTTAATATGTCGCAACCAGAAATGGCAGCAGACGCAGGCATTGGGACATCAACAATAGCAATGGCAGAATGCGGTGCGCGACCATTAAGCGCAAAAACAGCGTTAATATTATCCAAAAAGTACGGCGTTTCTGTTGATTGGCTCTTAGGCGTGGACAATCCACTTACATTAAATGAGGAGCGCAACAGGCAAATCCAGGAGTTTGTATCGTCAGTCACATCAAACTCTCCGGATTCGTTTAAGGCGGATCTTCTGTCTGTTTTGTCCAGGCTAGGCGAGACAGAATGGATGGTATTAGCTGATATCGCAGAAGCTATGTACAGAGAGCAAGAGAAAAAAAAAGGATGACCCTTATGGGCCATCCTTTTTTTCACCTCGGGATACCCCGAGTATTGTCCAATAGACTATTTTTAATTGCGCTTCCGTCAAATCATCCAGTAGCCTAATGATAGTATCTCGCATATGTGCCTCCTAATATTCGCGTTTTGTCGCGCAGAACCCAAACGGGAAAATCCCGTCGGTTTTTGGCGTGGCTCTTTCAACATCACGGAGCATATCCAGCATCGCGTAACAGTCTTGCATTTGGTGGGTAACATTTTCGTCCTGCTGGATTTTCTCAAACATCCGGTTTGCTAACTCTGTAGCAGCGCCTTCGCGTTCGCAAATATACATTCTCTTGATCCCCTCCAGCTCTGCGCGGTATCCATTGCGCCCGAGATATGGAGATATCCGCTCCATAGCTCTATACCACGCCGACTTTTCATCGTCATAGTTGATTTCTTCCTCTGCGTGCTGGTCGATTGCGATTTTTAGTAGCTCCTGCATGTAAGTCAGCAGGAGCTTAGACATTTCGTCTCGTGTAGTTGGCTTTTTCATATGTACCTCCTTATATAATGTATATTCGGCAATTTACAGTTTGGATAAAAGCTTGGATAATCTCGGATAGTTGAGTTAAGGTTTAGACAAGGTTTAGACAAGGTTGTTTGCAGCATCAGGACATTTTGGCAATTTGCACAATCGTTGTCTCCCCCTTCGTGCTCTTTTGCCCTTGATAAGATTCCACGGTTTTGGTAAAATTAGTTTATGCAAAAAGGAGGAATTAAAAATGAAAACATGGAAACTCGTCTCTGGAATTTTGTCCATCGTCCTGTGCTTTTTCGTCATTTTCCAGTCCTGCGCGGCTGGTCTGGGAAATGCGCTGGCGGCAAATGGTGAGGTCAGTGGCTCCGCTGGTGTCCTGGTTGCTATCATGCTTCTGGCTGGTGGCATCGTTGCCATCGCCACCAGAAACGCAAATGGAAAGGGCGGCAACATTGCGCTGATCGTGCTTAACAGCATTGGCGCTATTATGGGCTACACCATGAGCGGCAGCTACAAAGACCTCAAAATTTGGGCCACATGGTGTTTAATTTGCGCCGTCCTGGCGGTTGTCGCGATCGCAAAGACCAAGAAAGCCGCCAAGGGATAATGGCTTGATCCCGGTGCTGATCCAGGCGATACGTCAGATCAGCGCCCGGAGGTTGGAATCCATCATGGCACTGCATGCTAATCACCTCCCGCAGCGCTTTGATGGGGCCATCATAACACCCAGCGCTGTTCCAATCAATGCCATTTTCGTTCAATATCGTTCGATTTTGTATTAAAATCGTTCATTTTGCGTCTATTTTCGGAAGGTGAGGATTTTGGAAGTCGATCAATCCGAGTTGATCGGCCAAATCCGGAGTATGCGAGAGCAAAAAGGGCTATCCTACCAGCAGATCGCGGATGCTTGCGACCTGGCCGGAGAGTCCGTCAGTAAATCCACAGTATATAAAATCATGACGGCCCCAATAGAGACCGCCGCCCAGTGCCGTCCATCGTCAGTCCAAGCAGTTGCCAGAGCTGTTATCGGCAGTGCCTACAGCCAGGCCCCGCCGGATGAAATCGCAGCCCTCCGGGCCATGCTGGCCGCGAGAGAAGAAGCAGACCGGGAACGGCACCAAGGCATATTAGACAGGCAAGCGACAATAGACGGATTGCAAGCGGAGATGCGGAGAAAGTCCAAGACCATTAAAATAATGATCCTGTGGGCCTCAATTATGACGGTGCTCCTGATTGCGTTTGCAGTTATCCTATTGGCCTATATCGTGTGGGATCTCTCGCACCCCGGGCAAGGCATTTTGCGATAAAAAAAGCCCCCGGTGTCCGAGCACCGAGGGCTTTTTTGCAGAGGATCAGGGAGATACCAAATAGACACCAGATCAACGGAATCAATTTGGAGGAATCTGCGTATATATTATACCGCAGTTCATCCGCGAAATCAAGGAGGAATTGCAATGCGTGTAGCATTATATGCTAGAGTGTCAACAGAAGAGCAGGCTATACACGGTTTGTCGATTGGCGTTCAGCAAGAAAGCTTAAAAAAATGGGCGAGTGAAAACCATCATACTATCGTAGATATGTACGTTGATGCCGGAATATCCGCCAGAAAGCCAGCCTCAAAAAGGCCGTCGCTCCAGCGGCTTTTGGATGATGTGCGCGCCGGAAAAATTGACATGATCGTTTTTACAAAGCTAGATCGGTGGTTCCGCAATGTCAAGGAATATTATAAGGTGCAAGAGGTTTTGGAGCAGCACGATGTAAGCTGGAGGGCACTGGAAGAAAATTACGAAACCGAAACCAGCAACGGGGTGTTTACGGTAAATATCATGCTGTCTGTTGCGCAGTCAGAGGCAGACAGAACATCAGAGCGGATTAAGGTAGTAACTAAAAATAAGCGCGATAAGGGATTGTGCCATCAAGGAAAAAAGCCGCTGGGCCTGAATATTGTAAAGGGTGAGCTCGTTGAAGATCCAGAAACGGCCCCCATCATACGTGACATTTTCCGCTATTTTATCGCTACTCAGTCTGTCACCGCAACAAGACGGTATCTGTTATCGCAATATAGTATTACGCGGTCTTATAAAAACACCAAATTAATCCTAAAAAACACACGGTATATAGGAGTTGCAGACAATGGGCAGCGACTTTACCATCCGATTGTTCCGCCGGAGGATTTTGCCCTTGCTCAATCTATCATGGCAGAGCGTTCCACCCGCCACAGTGGAGATTTTACGCAGAAGCATGTGTACCTATTTACCGGGATTGTGTTCTGCGCTGAGTGTGGCCGCCGCCTGTCCGGCACCATGTCACATCTACACAACCGCGAATATGTCTACTATAAGTGCCCTAGTTACGTCGGAAGATCATGCACACACCTCCGGAGGGAACGTGAGGAAGCATTAGAGCAATACATGGTAGAGCACATACTATCCGGCTGCATCGACTACAACGCCGCAATTGCCCAGCAGAGCGCAGTAAAGAGCCCGACCATAGACAGGGCCGCGGTCAAGCGGAAGATGGAAAAGCTTAAAGATTTGTATCTGTCTGACCTGATAGATCGGGAAATGTACGAGGCTGATTATTTGGTGCTCAAAAAGCAGCTGGAAGCCCCAGAACCAGCTAAACGAGAGCCGATAGATATTGATGTGTTAAAGTCCGCAATAGGCGCATACGACGACCTGGAACCGTTGGAACGCCGGGAATTTTGGCGCCGAATTGTAAAAAGAATCTCCGTCGATCAGGACGGGGGAATAAATTTTGAATTAGTTGGCCATATTTGACATTAGGAGTACTCACAGTTAATTATAGCCAAACAATAGAGGGGCGGTTATCCGCCCCTCTACCTATATACTCCGCAGTCGCTCCATCACACTGCGATACGCTTTTGGCATAGCTACTCTGAGCGTGTCCATGAGATCATCCATGATATCCATTACTGCCTGATTGTCGCGGCCCGAAACAGTACGTAAAAAATCGCTGTCACCGGAAACATCCACTACAGGCGCAGCGGAATATGAGTATGGCGCATAATCGACCCCTATTAGATGATCTCTCACTGTATGCAGCGTAGCTAGTTTAGAGCAGTTTGCGAGGGTAGTCTCGCCGTTTTCCAGCTCCCGGATGGCGGCGTTAATCTCATCTAAATCAAGCATACGCCCCTCCTGGGCTATGCCCGATCCAGAGCATCCACGCAGCGCTGGAGCACTTCACGTTCTTCGCCGCTTGCGTTGCGCATCATCTCTCGCGCACGGTCGCGGAATGCCTCGATGCTGTCGGTACGGCTATAGCCGTCAGTTCCCCGGCGGCTATAATGGCCCCGGACATAATGGGTTCCCCGGCGGCTGGCGTAGCTATTGCCGCGCCCATAGGTGCCGCGCATGTCGGCCTCCCATGCGCCGTCACGGCTATAGCCGTCATCTTCCAGCATCTCGATTTTGTCGATATTTTTGATGGTATCGGTCAGCTTATGCACGATATCAAGATCACCGGCTCCAAGCTCAACCTTCCGGCTGATCTCGTCCAGCTCCTTGCAGAGCATTTCCCGCAGCTCATCCATTGCCTGCATACTCATTATATATCCCTCCCTTACGCCACGCGCTCGACAATCAAATTGCTGTTGGCAAAATTGATCGTCTGAGTGCTGGTATTTCTCGCCGCAACGGTTACGCAGCAGCCGCGCGGAACCTCGACAAACGCCGCAACATAGATGTTAAAATAGTTCTCCACCGCCGCAGGGGTAACGGTTGCGGTGGTGCTTGCCAGCGGCTCTCCGTTGATCGCCAGGGCCACAGTGATTGCCTCAACAGTGCCACCAGTAGGCACGGCGATGTTACCGCCAAAGCTGACCTTATAACGGGCCTTGCACTGATTCGTCAGACCCCGCAGGGTGACAATGCCAGCACCCTCACGGTGCACAACACATGCTTTGCCAGCTACAGCGGTTTCGGTCAGCGGTACATTCTGGCCAGCAGCTACCGCCTGAATACTCGATGCTGTAAATTCAGCCATTTGTTTTCTCCTTTCAAAAAGCGGCGGGGTATGATCCCCGCCGCGTAATCATTATCGGCAGGTGCCGAACAGTCCGGAGCACCCGAACAGTTGATCTCTATGCAGTTAGCAACCGGCGCATCCGGTATACGATCCAGCTGCCCATGGGTTGCAGGACGCATAAGCCGGAATAGGAGTGGGCCGGAGCTGGGATACCAGGTAGTTGTTCTGTGCCGCCTGGGATGCTGCCAGCTGGGCCGCGAACAGCTGCTGATTCTGCTCGGCGATCTTGCTATCCTTCGCCGCGATCTCCTGAGAGGTCAGGCGCTGATCCAGGCTCCGGAAACCGCAATTCATGGCGTCGATGATGTCCCGGGTAGTATTCTGGATGGTGTTGCGGGTGTCGCAACTCTGTGTTGCCAGGTTGTAATTTACGCCCTGGATCGCTTCCCTGGTCTCGCAGCAGCAATTAGCCTGCTGCATTGCCATGTTGTTGAGCTGCTGCATAAGTGCCGCCTGCTGGTTGCAACGGGACAGCTCCGCCTGGGAGAATCCACTGGTAACAGCCTGGGTAACACCAGCAAAACCGTTAAGCATACCGGTATTCATGGCGTAAAATCCGTCACAAACGCCGTTATTCACGCTGTCAAGTTTCCGCTCGATGTTGGCAAAATCGGAGGTCAGCACATAGCCATCAACGACACCTGCGCCGTTGCCACCCATACCGCCGTTGCCCCAGTTACCACCCCAGCCGCAGAAAACAAACAGAAACAGGATGATAATCCACCATGCACCGTCGCCGCCGAATCCCCAGCCGCTATTACCACCGTTTTTGGTCACAGCTGCGATATCAGCAGGGGTCATCTCGCTAGTTGTCAGAGACATTATGTCTCCCCCTTTCAAAAATTTTAATTTATGTCAATTCCGGCCAGAATTGCTTACTTATTTCCCATCAGCGCTTGGAACTGCCTTGCAGCAGCCTGTAGCTGATCTAATTGCTGCTGCGACATTTTGCCAGATTGCAACAGCTTTTGCACTTCAGCCTTTGGGTCTCCGTGGAAATTTGCCTTAAACTGTTGGAATTGCTGCATCATCTGCGCAAAGTTGCCCAGCGGCCCGGGCGTCTGGTTGCCACCTAGGGCGTTAAACAGTGGATTCGGCATTTTGCGCGACCTCCTTTTTGCTAAGTGCGTCTACTCTGGCAGCGAGTGCGTCATACTCCTGCCGCGTAACATAGTCCAGTTTGGGGGCCGCCGCCGGGGCTTGCCCATGAGCCTGCGCCCTCTCTGTATAGTCGATGATTCGCATTGAGGGCATACCCGACGCATCGCAAGATTTGATATAGACTGTCTGGTTCTCGCTGTCCCACAGCGGGACGGTGCAGCCAGCAGAAACGAGGTAGCTTTTAGCTCCAGACTCGCCCTGCACCCAAATCATTCCCTGTTGCTGGTTTTGCCGGTACTGCGCAAACTGATCTTGTGTGAGTTGGCTCTGCATGGGCTGGTTATACATATTAGGTTGGTAGCCAAAATTGTAGCCACCGTATGGCGTATATGCCATGTCTATCCCTCCTTAGACCAATAGTAGATAGGCGTTTCGTCGCCGCTGTCCCAGGTGTCTATCCAATCACCATCCCGGACACATACCACATGGCTGGGGAGCGCCAAAACATAAGTCCCAGTCGGGTGATCTGCCGCAAAGTCTGCCACGGTGTAGCAGTCCGGGCATGTGTTCGGCAGGGCGTGCCGTGTATAGCCCTGCTGTCTGAGGTAAGCACCCCAAACACGGTTAGCCGACGGAAGATCATGGAGCTGTAGCCCTTGGGCGCATACGCCTATATAGGCATCTTCCCACGGCACATCAAGGGCGGTACAAATGGATCTGATGACGCAATCACCCACGTTTTTTGATTCCGGGTTTGCGTTTTTCTTGCGCCACATCTGCCCCACCTCCTGCATACAGCATAGCTCCGCTTCCTCCTGTTCACCACGCGGTAAAATGATCGTGATTTTATCAAAAAAATCTCAAAAAAGTATCATTTAGGGCTTGACAACTTACACACGTGTGTAGTATAATAAGGACAGTTAAGGGAGATACATCAACACAATACAGGAGGACAAAAAATGACAGACTACACTATTATTACAATGCCATACCGAGAGTACAGCGACAATTGGCACAACTGCAAGACGGTCAAGGATAGCTATGACAACGGGTTCAAAACTATTGATGTGCGCATCCCCACCTATCTGGTAGAACTCAATAAGGTCATCCCAGCCAAAGAGGTTGAGGATTACCGCCAATATCTCATCGACAGCGACAACCGAGAGTTTGCCTACACAAGCAAAATCCTTGAGCTTTTTGCTGATGACTTTTGCGGGACGACAATCGACGATTATGATCCCGCCTCTCCGGAGGAGAGGGAGTGGATGAAAAAGGCAATCGAGATTTCTAGCAAATACCGTGAAAATTAAAGCAACGCTTACGTGAAATGCACCAATACATGACGGGAGGAATAGTTATGACGCAGCAAGAAATTTTAAAAATGAACCGAGAAAGACTGATTGCTTTTTATGAGGAGCAGATGCGCAACCGCCACATTGCGCTGGAGGAATTCCGGGATGCGTTTTATCCTTATCTGTTGGAGCCAGCAGCAACATTTTATGAAACGCTCAAACAGCGCCACGCCGAATCATCCAGCCGCCTCCATGCTCTTCGGCATTATTATGCCGGGGTTCCGGTCCGTAACCGGTACAACACCGAAGAAGCAAAAGCCAAGCTCAAGGCGGAGCAGCTCATTCCGGCGTGGGAAGCGTATCTAGCGTATCTGGCAGCCATGCCGCAGCTTTAAGGAGGAATCAGCGTGACACCAGCAGAACAGGTTAAGAAAATCCGGGCAAGCACTGGATTATCTCAGCAAAAATTCGCAGAAAAAACGGGGGTTCCGGTGCGAACCCTCGTATCCTGGGAGACTGGAGACAGAAAGCCTCCATCCTATGCAATTCAGCTTCTCCGGCTGGCTGTGCAAGCGTTGCCGGGTGAAGCCGATAAAAAATAATCATTTTTTCGCATTTTTAGCTTGACATTTACACACGTGTGTAGTATAATAGAGACAGTTAAGGGAGATACACCAAATCAATTAGGAGGAATCAATTATGAAATATTACATCAACTATCACACAGGAGCTGGAAATGAAGAGATCACTGGTACGCTCGCCGAGGCAATGGAAGTAGCAGAAAAAGGGCTGGCTTACACTCAGCAACCAGTTACGATTCACTGTGACGGTGAAGAGGTAGCACGGCTCCCTTGGTGGGGGACTGTACCTACTGATGATGATTCAGTCACAGCTGCATTTGGAGATTTCGGCTTTTATGGAGAATGGATTGTCCTGTAATAAAAGGAAAATCCCCCACCTTCCGGTGAGGGATTTTTTCACACCCTTTTCATCTTACTTTTTACCTTACCAGATAGATAGCGGATTCCTCCCGGGGAATAATCCATTTCTTCCCCGCAGGCTTCAATTGTCATTCCAGCCGCCCGAAGGTCGAAAAACTCCATTTCCGGCCCTGTAAAATTGCACAGCGTCCTAAACCTGTCCAGTTCCGGCCCAGTGTAATCTTTAATTTGCATCATCCACTCCCCCTATCGGTTTTACCGATTTGCCACGATCATAACACGCACTGCGCTTTCTGGGAGATCAAGCACAAGATTATCCCCGCTGCCGCTCTTGCCTTTGAGCTTTCCGGCAGAAATCAGGGCATCCAACTCAGACCGGTACTTTTTCGGCACATCTCCAAGCGTATGATACCATGCTTCCATCGGCACCATCTTGCCGGTACTGTCAACACCTACAAGCATATTCCGGGCCATCGCGCCGTCCGCGTCCAGATAGTAGTAGTCGCCGTTGCTGTATCTCCATGTGCTCGCCATCATATAACCCTCCGTGTTGAAATAGTACCACTTGCCGTTAATTTGCGCCCAGCGCTCCCGATAATATGTGGTAGTGCTGTCGGCGTACCACCAGCCCTTGCTGTCCTTGTGCCAGCCAAGGGCGTATTTTTTGCCCAGCAGCGCCGTATTTTCCAGCAGATTGACATCAAACCGCCCGGAACAGCCCGGAATGGTGTAGCTGCTGGAATACTGCCAGATGTCATGCCCCGCCGCGCTGGCCGTGCTGGAATACTGGGCATACCACTGTACATACCCGCCGACTTGATCCATATCCACATATTTGCGGAGATAGTCCAGATTGTAGTATGTACCGGGGGTGTACCCCGCCGCCTTGATCCGCTCACAAAACGCCACGGTATGGGCATTAAATGCGTCCTTGCCCAGCGTCACGCCCTGCTTTTTTGCGTAATCCACAGTGTCATATTCAAAATCAAAAAACACCGGTAGCGTAATTTGATTTTTATAGGCCGCCAGCAACTTGATCACATAGTCGGCCTCATGCTTTGCCCCTGCGGCGGTCAAGGCGTAGGAGAAATGATAGATGCCGATTGGAATACCCTGCGCCGCAGCTCCTGCCATATTGGCCGCGAACTGTTTATCTACATGGCTAGTGCCATAGCCGGTGCGGATTACCGCGAATCCGATACCGGCCTTTTTTGCCGCAGACCAATTGACCACACCGTTATGCTCAGAAACATCAATGCCGATGATTTTAGCCACTATAACCGGCCTCCTTCAAAATGGCCCTCCGGGCCTCGATGTCTGCGGCATACTCCGTGCGGACGCGTGCCACCTCAGCAGCATCCATGCCGCAGTTGGTCACGAGGTCGCTGTCGGTAGCGCCGTAGGCCATGGCCTTGATGGCCTCCATGATCTCGGGTGTGTAGCTCATACGTCAGTCCTCCTTTTTGGCCTGCTTGGCGATTTGGTTCACGCCGGTAGCGGCAAAGCCGGACACAGCACCCACCGCCGCAGCGGTAATAGGATCATGCGCGGGGAAATCCGGCATGACATACATTGCGGCAATCCCCAGTACCAGCCCAGCAACGCCGCAAATAATGGGGATCCATTTATTTGCCAGCCCAGACGCCTTCACGCCCTGTCCAATCAGATAGGCAATGACGGTGATAGCCGCAACGCCTGCAATTCCGAAATCCATGATTATGCCCTCCTTAATCGTCGTGTTTGTCCGCTTCTTCCAGATCTTTGATTCGGTGATTGATAACCTTGATCTGTTCCTCCACAACCGGCATACGCCGTGCGAAATTGTTATGCTCTCTAACTTCTCGGGTCAGCTCGTCAATTTTCGTCTCCGTGACCGCCTGACTTTTGCTGTTGGCGATCAGAATACCAACTAGAGTGATGCCGCCCGTAATGACTGCCGTAATGACTGCGCTTAAAACGTCGCTCACACGTTTTCCTCCTTCTGCGCCAGCCGTTCCGCCAGCTCTGCATATTCGTCCGTGGTCAGCCGGTCAGCCGCCAGATAGGCATCCAGTTTGTCCTGCAAGCCATCGGTCTTCCCCCGCTGGATCAGCAGCAGGCACAGATTTTTTACACTCGTCATTGTCATTCACCTCCATTCAGTTCCAGCATGCACAGCCGGTATTCGTGGTCGGCGGTCAATTCCAGCAGGGTGTCCTCGGTGCTGGGCGCAGCGTCCTCTGCATATGGCGCAAAGATCATCACAGGCTCATAATCCTCATCGGAGTAAGCAAATTTTGTAATGTTGTCGATGGGCTGTGCATCCGGGCGGATGCGCACGGTCTCGGTGAGGCTTCCCCTTGTGAGATCATACTCGGTGATTTCCTCCATGGCCTCGTTCAAAACGATCATTCCAATTCCTCCTTACACGCCGCAGGCGTAGATGTAAATATCACCTGTATAGGATGCTGTGCTTGTGGTTGTCACCAGCTCCAGATAGGCGTTCTTGGTGACCGACGTCCCGGAGGACGGTGTGGACGGGATTCCCCAGATCGGCTTGGCGTAGGCACTGCGCACCCCAACATAGGCCGTTGGCTTCCCGGTAAATGTCACCGGGTAGGGGTACGGGATGATGCTGGAACAGAACAGGCTTCCCGAGGCGAACGTAATCTCTGTTTGGATTGAGGTGCTGAGCCAGCACTCCTTCTTGCCGTCGCTCCAAATGCGATACCGCCACGCCCCGGAGGTGCCCTCCTGTGTCACATAGGATGCCGGAGCCGGGCGCTCATCCCACGGATACCACTGACTGTTGGTGTAGCACCGGGTGGCCACATAACCGCTGCCCGTGTTGAAGCTTACGAAGGTCTGATAGATCACGTTGCCCGTGGGGCTGGTGGTGACGATCAGCATGCCGCTGCCGCCGTTGGGGGTGTTGGTCACCGTGGTCTTGTTCATCCAGTACAGCCCAGCGCCTGTGTAGTCATTGATGTTCGTGGCCGAACGGGACACCATCTGATCCAGCGGAGAGGCCGGGCTGATCTCCACCCATTTCTCGCTCCACTTCCCCGTGGCGGCGTAATAGGTGCGCAGCCACCGGCGGCCCAGCACCGGCTCGTATTCCTCCAGCTCCACGGTGATATGCTCGCTGCCGGTGGGGTTGGATACCGGGTACACCGTCCGCCGTGCCCAGAAGCCCCCGGAGGTCACGGGGCTGTTCGTCAGGGTGGAGGCATCCTCGGTCATGATGGTGGCGGGCTGATTCTTTACCGCATCCAGCGTGTTATTCTCCCCCAGCGCAATGGCAAGGACGTTGGTGGAAACCTCGGTGTCGTAGCGCCGCCATGCCCCGTAGGGGATCAGCCAGCGCTTGTAGGCGTCCGCCTGAGCGGCGCTGGCGGCGGCGGCATCTGCACTGGTGGCGGCGTTAGATGCACTCCCTGCCGCCGCATTCTTCATGGCCTGAAAGCTCTCCATGGTGGTCTGTGACAGTGCCAGCGTGGCCGGGATCGCATTTTCCTGTACATCCAGATAAAATGCCGCCGTCCCCAGTACCTCACTACCGCTGGTCAGCGTCACCTGACAGGTCACCTCACCGGGGACCACAGCCATCTGTTCTTTGATGTAGAAAGCGCCGTAAGAGCCCTGATAAATGGACCCGGAATAGGAAAAGCTGGTGCCATCCGGCTTCGTGCCGTCCACGGTCATGACCGTTCCCGTGGGCGCCTCAAACACCTCCGACCCATTCAGAAACAGTAACCGGATTACCCTGCTGTCTATGTCACCCTGTGTGCAGGGGATCCGCACCGGTACCCCTCCAGGCTGTAAATTAAGCGCATAGCGCTGTGTGATAATGGACATGCTGCCCCCTCCTTATAGTGCCGTCCATGTGCCGGAGCTGCTGGACCGCTTATAGATTTTCCCCGTGATGTACACTCCCGCTCCCTTGTCGCCGCTTTTCGTGATTTCCACGGTGCCTGCGCTGCCAGTGAGCTTCACCACGCCGCTCTTGGTCACATAGATGCTGTAATCTCCGGCCTGCAATCGGATGCCGGAATCGGTGGCAATGGCATAGCAGTCGTCTCCGGCGTTGCTGACGCCAATGCCGCTGGTGGTGCCCGCCTCGGTGGAGCCGGTCATGTAGCCCAGATACCCGGCCAGCGTCCCCTTTGGGCCGTCGTAGGATGATATCGTGCCGGAGGTAGCAAACTCCCCGCTCTCTAGGTCCCAGTGGTTTTTGCCCTTGTCATCAGAAAGGATGCCAGCCTTGACAATCCCGGCGTTGAGGGTGCCCACGGTGATCCGGTCCGCCACAATGGCCCCATCCTTGGTCATGGCAAGCTCAAAGGGACCGTTATAGCCGGTCTTGGAATGGCCAAGCCCACCCTCATTCCAGCGCCATAGGCTTTTGGCTGTGGAAAGGTCCTCAGAATCCGAGAGGATGCACAGTTCCATGGGCTTACTATCCTCATCCAATACCGTAATGACGCGACCACCCTTGCTTCCGGAAATTAACTGTGTAGCATTCCCAATGGCAGACTTCATGGCGGAATCAGTAGGCCGTTTGGTTATCTCTTTTTGCTGATCTATAATGGCATCAGCAAAACTGATTCTGGCATCACCGAGTGTTATTTTTTTATAACGCTCGGTAAGACAGTCAAACGTTGTCTTAATGCACTCAGCTGTGGCGCTGACACTAAGTGCCGGAAAAATCACCGTTACAGTGTCGCAAAGCCCCACTTGCTCAAGCAGTGCGATGTCCTTGTATTCCTCTGTCTGCTCCAATGGTACAAAGCTTACGTCCAAGCTTACCTTTGGCACACCGATTTTGTTTGCCTTGATGTAGGTCTCTGTCCGGCTGCGGAGCTGTGCTTCTGTGGGCGCTTTCTCCCATTCCTCCGAGAAGTCCTTGGTCATGATCCGGGTAAAGCCAAAGCTTCCCGAAGCGTTTACGATTTTCTCCGGCAGCGTCACCAGATTTCCTTCCTGATCCGCCCAGTAGGGATAGACCCCCGTGTATACCGCCTCGCAGTTTTCGTCCTGCTGCAGGGTCGTGAGGTTTTTCCCGTACCGGATCGTCACGCCCCGGTCGTAGCCCCGGTTCTTCCAGAGCTTTACCGTCCAGCGGTCAAATTCGTATTCTCCCCCGTATACGTCCAGAATTCCGCCCTGGCTGCCGCCCAGCAGCTCCCAGATGGTCGTTGGCACTTTGACCTCCATGCTGGCCGCTGTGCTTTTGTCTGTCCAGAATTCAAAGGGACAGCTGACCGCCGCATTTGCGCCCAGCGCTGTCATGGCTCCGGCGGCGCTGGTAGAGGTAAATGGATCCACCGGGATCCCCATGAGGTCGTAGCACAGGTGCCTTGCGTATACCGTTACCACCCCGCCCATGGGCTTTGATACCTCGTAAATTCTAAACGGTTGCGAACGTGAAACATTATCAGGTGATGCTAGAATTATACGCCGCAGTTGGAGATCAGAAAAGCGCAGGCCATTTTCCGGATACTTCATCGTAAGCTCAAAAATGCCATTTCTTTCCTGCTCCACTTCGCAGGAAACACAATCGCTCAATATTCCGAGTCCGTTGTTAGAAAAATCGGTTTCTCCCGCTCCGTATAAAATTGGTCTCATAGATGCCACCACCTTGGCGTTATTTCCAGCTTCGTGATGTCGCCAGAAAATGATATGCTATTTTCTCCAGGACCCAATTGGGGGAATTCGTCAGCACTGATGGTGCTATTTTTGTTTTCCAACCCCTTGTATGCATCCTGAATCTCACAGTCTAGCGTAACATAACTAGAAATACTATTGATGGTAACAGCAGTGCCGCCTACCTTTATTTTTCCGCTTCCGTTGCCATACACCGTTATTAGCGGGAGCGCAGTCATGCCCGTATTGTACAGTTTTCCGCTTTTGGAAAACGTCAATGGAAATTCTCCGCTTTTGGTGTATTTTTGCGGTTTGCAGTCGAATTTTAACTTGATAGGCGCAAGCACACCGCATCTAACGTCAGTATCACCAGCGCTTTCCAGTCTGGCCATCATGAAACAATCAGGGTCATTAGACAGTTCGAGCCGTCTATATGTGCTATTCCGAAACCCGAGTTGTAAAATGTTTGATACATAATCATTTACATAATTTTCCAAGACGAAACAATTTGCAACACATTCTCTATTTCCATAGCTTCCATCCCACATATTAAGCACACCGTTCATACCAGGAACTTTTTTTGTTGTGACATTGGCATTTGGGGATGCCACCTCAACAAATGATTGTAGTTGCAATCCGAGTGTCTTAGAGTTAACGCCGTCGTACACAAAATAATCATTAAGCAATAGTTGCCGCCTCCCTCCTGTATTGCTTCATGAGTTCTTCCCCGACCACCCGGGCCAGCTCTCTCTCATCGGTGTACTGTGCGCCGTTGATGTTAATATAGTTGTTGATTACAGGCGATTTCCCGCCAACAGCGTCCTGGATCAGGTTTACCAGGTGGCTTTCTCCTGCTACTACCTCGCGGCCAGCCTCTCCGCCGCCAAGCAAATTGCCGCCAGACGCGCCGAAGATGGTAGCGCCATCAAGGATCATGGCGTTGTCCATGGCCTTTTTATACCAGCTGATTCCAAATGTCGGTACGCTTGGAGGGCTCAACGAGAATTTACCGGAAATGCTGATATGCGGCAGCTTGAGTTTTGGCAGCGACCAGGAGAAATTGAAAAACCCCTTGATTTTTTCAATCGCCGTCTGTACCGCATCCCGCGCCGCGCCGATTTTGTCGGAAATGGCGGATTTGATATTGCCAAAAATGCTCGTCACCGTATTGTATGCAGAGGACAGTTTAGTGGAAATCGTACTTCCAATCGTGGTAAACGTACTGGTGATATCGGTTTTGATGCTGGAACCCTTTTGCGAAATAGCACTCTTAATGTTGTCCCAGGATGTAGAGGCATTGGTTTTTACGTTGTTCCATGCCGTGGAGGCGTTCGTTTTGATCTCGTTCCATTTGCTGGACAGATCAGCAGACATTTGAGATACTTTGGAGGATACATTGGATTTGATGTTATCCCAAGCCGCCGAAGCATCGGAAATCATGTTGTTCCAGGCGGTAGATGCAGCCTCCACAATCGGCCCTAGTATCTCATCGAGCGCGTTGAAAATTGCTTGCCATTGCGCATCCCACGCGGAGAAAAGCATATCCAGAAATGACTCACAGGCATCTACAATGCTGTTTCCGAATGTTTCCCAGTCACCGTTAAACAGTGCCACAAATGCTGTGAGAAGAGACATGATGGTGTCCATTGCGTCACCGAACACGGTTTTGATGCCCTCCCAGATAGCACTAAGGGCCGTCCCATCAGTGTTGACCTCTGTCACGAGCCATGCAACGGCAGCGCCGATGCCCTCAAGCAATAGTGCTATCGCCTCTGCAACCTGGCTAACCACGTTGCTAATGCCAGTCCAGACCGCATCCCAGTCAATCCCGGCACTCTCAACAGCGGAAACAACGGAGTCAATTGCGGCAGTTAGCCCATCCCATATAGTCCCACAAGCGTCCAAAAAGGATTGGAGCACGCTCATAATCCCATCTGCTGTGCTCTGAGAAACTCCCACGGCATCAGTCAGAACGGTATACATCGTGTCCATAGCCGCCTGGAGTAGTGCAGGACCATTAGATGCGATAGCATCTGCTATGGTTGTCACGATGGTAATGGCGGCAGAAACCAATTGCGGCGCAATCGTTGGCAGAGAATTAGCCACAGCGTCCACAAAAGCAGTGAGTAGAGATGTGGCAGCGTTCAGTAGATCGGGCAGGACAGACGTTATTAACGTCGGGAGTACCTCAGCAATGATTGGAGCCAAATCGGTTACTAGTTTCCCGATCCCGCTGAGTATAGTTTGGATTCTGGGCAAAATGTTACTAGCGGCTGTGCTCACGGATTCCACAAATTGATCCATCAGTGTGTCAAAGTCCTGGCTGTCATCGGCAATGCCCACAAGGAGGTTCTGCCATGCGGCTTTCATGGAGTTCACGGAGCCCTGTATGGTGGTGCTGGCCTCTTTCGCGGTTGTTCCAGTAATACCCATTTCCGTCTGGATGATGTGGATTGCTTCCACAATATCCGCAAAGCTGTCAATGGACAGGTCTGCCATTTCGCCATTGGCTTCCTTCACCTTGTTTGCGTCGGAAATCAGGCGTTCCATTTCCTCTTTCGTGCCGCCATAGCCTAGTTTCAGGTTGTCGAGCATGGTGTAATTCTGCTTAGCAAATCCCTGATAGGCGTTTTGAATAGAGGTCATATCCGTGCCCATCTTATTTGCGTTGTCGGACATATCCACCATTGCTGTGTTGGCGTATTCAGCCGCCGCCTGAGTGTCATTCCCCAGGCTTTGCAGTAAGGACGCGGAAAAGCCTGTCACGCTCTCCATATAGGCATTTGCGGACAGACCGGCCGTCTGGTATGCCTGTGCCGCATACGCCTCTACAACAGATGCGGAGCTCCCGAACAGCGTCTCGACACCGCCGACAAGCTGCTCATAATTTGCATATGCCTCTAGTGCCTGTTTGGACAGCGCAGCCACGCCAGTGGCGGCAGCAGATAGCCCCACACCTGCAGCCTTTGTGGCAGTGACAAGCCCCGTCCCCACGGCGCTTGCTACCTTCCCCGCAATGTTGCCTAGCCCAGTAAGCGCTTTCCCACCTACATTTGCGGCAGCGGATAGACCACTTTTAAGTTTTGAGCCTAGCGAGTTTCCACTCTCGCTTGCCTTTTTAACGCCTTTTTCGTAGTCGCTCGTATCCAGCGTTATTTTTGCCATCAGCTCAAATAATTCCATTCATGTCACCACCAATGCGCCGTTGTTAACAAGATCTTTCAAGATTTCATCTCCGGTTTTCTCAGGCTCCGTCTTGACCTCCCCATACTGCCGGATCAGCCGCGGCCCTCCAGCTATTGCGGATATGCCGTTGCTGACGGCATAAAGCCCGTCAGCAACGTACATTTTCCAGGTTTCTAGGCGGTTTTCCGCCTCAAATCTGGCCTCCGCATAGCCCAAAAATGACTTGATTACTTTCCGGCCTCGGTAGTCTCCGTAGCAGACCCAGAGCCGTCCTGGGTCTGCACCGAGGTAAAAAGCCGGATAAATTCATCATCTGCAAAAAGCTCCATCAACTCCACGGGGAGGGTCAGCAGCGTCATGGTCTTAGAGTATTCCTCCGGCGTGGTCTGATTCAGAGCCGCAAAAATGGCCGTCAGGTCATCCTTGTGGTTGCGGATCAGCGCCGGGGCGTGAGCCTTGATTCGCTGGAGCAAAAACGCCTTGGGGGTCATGCCATCCGGCAGTTTCTCCTTTTTAAAAATCCCGCTTGCCTCCTCGTCTGCGGTGATATTGCAAACGGGCTCCAGGAGATTCGCCAGAACCTCAAAAGAGGCCTCGCCCTTAATGTCAGACAGTTTCATTTTTACGCCTCCGCCTCCCCGGTCTTAACATACACCTCAAACGGCACGGTATCCTGTGCGCTGATGGAGTAGTGGCCGGTAAATTCAAACGCAAAATTGCCTTTGCCTTTGTCCGTACTTTGCAACTGAAATCCTCCGGTGGAAAGCCCATTGAGCATGTGGATTGCGACATACCCGCCGTTGGTGGCCCCGGTTTTGTCGGAGTAGTCGCCGACCCACCACAGATCGGCAAAATCGGAATCGTTCAGATCGTTTCGGGGCGTAATCTTGTTGCCAGATACATCAGCCGCAGCCATCAGCATTTTAGCTGTAGACGCTGTGATAGTCACAAACGTACCGGACATTTTGACATCCCACGAATCCAGCTCTTTGAGCTCCTTGGTGTTTTTGGGGCAGTTGTCGATGTCCTCACCGAAATCGGTAAACGACGGAGTAGCCGTAAAACTTGTGCCGCCGGTGGTCGCACCAAGAATTTTACTGTTGTCCACAGACGCTGTGGCGGGGGCGAAGTCCGAAAGAAGAACGCCAGCATTGAGCTGGATTTGCTTAAAAGTTTCCTCTGGAATCTTAGTGTATTTCATGTGTCCTCCTTAGTCCTGAGTAAAATACTCAGCAGTAATGTTAATGTAGCGTCGCTTAATGCCGTGGTCTGCCTCGTCCACAAGGCTCTGGCACCACGGAGAGCCACGTTTTAGCCAGATCATGCCACCGTCACACGGGATCAGCGCTCCGCCCATCCCGATGCGCTCAGAAAGCTCCTGGGCCTTTTGATTCGGCACGGCCTCCGACTCTGTGTAAAACCAGAGGTTGACGGTCAGGCTCACGGGCTCATCCCCAAAGGCCCCAGTTGCCAGAGTGTATGTCCCATACGGGAAAACCACATCCTCCGGCACGGAAGACGTTGGGTAGAACGGCATGAACTCGTTAAACCACGCATAGAGTGCCTTGTCTTTTGTCATGAGGTAAGCGCCCACCTTTCCGCCGTAAAATATTTAAGGTCAAAGCTAGCGCTCGCCGGGGCTGTTTTTTCCTCCGGCCTGGATGTGACCCGGTATGTGTTGCCAGTGCTCAAATCCTTAAATGCGTCGTTGTACTCAATGGGCAGGGATTTTTTGACGAGCGCGGAATATACGGATGTCACGCCCTCTTTTTCCGCTCTCCTAGCCTCCATGGACGTGTCCAGGGCCTGGTAGTTGGTAAATTCGGCCCCATCTACCCATTGCACATCCCATCCACCAGCGCCGTCCGGGGTTCGGCGTTTTTCCATTAGGCAACATCTCCGCCCAAAGTCATCCAATAGGCTCATGTCGTCACCTCCACGGATAGTCTGGGTTGTAGGGTCTTCGGTACCATGTGGTGCTCTGTTTGGGCACAACCTTTGCCGGGTTCCCAATTTTACGCAACCGGGAAAGCTCGTCGGCAAATGCGGTTTTCCAGGTCACAACACCGCCGGTCTTTGGGTCGGTTGCCTTGGAGTAGCTGTACCCGCCAAAGCTCTCGGACTGATACGGTCCGGTAGCTGTGGCCCGGTACTTTTCGTTCCACTCTTGCACCCGCTCCGCCAAATCAACAACAGATTTGGGGATAGCAAGTGCCCAGATAGCACCGTCAAACGTTTCGTCCACCAGCTCCACCACAGAGGGCGGATACTGGTAAACGCCGTCATTAAAAACAGAGCCGACAACCCGGAAATACTGACCGTCTGCCAAAAATGGCAACGCAATGCTGCCACCCTCGACGGAAAACGTACCGGTGTGGATGCCATCCGGCGCCAAAAACCAGTTGTTACAGGCTCTCAGGATTTCTTCCAGCATTGCGTTGCCCCCCCTATCAGGTTTTGGCGGTAACGGTAGCGTTGCCGCTCTTGAGTGCGTGGTAATTGCCGTCGCACTCAACCACAGTGACCTTCTGGCTGTTTGCGATGGTCAGATCGCTCTTGCCGTCCCAGTCACTCCATGCCGCAACGTTGTCATAGTAAGCAACAGTCGGGGCGGTGGTCGCATCGGTGGCGTACTTGTACTTGTTGCCCTTCTTGGCCTTCGCCGGGGAAACAGTGAGCTTGGTATCTCCGCTTGCAGTGCCAGAAGCAGAGGCCACGGTCAGGGTGCCCAGAGTACCGGTGTCGATGTTGCCGACAACCACGCCGTCAATCAGCTCTGCAAACAGCTCCATGCCGTTGATTACGGTATCTGAGGCAGTCATGTTGGTGTAATCTGCCTCCTCGTGGATGCCGATATAACCGGTAGAATCGCTGGTAAAAGAGAATACCTCGTTGAGATCGGCACCGTTGACAGGGATGTAGTACAGCACCAGGTTGTCCTTTACTGTAGCGTACACAGTCCCCTTGGGGACGCTGGAATTCATAAAGAGCGTGCCTAGACCGAGAAAATTCTCAACGTAGCTCATGCCGAATGCGGTCTGCACGGTGATATTTGCCTTGGACAGGTAGTCCGCAACATCCAGGGGATTGATGAAATACACGGCGCTTACCTCGTCATCCTCAAAGAGCACCTGGAGATTACCCCACGCCTGGGCAAGGACAGTCTGGAAATTGCTGCCGGATACAGAGCCGGTGCCAGTTGCGAGGAAATCAAAGAAATTCTTTCGGATGCCCTTCTGCACGTCCTTGAGCATCTCGTCAGTGGTCATCTGCACCGCCTGGTCATAGCCTCTGTCTGTGATTGCCTCTGCGGTGGTTGCCTTGCGCCACTTTTTGAGGGTGATTTCCTTGTAGTCCACCGCATCGGTCTTGTAGTGGCTCAGGGGGATGGTTTCGCCCTCGCCAACATTGCCGCTTTCCAGGGTTCCGGTAGCCTTATAGCTCTTAAGCACGGTGCCAGCCTGCTTTGCAATCTTGCGGGTGATGCCCAGTGCCTCAACCAGTTTTTTAACCGAGTAGCCAAACATCTCGGTAAATTCGATTTCGCGCACTCGCGCAAGGTCGGTCTTTTTGATAATATTGTTTTCAGCCATTGATTAGCCTCCATTCTGGTCGGTAAATAGGTTCATGTTGGCGGCGATTGCAGCCCGACGTTCAGTACGATCCTTGATCTGCATGATTTCGTCCTTGGTTTTTCCGCCGCCGGTGTTTGCCGGGGGTGTAGCGGTATTCGCCCCGGTTGTGGTAGTGGTGGAAACCAGCCCCTTAAAGGTGCCGCCTACCAGAGCGTCAAGAGCAGCAGTGTCCTTGATCTTGCCATCCTCCAGCTCTACCGCATCAATCTCAGCATTAGAGCCGCGCATAGCAATCTCCAGGCCGTTGCCGGTGATCCCTTTGCTCTCGTAGTAAGCCTTCACCGCCGATTCCTTGGCGCTTTTGGTTTCCTTCTTGGCGATTTCGGACTTGTAAGCCTCAAAGGCGCTGTGCTCTTTGTCGTACTTCTCCTTGTAACCGCCGTCGCCCTCTGCCTTCATATCGTCCAGCTCCTTTTGGACGCTAGGCAGTTTCTCCGCGTCAGCCTTATAGGCAGCAACCTGTGCTTTCAGGCCGTCCACGGTATCAGTGTGTGCCTCAATGATGGTGTCCATCTGTTCTTCGGTGAGGCCCATTCCCTTGAGTAGTTTTCTGGTGAGTGCCATTCTTTCAGTCTCCTTTTCTTCGGCCCCATTCCTTCGGGGGCGACTGTGATATCAAAACCGCATTGCTTCGCGGATTTTGCCAAATAAAAGAGCCAACCACTAAAAAAATCCTTAGTAGTTAGCTCCTATTGCTCTTTCCCACGCCCAATCACGTGGAAGTCGTATATTTGATTGTCTTTTTTATCTCTAGCACGACATAACCGTTGCCCTTCCGGCGTATCTCCACGTCATTTCCGCGCTTGATAATTGCCTGGATTGCCTCGATGATCTTATCATCCATTCCGCATCTCATCCTTAATGATATTTTGATAGGTGCCAACATGGTCAGCTACAGCGGGTTTGATATAAGGCTGTGCGCGTTGGCCGTGCGTCATGTGCCAGTGTCCTTGTGCATCCTGATACGCCCACGGGGTGGGCCTGCCCCCAGGATAGTATTTACCGGTTCCTAGTTCGACGAAAGGAGCATACTCCTGGTTCGTGCCGACATATACCGTTTTTTCGTCCTCCACTACCTTGTGGCTGATAGAGTTTCTGAGCGCTCCCGTGTCTACCGGGCATAAATCTTGTGCATATCCATCTGCCTGTAAGCCGCAGCGCTCCAAAGCCCTGTTGCAAGCGTCATCAAACGCAGTCAAAATCTCGGCAGCATGGCTCTTAAACTTAAAACTAATCGCCATTCTGAGTCCCTTTCCATCTGAGCCACTCTTTGTAGGTCATGTCGGATATTAGTACGTTTCTGCCGGTCTCCGGGTCTCTCGCTCTCCGCTGGCGTGGCTCCGCCTCTATACCCTCTGGCTCAACCGTCCGCATAGTGCAGCGACAATTATAGAGCAAATAGCCGGGTGCACGTCTGTCCCCTGGATATGCCATTTTATAGCCGTCAACGTCAAAATCAGCATCAACGTCAACCGTTTGGCCGTCTGCCATAGCATGAGCATGGCGAGTACGTCCATCCAGCGTAGCAATCCAGCGTTTTTTTACCTTAATTCCCATTTGCTTTGCAAGCAGGTATTGATCCTGCCGCCCTGCATTTTGTGCATTGGTCGTTGCCGTCCTGGCTGACCGGATTGCACTGGCACGGTTCATTTCGGGGATTCGTCGTTGCAAATCGTCCGCAAGCCGCTTAACGCCCTTACCCTGTAGGATGCCGGACACAACGCTGCTGGTGATTTGTTTTTGTCCGTAAGCTAGGTCAATTCCACGTTTTAATGCCAGCTTTTGCGGGTAATTTGGCATTAGCGATGGGTTTTCGGTTATGATCCGCTTTACCGCCTGCTCATTCCAGAGCGTAAAATCCGCATTTCCAACGGCCTGCTCAATGGTGTACGCCGTCCAGTTGCGGTTAAGACTGTAGACCCCAGGGGTCGTGTCGTTGATATAGCTAATTGCGGTCTCGTTGGCCTGGGTCATGCGCTCTGCCACCCTATCCCGCAGGGCCTCATACCGCTCACCCCTGCCAATTTGGTTCAGCCGCCATTGTTTATAGTATTTCTCGGTGATTTCGCCATTTTCGACCATCTCCCGCATTTTTTCATCCCGCTCTCGCAGTCCCTCAAAATATGCGTCAATAGTCTCTTTGAGCTCCGCCGCAGCCTGACCATAGATATCAGAGATCCGGCGTTCAAGCGCCGCCAGCTCCTTGTCTGTCAGCTGGTGGCCCTTATCGACGGCCATTGCAGACCTTGGCCAGACAATATAAAATTACGATGGTAGCACATACCACGGTCAGGTTGATAGTAGATGTAGCCATGCTTATTCCTCCAATCCGTCCGGATCTTCCGGCTCTGGGGCCGTCATAACCCGGTCAATTTCTTCTGCTGCTTTGCGTTTCTGCATGTCCTCGATTTCCTCAGTGGTCAGCCACGGGAGTTTTTTGAGGATCATTTCCTCGTCCAGATATTCCGCTGCCATCAGCACCATTTGGGTTTGCTCAGACAGATTGGCGATCTGGTTGCGTTGGAAGGTTGGGTTGTCATCAATCCCGACGATTTCAAACAGCCTCCGGAGAAAATCCAGCACGCAGTACTCAAACTGATCTGCTTTGTTGTCAAGCGGCTGATACGCTGCCTTGATCTCCACGGTGGTCTTTTCTCCACCTACCAGGTTAGTAACATCTAGCGCTTGGTAATCCTTGTACATGTCACTCTCCAGCCTCTGGAGGTATGCAACACGGCTCTCATACGGCACCTCAATGGTATGCGCCTCCGCCGTAATGCCGTCATCTGCATTAAGTGCAGCAGCTTTCACGGTTTTAAGCCGCTCCAAAAACTGTGCCATGTCCAGATCATCCATGCCACCGGCATTGTTGATAATCCAGTAGATAGTTGCAGCGTCATCCAGGTCGTTGGCAAATCCGGATTTTATCAGGTCGTAAGCGTCGATACTCTGCCGCAACCCCACAAGCTCACTCTGATGATGTGGATTCCCCCACATGGGGATGATCGGAAAACCTGGGTAGTTTTCGCCGTGCAAGACCTCCTCTGCACAAGCCTCCGACTTTTGACGTACCAGCTTGTATGGCTGCTTCTCGGTTTTGACCTGCATATCATCGTTTTTGGGCCTGATATAATCGGTATATCCGTCCATCTCGTAAAGGACAGCCCGAAGCGGCTTATCAGCGTCAACTTGCCAGAATCGGATTCCGGCCATCAGTGCGCCGGTTTCCTCGTCATAGAGCGGTGCGAATTCCGTCAGCTTGAATACATCCATATGATCCAGATTCCAAAGGCCGAAGCTCACGCCCTGCACCAATGCATTCCGTCCCATGAGCTGGAGCTTGTTGTCAAAGTCACGCCCCAGCGCCTCTTTGTGCTTACTGTCCTCCAGCATCACGCCATTCCCCAGGAGGTATTGATTCTCCTGGGTAACGAATCTGTTAAAAAAGTTGGATGCCAGCTTGTAATTGGCGCTATAGTTGTCAGGCACAGCCTGCCCGGACAGCGTATAGAGAAATTTTTGGTATCGACAAATTGTCACATTCCGCTGCCGGTCATATTCCTCCGCATCAAACGCGATTCGGTACATAGCGCTGCCCTTGTGCTCGTCGATTGCCGCCCGGATAAATTGCATCCGCTCTTTTTCGTTGTCACCAACCGCAAGCAAATCCTGATATGTCTTAATGGCTTATCCCTCCGTTCCAAAGCGGCTTGTATTCCGGCTTTCCCACTTTGTACCGGAGAACCGTCATTACAAAATAGCGGATATCGTCCATCGCGTGGTCGTTCTCCTTGACGGGCTTATCGTCGGTGGCCTTCTCGTCCCATCGATATAGCCCAAACTCCCGGATTGCGTCCTTACAGCTCCGGTGTATCTTGATCGTGCCATCTGCTAGGTATCGCTGAGTGGTTGTGATTCCTGGCACAACATCGTTGACCGCCTTTCGGACGGCGAAGCGTCTATGTCGCCGTGTTGTCTCGATAAAGCTAGCCGCCGAGGGGTCGACCACGACTGCGCGTATGTTTTGTTCTCCCGCCAAGGTCTCCAATTCATGGTAATATTCCTCGTCCGTTTTATTCGTGCGGTTTTCCCGCCCCGAATAGTAGTATTCCCGCACTCTCGTTGCGGTTTTTCCATCCCAGCACCAAAGGCCAGCAGAAAATGGGTTAAGCGTGCCATAGTCACAGCTTATATACCATTCGCCCTTTTCCGGGGTCTCGTCCGTAATGTTGTCGGCCCCAAACATATCATAGATCAAGCCCTCAGCAGCTACCCACAAACCCCTGATATACCTGTCATAAAACACGCCGTTATACATGGTCTGATATCGCCGTAAGGTTTCGTCGCTAAGGCTCGGGTTATCGGTCATCGCAAACCGCAAATACAAGGCGTTGTGCTTATCGTGGTCTTGTATCCAGTCCAGGTAAAACCAGTGTTGCGGATTGGAAGGGTTGCAGCTAAACCAAAACCGCGCCCCATCTACGGAGCACCGGGCAAGGGCCTGATTGACAAAGCTCTGCGGCATGAGCGCCACCTCATCCAGCAACACCCCGGCCAGCGTCCGGCCCTGGATCAGCATGAAAGAACTCTCGTCCTTGCCGCCAAATACCTCAAAATAGTTGACGTTTTGGCCCCGTCTTACCTCTAATATCCGATCAGCACGCCGCCATTTGAGCACATAACGCTCTTTTGCCAGCGTCATCGAGATAAAGGGCACGATGATATTTTTAGAGGCAGAATCCACAGTTTTACCGCAAACCCCGAATCGCTGCCCGTTAAACTCCCGCATAGCCCAATCCACAAAGGCCCATATCATCACAGACGTCTTGCCGGATCGGACAGCGCCATCACAGATCAACGCATCATATTTGGAGTACGGGAAAGCCAGAATCTGCTTTTGCTTTGCGCTAATCATCGGATTTCAGCCCGTCCGCAAGCTCCCGGAGGCTCTGGCTGAGTGCATCATCCTTGACTGTATCAACAGCGATCGTCTGCTCTACCACGTCACGCTGGCCTAGGTACTGTTTGCCCAACCAAATCGCCATTGTCGCGTTCTTCTCGGCAATCCGCCACTGGTTTCTTCGGAGCGAAATTTTCCCTTTCCCACGCTTTTGTTTGAATACCTCGGAGAAACTTGCATGGTATGTGCGTTTGCACCAGCCGTCTAGCGTTTTGTCTGTTACATCAAACCAACCGCAGATTTCCTCAAGCGTGCATTGCAGACCGCAGAGGTTTTCGAACTGCTTCTGATCTATTTCCTTCCTTGGTCTACCCACGAAATCGCCTCCTCTTAAATAATTTTCTTCATCGAAGATTTTGCAAAAATAAGATATCCAAGCATAATAGCCGCCATTGTTGTGACTGCCAACCCGGCAAAGGTAACAGCATACGGCACAGAGTACGTCATATTAAGTTCCAACCCGATCACAGCAGCGACACACGCCGAAACAATCACCGCTTTTGCGGCAAACGGAGCGTGCTTGCATGGCCCCCAAACTGTAAGCGCATATGCGATCCCTTCTGCGGCAAGCCCAAACGCAACATCATATGCGCCGAGCGGGCTTGCAGAATTTGCGATCGCAATCCCGAGCAAAACGCCCGGCGCATACTCTCTCTTAATTAGAGGCAACGCCACCAGCATGTTGGCAACTCGAAATTGCAGTGTGCCAAAAGACAGAGGGTTGACAAAGCAAAGCGCTACATAGATTGCCGCCACAACCGCTTGCTTACACATCATTTGTACCTTGTTCATATTTATCTCCCGATTTGTAGTATTGCATTTTTATCCACTCGCGGATATTGTGCCGATTAAGTATCTTGTACCCTGGGCTGCGCCCTTTGATGCTTTTGCTAATTAGCCGTGTCCCAGTAAATTTGTACATTGTGGCAAATCGCCCGCCGGACAAGCATGCCGAACTGTCAACGCTATCAAATGGAATAACAGTATCATTAAGGTTAGAAAGCCTTGTGTATCCAAGGCCGTGTACCTTCGCTCCGTTTTGGTGAGCAATCCGTACCATCTGTTGGAGCAACTTGTCATTTTTTACCCACCGGCATTCTTCTGTAATCCCGCTAGCACCTATAGCGACATACGGATATTCCTTGCACATCTCTCGCCATCTTTTTAGCCCCCTGCATGCATGAAAAACCGGGATGCATTGTCGTTTTGTTAAGCGTTCTAGCCTGTCAGTCATTTTTTTGTTTGCTCCACTCCGATTACGGTGTCTAAGTCGAGCTCAAAAAAATATTGTATGTTGTACTGGTTGATAAATTTTGCATATTGCTGTAGATATTCATTCCAATCCACTTTCACGCCAGAATTCATAAACGTGAATGCGCCGCTATCCAAAAAGAACGTTTTTGGAGCTGTTATAACCTGCTTTTGCCTGTCCTTTTCCCATCTCTTGCAGTCATAAAACGTTTGGAGCGTATACTTTGACTTAAATTTTATGTATTCTTGTGGGCAATCAATCCCCATGTGCCCTGCCAAAAATATGTTCATGTGTTTTTGACTTGTGGATTGTAGCCGTTCTCCTTCAGCAGCTCCGCAACCATGTATGTCTCTTCCTGGTTGTTGCAATCTACCGTTACTCTATGCGTCTCGGTTTTTCTGGACTCGACCTCATCCGCCATCATAGCCTCTAGTTCATCATCGCTGAAATCTTCAGGCAACCCCCACGCAAAATCGAACCCCGTCAAATCTAGACCCTCCAGCTCATCAGCCAAAAGGTCAAAATCCCATGGGCTCTCATTAGACTTATTGTCCACCAGCCGCAAGGCGTTCACCTGCTCCGGTGTCAGATCATCCACGCAGGCACACGGTACGGATTTCATCCCCAGCTTCTTCGCCGCCAGCGCACGGCAGTGGCCGATTACAATCACGCCGTCGCAGTCAACCACAATCGGCTGTACAAAGCCATACTGCCGGATACTCTCCGCAACGTTGTTGATCTGCGTCTGATCGTGTGTTTTGGCGTTATTCTCGTACGGTGTGATTTCATCTAGCCGTCTATACTGTATCTCCATCGTTATCCTCCATTGCTTTTTTTATCGTGTCAACATTTGCCATAATGATATCCATTGTCACATCGGACTGGATGTTATGAGCAAATAACGCTTTATCTGTTGCATCCGCATTGTAATATCCGGTAAACACCTCACCATTTGGGAGAATAGCGGCAACGCATATCTTTTTCGTGCCTGTCTCCACGATAGTTTTAAGAGCTTCTTCCAGCCATGCGGTATATGGTTTCTTTGTTATGTCGTCCATAATCCCTCCATTTTGTGCTCCCTATTTGTACTCCGCCGGGAGCTGGAGGCACCCTGATGCGTCACAGGCTTACGCTTTGCGCAGCGACCAAGCTGCGCCATTTCCCCCACTTTGGTTTTACCTACCTGGGATGGGTTCCGGGCTGCTCTAATTACTCTACCAGCCGAGCACATTCAAGCCCACAATTTATTTGCCGCCGTGGACAAGCGGCAGACGTTGCAAGGGGCCGGAATTGAACCGGCCTGACGGATTATGCAGCTACCGTCCCGCACCTGCCCTTGCATATGTCGTGGCCTGTTGCACATCGTTGAGAGGCGTGCCGCGCTTTATCTGGAGCCGGAGGGCGGAATCGAACCGCCCAAGATTTGAAAGGAAGGAAATCACCATGGACGTTTTTGGCTGCAATTTTAGGAGGAATTGCATGATCCCGGCACCATCCTCCGGCGTATTGTACTGGGAGGTGGAGTTTCACCACCTTCTGGCGGGGCATGGAGAAAAACCGCCGCGCAATCGCCCCAGCACCTATATTGTATCAATTAATATTGGGTACGTCGTGCCCACATTTTACAGTGCTCCATACTCTCGCATTTTGTCCCGGAATAGGGCCAACGTGGCTCGGCAATAGCCGTAGAAGGCACTCCGTCCGGCCGGAATATAGTGGATTTTTTGAATATCGTCATAGCTGACACCGTTTACAATGGAGTATACAATATCATCAGCTAGAGTGGATTCCACCGAATACGCAGCATCATATAGCAATAACCGCTGCTCATAGCTGGGCTGCCTTGCCAGATACTTTATGTACTTTTCCTCGTTTCGTTGGAATCCGTAATCTGCATAGGTTTTATCCCTCGTCCTCATATCCCGTAATCTCCTTTGTCAGAGCCTCCATCCATCTTTGCCCCACACTCAGGGCAGTATTTTATTTTCGGCTTCCAGCACTGGATTGTCCGCATAGCTCGCTCCTGACTGATCTGCATTGCGCACCCCTACCACCTCCGGCGCTCCGCTACTTTCGATCTCAGCCCCGCATGCGGCATACCCGGCCAGGTCAACCCAGTTGTCCTCCTTGGCGTGGCCCTCGGCGACCCTTGCCAGCTTTAAAAGCGCCATCATTGCCGCCACATCCACCGGCGTAATCTGCTGGTTGAGGTATGTCCCCCAAAACTCTGCGATCCGCCGAAAGCTATTTTCGGGGCTTCCGTAATCATGTTCACGGTCTCCGCAGACCGTCTTTCTGGCCGTTTCCAATAGCTTAGCTCTCGTCATTTACGTCACCTAACGCCTTCCGTATAGCTTCACACCCGGGACGATACGTTTCTTCAACCGTGTTTCTCTGTTTCTCTGTTTTCTTCAACCTCTCATACCACCGATTGATTTTCGGTTCCATTCGTGTCCACTGCGTATCAACCCGCAGCGCAGAGGCGCAAATTGCCACATCAGCAAATTCCTCATTCAGATTTTCCCGGCACTCATCAATAGTCTTTGGTGTAGGGTTCTTTCCATCGAGTGCCCTGCGGAGCTTTAATGCAGCCTGCGCCAGCTCTGATGCTTCCTCTGCCAGCTGTGCAAGCACTTCCGGTTCGCCTAGCTGATCCATGATTTCTTCCAATTTGTTCATGTCATTTCCTCCTTGGTGTATTTGTGAGCCCTAGAATGTAGTCCGTGGAGCAGTCCAGTGCATTAGCCAGCACCACCAGTCTGTCAGCTCTCATATTCCCGTACCCGTTGAGATATGTACTAATCTGGCCGTGTCCCATTCCTGTTTTTCTCACAAGATCAGCAGCTGTCATTTCGCAGCAAAATAATTGCCCGCGAAGTCGCCTCGAGATGACAAGCCCCAATTCTGTTTTCTTTCTTTCGCTCATTTCGTCCTCCCTGTAACGTCGACTCCAAACGATTCCCGGATTTTATCAGCTGCATTCCTGTTAATTCTATGCCGCAGCCATGCCCCACGGGCACCGTTGATACTAAGCCCTGTAACATTGGCAATTTCCTGCCATGTGTGGAGTTCCCGCAATCGTTCTGCCATTCCAATGTCCATATCGACCGTGCATTGATATGGCTCTCTTTTTTGTTTTTCCCGTCCTTCAGCAATCCCCTTTTCCCGTTCCAGGAGTGCCCAACCTGCAGCTGTGACCTTGCTCACATCATCCTGCAACAGGCTCAATTTCTCACGAGGATCACCGGCCATATATTCCGTACAGTTCTCTCCGGTCGTGAAGCCCTCCAACGACTGTTTACCCGTCCGCTGATAATGCAACGCTATCCGTGATTGATGGCCAAGGCAAAGACTGTAGCCGCAATGAAAGTAAACGTTTCCATTGGTTGAGTGTGTGGTTACAAGCCTCCAGACGCACGTTTTACAGTGCTCGCGTCCGGCCATGATCTTGTCTTCTGGCGCTTTATGTTCAGCCTTTTTGCATTTCATGGCCTCTTTTGCGTCTGCGAGATTGGCAAATCTTTTTCCTGACCACGTTTCCCATCGGCCTAGATGCCAACGAATGCCGGTCACGCCGGATCGTGGTGGCCAAACTCGAGTGTGTCGGCATACGATTGCTACCTCTCTAGCGTCCTCTTCGTTATCGTAGCGGCCTACAAACTCTCCATTTGCAATTACTCTCCACCAGCGCCCCTGTTGTCGGATTTCAACGTTTTTCATGATCCGCCCCCATCATCCAGCAGAGAATCTCTGAACCGTCTAAGGCGTTCTGCGGTCTCACGTTCCGCCTGACCCGGTATGGTATTTCCGCCCCATGATTCCATGGCTCCCTTTTTTGCCGTTTCCGGCGGTTCATCTTCCCACCGTCCCTGATTGATCCATGTGGCAGGATTTGGAACATAGCGCCCGTTATCTTTTGTCCATTTCTCCCAGGTTTTCTGGTACTCCACCGCATCCAGAATCACTTTCGTCAGCTCTTCACTAGGCTTGAGCTTACTCCATGCCTTCAGCGCGGCTTGCTTCCCTGTCTTGTTGGGATAGATGGCCCAAAAGCGGTTAAAACGCTCCGTCACCGCCCCCGTGGGGGGCTTTTGGGGGGTATAATCTCCTTCTTTCTCTTCCTTTTTCCTACCTCCTACTTCCTTCTTCCTACTTCCTTCTTCCGCTTCACATTTGCTTATCGTTTGCTTATCGTTTGCTTCACATTTGCTTACTTTTGCTTCTTTTTCGCTTTCTGGGAAGCTAGTTTTGCTTCCACCTTTTGAGCCATTTTCAGCTTTTCGCTTGCTCGCATCAATGTTTGGCTTCGTTATCAAAAACATAGCGCCAGCCGGGCCTTCTAGTTTCGGCTCCACATCATCCAAACCGTAATCTAATACGTACATAAGATAATTGTAAGCATCCTCTACAGAGGACGCAGCCAGCATTTTAGCCGCGTCCCTATAAGAGCGGAAGATTTTAACGGTATTCATTACCATGCGCGTATCTCCCTATGTCTCTAAAATTCTGATTCCGTGCCGCCAAAGCATCAGCTTACGCTTGATCTTATAATCGGCGGTACGCATCCCTTTACAGTCCTCCACGATATACTCGCCGTCTTGCCAATAGGCAAAATCTGCGATATATCTACAAGGCCGCTCAATGATCTTTCCTTGGCGTTTTACGCCCCGTGGCCCCTCTCGGTCAGGCTCCCTCTGAGCCGGTATCAGCTCAAATGGAACCTGACAGCGTAGGTCTTTAATGCGTCCGGCAGCTTCGAGGATTGTCAATTCACGGTATCGGTTAAATTCCTTTCGGCTGTCAAACGTCCGGCCATCCGCATGAATTTTATAGGCGTGATATTTGTTGTAGGCCATGGCTTAAAAAGGCAAGTCGCCTTCGTCCGACAGCTCATTAAAAGACTGTGGGGCTGCATCGGTCTCGGACTTTGGCTTGCTACTAGCAAAATAGATATGGTCGGCTACAACTTCATAAGCCGTCCGCTTGTTGCCGTTCTTATCCTCATAGCGGCGGCTTGTAAGCCTTCCTGAGACAATAGCCATCTGGCCTTTTTCAAAATACTTCTCTGCAAATTCCGCCGTGTTTCTCCATGCAACGATGTCAATAAAATCGCATTCCTTCTCGCCGTTCTGGCTCTTGTAATCACGGTCAACCGCCAGCGTGAAGGAAGCAACTGCTATCCCGCTGCCAGTGTGCCGCAACTCCGGGTCACGGGTCAAGCGGCCCATGATGGTGATATGATTTAGCAATTTAACTCCTCCTCTTTCAGCATGGCGACAAACTGCTCCAGATCGGTGCTTTTTATGTACACGCGGCTACCAATCCGGCGGCTCTTGAGTTTACCGGCGTACCTCAGTACATCCAGAGTGTCCACGCTGATGCTCAGTAATGCGGCAGCTTCTTTGCGAGTGTATAAGCGCTTATCCATATGTTGTTCTTCCTCCTCAAATGTCGATGTCAAAGCACGGGTCTTCTTCCACATTGTCGGCGTCCATAGTAATCTTGGTGTCGTTGTAATATAGGTTGAGGACGAATGCCTCAAAATCGGTTATGGCCCCAACCTTAAAGGTTTCTTTCACGTTGTGCCCGTCGAGATACAGGAAGGAAATACTGCACTCATCATTGTCGCGGTATTGGAGAAATCTGATTTCAATGTCAGGCTTCTCGTAGTCGTCGAGTTTCCGATCTGCAAATCGGCAGGTATACGTTCTCCAATAACCGCGCTCCTGCTCTACCAGTTCGTGGGTGAACTCTTCCCTGTCATATTTGTCCGATTCGTCTGTGTTACTCAGTACCCATTCCCGGTACTTCTCGAAGATGTCAGAGAGCTTGACACCATCATGCTTCGCAAACATGATATCCTTAAGGCTCTTTTCCACCTTAGCACCGATATCTGCGGTGAAGTGCTCCTGTATGATGGATTTGCACTTTTCAGCAATGTAACCATTATAGGCATCCAACCCGCAGCTTGCTGCGAGGCCGGAAACGGAATCTTCCAGCTGCTTTGCAATCTCCCGCCGTAATGAGTAACTGCTCAACTCTGAGATGATGGCCTCTGTAATTGTTTTTTCGAGAGCCTCCTCGATTTTCTTTTTGATTGTGCCGTCAGCTTCAAGCTGGGCAAGTTTTTCTGTGACAATCTGCGATACGTTGATGTTCATATTTTTTCTCCTTTGTGGTATACCAGC
>ERZ1034980.358-NODE-358-length-35840-cov-6.052145_pt1 | contig 35840 bp, 27 predicted proteins | sample MGYA00520622_ERZ1034980 | MGnify/ENA primary metagenome ERZ1034980 (study PRJEB33766, sample SAMN09781791) | gut metagenome | biome: gut microbiome | host: Homo sapiens | place: Madagascar | study: EMG produced TPA metagenomics assembly of the PRJNA485056 data set...
GTTACGTTTGGCATGGAGGTCTTCCTTACCCGTCCGTCCGGTTCCTTCACTGCTGCCGAGATGGTGGGCAACGACATCAAGATGTTCGAGCCTGCTGGCAAGAAGCTCCTCATCGGTCAGTATGAGACGGTTGATAAGTCTCGCGCTCTGGGCATGATTGACGAGATTCGCGAGGCCATGCGTGCTTATGCTGCCGAGAAGGGTGCCGACGGCATCGTCTTGTGCATCACCGATATCATGGAGGAGGGCTCGCAGGTGCTTCTCGAGGGCGACACGGAGTTCGCTCAGAAGGGCCTGTCCATTTCCGATGAGCATGATGGCGTGTGGATGCCCGGCGTGCTTTCCCGCAAAAAGCAGGTTGCTGCCCCCATTATCGCTGCTGCCGAGTAATTTCGGTTGCATATGTCACGTAACTCTGCCTAAAACGGTGTAGATTTACGCCCGCTGGGTAGGATAATCGCAGACGCAAGGTTTAGCGCGACTCGCATAACAGCGGGCCGCGCTTCTTTTAAGCTTCAAACAAGGAGGCCGCCTATGGAATCATGCGACCAGCTCTTCGACGCCGCCCAGAGAAAGCGCCTTGAGCGCCATGATCTATGGGATCGGGTCACGTCAAACGGTACGATATCGGCTGCGGTGATGGTGCTCGCTGCGATCGCCGCCGTCGTATGCGCCAACACAGCCGCGTATGAACCAATCCATCATTTCCTGGAGCAAGAGCTCTTTGTGGGCTTGGGCTCGCTAACGGCGGGGCTTACCGTTGAGGTCTTCGTAAACGATTTCCTCATGGCGATTTTCTTCCTGTTGGTTGGTATCGAGCTTAAATACGAGATGACCGTGGGTGAACTCACCAACCCGCGCCAGGCGATGTTGCCGATGCTTGCCGCCGTGGGCGGCGTGGTGGTGCCCGCATGCATCTATGCCTTCCTAAATAAAGGCGGGGCAATTCATGGTTGGGCAATCCCGATGGCGACCGACATCGCGTTCGCACTGGGCGTTATGTCGCTGTTGGGCAATCGCGTGCCTAACGGCGTGCGCGTGTTCTTCTCCACGTTGGCTATCGCCGACGACCTTATCTCGATTCTCGCCATTGCCATCTTCTATGGCCAGAGCCCCAATCTGCTATGGCTGGCCGCCGTTGTGCTGGTAACAGTGCTTCTGATTGTGCTCAATCGCACGCGTCATTTTAGGCTCGCGCCCTACATTATTCTGGGTTTGCTGCTGTGGTTCTGCATGTTCAAATCGGGTATTCACGCTACACTCGCCGGCGTAATCTTGGCTTTTACCGTGCCTGCCAAGTGCGGTGTCAAGCTTTCGAACCTTACCGACTGGCTTGGCGAGATTATGCCCGAGCTGGACGATCACTTTGACGAGGACGCGCATGTGCTGGGCCAGCACGACTTCACGCATGCCGCTACACGCGTGGAACGCGTGATGCACCGCGTGACTCCGCCGCTGCAGCGCTTGGAGCATTACATCAGCACGCCGGTGAACTTCTTGATCTTGCCCATCTTTGCTTTTGTGAACGCGCAGGTACGCCTGGTGGGCGTGGACATGGGTGCTTTGCTCGTCGACCCCGTGACGCTTGGCACGTACCTTGGCATGCTGTTGGGCAAGCCCGTTGGTATCTTTGGAGTGACGTTTGTCCTGGTGAAGCTTGGTTTGGCCGAGCTCCCGCGTCGTGTGAACTGGAAGCATATCGTGGGCGTTGGCATCTTGGGCGGCATTGGCTTCACCATGTCGATTCTTATTGCCGGCCTGGCGTTCCCGGCTGCCGAGTTCGAGGTCTTGGCGGCCAAGGCTGCCATCTTGGGCGCCTCGGTCACAGCGGCCGTGGTGGGCATGATCTATATGAGTCGTGCTTGCCCGCGTCGTTAGTGCCCGCCCTCAATAAAACAAGATAAACAAGGGCCCGCCACCGTGTTTGATTCGACGCGGTGGCGGGCTTTTTGGCGGTGAACGGTGTGATTTCGCCCCCCCCAAACAGCAAAATGTGACAAATTAAACCTGTCGACTTTTTGTCACATCTAGGGAGGGGGGATTATTCTACAGTGCCGTAGAGGGAGCCCCAGCCGTGGGCGGCGAGGGAGGAGTTGAGCTGGTCGCAGAGGCGCGAGCGCTCGTATATGCCAGGCGGCAACAGGGCCACGATCTCCATGAGGTCGGCGGGTAGGTCGAGGATCTCGGCTTGCACTACAAGGTCCAGCCGGTCGATTTCATGCTTGTTGGAATACAGGCTGTCGACTAGACGCTGAAGCTCTCCGTACTCATCTGCTTGAAAGGAGCCAATGCGCATGTTTCCTCCTCGCTCTCTTTTGCGCCCACGCATAAAGCGAGGCGTCGGTAAAGCTATACTTTAGCGGAGTGTATCAACGCCGGCGAGTGAAAGGCCGATTATGCAGACGATATATCAGCAGATGGATTCAGGTGAGCTTGCACAGACGATTGCCTCGCTCAAAGACGAGGTTGCCGCTGTCAAGGCTCGTGGCCTGGCGCTCGACATGGCCCGCGGCAAGCCCTCTCCATCGCAAGTGGACATCTCGCGCCCCATGCTCGATATCTTGGGCGCCGATTCCGATCTGCATGATGGTGGCGTGGACTGCAGCAACTACGGTTGTTTTGAGGGCATCCCTTCTGCGCGCAAGCTTGCTGGCGAATTTTTGGGTTGTCCTGCCGAGCAGACGCTCGTGCTGGGTTCTTCGAGTCTGCTGATCGAACACGATATCGTGGGCACCTTCTGGCGTTGCGGAACATGCGGGTCTGAACCCTGGTCGGCCTATGCCGCCGCCCACGAGGACAAGCCGGTCAAGTTTTTGTGCCCCGTGCCCGGCTACGATCGTCACTTCGGTATCACGGAGGACCTGGGCATCGCCAACATCCCGGTTGCCATGACCGAGGATGGTCCGGATATGGATGAGATCGAGCGCCTGGTCGCGTCGGATGATTCCATCAAGGGCATCTGGTGCGTTCCCAAGTACTCCAACCCCACGGGCATCACCTTTAGCGAGGATACGGTGCGCCGACTGGCTACCATGACTTGCGCTGCCCCCGACTTCCGTATCCTGTGGGATAACGCCTACTGCGTGCACGACCTGTATGACGAGGGCGACGAGCTCGCAAACATTTTTGACATTGCCCGCGAGGCGGGAACCGAGGACCGCGTGGTCGCATTTGCCTCGACTTCCAAGATTACCTTCCCGGGTGCGGGTATCGGATTCGTGGGCGCCTCGCCTGCGGTGCTTGCCGAGTTTGCGCATCACCTCAAGGCTGGCCTTATCAGCGCAGATAAGCTCAACCAGCTGCGCCACGTACGTTTTTTGCCCACGCTCGATGCGGTGCACGAGCACATGAAGAAGCATGCCGAGTTCTTGCGCCCGCGCTTCGAGTGCGTGGAGCAAAAGCTTGCCGAGGGGCTGGGCGGCACCGGTTGCGCCACCTGGACGCATCCACACGGCGGCTACTTTGTTTCTTTCGACGGTCCCGAGGGCTCTGCCAAGCGTGTGGGGGCGCTCTGTGCCGAGATGGGCGTCAAGCTCACCACGGTGGGCGCCACTTGGCCGTATGGGGAGGATCCGCACGACACCAATATCCGTATCGCCCCAAGTTATCCCACGGTGGAGGAGCTCTCTGCCGCCCTTGACGTTCTCGTGCTTGCCGTCAAACTCGTGTCCGCCGAGCTCGCCGCCGAGGCGCTCGAGTAGCTCGAATAGCACATACCGTTCGAGCGCCCGAGCCTGCGACTGCACGCGGGGCGCACCCATGTATTCAGGGGGATTGTCATGATCTTAACCGCTCGATATGTCTTGCCCGTTGTGGGGCGTGCCATCGAAAACGGCGCCGTTGTGGTGCAAAACGGTCGCATTGCTGCTGTAAGTACCCTTGATGAGCTGCGCTATTGGTATCCGGATGACGAGGTGCGCGACTTTGGCACCGCGGCGCTCATTCCCGGTTTTGTGGACGCACACAGCCATTTGGAGTACTCCACCATGGGCGGCATTTTTGAGGATGTGCCGTATGCGCCCTGGAAGGCTCGCATCGTGGAGAAGAGCCGCCTACTCACTCCGCAGGATTGGGAGGACGCAGCGCTGTTGGGAGCCGTGCAGGCTCTGTCTGCGGGCATCACCGCTATTGCCGATGTAACGCAGACGGGAGCGCCCCTGCGCGCTATCGCCGCTACCGGCCAGCACGGCGTGATCTATCGTGAGGTCACCACTCCAAAGAAATGCGACGTCGAGGCCGATATGGCCGCTGCCGATCGCGACATTCAGGACTGGCGCGCCTTTGCCGCAGATCGCGACATGCTCGTGCGCGTGGGCATCGGACCGGGTTCGATCTATGCCGTGCACCCCGAGGTATTGCGTGCCATTGGTGAATATGCCGACGAGCAGACCCCTGTCGCCGTGCATGTGGCGGGTTCTCGTGAGGAGGCGGACTTTATTCGCTACGGCTCCTCGCCGTTTGCCCTTGCTGCCGATAGCGAGGAGTCCCATGCGTACGAGGGACTGCAATCCGATACCTTCCTGCCCACGGGCGTTTCCCCCATCCGCTATGCGCTCAACTGGGGCATCCTCTACGCACCCGAGGTCGTGGCGATTCATGCGATCTGCATCGAACCGGGTGACATCGAGCGCTTGGCCGAGCAAAACGTGGGCGTTGTTGCCTGCCCGCGTTCCAACGCCAAGCTCGGCAACGGCGTGACCCCGCTGCTGACATTCCGCGATGCGCATATCCCCGTGGCGCTGGGCACCAACTCTCCCGCCGCAGCAGATTCCACCGATCCTTTGGAGGAGATGCGCTTTGGCCTGCTGCTGCAGCGTGCAACCTCAGGTGACAAGGGATTCCTGTCTGCGCACGATATGCTTCGCATGTCCACCATCGATGCGGCGCGCCTTATTGGCATGGACAAGGAGATTGGTTCGCTGGAGATTGGCAAGCGTGCCGATATCGTGGCAGTGGACCTCTCGAACTCCATGCAGGTTCCCACCAACTCGCCGCATGCTGCGGTAGTGCATTCTGCCAGCCGTAACGACGTCATGATGACGATGATCGACGGTCGCGTGGTCTACGATCGCGCCGAGGGTTTTTCGCTTCCCTGCGAGGCCGAACGGGACGACGTGGATGCCATCTTGCGCCGTGCAGAGGAATTGCGAATCAGGTTACGCGACTAGGGAGGCTGTCCTTTCGCACGTTACAATTGACAAAGCGAGGACCTTCGCTGTTCGCAAGGTAGTTTCATCTCGCCGTGCGTCACCATGTCTGGTTGATGCACGGCTGTTTTCATCAAAGGCAAAGGAGACAACATGGAACTCGGCATCACCACCAGCCCCACGCCTGAACGCTATACCGTCCACGTTGCAGGCGAGGTCGATATTTCCAATGCGGATGCACTGCGCACCGCGATCGATCTTGCGCTCGAGCAGCCTCCGGCGGAGGTCGAGCTCGATTTTTCGCAGGTGTCCTATATCGACTCTACGGGTATCGGCGTACTTGTGGGCGCCGCGCATCATGCGCGTGACCACCAGAAGAGCTTTGCCATCACGGGCGCTCAGGTGGGCGTGATGCGCGTGGCGCAGCTTCTGGGCGTCGACAAAGAAATTGGCATGAGCGCCGCTTAAGCAGCGGAACCTATGGGCGCTGCGTAAACAATCCACAGTCTTGTTTAGGGCGGCCTCGAGCCGCCCTACTTCGGGGTATACTTTTGCTCGCTTGTTCGCATGATGCTGCGCTGAGGGCACGGTCGCAGGTGCTGTAGCGCATGCTTGTTGGAGGTTTCCTTGTTCGGTATTGGATCGACTGAGCTGGCGATCATTTTGGTCTTCGGCTTTCTTCTCTTTGGGCCGGATAAACTGCCCCAGATGGGTCGCACCATTGGACGTGCGCTTCGTCAGTTCCGTGAGACGCAAGAAAAGCTCACCAGTGTGGTGCAGTCCGAGGTGGTCGACCCCATGACCGCTGTGGTCAACGAACCCACGCGCCCGCGTCGCGTTGACGACGACGATGACGACGCCGATGCTTCTGCCGAGGAGGCTGAGGCCCCCGCTCGCAAGGAGACGTTTGCCGAGCGCCGTGCTCGCCTGGCTGCCGAGAAGGCTGCCGCCGAGCAGACAGCGCAGGAAGGCGATGCCGCCGAGAAGGACGCCACGGTTGCTGATGTTGCCGCTACTGTCTCCGAACCTGCACCTGCAGGCGATGCCACCGATACCACGAGCGATATCGCCGCTGCGGATACCGAGGCCGAATTCGAGGACCGTGCCATGGCTGACCTTTACGCTCGCCGCCCGCGCAAGCGCAAGGTAGAGGCCGAGCAGGCCGACGCCCAGGATGCTGAGGCTTCTGCCCAGCCCGACGATGCTGTGGAAGGAGGCGACCGATAATGCCCATCGGACCTGCGCGCATGCCGCTTCTCGATCACCTGGGAGAGCTTCGTCGCCGTCTTACCATTGTGATCGTCACCATTGTGGTTGCTACCGTCGTCATGTACTTTGCCACGCCCGTGCTGGTGGACATCCTGAAGGAGCCCATTGTCCCGTATGTCCCGGATGGCAAGTTCTACATCACCACCTCGCTCGGCGGCTTTGCCCTGAGATTCTCTATCGCCATCAAGATCGCTGTGGTCATGTGTACGCCGATGATCATCTGGCAGATTTTGGGCTTTTTCCTGCCGGCGCTCAAACCCAATGAGCGCCGTTGGGTTGTCCCCACTGTTCTTGCCGCCACGGCGTTGTTCTTCATCGGCGCGGTCTTTTGCTACTTCATCATTGTCCCGGCGGGCTTTGAGTGGCTGCTGGCAGAGGCCGATGCCATTGCCTCGGTCTTTGCGAATCTTGAGGACTATATCAACATCGAGATTTTGCTGATGATCGGTTTTGGCGTGGCATTCGAGTTGCCGCTGATCGTTTTCTACCTGGCTGTCTTCCACATCGTGCCATATTCCAAGTTCCGTTCGGCATGGCGCTATATTTACGTTGCAATGCTGGTGGTTTCGGCCTCGATCACGCCCGACGCAAGCCCTGTCACCTTGATATTCATGTATGCTGCCATGCTCTCGCTCTATGAGATTTCGCTTGCGGTAACGCGCATGGTTATCATTGCGCGCGACGGCAAGAAGGGCCTTTCGGAGGGTCGCCTGGACTTCTTCTCCGATGAGGATGACGAGTAGCGCTCGCACTCCAACCGCTTAATAGCTCTGCGAATACCGGCACGGGTTTCCTGATGTGCGATGCCATTTGTGGCGTCCATTTGAAGGGAACCCGTGCTTTTGTGTGTCATGAGCATGGGTACCTGCGCAAATATTCTTTAAACCTGTATACTGTACCGCTTGAAAGCCTACCGATTTCAGGAGCATGCTTGTGAAGCTCGTAATCGCCGAGAAGAATATCGCCGCACAGAAGATCGCTCAGCTGCTGAGCGATGCCGGCAAGCCTAAAAACGACAAGGTGTACAACACCGCGGTCTATCGTTTTACGGTGGATGGCGAAGAGTGGGTCTCTATGGGCCTGGCGGGCCATATTTTGGCTCCCGATTTTCCCGATGAGATTCTGTTCGACGAGAAACAAGGCTGGTACTCGCTGACCGAAGACGGCGAGGTTCTGCCTGCCGATGTGCCCGATGGCCTGGCGCGCCCGCCTTACGAGAGCAAGCGTCGTCCTTTTTTGCCCAACGGAATCAACATCAAGGGTTGGAAGGTAGAGAGCCTCCCGTACCTTACATGGTCTCCCATTATCAAGAATCCTGCAGAGCGCGAGATTATCCGCGTGCTCAAGAATCTTGCCAAGAAGTCCGATTCCGTGATTATCGCTACCGACTTTGACCGTGAGGGCGAGCTTATCGGTGCCGATGCTCTTAGCATGGTGCGCGAGGTGGCCCCCGATGTGCCCGCTTCGCGTGCGCGCTACTCTGCACTCATTAAGGCTGAGGTCACGGCTGCGTTCGATAATCTTGTTGAGCTTGACGAGAATTTGGCCGATGCCGGCGAGAGCCGACAGTATATCGACCTGATCTGGGGCGCGGTGCTTACGCGCTACCTGACTCTTGCCAAGTTTGGCGGTTTTGGCAATGTTCGTTCTGCCGGTCGTGTGCAGACGCCTACCTTGGCGTTGGTTGTCGAGCGCGAGCGCGAGCGCAGGGCATTTGTGCCCGAGGATTATTGGCAGATCCGCGGTATGGGCGCTACGGCCGACTCTGAGTTTAAGATTTCGCATAAGACGCCGCGCTTTACCGATAAGGCTGCGGCAGAAGATGCTTTTTCCCATGTTGAGCATGCGACGACGGGCACGATCGTCGAGGTGTCCAAGCGCTCGCGCAAGCAGCAGCCCCCCGTGCCGTTTAACACCACGTCCCTCCAGGCCGCCGCTGCTGCAGAGGGCATTTCGCCTGCACGCACCATGCGCATTGCCGAGTCCCTCTATATGAGCGGTTTTATTTCGTATCCCCGTGTCGACAACACGGTTTACCCGCGTTCGCTCGATCTTGAGGGTATCGTCAAAGGGCTGTCGTCGGGTTCGCCGGCGCTTGCTCCCGTATGCAAAAAGGTTCTCGCCGGTCCCATGAAGCCCACGCGTGGCAAGACCGAGACCACCGACCATCCGCCCATTCATCCTACCGGTCAGGGCGACCCCGAGACCCTCGATGGCGGCCAGAAGAAGCTCTATAACCTTATCGCACGCCGTTTCCTGGCTACGCTTATGGGCCCTGCAACCATCGAGAACACCAAGCTTTCTATCGACGTTGCGGGCGAGCCGTTCACGGCAACCGGCGACGTGCTGGTAGATCCGGGTTTTCGTGAGGCGTATCCGTATGGCCTCAAGCGCGATGAGCAACTTCCGGCGCTGGCACAAGGCGACGTTATCGATGTACACGACATCAAGCTTGAGGCGAAGCAGACCGAGCCGCCTGCGCGCTATAGCCAAGGCAAGCTCGTGCAAGAGATGGAAAAGCGCGGCCTGGGCACCAAGTCTACGCGCGCGAGCATCATCGAACGTCTCTATACCGTTCGCTATCTTAAAAACGACCCCATCGAGCCAAGCCAGCTGGGCATGGCTATCATCGACGCCCTGCACGAGTTTGCTCCGCGTATCACCACGCCCGAGATGACTGCCGAGCTGGATGCGGATATGACGCGCGTGGCAGAGGGCAAGGACACGCAGGAGCACGTGGTTGACCATTCGCGCGCTCTGCTCGCAGGCATGCTCGATGCGTTGATTGAGCATAAAGATGACCTGGGGGAGGCCATCTCCGACGCTGTGACCGCCGACGCAAAGGTGGGCCAGTGCCCCAAGTGCGGCAAGGATCTGGTCATGAAGACGAGCGCCAAGACGCGTGGCAGCTTTATTGGCTGCATGGGCTGGCCAGATTGCGATGTGACCTATCCTGTCCCTTCGGGCGTCAAGGTGAGCCCGCTGGAGGGCGAGGCCGGCGTGTGCCCCGAGTGCGGAGCACCGCGCATCAAGTGTCAGCCGTTCCGCAGCAAGGCATATGAGCAGTGCGTGAACCCCAAATGCCCCACCAATTTCGAGCCCGACCTCAAGGTGGGCGAGTGCAAGGTGTGTGCCGAAGCGGGACGTCATGGCGATTTAATCGCCCATAAGTCCGAGAAAAGCGGCAAGCGCTTTATTCGTTGCACGAATTACGAAGAATGTCAGGTGAGCTATCCGTTGCCGGCGCGCGGTAAGCTGCAGGCAACGGGCGAGACCTGCCCGGAGTGCGGCGCCCCCATTGTGGTGGTCGAGACAGCGCGTGGTCCATGGCGCATCTGCGTGAATATGGAATGCCCCAGCAAGGAAAAGAAAACAACGTCTCGCGGACGCGGCGCCGCCGGGTCGAAGACCTCTGCAGCCAAGAAGACGACGGCCAAGAAAACGACGGCCAAGAAAACGACTGCAAAGAAGTCGACGACAAAGAAGTCAGCCGAAAAGAAGTCGGCCGAGTAATATCCCAACATGCCAAGGATGCCATTTGCGGGTTGCTTGGCATGGACACTTCCAAACGTGCAGGGCTGCGTTCCAAGCGCGGCCCTTTCTCTTTTTGAGTCAGTTTAATAGCCCCCGCACCGTGTTAGCACGTACCAATTCGTTCTTTTGAAACAGGCTGTTTGCGTCGATTATGGGAGATTTGTTTCACAACTCCTTCACTAATCGCAAGCAGTATTGACGATCTCGAACACCCTATCAAAATGGGGTAAATAGTGAAAAATTGATGCTTTGACCTTGGATTCATTTTAAAATAAAGCATCATATAACTATTTAATGAACCCAACGCATACGTTGCTGTTCATTCCATTTTTGACCGTTTGTAAACTTGTCTAGTTTTTAAGATACAAATAATTTTGATAGAGAGGTATAGTAATTTGCAAGATACGCACGTCATGCGGTTATTTCGGCCTTTTGGTGAGGCTATCCTTTGACGGAATCGAAATATTAAGGGGTGGGGGATGGATATCTCTCGAAAGACCGACTACGCTCTTCGCATGCTCGCGATGCTTGCGGATGGCGAAAATAATCTCTTGTCGGTTAGGGCTGCTGCAGAGCAGGTAGACGTGCCCTATTCGTTTGCTCGATCCATTCAGCATGGCCTGGTGCAGGCGGGCATCGTGGAAAGCCTGCGTGGCGTGCACGGTGGCATGCGTCTCAAGGCGGATCCCAATGATGTCACAATCAGGCAGATCGTCGAGGCTGTTCAGGGCCCCATGGTTATGAATGATTGCACTGCCAACGGCGCCGAATGCCCGCGCATGAATTCTTGCTGCTATCATTCCGTTTGGATGGGCGCTCAGGCTCTTATGGTCGATTACCTTGACTCTGTGACGCTTGCCGACGTGGTTCAGGGCACGCTTGCTCCGGCAGTGGATGCCAAGTTTGCCAACCGCGAATCGTTTGCCGAGTACGTTTCGTGCGCCGAAAAGTGCCGTCGCCTCGCATAGGCGACGCTTGCTTCTTTTCCGCGCGGATTAGGAGCAGATACAGATGAATGCAGACCCCTTTCGTAAGCTTGTGCGATCGGAAGGGGTCCGTTTGTATCGCGACCTCCCGTGGCGCCGCACGCGCGATCCATACGGCATCTGGCTTTCTGAGGTGATGCTGCAGCAAACGCAGGTGGTGCGCGTTTGCGATCGATGGCCTGCGTGGCTCGAGCGCTTTCCCACTGTTGGGGCCTTGGCTCAAGCGCCCGTTGCCGATGTTTTGGCTGCTTGGCAGGGTATGGGATACAACCGTCGTGCGCTTGCGCTGCATAGGGCGGCGATGTATATCATGGAGCGATTTGATGGCGAGTTTCCGCGTGACGCCTCTGCTTTGTGTGAACTTCCGGGGGTAGGCCCGGCGACGGCGCAAGGTATCCGCTCCTTTGCGTTTGATTTGCCCGGCGTATATCTCGAGACCAATGTGCGCACGGTGATCCTGCATCACTTTTTTCCAGATGTTCCGGCGGTGCCCGACAAGGAGCTGGTGGGTATCGTAGAGGCTACATGCCCTGGCCCGCAGGCGCCCGAGGGGCGCTTTGCCCTGCCCGAAGACGAGCGAGATACGCCGCGCACCTGGTACTATGCGATGCTCGATTACGGCGCATACCTTAAAAAGACGATTCCCAACCCTTCGCGTCGTTCTGCTTCGTATTCAAGGCAGTCTGCTTTTGAGGGTTCGCGCCGCCAGAAGCGCGCGGCTCTTGTCCGCTGTTTGCTCGAGGCGGGCGAGGGTGGTTTGAATGCGGGCGAGGCGCGAGCCGCTCTGGACAAGATGGAAGCCTGCGCGGGACGCCCTGCGGTTGCGCCCGATGTGGCCCAGTCGATTTTGGAAGACCTTGCGCGCGAGGGCTTTTGCCAGAAGCGCTCGGATGTTGACCGATATTTTGTGGCGCACTAGATGTGCTCAGCGGATTTGCCAGACGATACTTGCTAAGCGTGCCGCCCGCCTAAATACTGCTTGACCGCGCGTGGCATCGCTCGCATGATGGTGCTGACAATCCTTCGTACATGCCCTTCCGTAAGGGAGGCCAATATGAGCTTGTTTATCGAGACTCCTCAGCAGGAGCAGCTTCGGTTGCTGCGCGAACAGCGAGAACAGCTGAAGCACCTGCGCAGCATGTCGGAGGGCGCGGGCGTTGTCGGTAGCGCCGAGGACACGTCGCAGATGGATCGATCGCTACTTGACCAAAGATTATTCGCATCCGCTCCGGCACCGAACTCGGCGAAGCCGGCAGGTTCCCCTTCGGCAAAAGGATCGCTGAGGGATTCAATTCGAGGGCTTGGACGCAAGCGGTGCGAGGGAGTATCCGAGGAGCCGTATTCGATCGCTCAGGAATCGTATGCCGAGCAGCTGGAGTTTGATCGTCGGCGCACGCGACGTCGTCGAGGGGCTGCGGTGGCGCGTTCTCTCCTTGTTGTGGTCCTGGTGCCCATTTTGCTTTTTGCTGCTTTTGTGGGGTCGTATGCATTGACGTGCATTCTCAATGGTGCGTCTCCCCAGGAGCTCACTTTGCTTATGGGCGAGCTTTTTGCCAAGATGCAAGCGTACGGCGGTTTGATCATCGCGATGTTTTCCAGTTGATGCCTGGCGATACCCTATAATGAACCCGGTAAAAAATCGCAGGTAAGGCGGTTGGATTGAACATCTTATTGGTTTGCTGCACGGTTGCGGCGTGCGTTGCGGCTGTCGCCTCTGTACTGACGGCGGTAGCTATGAGGCGCAATAGCCGCGATGCTGGTCTTGCGGAGCATGTGGACGAGGAGCTCGATATCTTGGTGCGCCTCGAGGATGCCCTGCGCGATGCTCGTCTCGAGTTGCGCACGCAGACCCAGACACAGGCGGCATTCTCGGCTGCAGAACAGCAGCGCTTCGAATCGCTTGTGCGCGCATTCCAGCAGGCTTCGACACAGACGGACGCCTTGCGCCGCGAAGTGTCACAGCAGATGGGCCAGACGCGTGAGGCAACCGAAGTGCGTCTCGAGGCGGTGCGGGCATCGGTCGAGCAGCAGCTGGCAGCCATTCGCCAGGATAACGAGCGGCAGCTGGAGCAGATGCGTCAGACGGTGGACGAAAAGCTCTCGCGCACGCTCAACGACCGCCTCGCGGCTTCGTTTAAACAGGTAAGCGAGCAGCTCGAGGCCGTCTATAAAGGTCTGGGCGATATGCAGAGCATCGCTGCGGGCGTGGGCGACCTTAAGCGCGTGCTCGGCAATGTCAAGACGCGCGGAATTTTGGGTGAGGTTCAGCTGGGGGCGATTCTCTCTCAGATCTTGGCACCCGAGCAGTACGTTGAGAACGTTGCCACCAAACCCGGTTCAACCGAGCGCGTCGAGTTTGCCGTCAAGTTGCCCGTGGAGGCGGGTGATCCCATCTTGCTGCCTATCGATTCGAAGTTTCCAGGCGATGCTTACGAGCATCTGCGCGAGGCCATGGATGCAGGCGACGCCGATGCTGTGACGACGGCGCGTCGCATCTTGGATACCCGCATTAAGTCGGAGGCCAAAGACATCTGCGAAAAATACCTTTCGGTGCCCGAGACCACGAATTTTGGCATCATGTTCTTGCCGTTCGAGGGCCTCTATGCCGAGGTCGTCAACAGACCGGGCCTTATCGAGTTGCTCTCGCGCGACTACCATGTGAACGTAGCCGGGCCCAGCACCATGGCTGCGCTGCTCAACAGCTTGCAGATGAGCTACCAGACTTTTCGTCTGCAAAAGCAGACCGACGATGTGCTGCGGGTTCTCTCTGCGGTCAAGGCGGAGTTGCCGCGCTATCAGGATGCGTTGCGCTTGGCGCGTCGCCAGATAGATACAGCGGGCCGCACGGTCGATTCGATCATCACTACGCGCACCAATGTGATTGAGCGCAAGCTCGGCTCCATCGGCACGATGGAAGATGCGGAGGAGGCTGAGCGCCTGTTGGGGGTGACCTCGGTGCTGCCTGAAGTGCCGGGGGACGATTCGGTCGAGGGCGCGGCGGTTGGTGCCGCTGCCACCGCGCATCTCGATGCCGTCTCTTCTGGTTCCGATGTGCGAGGAGGTGTCGACTGATGCCGCGCGAAACCAATGCCTCGCGTCGCGAACGCGCCATCGAGGTGTGTGAGCGCCTGAACCGAAGGTACGGTCCGGTTGAGTGCTTCTTGGATCATCAAAATCCGTTTCGTCTGGTTATCTCGGTGTTGCTTTCTGCGCAGACAACAGATGCCCAGGTGAACAAGGTAACTCCAGAGCTTTTTCGTCGCTGGCCCACGCCCTACGAGATGGCGGGTGCCAGCGTTGCCGACGTAATGGATGTAATCAAGTCGTTGGGCTTTTACAAGACCAAGGCCAAGCACTGCGTGGAAGCCGCAAAGATGATCGTGGCCGATTTTGACGGTGAGGTGCCGTCGACCATGCGCGAGCTGCAAAAACTGCCCGGTGTGGGGCGCAAGACGGCAAATATCGTCCTCAACGTGGGCTTTGGCATTGTGGAAGGCATTGCGGTGGACACGCACGTGAATCGCATCGCGCATCGGCTGGCGCTCTCACCCAAGACACATGAGAAGGAGCCTCTCAAAACCGAGCAAGATTTGCTCAAGATTTTGCCGCATGAGTATTGGGAATCGGTCAATCACCAGTGGATATCGTTTGGCCGCGAGATTTGCTCTGCCCGTTCCCCCAAATGTGCGGAGTGCCCGCTGGCAGATCTTTGCCCCTCCTGTAACTGATTTGTGCGGGCAGGCTTATTTGTGACGTCTCGTGCGCAATGGCCAGCTCCGTTGTTTTGTTTTGAACGTAAGGACTGATCGATGCTCATTCATCGCATAGCTGCACAACTCCATACTGCCGAAGGCTTGCAGGTCATCGAGCAGGCGTTGACGGACGGTCAGGATGCGACGCTTGCCGTGTCGCTCTCGGCACGCACTCTTGTGCTTGCCGCGCAGTTTGCTCGGCATCCGCGCCCCTGCGTATATGTGGTTTCCGGCGAGGAGGCGGCCGATCGCGCAGCACGAGCGCTCATGGCCTATCTGGGCCGCGAGCATGTGGTCCGCTTCCCCGAGCGCACGGATTACCCCTGGAAAGACCAAAAGCCAGACGACGTTGTGGTGGCCACGCGTTGTGCTGCGCTTGGGCGTATCGCTCGTGGCGAGGCATGCGTGCTTGTGACTTCGGCTCGTGCCCTGCTGCGCTGCGTGCCCCCGCGCGAGAGCGGCTACTGGGAGTCCGCGACCTTTAACGTGGGCGACGAGATTCCTTTTGAGGAAGTGCCCGCGCGTCTTGTGTCCATGGGCTACACGTCTGCCGATGCGGCACCCGAACCTGGCTATTTCCACGTGCACGGCGATACCGTGGACGTCTATCCCGCGCAGGCCTCGTCGCCCGTGCGCATGGAGTTCTTTGGCGACGAGCTCGACCGTATTCGCCATATGGTTGCGTCGACTGGCCAGACGATCGGCGATGCCGATGCGGTCGAGATTTATCCCTGTCGCGAGCTTGCGCTTACCGACGATGCCGTTCATCGCATCACCTCGGCGCTGTACGCGCCAGCGAAAAGCGACACCGAGCTCGCTGCGCTCCTGGAGATGGTTCAGGCGCGTATCGTCACGCCCGAGCTCGAGCGCTTCTTGCCCTTACTCTACGAGTCGACGGTGAGCCCGCTTGCCCATGTGAGCGACGACACCCTGGTGGTCCTTTCCGAGCCCCGCTCGCTTTTTGACGATTGCATCCGAGCCTATGAGGACTTGGAGCGTCGTGCGGGCGAGGCGGGTGTATCAAAGCTCGACGGGCTCTACGTGCGCGCCCAGCAGCTCGACTTTGGTCATCAGCAGCGTTTGAACTATGTTTCGCTTATCCGCGCCGGCGGCGCGGTGACGGCCGAGCTCAAGATCGAGCAGCCCGCTATCGCTGGTTCGGATACGCGTTTCCTGTCGCGCGTTCAGGAGGTGGTAAACAATCGCTGCGCGGTTGTCTTTGCCATTCCCGATCGCGGTGCGCGTGAATCCATGGAGCTCAGCTTTACCGACGAATCTATTCCGTTTGAGGAGTCGCTTACGGCTGCTCCCGAAAACGCTGGCGTTGTGGCAGGAAAGGCGAGCGTGCATGTGCTTGCAGCCGATTCCTCCGAACGCATTGCCACCGGCGAGCGCCGGGGCGCGGCCGCGCACGAGCCCGCCGTCTCTCGCCGCACCGCCGATTCGCTGAACGCCCGTGGTCTTGAGGAAGGCGCCTCCTACACGGTTCCCACGCTCACGCGCGGTCGCGTGACCTTTGTGGATGCGCCCATTCAACAGGGTTGCGTGGTTCCCGATGCGCATCTGGCTGTCTTTTCCATCGCCGATCTGAATGCTCGCGTGGATGCCAAGCGCGGACGCACGCGTCGTCGCGTGGACATCACCGAGGTCACGTTCCCCTTCAAGCCGGGCGATTACGTGGTTCACGCCACGCATGGTATTGCCCTGTTTGCTCAAATTGTCCGCCAGGAGGTGGGAGGCCGCGAGCGCGACTATTTCCTGCTTGAATACGCTGATGGCGACAAACTCTACGTGCCGCTTGAGCAAGTGGACCGCATCACGCGATATGTTGGCCCCGACGGCGACAAGCCGCGCCTTACGCGCTTGAACACTGCCGATTGGAGCCGTGCTACGGGCAAGGCACGTAAAAGCGCCAAGAAGCTTGCATTCGATCTGGTGGATCTTTATACGCGCCGCTCCTCCATCGCCGGTGTTGCGTGCCCGCCCGATACGCCCGAGCAGATTGAGATGGAGGAGAGCTTCCCGTACGAGGAGACGCATGATCAGCTCGACGCCATCGCCGATATCAAGGCAGACATGGAGGCGGCAAAGCCCATGGACCGCCTGCTCTGTGGCGACGTGGGTTTTGGCAAGACCGAAGTTGCCCTGCGCGCTGCCTTCAAGTGCGTGGATTCTGGGCGCCAGGTGATGGTGCTGTGCCCCACGACCATTTTGGCACAGCAGCATTTCCAGACGTTCTTTGAGCGCTTTGCCCCCTTTGGCGTGGAGGTAGATGTGCTTTCGCGCTTTAGGACGCCGGGCCAGCAAAAGCGCGCGCTTGCGGCTTTTGCCGAAGGAAAGGTCGATGTGCTCATCGGAACGCATCGCCTGCTTTCTGCCGATGTGAACCCCCACAACTTGGGGCTGGTTATCATCGACGAGGAGCAGCGTTTTGGCGTGCAGCATAAGGAGCAGCTCAAGAACCTGCGCGAGCAGATCGATGTCCTCACGCTTTCGGCAACGCCTATTCCGCGTACCATGCAGATGGCCATCTCGGGCGTGCGCGACATGAGCCTTATCACCACGCCGCCTACGGGGCGACGCTCGGTGATCGTGCATGTGGGCGAGTACGACCCCGACGTAGTGAGTGCCGCCATTCGCCTGGAAGTGGGCCGCGGAGGCCAGGTGTACTACGTGTCCAACCGCGTGAAGACTATCGACGACGCGGTCGAGCGCGTGCATGAGGCTGCGCCCGAGGCGCGTGTGGGCGTGGCGCACGGCAAGATGAGCCCGCGTGAGGTGGAAGACGTGATGGTTGAGTTTGCCGAGAAAAGAATCGACGTGCTCATCGCCACGACCATCGTGGAGTCGGGTATCGACAACGCTCATGCCAACACGTTGATTATCGAGGACTCGCAGCGCCTGGGTTTGGCTCAGCTTTATCAGCTCAAGGGGCGCGTGGGTCGCTCTGCCACGCAGGCGTACGCGTACTTTATGTTTCCGGGTGAGACGCCGCTTACCGAGGAGGCGACGGCGCGTCTGACAGCGCTTTCGGAGTTCCAGGATCTGGGCAGCGGCATGCGCATTGCCATGCGCGACTTGGAGATTCGCGGCGCTGGGTCACTTGTGGGGGCCGAGCAGCACGGCAACCTGTCGAGCGTGGGCTTTGACCTGTTCACGCAGATGCTGGGCCAGGCTGTTGCCGAGGCACGCGGGGACGATTCCGAGACCGTTGAGGCAGCGGGCGTTGCCATCAACATCCCGGCGGACTTCTTCTTGGACGAAGAATACCTGCCGCGTGTGGATGAGCGTGTGCTCGTATATCGTAAGCTTGCTGCAGCGGATGATCTGGAGAGCGTGGACCGGCTGCAGGAGGAGACCGAGGCTGCTCACGGCGAGCTGCCGCAGGCGGGCCTCAACCTGTTTGACCGTGCTCGCATTCGCATTCGCGCAGAGCGCTTGGGGCTGGAAAGCGTGACGCTCAGCGGTGGACGCTTGACGTTTTTGGGCGTGGACGTACCCAAGAACGTCGCGTTCGACCTTAAAGATCGTCTGGGGGCGGTGGTGTTCCCCCGTTCCCGCAAGCTGTCGATTCCCTATCGCACGGGAGCTGGTGCCGGTTCGGGCGTGGGGCGCGGTCTCAACGCCGATGACGAGCGGGGGCCCGTTGCCGCAGCGCTTGCCGTTTTGTGCCAGTTGGGAGCGAGCGGCGACGACGATTAGCGTAAGCTATGGCGCCGGAATGTGGTGATGCATCGAGCTGTTTGCCATGCCCCGGTGTTCGTTTATGTTCGAATAACCGCTGCGGTAATGCATCTGACAATCTGCCGCAGACCGAGAAGAAGGAGCATCTTTTGGTTACGTTTGAGAACGATTATTCCTTTGGCGCTTGCCCGGAGGTTTTGGCAGCTTTGGTCGATACCAACATGGAGGCAATGACCGGTTACGGTGAAGACCCCCATTGCGTTCGCGCCAAGGAGCTGATTCGTCAGGCTTGCGCGGCGCCGGATGCTGATGTGTTTCTCCTTACGGGCGGCACGCAGACCAACCAAGTTGTGCTCGACATGCTGCTCGCTCCTTATGAGGGCGTGGTCGCCGCGGCCACGGGGCACGTTGCCTGCCATGAGGCGGGGGCTATTGAATTTGGCGGTCATAAGGTGCTGACGGTTCCTGGGCATGAGGGCAAGATGCACGCCGATGAGTTGGAACAGCTGATTGATCTGTTCTATGCAGATGGCAATCATGAGCACATGGTCTTCCCGGGAGCGGCATATATTTCCTTCCCGACGGAGCTTGGCACACTCTATTCCCGTGATGAGCTGGCGGCAATCTACGAGGTCTGCCAGAAGCACGAGATTCCGCTTTTTGTGGATGGTGCGCGCCTGGGCTATGCCCTGGCATCCCCCGAATGCGATATCACCCTGCCGCAGCTCGCCCAGCTGTGCGATGTCTTTTATATCGGCGGAACCAAGGTGGGGGCATTATGTGGCGAGGCGGTAGTGTTCCCCTCGGGCAATGCTCCCGCGCACCCGATTCCGCGCATCAAGCAGCATGGCGCGCTTTTGGCTAAGGGTCGCCTTCTGGGCGTGCAGTTCGAGGCGCTGTTTACGGGTGGTACCTATGTGCGCATTGCGCGCAATGCTATCGATATGGCAGGACGTTTGCGCGCCCTGCTGCACGAGCGCGGCGCACGTTGGTTTTTGGAGTCTCCCACCAATCAGCAGTTCATCATTTTGGAAAAAGGCGAGTATGAGCGCTTGGGCAAGCAGATTTGCCTGAGCTTTTGGGATACCTATGATGAGGACCATGTGGTTGTGCGATTGGCTACCAGCTGGGCAACAACGCAGGAGGACCTCGATGCCCTGGCCGCCGCGCTGTAGGGCACCATTTGGTATCGGAGACGGGTTTAGGTGCCACAGATGTTCTCGATAGCAAGCGGGGGCTCGCCATCCGCTGCCCTCGAACAAGCGCATGCTACGCTTGGGCGATATTTTGGTTATGAGTCGTTCAGGCCGGGCCAGGAGCGCGTTATCTCTTCGATCCTTGCCCGGCGCGACGTTCTTGCCGTGATGCCTACAGGTGCGGGTAAGTCCATTTGCTACCAAGTGCCTGCGCTCATGGGATCGGGTCTTACCTTGGTGGTGAGCCCGCTCATCTCGCTTATGGAAGACCAGACGCGGGCGCTGCTTGCTGCCGGTGCGCATCCGAGCTACCTCAACTCGTCGCTTTCCATTCCTCAGCAAAATACTGTGCTCAAACGAGCGGCTGCTGGTGCCTATCAGCTTATGTTCGTGGCGCCCGAACGCCTGGCGGACCCGCGCTTTATTGCATTTGCCCAGACTGCGGCGCGGCCAGGTGGTATGGGCATTCCGCTTTTGGCAGTGGACGAGGCCCATTGCGTGAGCCAATGGGGCCAGGATTTTAGGCCGGCATATCTGCAAATCGCTCAGTTTATCGAGGCGTTGCCGCAGCGCCCCGTAGTCGCGGCGTTTACCGCTACGGCAACCGAGCGCGTGCGTATGGATATCCAGCAGATGCTGTGTTTGCACTCACCGCAGGTTGTGGTGACGGGTTTTGACCGGCCCAATTTATCGTTTGAGGTGCAGGAGATGCCCGAGCGCCAGAAGGCATCGTGGATTTGTCGGTATGTGACAGAACATCCCGACGAGGCGGGAATCGTCTACTGTGCCACGCGCAAGAGCGTGGACGAGCTGACGTTAACATTGCAAGATGCGGTGGAAAAACAGGGGCTCGATATGCGCGTTGCAAGCTACCACGCCGGTATGGGCATGGAGTCTCGAACGCAAAACCAGCAGGCATTTGTGCGCGACGACGTGCGTGTGATGGTCGCCACCAACGCCTTTGGCATGGGTATCGACAAGCCCAACGTGCGCTATGTCATTCACAATAACGCGCCCGAGAGCATCGAGGCGTACTATCAGGAGGCTGGGCGTGCCGGCCGCGACGGCGACCCTGCGAGCTGCTTTTTGCTTTGGAACGGCAGCGATCTGCGCTTGCGTCGTTTCTTTGCCGAGCAGGAGCCCGATGACGAGCAACTCGATGAAGAGCAGCGCCTGCGTGCGCGGCAGAACCGCTTTAGGCTTATCGCCCAGATGGAGGGCTATTGCAAGACAACCGGTTGTTTGCGCGAGTATATGCTGCGCTACTTTGGCGACGAGGATGCCGCTGCCGAGGTGCTGGCACATGCGGCCGAAACGGGGACCGGTTGCGGAAACTGCGGCAATTGCCTGACGGAGTACGAGGTCGAGGACATGACCGAGGCTGCTCGCGCTGTTATGGCGTTTGTCGCCGCACGACCCGGGCGCTTTGGGAAGTCGCTTGTGGCCGATGTACTGCACGGTGGAAAGACGCAGCGTATCTTTGAGCTGCATCTGGACGAGGCTGCAGGCTATGGCAGCTTGGCGGCAGAGTCGACCGGACGCATTCGGAATCTGATCGACCAGCTGTGCGGGCGCGGGTATCTGGCAAGCTCGCAAGGGCAATATCCCACGCTGCTTTTGGGGCCCCGTGCGGCGGAGGTTGTGGATGCGGATGGAGGCCTCGTTGCCGATACCGGCGCGTTTACGTTTACCGTGAAGAGAGCGGCAAAGAAGAGCCGCGGCTCGCGGGCGCGTCGCGCGGTCGATTTGCTGCGCGAGGAATCGGACGCCAGGAGCGTGCCACGCGTGGGCGACGATGCGGAGCTCTTCGAGCGCCTAAGGGCACTTCGCACGGAGCTGGCGCAGGAGATGCAGGTTCCCAGCTATGTGGTGTTTCCCGATAAAACGCTGCGTGCCCTGTGTCGCCAACGCCCCCATTCATTCGATGAGCTGCTCGAGGTGTCGGGTATCGGCGAGAAAAAAGCCGAGAGTTTTGGCGAGCGCTTCATGGCAGAAATCGCCGCTTTCGAAGAGTTGCATGCGCGCGAATAGTGTTTGTACTGCCACTTCGATGCCCGTACAATATGACGGACAAATCTTTTCCCCAGCATATTGAGGAGCTTGTATGTCTCAACAGTCTGCATCGCGTGACGCCGCCGAGGCAGCCCGCGCCGCCTTCGCTTCGGTTGAGGGCAAGCCGTTTCCCGATGATATCTTCACGGCTCCCCAGCTTACGTGGGCTGTTATCGGTTGTGGCGTGATTGCTAACCAGATGGCTTCCACGCTCGAGCTCGCTGGTCGCAAGCTCGCCGGCATCTACAATCGCACACACGAGAAGGCGGTCGCTTTTGCCGATAAGTACGGTGTGGCCCGCGTGTACGATACGCTCGAGGAGCTTTGTTCCGACCCCACTATCGACGCGGTGTATATCACCACGCCGCACAATACGCACATCCGCTATCTGCGCGCCGCACTTTCTGCCGGCAAGCACGTACTGTGCGAGAAGGCGATCACCCTCAATTCGGAGGAGCTCAACGAAGCGCGCGCGATTGCCGACGAGCACGGCGTGCAGCTTATCGACGCCACGACCATTCTCCATATGCCGCTCTACCGCGAACTTATCCGCCGTGCCGAGAAGGACGAGTTCGGCAACATGAGCATTGCCCAGGTGAGCTTTGGCAGCTATAAGGATTTTGATCCGGAGAATCGTTTTTACAATCCGCGCCTGGCTGGCGGCGCGATGCTCGACATTGGCGTGTACGCCCTTACCATGGCGCGCATGTTTATGCTTTCGCAGCCCGAGGATGTCGTCTCCATCGCCAACGCCTGCAATACCGGCGTAGACGTGACGAGCGGCATCGTGATGCGCAACCCCGATATGCAGATGGCCGTGATCTCCCTCACGCTCCATTCCAAGCAGCCAAAGCGCGCCGTGCTCTCGTTTGAGAATTGCTACATCGAGGTCATGGACTACCCGCGTGCCGACCGTGCCGCTATCGTGTGGACGGCGACGGGCGAGCGCGAGGAGGTTCATGTGGGTGAGGAGGCATACGCTCTTGCCTACGAGGTGGCCGACCTCGAGAAAGCCGTGGCGGGTGACCGCGTGGAAGACGCGATGATCGTCTTTGCAGCCGATGTCATGGATCTGATGACGCAGCTGCGTCGCACCTGGCGCATCTACTACCCGGAGGAGGCCGAGCTGGCAGCTGCTGCCGGTTGTCGTGTGGCTGGGGAGTAAGTCTCGCCTGTTGAGCGTGCCTGCGACTGCGTGCGGCCGCAGGCGCTTCTCGCGCCCAGCCCCTTTTCCAAATGAAGCAGAAAATCCCATTTAGAACCGTTGTCGCGCTTCTAAATGGGATTTTTTGCTTTATTTAGGATTTGAGATTGCCGCCGGGGTAGGGGACAGACTTGCAGTAGGCTGCCTGAGGGCACCTGGGGTGCTGCAGGGCTGGCGTGCGACTGTTGAAAACCTGTCATCGCAGCCCGACGCTTTTGTTGATAACTGGTCAGTTTGGTTTGTTGGGGATACCACTCGCGGCGTAAATTGACCGTTTGCTGATGTCTCTCTTCGTTTCCCAAGGAAATATTGCGTCTGACCTGCCCTGTTAGATTGCGGAGGAGATTGACATGCCTAACAAAAGGACGCTCTTCTTGTTAGCTTTGCTGCAATGGGGGGAGGCCATATGAAGCACACCGCATGTGGCGAAGAGCTTGAAAGGCTCTTTAAGGAGTCTGAGGAGAGGCGGCGCTGCCTGTACCCGAATTCGCGCAGTGTGGAAAAGGCTCTCTTGCGTCGCGTCGAGGCAAAAGAAGTGTATAGCCCGTATCCGGGTCTTTTTGAACGTTCTTGTTGGTCGGCACAAGAGTATCGCCGTTTGGTTGCGACTCGTGTCGTCAAAACGCTCGCGGAACTGCATCCCGAATGGATCTTCACGTCTTTTTCTGCGGCACTTATGTATGGACTATGGGTTCCATACAGCCGCCTCAATCCGATTCGAATATGCGCGCCCAATGCCCCGTATCGACGCCGCTCTAAGCATCTTTGGGTATCGCGTCTCGCACCGACTGATGCCCATTTGGAAGGAGAGGCAAACGTTACGGGGCTTTGCCAAACGCTTCTGGAGTCTGCTCTCGATGCCCCTGTCCACCTTGCGCTGCCTACGATTGACAGCGCGCTGAGATATTTGCTCATATCGCGAGAAGACCTGCTTGAATACGCGCAGCGCGAGGGATATCGACGCCGGGGTATCGGGCGTGCTCGCGCAGCCTTTGCCCATGCTGATGGCGAATCTGAAAATGGTGGCGAATCAATGGTTCGCGGCATAATTATTGAGCTGGGATTTATGCCTCCGTCAATGCTTCAGGTCGAGTTGCCTGATCCGTTGAACCAAGGTCATGTGTACCGCGTTGACATGCTGTGGGAGCTCGATGGCGGCAGATGCGTAATCGGCGAGGTCGATGGCGCGAGGAAGTACAAGGATGCCGATTGCCTGAAGGGGAAAACGACTCAGGATGTTCTTGTTGAAGAGCGCCAAAGGGAATCTCGGCTTACGGCTCTGGGCATGCCTGTCATGCGCATTCTCGTCCGCCAAATATTTGAGCCGGGCTATATGGAGTCTTTGCTTGAGGCTTTTGGAATTCCTCGCATCGGCTTCGGGGTACGATAGGGCAGCTTGCCATTTTGGAACCTAGGTTGCTTTCCAAATGAAGCAAAAAATCCCATTTAGAGCTGCAGTTGCGGCTTCTAAATGGGATTTTCTGCTTCATTTAGGTTTTTGAGGAGCGCCAACGAGGCGGAACGGCGCCAACGAAGGGCCGGCGCCTGTTTACCACCAGGTAAGCTGGGCGATGTTATCACGGATGTGCTGGCAGCTCTTATGGAAGCCTTCGAGCTCGGCATCGGAGAGGTCGAGAGTGTAGACCTGCTCGATGCCCTCGGCACCGATCACGCAGGGGAGCGACGTGAAGATGCCCTCTTCGCCATACTGGCCGCGCATGAGGGTGGATGCAGAAAGCACGGCGTGCTCGTTATGCAGGACGGCAGCGCAGACGCGCACAGCGGAATTGGCCACGGCATATTCGGTGCAGCCCTTGCCCTCGTAGGTTACATAGCCGCCTTTGCGCGCAAGCTCCTCGACCTCTGCCTGGTCAAAGCCATATTGCTCGGGATATTCGCACGCAAGCTCAGAAAGCGGCTTGCCGGCGATGGTCGCGGCCTTCCAAGCGGCGATCTGGCTAAAGCCGTGCTCACCGATCATATAAGCATCGATGGACTTGGGGCTGATGCCGCATTTCTTGGAAATCTCGGAATGCAAGCGCGCGGAATCTAGGCCGCAACCCGAGCCGATGATCTTTTTGGGGTCATAGTTGGTTAGGTGCCAGATGGTCGTGCACACTACGTCACAGGGGTTTGCGATGGATACCCAGATGCCATCGAATCCGGCATCGACAACGCGGTTGGCGAAGGAGCGGGCAGAGTCGGTGGTGCAGAACAGCTCGCCGTCACGGTTGCCTGCGGCCATGGCCACGTTGCCTGCGGCGTTAACGATGATGTCGCACGAGGCGAGCTCCTCGTATCTGTCGCCTACATTGACGATCTTTGTGTTGAAGGGAACAAAAGTGAGGGAGTCATGCAGGTCCTGGGCTTCGGACAGGACCTTTTGCGCCTTGACGTCGCAAAGATAGAGTTCGTCAGCCAAGCCCTGCAGAAGCAAGCTGTTGGCGACGTGCGCGCCAACGTGTCCCAAACCGATGATGCCAACTTTACGTGTTGATGCCATAGTGGTAAGCCTTTCTGCGAGCGAATAGTTTGCTCATTGTAGTTCTATGGCAATGGGGGAGAGTGGTGATTGCACGATGTACGGCCCGCGTGCACATAACGTAACAGTTGAGGGCTTGGCACAGCTCATTATGGGCGGCTCCGTGCGCATAGACGCGGCCTGTGCTGCGCGTGTCTTGGCCACGATCATGGAGAGCCATATCGAGGTGGGAGACGCCTCGCACTACATTTACCATTTTGCGCGCAAGCAGGGTTGGGATATTCCGGCCTATCCGCTTGCGGGCTGTGGTGAGATCAAACGCTTCTTTGCCGAGCAAGGTGTGTGCGATGTGCCTTCCTGGTATGTGAAGATCGGCGTCGAGCCAGAGCGTGCCAAGCGTCTGTATGGAAACACGTTGGTGGCGGTGTGCGGTCCGGATTATCGCCATGTGGCCTTTGTTTTGGATGGGCGCTATCACGCGCATGATGCGGGCTTCACCGATTTATTGCATAGCGGCTTGATTGAGAAGATGAGTGCGCGCCCCGATACGACGCAGGCGCTCGAGCGGCTCACGGACCGTATTCTTGCCTTCGAGCTCCATGGCGACACGGGCGGCCTTCCTACCTTTTAGGTGTTAGGCACACGCGGCATTCTCGAGTTTTATTTGACACGTTGGGGCGCGCGGCATACATGCCACGGTACAATCAAAACCAATGCCGAACGTGCCGTTAAGCGTGTGAGTGAAGGAGTGTATGCGTCGTGCCGATTCGAATTCCTGATGCTCTGCCCGCAACCGAGATTCTCGAGGGCGAGAACATTTTTGTCATGACGGAGTTTCGCGCTCTCCACCAGGACATTCGTCCTTTGCGCGTGCTGATTTTGAATCTCATGCCTACCAAGATCGCTACCGAGACGCAGCTCATGCGCAAGCTTTCCAATACGCCGCTGCAAATTCAGGTAGACCTGCTGCGCACCAAGAGTCACGAGGCAACGCATGTGTCGGCGGGGCATTTGGAGACGTTTTACCGCACCTTTGAGGACATCGAAAACGAGCATTATGACGGTCTGATTATTACCGGGGCCCCCGTTGAGCTCATGGAGTTCGAAGAGGTGGATTATTGGGAAGAGCTTTGCCGCATCATGGATTGGTCGAGCACGCATGTGCATTCCACGCTGCATATCTGCTGGGGTGCGCAGGCGGGCTTGTATTACCACTACGGTATTCAGAAGTATCGTCTGCCAAAAAAGGCGTCGGGCGTTTTCGAGCATCGCTTGCTTAAGCCGAAAAGTCCGCTCGTGAGGGGCTTTGACGATCGCTTCTATGCGGTTCATTCGCGCAATACCGATGTGAAAATCGAAGACGTAGAGGCAGTGGACGATCTTGAGATCGTTGCCGTGTCGGACGAAGTGGGCCTCTACATCGTGAAGTCGGTTGATAGCCGTCGCTTCTTTGTGTTTGGCCATCCCGAGTACGATACAGACACCCTTAAGCTCGAGTACGAACGCGACGTCAAACGCGGCATTAATCCCGAGATTCCAACGAACTACTTCCCGGACGACGATCCCACCCGCGCTCCCCTGAACGTCTGGCGCTCTCAGGCCCAGCTCTTCTACACCAACTGGCTGAACTACTACGTCTACCAAACTACCCCTTACGATCTGGAAAAGGTGGGCGAGTAAGTTCCCAAGCTTGGCGACCCTCCAAAGCGTGCCCCTGTAGGCGCGACAATGGTACCCTGGCGTTCCCGCAACAAAGACACCGCGCCTGCAGGTACTCGATTTGATCGCCCCTTACAAAGAGCTGATGCAGCATGTTCCTATTCTTGACACCCCGTTTTTAGACTTTCACCAACGATTGGGAGGATGCGGAGTCTGGCTATCGCATTCCAGATGAAGGGTGATTGCATATGCACGATTCGCGGAATGCACGACTGGACGATGGTTTGATCGGGCGTTTGGCCGTCAATCGAAGAACGCTGCTAAAAAGCGGCTTGCTGACCGGTTTGGCTGCGTTTGCGCCGTTGACCTCTGCGATTGCCGAGGATGGGACGGTCTTGGCCGACCCGCAGAGCACGTCGGCAAATGCGGGCATCCTGCTCACGCAGCCCTTCTTGCAGCTGCCTGCGGAGAATGCGGTGAACGTTGTCTGGTTTACCGAAAACGAGTGCGCAGTCAACCAGGTTGAACTTTTTGAAGACGGCGTGGATGCGCCCGCTTCGCGCACCTTTGACGCCGAGACAATCGTGCCCGAGCGCATTCGCGACAATAACGGTGCTCAGCATAAGGTGTACCGCCACGAGGTCAGCGTTGACGGCTTGCCCTCATTTACCGGAAAGGACCGTGAGAAGATCCCCTATCGTGTCGTTTCGGATGGAACCGCGTCGCAAATCTATGCGCTGCAGGCTCAAGCGCAGCCCGGTACGCCCCTCAAGATCCTCCTGACGTCAGATATCCAGTGCAAAGACATGTGCGCTGCGAACATGCAGAAGATGTACGAGAAGTTCGGCGCTGTCGATGCGGTCTTCGCCAACGGCGACCTGGTCGATCGCGGAGACGCCTATATTGACTGGTTTTCTGAGGAGCGTTCGTATTTTAAGGTTATGCAGGGCACGACGAGCCATGTTCTCGCCAATGGCGTAAAGACTGGCATCGCCTATACGGGCGCCCCAATCTTGCAGCAGGCGCCTAGCTACGCTGCTATCGGCAATCACGAGACCATGGGCACGTACCAGCCAGATGGCGCTGCGAACAATCAGCTTTCGAGCGAGTTCAACAATCCTAAGACCCGTGCCTATGCGGAGGCCTTGTATGCACAGCGCGCCGCCGAGGTGAACCCTTCGGGCGACGAGAAGGTGAAAGCGCGGTTCATCAAGGACAACTCGTGGAATAACGATACGTACGAGACGGTGTTGTCTCTGCCTAAAAATCCTGCCGGCAATCGACGTTACTACGCGGCGACGGTGGGTGACGTGCGCCTGATTGTCCTTGACGTTTGCCGTATCTGGCGTGGCAACGGCATGGGAGACTCGGTAACGCGTTATGTGGACCCGATTGGTCACACCGGCGAAACCGATCCTGCGCGTGGTTTTGGCAAGCATATCTTCGAGCCCATTGGCAAGGGTAGCGAACAGTACGACTTTCTTGAAGAGGAGCTCGCCAGCGCCGAGTATCAAAACGCAAAATACAAGGTCATCATGTTTCATTGGCAGTATCACAGTTTGGGAGGCAACGCCATTCCCGCTTATACCGACCCTGTGCCCAATGAGGTGACTCTGAGCGACGGTCGAAAGCAGATTGTCTACACCTATCCCATGGAAGCCGATTATCTCAAGAACGATGTCGAGCCCCTTATCGAGCAGTACGGGTGCGATTTGATTTTCAATGCGCACTCACATCTGTGGAATCGCTTTAAGACCGATTTGGGAATCAACATCTTGGAGACATCCAACAACGGCAACAATTACGGTGCCTTTATCGATAAGAAGGTACGCGATGGCTTCCCGGCATCGATCAAACCCGATTTTACGGGCGATGCTGCGCTCAAGGCGCCCTTCCAGGGGCATGAGGGGGACTATGTGGTGAGCGGCGACCCCTATGGTCTGTCTCCTATCCTGCCGAGCGTGGGCTTCGACCAGTCGCTGGCCGATTACGGCGAACCCTATCTCATGAGCAACACCGTGACCGAGTTCACGCTGATCGATACGGGTACAGGTACGGTTGATAGCTACTACTTTGATACCGCGCGCCCGGATATGGAACCCACGCTGTTTGACTCTTTTGCGATTGCCGCGGCGCCTCTTCGCCCCTATGGCATCGAAGGGTCGGGCGTGCTTTCCAAGGTCGCCGGTTATGCTATGGGCGAATCGGATACCGATGGTGGCGTGTGCGAGATCGTTGCCTACAGTGCAAAAGCCGGTCTTGCATATGTGGTGAACGGGAAAGACAAACAGCTCGATATCGTTAACGTGGGGAAGCTTGGCCAGCAGGCTTCCGCGAAGGGCGTAGCGGAGCTTGCGCGCGTGGCGCGTGTCGACGTAAGCGCGCTCGTGAAAGATTTTACGTTTGGCGATATCACCAGTGTTGCCGTGAACGACGATCGCGGGTTGGTTGCCGTTGCCGTCCAGGCCAAAACGTACACAGACGCGGGCCGCGTGCTTCTGCTCAATTATAAGGGAGAGCTTCAGGCGTCGTACGAATGCGGCGTCCAGCCGGATATGGTGTGCTTTACGCCTGATGGCTCGCGTGTCCTTACGGCAGATGAAGGCGAGCCGCGCGAAGGCTATGGCAACGGTGCGGTTGATCCCAAGGGTACGGTCACGATTGTCGATCTGGATGCCAAGGACGCGACAACGGTGACATTCGATGCATGGGATGCGCGCCGAGATGAGCTGGTGGGCAAGCACGTCCTGCTTAAAAAGGGCCTCAATCCGTCAACTGACTTTGAGCCGGAGTACATCGCGATCGATCCCGACTCGAAGCGCGCGTATGTTTCCCTGCAGGAGGCAAACGCAATCGCCACGCTTGATCCTGAGGCAAAGGAGTTCGTGGCTATCGATTCCTTGGGCTTTAAGAATCACCTGATCGCGGGCAATGAGCTTGACTTGCGTAAAGACAAGAAGATTAGAGTGAGCTGGGAAAACGTGCACGGTGTCTACATGCCCGACGGCATTGCATGCCAACGCGTGGGCGATAAGACATACGTGCTGTGTGCCAACGAGGGCGATGCTTCCGAGTGGGGCGACTATACCAATGTGAGCGAGATGCAGGTGGCGCTCGACGCGGAATGGAACCCCATCAAAGCGGAGTGCCTCGATCCCGATAAGATGGATGGCCTGCCCGAGCAGAAGGCGGGCGCGAAGTATGTGTTGGGCGGGCGCTCGTTCTCAATCTATCGAGTTGACGATGACGGTCTGACCCAGGTGTTTGACTCTGGGAGCGATTTTGAGCAGATCACTGCGCGGCGCTATCCCGACTACTTCAACGCGTCGAACAAGAACAACAAGCTCGATTCGCGCAGCGATGCTAAGGGTCCCGAGCCCGAGGGGATTACGATCGGCGTCGTTGGTCAAAAGACCTACGCATTTGTGGGCCTTGAGCGCATCGGTGGCGTGATGATGTACGACGTGACCGATCCTGAGAACGCGACGTTCACCGATTACATCAACACGCGCGATTTCTCGGTGAAATTCCCAAAGAAGGGATGCGATCCGGCACAGGGGGATATCTCTCCAGAAGGTCTTGCATTTGTTGCAGCCGCCGAAAGCCCCACGGGCTATCCGCTGGTGCTTTCGGCTCATGAGGTCTCGGGCACGCTTGCGGTCTACAGCGTGAATGAGGGCAAGGGAGAGGCTGCAAAGCCCCAGAACCCCTTCGAGCAGGCAAGCGGTTCTGGATCAGGAAACGGCTCCGGAACAGGCGAGGGTGCCGGAACCGGAACCGGTTCTGGCTCTGGCTCCGGTTTGGGCAATCAGAAGCCTTTTGGAGATACATCCGGCACTACGGGTAAGAAGCCTACGTCGGGCGCAATGCCGCAGACCGGCGATGCATCTACCCTCTTGTGGGGAGCGAGCGCAGCTGCCGGTGTCGCCGCCGTCCTTGCCGGATCGGCCTTTGCTCTCAACAACAAGCAGGCCTCCGAGGAAGATACCCTAGACGAGTAAGCCCCCAAGCCCGGCGATCCTCCACAGCGTACCCCTGCGGGCGCGACAATGGTACCCCGGCCCTCCCTCTGGGGGTCCCTTCCGAAAACATTCCACAGACAAGAATTCCCCCGCCCATAGCTCCGAAGGAGCATGGACGGGGGAATTCATTTGTCGAGGACGTTTTCGGAAGGGACCCCCAGAGGGAGGGCCCACAACAAAGACAGCGCGCCTACAGGTACTCGATCTGGGCGCCATCCGTGTCGCACGTCAAAATGTGCGTCTCGCACTCGGGGAAGCGCTCGCGTAGGCGTACCTGCAGGAACTTGGCCACGATGGTGTCGTCGGTCACGGCCATGAGGGTCGAGCCAGAGCCCGAGATCCACATGGTCTTGGCGCCGCCCGTCAGGCAGGTCTCGCGAATGGCGTCGTAGTCGGGGATGAGCGCACGGCGGTAAGGTTCCTGCAGGCGGTCGTCGTTGGAAGCGGCAATCAGATCGAGGTCGCCCATCTCCAAACCGCGCGTGAGGCCGGCGATGCGTCCCATCTGCCAGACGGCGGTGGACAGCGGCACCTCTTGCGGAACAACCTTGCGTGCATCGCTCGTGTGCACCTCGTAGGGCGGGATGATGGTGATGAAGCGCAGGCGCTTGCTCACCTCATAGCGCAGGCAGCGGGGGAGCTCGCCTTTTGGCGTGAAGGAGCAGACGGCTGCGCCCAAGATGGCGGGAGCCACGTTGTCGGGATGTCCCTCGACAGCGGTGGCGATGGCCACGAGCTCCTCACGGGTAACGGTGTGGCCCGTGAGCGCCGCGGCGCCCATGATGCCGGCGACCACGCAGGTGGAACTCGAGCCCAGGCCGCGGGCGACGGGCACCTCGGTGGAGATGTCGATGGAGACGGGGAAGGTCTTCTCGCCCCATTCGGCAAGGGCGTTCACGAAGCTCTCGTAGACAAGGTTGTCTTCGTTTTGAAATTGCTCGGGGCAACCCGTGATGGTGAGAGTTTCGGCGCGGTCGAATGTGAAGTGCGAATACAGCGAGACGGCCATGCCGAGGGTATCGTAGCCGATGCCCAGGTTTGCGCTGGTGGCGGGTACCGTGATGCGGATCATGGGGTCTTAGGCCTCCTTGGCGATGCGACTAGCCGCCTGCTCTACGTAGGAACCCATGTCGGCAACGTCGACCACGTCTTCAAAACGTACGGGCTTGGTTTTGAGACCGGCGAGCTGTGCGGGTGCGGTAGTGCCGGTGTGCTTGGCGAGCACCTCCATGCAGGCAAAATCGTCGGGCGGGCAGAAAAGACCCAACGCCTCGGCCACGGCCTTGGGGAACTTATAGGGGCTTGCGGTAGAGAGCAGCACGCGGCAAGCGGTGCCCTCGACGGCAGCGGTCTGCTCCATCACGTGATAGCCGCAGGCGGTGTGCGGGTCGATCACGTAGCCGTTTTCGTCCCAACAGCGACGAATGGCGGCGGCCACCTGGTTTTCGTCGGCCCAGCCCCCGTCCAAGATGGTGCGGATGGCGTAGTAGCCGGCCAAGATATCGCCAAAGTTGCCGGTGGGCACGCAGAACTCGACGGCGTCGCCAACCTCGATGGCACCTGCGCGCAGCAGCTGCGCATAGGCCGCAAAGTAGTAGACAACCTGCGGGACCAGACGGCCCACGTTGATGGAGTTCGCGGAAGAAAGGACCGTGCCGCTCGCGGCCAGACGCTCGCCCAGTTCCTTGTTCGCAAAGATCTGCTTGACGGCGGTCTGCGCGTCGTCAAAATTGCCGCGCACGGCACAGACGGCGACATTGGCGCCTTCCTGCGTGGACATCTGCAGATTCTGAACATGGCTCACTTTGCCTTCCGGGTAGAAGACGGTGATGCCGCAGCCCGGGGCGTCGGTGAATCCTGCAAGGGCCGCCTTGCCCGTGTCGCCCGAGGTGGCGGTGACGATCATGATGCGCTCGCCTTCGGCTCCTGCGGTGCGCGCCATAAGGCGGGGGAGCATCTGCAGCGCGACGTCCTTGAATGCGCTCGTGGGGCCGCCAAAGAGCTCCATAACATAGGTGGGGGTGCCATCTGCATTGGGCGCTTGAGAAAGGGGCACGAGCGGCGTCACTTCGCTCGAAGCGAAGGTGCCGGTGTATGCCTCGTCCACGCATGCGGCTATCTCGCCTGCGGAGTAATCGGGCAGAAGGGCGCCCATGACCTCGCGCGCAAGCGTGGGGTAATCCTTGTTTGCCAATGTGGAGATGTCAATGGTGGTGCCACCCAGGTCGTCGGACACAAACAGGCCGCCGTCTGGGGCGATGCCGCGGCGGATCGCCTCCTTGCTCGTAAAGGTTGGCGAAGCGGAACGTGTGCTATGGTAAAAACCCATGTCGTCGACTCCTTGAAAGCCCAGGGCGTAACGTGTGCGCTCATGGTATCAGAAGCGTTTGGGCACGTGGAGCCGCGACCCTCGGAGAACAGGCGCAGCACACAGGCCGTTTTTCTTTTGGAAACAATGTAGGTGCTCACGACAACATCCCAGGGTGTTTAGTAGACTTGCACCTACGATTATGGGCGCGTCGTCATTTGGCGCGTTCCTATCAGGAGGGTTTTAGTTCGCATGATCAAGATCGCTAAGTTTGGCGGCTCATCAGTCGCAGATGCCGAGCACTTCAAGAAAATCAAAGCAATCGTCGACGCCGATCCGGCGCGCCGTTTTGTGGTGGTTTCCGCTTGCGGCCGTCGTTTCAAGGGCGACACCAAGGTGACCGACCTGCTTTATCTGGTGAGTGCTCACGTTAAATACCACGTATCTTGTGAGGACCTGCTCAAGGATATTGGCCAGCGCTACTTTGATATCGCCGATGAACTTGAGCTCACCTATCCTATTCGCGAGGAGTTTGCGGCATTTGCCGAGCGTGCAAGCACTGGCGGCTACTCCACCGAGGAGCTCGTGAGTCGCGGCGAGTACTTTACCGCTCGTCTGATGGCCGAGTATCTGGGTCTACCGTTCCTGGATGCATCGAAGGTCATCGCTTTCCATCACGACGGTACGCTCAGCATGAGGCGCACCGCCGAGTTGGTGGACGAGTACAGCCAGCAGGCGGGCTTTGTCATGCCCGGCTTCTATGGTGCTACACGCGAAGGTCAGATCAAGCTGCTCGACCGCGGTGGCGGAGACATTTCCGGATCGATTCTTGCCAAGTGTCTGGGCGCCGATCTGTATGAGAACTGGACCGACGTCTCGGGCTTCTTCTCCGCAGACCCGCGCATTGTTCCCGAGGCACAGCCTATCGCACGCGTTACCTACGAGGAGCTGCGCGAGCTTTCTTACATGGGTGCAAGTGTTTTGCATGAGGAAGCCGTCTTCCCCGTGCGCGAGGCCGGTATCCCGCTGGTCATCAAGAACACGAACGCTCCGCAAGACCCCGGCACCATCATCAGCGAGACCGCCGACGAGGGCGCAGCCGAGCCCATCATTACCGGCGTGACCGGCAAGCGCGGCTTCGTTGCCATCAATGTTGCGCGCGACCGCACTAAGCCGCGCATTGGTTTTATGCGCCGCGCGCTTTCTGTCTTCGAGCGCTATAACGTTTCGGTTGAGCATATGCCCACCGGTGTCGACCGCTTTGGCGCCGTTGTGCAGAAGGAAGACGTGGACGATTCGCTCTATTCGCTCGTGGCAGACATCCAAAAAGAGGTTGAGCCGCTGGAGATCGAGGTTGTCGAAGGTCTTGCGCTCATCGCCACCGTTGGCCGCAATCTGCGCGGACGCGCCGGCATCTCGGGGCATCTCTTTGGCATGCTTGGCCAGGCAGGTGTGAGCGTGCGTATGATTTCGCAGAGCTGTGACGAGATCAACATCATCATCGGCGTGGACGAGAAAGATTTTGAGCTGGCCATCCGCACCATCTACCGTGCATTCTCGGACGAGAACGGCATCGTGAAGGTTGCCGATCTGGATGAGCCTTCGACTATCGACTTGGGATTGGCATCGCTTACTAAATAGCGAGCGCCTTGGCTTTGAGGGAAATTTCATTCATCCTGTTGGTTGCGGGTTTCGTTTCGATTTCATTTCGACGGAGTGGACTTCGAGTCCACTCCGTTCTTGTTCAAGACTTTAGTCTGCTGGCCGCGCAGCGGCCAGCCTTAAACCACCCGCTATGCGGGTGGAGACAAACGGCTTTACAAAGCCACCCCTCCGACCGATATTGACGATTGTTCAGGCCGTCAAGAATTCGAGTCGAAGGGGTGGTCGCTATGGCCCAGAAGGCCTACAGCCTTTCCCACACGAAGTGGATGTGCAAGTACCACATCGTGTTCACGCCGAAGTATAGGCGCAAAGTGATCTACAACCAAATCAGGAGCGACATAGGGGAGATCCTCAGGAAGCTTTGCGAGTACAAGGGGATCGAGATAATCGAGGGGCACCTGATGCCCGACCACGTGCACGTGCTGCTGGCGATCCCGCCCAAGTACAGCGTCGCGAGCGTCATGGGCTACCTGAAGGGGAAGAGCTCGCTGATGATATTCGACAGGCACGCCAACCTCAAGTACAAGTTCGGCAACAGGAAGTTCTGGGCGGAGGGCTACTACGTGTCCACCGTCGGCCTGAACGAGGCGACGATCGCCAAGTACATCAGGGAGCAGGAGTCCCACGACATCGCGCTGGACAAGCTGAGCGTGAAGGAGTACGAGGACCCCTTCAAGAGGAGGTGATCCCGCCGGTTCGACCGGCGCGCCACGGGTCAAGATGCATTAGGCCTGGACGAAGTCCGGGCCCGCGCCTTTAGACGCGAGCCCGGGGCCCGTGGGTTATACCCTAAGAGCAAACCACCCTTTTTAAGGGTGGTTATGATTCAAGACTTTAGTCTGCTGGCCGCGCAGCGGCCAGCCTTAAACCACCCGCTATG
>ERZ1034980.359-NODE-359-length-35793-cov-16.562119_pt1 | contig 35793 bp, 39 predicted proteins | sample MGYA00520622_ERZ1034980 | MGnify/ENA primary metagenome ERZ1034980 (study PRJEB33766, sample SAMN09781791) | gut metagenome | biome: gut microbiome | host: Homo sapiens | place: Madagascar | study: EMG produced TPA metagenomics assembly of the PRJNA485056 data...
AAAAAAGTCGAACCGCAGTCCGACTTTTACATCTTATAGAACTTTCCCAAGGAAATCTTTGGTACGTGCTTCTTTGGTATGCTCGAAGACTTCTTCTGGTGTGCCTTCTTCGACAATGTAGCCGCCATCCATGAAGATGACGCGGTCTGCTACTTCACGGGCAAAGCCCATTTCGTGAGTGACGATTGCCATGGTCATTCCTGACTTGGCTAGGTCTTGCATAACGTTAAGCACTTCCCCAACCATTTCTGGGTCAAGGGCTGATGTTGGTTCGTCAAAGAGAAGAACATCTGGGTCCATAGCAAGCCCACGCGCAATGGCAATACGCTGTTGCTGACCACCTGATAGACTTTGTGGGTAAGCGTCAGCCTTTTCTTTCAAACCAACCTTTTCAAGCAGGTCGTAAGCCTTGTTTTCTGCTTCTGCTTTTGATACTTTCTTGGTTTTGATTGGTGACAAGGTAATGTTATCAAGAACCGTCATATTTGAGAAGAGGTTGAATTGTTGGAAAACCATTCCCATTTTTTCACGCATCTTGAAGATGTCATTTTTCTTGTCTGTGATGTCTACACCTTCAAACTTAACCACACCTTTGGTTGGCACTTCAAGAAGGTTCATGGTGCGAAGGAAAGTTGACTTACCAGAACCTGATGGTCCGATAATAACAACCACTTCACCTTTTTTAATATCAAGGTCAATGCCTTTCAAGACTTCGTTTTTACCGAAATATTTGTGAAGTCCCTTGATTGAAATAATGTTTTCAGCCATTAGTTCTTCGTTCCTTTCCCTAGTTTATTTTCCATGAGTTTAAGCAAGCCTGACAAGACGGTTGTCACCATCAAATAGTAGAAGGCCGCAAACAAGAGCGGTGATACGGGTTGGTAAGTCGCCGTTACGACTGACTGAGCACCGTTCCACAATTCCATAACCCCGATGGTTTGCAAGAGTGAGCTATCTTTGATGATAGTGATAAATTCATTCCCAAGCGCAGGCAAGATATTTTTGAAAGCCTGTGGCAAAATGACATAACGAAGAGTGTTTATCGGACGGATACCAAGTGAGTAAGCCGCTTCCACTTGTCCTTTTGGCACAGCTTCGATACCGGCACGGACGGTTTCAGAAATATAAGCACCGCTATTTAGCGAAATAATGATAACACCTGGAAGCAAACGAGAAAAGTCAAGGTCCAAGACACCAAAACCGATGGTTGGCATGTTATTAAAATGCATCCAAGCAAAGGCAATCATAATCTGAACAACCATGGGTGTCCCACGGAAAACCCAGACATAAAAGTTAGCCAGCCAAGTCAAAATCGTGATATCAGTGCGTTTAATTAAAGCGATTAAAACCCCAATGATGGTCCCAAAGAGAACCACACAAGCGGAAATCATGATAGTTACCAGCACACCATAGTTAAAGTATGACCAGTAAGACGATAAAAATGAAAAGTCCATTGATTACTCCTAATAAAGATAAATTCTCTTATAGTTTAACATATTCTGAATAAACATACAACTTTTTTGCATATTTTTATGAATAAATAAGAGCTAGGACAACCCAGCTCTTACTTTCATTTTAGTACAACAAGTCGTAGATTTCCATTGCAATCAAGTCGATGCTGTCAAATGAGTAAGACTCACGCGCTTCAACATCACGCAATGTAAATACCGGACCGTTTTCAGGGTCATTGCTGAAAGAAACTTCTGCAACAACAACACCATCACGTTCAAAATTACGTTTAAGATTACCACCATCAGTCGCCATCAATTCAAGGCGGTTGATGATTCTCACCAAATGTGATTCCATATTTTATATTCTCCTATTTGTTTTCTAGTCTTTACTATTTTAACACAAAAAGGACAAATCTCACAAGCAAAGTTGGATAATTAGCGCTTTTTTCTCAAATTATTGAAGCGGATTCAAGCTTTGATACATAATTGCTTTGATGGAATGCATACGATTTTCAGCCTCTTGGAAAATGGTAGAACTGTACTTCTGAAAAACTTCATCCGTGATTTCCAATTCAGCCAAACCGTATTTATCATAAATTTCCTGACCGATTTGCGTGTTGAGGTCATGAAAGGCTGGCAGGCAGTGCATAACTGTCACATCAGGATTTCCCGTTTTTTCAACCAGCGCAGCATTGATTTGATAAGGCAAAAGCAGGTCGATACGCTCCTTGAAGTCCACCTCTTCGCCCATAGACACCCAGACATCCGTGTAGAGCACATTCGCCCCAGCGACCGCCTCGATATCATCCGTAATGGTCAAGTTAGCACTATTATTGTGGGAATGGGCTAGCGCTACTATCTCATCTTTTGGCTGCAAGCTGGTTGGAGCGATGATTGCCACATCAACACCCAAGATGGCTCCCGTCACCAAGAGCGAGTTGGCCATATTGTTACGACCATCACCGACATAAGCAAGTTTCAATCCCTCTAAAGAGCCGAAATGCTCTTTCATGGTCATGAAATCCGCAACCATCTGAGTTGGGTGCCATGTATCCGTCAAGCCATTCCAGACTGGAACTCCAGAATAGGTTGCCAAATCCTCCACATCAGATTGCTTGAAGCCACGGTATTCAATCCCATCAAACATAGAACCCAGAACCTTAGCCGTATCGATAACCGACTCCTTCTTGCCCAGCTGAATATCACCAGCGCCAAGGTAGGTCACATTCATGCCCAAATCCTGACCCGCAACCGTAAAAGCCGAACGCGTTCTGGTAGAAGTCTTCTCAAAAATCAAGGCAATATTAAGCCCGTCCAAATATTTATGCGGAATTCTATTTTTCTTCAAGTCTTTAAATTGCAACGCTGAATCAATCAAGCCCTCCAATTCCGATTTTGTAAAGTCAATTTCCTTTAAAAATGATTTACTTGTCATCTCTCTTACCATCCATTTTATAAATATAAAGATATTTTAGAATATTTATACACAAAAGTCAACATAATTCTGAATAATTTTATAAAAATTCACTTAGCACTCTTGCGCTAATAGTGCTAAAAAATCAAACTTTTTACTTGATTTCTAGGGACTGGGTGCTATAATAAGACTATAAAGTTTGACCAAATTTGACTATCTTACTAGGTCAACGATTGTAGAAAGGGGTAGTTTATGCTCTGTCAAAATTGTAATCTAAATGAATCAACGATTCATCTCTATACAAATGTGAACGGCAAACAACAACAAGTTGACCTTTGCCAGAACTGCTATCAAATTATTAAAACTGATCCAAATAACGCCTTCTTTGCAGGCTTAAATAATCCAAAACCATCTTCATCTCAAGGAAATAGCGGTGCTTCAAACAGCATCAATCCATTCTTTGATGATTTCTTTGGAGACCTCAACAACTTCCGTGCCTTCGGAGGTCAAGACCTTCCAAACACACCACCAACACAAGCTGGTGGTAACCGTGGTGGTGGCAATGGTAACCAAGGCGGAAATGGCAATAATGGTGGCAACCGTCGTCCAAATTCAGGACCTCAGCAACAACAGCCTCAAGGATTGCTTGAAGAATTTGGTATCAACGTGACCGATATTGCCCGACGTGGCGACATCGATCCAGTCATCGGTCGCGATGCTGAAATCATCCGTGTTATCGAAATTCTCAACCGCCGTACTAAAAATAACCCAGTCCTCATCGGAGAGCCCGGTGTCGGTAAAACCGCTGTTGTTGAAGGTTTAGCTCAGAAAATCGTTGACGGCAACGTTCCTCAAAAACTGCAAGGCAAACAAGTTATCCGCCTAGATGTTGTCAGTCTCGTTCAGGGCACTGGTATCCGCGGTCAATTTGAAGAACGCATGCAAAAGCTCATGGAAGAAATCTGCAACCGCAAGGATGTCATTCTCTTCATCGATGAAATTCATGAAATTGTCGGTGCTGGCTCTACAGGTGACGGCAACATGGATGCGGGTAACATTCTCAAACCCGCTCTTGCTCGCGGTGAATTGCAACTCGTCGGTGCTACAACGCTTAACGAATACCGTATTATTGAAAAAGATGCTGCGCTAGAACGTCGTATGCAGCCTGTTAAGGTGGATGAACCTTCTGTTGAAGAAACTATTACCATCCTCAAAGGTATTCAGAAAAAATATGAAGACTACCACCATGTCAAATATTCTGATGATGCTATTGAATCTGCTGCGGTGCTGTCAAATCGTTACATTCAAGACCGCTTTTTGCCAGACAAGGCTATTGACCTACTTGACGAAGCTGGTTCTAAGATGAACTTGACCCTCAACTTCATTGATCCTAAAGAAATCGACCAACGTTTGATTGACGCTGAAAATTTCAAAGCGCAAGCCACTCGTGAAGAAGATTACGAACGCGCAGCTTATTTCCGTGACCAAATCGCCAAACTCAAAGAAATGCAAAATCAAAAGGTTGATGAGCAAGACACGCCAATCATCACTGAAAAAACGATTGAGCACATCATTGAAGAAAAGACTAACATCCCAGTTGGTGACCTTAAAGCTAAGGAACAGTCACAATTGATTAATCTGTCCGATGATTTGAAAAAACATGTCATTGGTCAAGATGAGGCCGTAGACAAGATTGCTAAGGCCATCCGCCGTAACCGTGTTGGACTTGGTACGCCAAACCGCCCAATCGGAAGCTTTCTCTTTGTCGGTCCTACTGGTGTTGGTAAGACTGAATTGTCTAAGCAATTGGCGATTGAGCTCTTCGGCTCTGCTGACAGCATGATTCGTTTCGACATGTCTGAATACATGGAAAAACACAGCGTGGCTAAATTGGTCGGTGCCCCTCCAGGTTATGTCGGCTACGAAGAAGCTGGTCAACTGACTGAAAAAGTACGTCGCAATCCTTATTCTCTCATCCTGCTTGATGAGGTTGAAAAGGCTCACCCAGACGTTATGCACATGTTCTTGCAAGTCTTGGACGATGGCCGTTTGACAGATGGTCAAGGTCGCACCGTCAGTTTCAAGGATACCATCATTATCATGACCTCAAATGCTGGTACTGGTAAGGTTGAAGCCTCTGTTGGTTTCGGTGCTGCTCGCGAAGGTCGTACTAATTCTGTTCTCGGTCAACTCGGTGACTTCTTCAGCCCAGAATTCATGAACCGTTTTGACGGTATCATCGAATTCAAGTCATTAGACAAGGATAATCTCCTCCACATCGTTGACCTTATGCTGGATGATGTCAATGATCGCTTGGCTCACAATGATATTCACCTTGATGTTACTGATAAAGTTAAAGAAAAATTGGTTGACTTGGGCTACGATCCTAAGATGGGTGCCCGTCCACTCCGTCGTACCATTCAAGATAACATTGAAGATGCCATCACAGACTTCTACCTTGAAAATCCAACTGAAAAAGAGCTCAAGGCTGTTATGACAAGCAATGGCAAGATTGTCATCAAGTCTGCTAAAAAAGCTGAGAAGGTTGAAGAAACCTCAGACGCTAAAACTGAAGATTAACAAATAAGAGTTAGACAAAATCGTCTAACTCTTATTTTAATGCTTTCATTATCATTTTCGTCAAAGGGGTTCGATAGTAGAGAAATATAGCTAGCGCTGCTCCCACAAAAAAAGCAATAATATCAAATGGCAATTTTAAGCTAGCATAGCTTGGCGTTGCGTAAAGATAAGAACGACCGATAAAATAACCAACAATATCCATAATCCCTCCAACGACAAAAGCCAACGAAATTTGAGCGAAACTAACACTTTCCCTTTTACCAAGCCCAATCAAACTCGCCATGACAAAAGCCTGAATCGAATGCGTTACTAAAGTCACAAACATAGGAGCTGGGTAAAAGAAAAGATCTCCTAAAAATGACCCCACACCCGCAATAACCACCGCTTCCCAAGGCTCAAAGTAAAGGCAAACCAAGAAAATCAATACCGTATTAAAGTAAAAATGTCCCCCAGGAACTGGTACGGAAAACATACTTGAACTTAAAATAATCATCAGGACCATGAAGAAAGCCCCGACTGTTAAGCGTTTTGTTGACATAAAACTCCCCCTCTTCCTATGTAAATTTATTCTAGCACCTTTTGAAAAAAACTCAAGTCATTCCTAATTTTTCAAAAAATTTCCATGATTTATAGAGCAATCTCTATCAGATTTTAGTATAATAAAGGAAATGACTACTAAGAAAAGGAGCTCTGCTATGAACAATCCAACTTTCGGAACTAAAAAAGAAGGGGTTGATTACACCGCACGCTACGGTGTCTATGCCGTTATTCCAAACGAAACTAAGGATCAGATTATCCTGGTTCAAGCGCCAAATGGCGCCTGGTTCTTGCCTGGTGGCGAAATTGAAGCTGGCGAGGACCATTTGAAAGCTCTTAGCCGTGAGTTGATTGAGGAATTGGGATTTACCGCAGAGATTGGCAAATATTACGGACAGGCTGACGAATACTTTTATTCAAGTCATCGGGACACTTACTTTTACAACCCTGCCTATATTTACGAAGTGACTCACTTCACTTCTGTCGGTGCACCGCTAGAAGATTTCAACCATCTAGCATGGTTTCCGATTGAAGAGGCTAAAGCCAATTTAAAACGCGGCAGCCATAAATGGGGAATTGAGGCCTGGCAAAAAAATCATCAATAAGCTCCCTCTTTGTCCTAAAATAGTGATATAATAATAGCAAGAAAGCCTTAGGAGGTAACCGATGAGACTTATCAATACAACAAGTAGTCATCCCGAATTAGTTCGTAATCAACTTCGTAATACCGATGCTCAACTAGTTGAAGTTTATTCTGCGGGAAATACTGACGTGATTTTCACACAAGCGCCCAAACACTATGAACTCTTGATTTCCAACAAATATCGCGCTATCAAAGATGATGAAATTGAAACCATCCGCGAATTTTTCCTCAAGCGTAAAATTGACAAATCAATTGTTCAACTCGACCAACTCAGAACATTACACACTGCTAAGTTGATTGAAATTTCATTTCCAACAACTGTTTAATACTTCAGAGCCATTAAGGCTCTTTTTAATTTCAATTTTTTGGCTAAACAAAAACAATCGGAGAACCAGATTCCTCGATTGTTTTTCATATTATTTAGCTTTAACTTCAAATCCTTCAGCAACTGCTTGAGCAAAGTTAGCTTCAACGATTTGGGCACAATGATCACAAATTGTAGCATTATAGGAACGTTCTTTTGTTGTTTCATCCACACGACGGCAACGCTCACAAACCTCACCATGAGCGTGTTCAACAGTGAAAGCTACGTCTTCAAATTTAACAGCATCAGCTGGCGCTGATTCATCAGTAACCGTCAAACCTGAAACAATCAAAAGTTGAGCCACATCACTATCAAGGGCAGTCAACAATGTTTTCACTTCTTGACTAGCATAGATTGTCAAATGAGCTTCCAATGATTTACCAATGACTTTGGCATTACGCGCTTCTTCCAAGGCTTTTTGAGCTTGTGTACGAAGAGTCATGAAGGCTTCCCATTCTTCAAGGATGGCTTCTTGGTCCGCAAAGTTTTCCTCCTCTGGCATTTCTGACAACTGAACAAATTCTTCTGCTTCAAATTCAAGGTATGACCAGATTTCTTCTGCTGTGTGAGGCAAGATTGGTGTCAATAATTTAGTGATTTTCACCAAGATGTCGTAGAAAACGGTTTGCATTTGACGACGAACCAAGCTATCTGTTGCTTCGATGTAAACAACATCCTTGGCAAAATCAAGATAGAAGGCTGACAAATCAACTGTGATGAAGTTGACAACTGATTTATAGATAGCCATGAAGTCATAGTTTTCGTAGGCTTCTTTGATTGTGGCTACCAATTTGTTGAACTTGATTGTCATGTATTTGTCAACTGCACGCAAGTTTTCGTAAGCAACTGCATCTGTATTTGGATTGAAATCTGCTGTATTGGCAATCAAGAAACGAAGTGTGTTACGGATTTTACGGTAAGTTTCTGATGTTTGTTTCAAAATATCCATTGAGATACGAACATCGTTGCTAGAATCAACGCTAGTTACCCAAAGACGCAAGATTTCTGCACCAAATTGTTTTTCAACATCGCTTGGAAGGATTGTGTTTCCAAGTGATTTAGACATTTTTTCACCCTTACCATCAAGAACGAAGCCTTGTGACAAGACTGATTTGTATGGTGCATGACCGTTAACCGCAACTGATGTGATGAGTGATGAGTTGAACCAACCACGGTATTGGTCAGACCCTTCAAGATAAAGGTCAGCTGGATAGTTCAAATGTTCACGAGCATTCATAACACCGTTCCATGATGAACCAGAGTCAAACCAAACATCCATGATGTCAGTTTCTTTTGTGAATTCACCATTTGGAGAACCTGGGTGAGTGAAACCTTCAGGAAGTAAATCTTTAGCTTCACGCTGCCACCAAACGATTGAACCATGTTCTGCAAATAAATCAGCAACGTGGTCTGTCACTTCTTTAGTCATAATAGCTGTGCCATCTTCAGCGTAGAAGATTGGAAGGGGAACACCCCAAGCACGTTGACGAGAGATAACCCAGTCACCACGGTCACGAATCATGTTATAAAGACGTTTTTGTCCCCAAGCTGGCTTGAAGCTTGTTTTTTCAATTTCATCAAGAATATCTTGACGGAATTTTGAAACGGAAGCAAACCATTGTGGCACTGCACGCCAGATGATAGGTTTTTTAGTACGCCAGTCAAATGGGTATGAGTGATTGATAACTTCGCTAGCAAGCAAAAGGTCACCCAATTTTTCTTGAACAAGTGGTGTTACTTTATCATAGAATTGACCTTCGAAGTCAGCGCCAGCATTTTCCATCATCAACCCACGTTCATTGACCGTAACAACAACGTCAACACCGTATTTAACACCGACATTGTAGTCGTCCTCACCAAAACCAGGAGCCGTATGGACGATACCAGTACCTGAATCAAGAGTAACGTGATCGCCAAGAATGACAAGTTCTTCAATTTCAGCGTCCCAAGGGTGTTCAGTTGTAATCATCTCAAGTTCAGCACCTTTATGGCGAGCAAGAACTTCAGGAGATTCCCAGCCAAATTTTTCAGCTAAGCTGTCAAGAAGTCCTTCAGCAACCACATATTTACGGTCTTGACCAGCAGGTTTAACAACCACATAATCCATATCAGCACCCATAGTCAAGGCACGGGAAGCTGTGATAGTAAATGGTGTAGTCGTCCAAACAACGATGTAAGTGTCTGTATCAAGGACGCCCTTACCATCTTTAACTTTATTTCCGTAATAAAGTGATGTTGAATCAATATCGTGGTACTCAATTTCCGCTTCAGCAAGAGCAGATTCTGATGACCATGACCAGTAGACTGGTTTGGCACCACGATAGATGTAACCCTTATCAGCCATGGCACCAAATACACGAACTTGGTCAGCCTCGTATTGAGGTTTCAAAGTGATGTATGGATTTTCCCAATCAGCAGAAACACCAAGGCGTTTGAAGTCTGCACGCTGTTTATCAACTTGGCTAAGAGCGTAATCACGACACATCTCAAGGTAGTCAACCAAGTCCATTTCTTTACGTTTGACACCTTGTTTAGCCAAAACTTGTTCAATTGGAAGTCCGTGTGTATCCCAACCTGGAACGTAAGGAGCACGGAAACCAGACATTGATTTTGAACGAACAATAATATCTTTTGAGATTTTATTCATGGCGTGACCAACGTGAATATTTCCGTTGGCATATGGAGGGCCATCGTGCAATTGGAAGGAAGGTTTACCTTCGTTTAACTGTTGACGTTTGTTGTAAAGATCTGCCTCCTCCCATGCTGCTTGCCATTGAGGTTCCTTGGTTGGAAGACCAGCACGCATTGGAAAAGCTGTTTTCCCTAGATTTAGGGTGTCTTTTAATTTCATCTTTGCTCCTTTAATAATTAAAATATATCTTATCACTTCTACTGCTTCAGCAGAGAGATAGTATCAAAAGTAAGGTTCATAGCTCTGCTATTTACCAAAATAAAAAGCTCCCGCCAAAAAGGACGAAAGCTCGTGGTACCACCTTAGTTCAGAGTAGAAATACTCTACTCCCTCTTGCGATTCGTAAGGTGAATCCAACCTCTCATCCTACTTTATTCAGACAAGATGACTGAAAATGATCTTCTAATCCTCAGGGAATGTAGGGCTTCCATCATCTCCTACTCGCTGTTAATGTAAGAATCAGACACTGTTTTTCTTAATCTTCAATATTTAGTTTAAATGTTTGTGTTTCACCAAAATCCAAGACTGGCTCTACCGTTGTTGCAGTTGATGTCTCAATGGTTTCTGACTCAACAACACCAGCAGCTTCTAACTGCTTGTTACTTACTTCAACACGACGTTGTAGTTCTTCCATTTCTTCAGGGGTAAACTGACGAGTCGCATCAAATGAAGCAGAGTCATCATCTGTTTCAATGTGTTCATCAAGAACTTTCTCAACAACTTCCTTGAAAGCTACATCTGAATTTTGAAGATAAACAGCAGTTGGTTTCAATAATTCATCCCAAACTGGTGAATTTGCAAGTCCTAATTGACCTTCAACTTCTGCAATCAAACGTTGGTGGAAAATACGTGTTTGACGTTTCAATTCTTCTGTTTCAACCGCGACACGTTTTGCCTCATCAGTTGCTTCACGAAGAATGTCATTTGCTCTTGATTTTGCTTCATCAATCAAGTGTTGTGAGTCAAAGTTAGCTTTGCTGACAACGTTAGTTGCTTCATCATGAGCAGATGTTTTCACTTTTTCAGCCGTCTCTTGTGCCAAAATAACTGATTGAGAAAGTGACTCTTTCATCTCATTGAAGTAAGCCAATTTTTCTTCAAGCGTCTTAATTTGACTTTCTTGTTCATGATTTTTGCGAACAAGTGCTTCATAATCCTCAACAACAATGTCAAGAAATTCATTAACTTCTTCTTCGCTATAACCGCGGAACTTAACTGAAAATGTTTTATCTTTAATTTCAAGCGCTGTAAGTGTCATACCTTCTCCTTATTTATGTATCAATTTTTCTATTGTTAACTTAATTTTACCATTTTTGGTCAAGCCATTTTCTTGAATGATTGTAAAACGACCAAAACCTCGCACACTGACCATATCATCTATAGCTAGTAGCTCAGCGGTTCTTCCCACATTAGCATAGTTGACCTTTACCCTATCGGACACAATCAACTTAACTGCCTCTTGCCGCGACAATTTCAAGACGGTAGCTATTAGTTTATCCAATCTCATGCTTGAGACAAGTACATCCATTGTTTGATAGCCTTGTTCTTGAGTCAGTAACTCTTGAAAAGGAACTTCTTTCAATGTGACGCTAGCTCTGCCGATTTTTTCCACTGAAGTCATCAAATAGGAGACCAAGCTCGATTCAACAACTAACTGGGCTTTACCATTCTGAACCAATATATCTCCTAGTACAGAACGTTTTATCCCAAGTTGATTGAGAAGAGTTCCCATGATTTGCGCATGCGTCAATTGATTAAATTTAGCATTATAATCAATTGCAATCAAGGTCATTTCAAAATCAGCTTCATCAAAACTATAATATTCTGGCGCTAGGATAACCTTAGCATACTCTGTCTGATAATAGTCTGAAGAAAGGTAATAAGTCATACCACGCTGACCAAGGATGCTCTTGACAATCTTAACTTGACGCGGATTAAGAAACTCCGTCACATAGTAAGTATAAGTGTCCTCAACCCTCTGAGCCAAGTTATCTATCCGATCGATAAAGGAAATTTCTTCAGGCCGAAAATGCTGATAAATATCTTTAGCAACCATTAGGCAAATATCATAATCAGAACACGACTCAACCAGTTAAGTGCCAACATGACAACTAATATGGTAAAGTCTAAACCTGCAAATTGTAAATGAAGCTTTCTAAATGGTTTAATGACTGGCTCAACAAGCTGTGACAATAACTGACCAAGCCATGTATCATAAGCTCCAGGAAACCATGATAGTAAAGCATAGGCAAGCATCAAATAGGAATAAACGTTAAGGGCTCTCAATACTATTATCAATAATAACATAGGAATTCCTAGCGTCGTTTCATATCAAAGTCAAAGCCAGACTCTGGATTGGTTTTCGGAATATTCATTTCCTCAATATCAACAACAACATTGGCTGGCGTCAATAAATACATTGAACTACCAACTTTTTGCAACGAACCATAAAGTACACGACTCGCTCCATCAATAAAATCAAGGCAACGACGTGCTTGAGCATCAAGCATATACTGAAAATCAATCAAGACACATTCATTAACAATCAGCAAGTCTACAATTTCTTGAGCATCCTCATATTTACGTGGATACTTCAAAGCAATCGTGATTTGTTCTTGTTGACTAGCTAAGGCTTCTCTGCGTTCTGCCATTGCATTTACCATTTCTTTTTGAGCTGATGTTCCTTCGTGATACGGTGCTGTCGCATAAGGTTGACGTTCCCTTTGTTTTTGCTGTGGTTGACTTGGAGTCGATACAGCTGGACGTGGTACTGTTGGCTTAGGTTGTGGACGAACAACTTCGTCCTCAACAGTTTCCTCAACATCGCTCACATCATCGGTATCAAAGTAAGAAATAATCTTTTCAAATCTATCTTTTAATGCCATTGTTTCCCCCATTATTTAAAGAAAGATGTGCCAATTCTTACGAATGTAGAACCATTTTGAATAGCAATCTTATAGTCGCCACTCATTCCCATACTGAGTTCTGAAAATGGCATATATTTCATCTTTTTATCTGCTAACTGTTGTCTTAAAAGATTGGTTTTGCTAAAAATATCAGCAATTTCTTTCTCAGTCGCAGCAATCGGCGCCATCGTCATCAAACCAACCAACTCAACTTTATCGAAGTCGGCCATTTGCGCCAACGCATCTTCAACTTCCTCTGGGCTAAAACCATGCTTGCTCTCTTCACCAGAAATATTAACCTGTAAGAAACATTTAACAGGATGCTCTGCACGTTTTTGGATTTCTGCGGCAAGCTTCACAGAATCTAAGGCATGAAAATAATCAACATAATTGATAACATCTTTAACCTTACGACGTTGCAAAGTTCCGATTAAATGCCATGTCAAGTCATAATCTTTTAAGGCCTGGTATTTATCAAGAAACTTATCCACACGATTTTCACCGATGTGAGTCACTCCTATGTCCACAAGAGCGCGAGCAACCTCGCTATCAACATATTTAGTAACAGCAACAACAGTCACGCTATTTTGAGGCCGTCCTGCTTCAATAGTTGCTTGAGCAACTTGGTTAAAAATCTTTGTTTTATTTTCTTGTAAAGTCATCATTAGCGGTTTTTAAAGAATGGAGGTGTTTCTAATTCGTCGTCTGAGTCAGCTTTACTAGAGAAAGTTGACATTGACAATTTACTGTCTAATTCGCCTTCTGTTGGGCGTGTGATATTATCACGACGTAAATCCCAACTACCAAAAGCTGATGGCTGATTATGATTTACAGACGCTGATGGTGTTGGCTGAGCAGGCATTTTTCGTGTTTCTGACATGTCAAAATGTGATGGTCGTTCATAGCTTGGTTGAGGAGCTGGCTCTGAAAAGGCACCAGCTGATGAAGCAGAACGATTAGCAGATGAAGCTGTAAAGCCTGAAACTTTATCAGTCTTATCCTTACGAACACCTGTTGCGACAACTGTTACACGGATTTCATCTTTCATGTCCATGTCGATTGAAGTACCCAACCAGATGTTAGCACCTTTACCAGCAGCTTGACTGACAATTTCAGATGCTTCTTCAGCTTCTGTAAGGGTCATGTCCATACCACCAGTAACGTTAACGATAACGTCTTCAGCACCGTCAATTGTTGTTTCAAGAAGTGGTGAATAGATTGCTTTACGAGTTGCTTCTGTGATGCGTTCTTCACCAGAACCGATACCAACACCCATCAAGGCATTACCTTTGTTTGCCATAACTGATTTTACATCGGCAAAGTCAAGGTTGATAAGACCTGGGTTAGTAATCAAATCTGTAATCCCTTGAACACCTTGACGAAGGACATTATCAGCTTCGCTCAATGCTTCAAGAAGTGGCGTCTTCTTATCAACGATTTCAAGAAGATTGTTATTTGAAATAATAAGCAATGTGTCAACTTGTTCACGAAGTTCTTGAATACCTTCGATTGCGTAGTTAGCACGCTTGTTTCCTTCAAAGCCAAATGGGCGTGTAATAACTGCAACTGTAAGAGCACCTAGACTTTTAGCAATGCGAGCGATAACTGGTGCGGCACCTGTACCAGATCCACCACCCATACCAGCAGTGATGAAGACCATGTCTGCTCCAGTAAGAGCTTCTGTCAATACTTCCTCACTTTCTTCAGCAGCTTTACGACCAACTTCAGGTTGACCTCCAGCACCAAGACCACGAGTCAATTTAGGTCCAAGCTGAATAACAGTTTCGGCTTTTGAACTGCTTAGTGCTTGAATATCTGTGTTGGCTGCGATGAATTCAACACCTGCAACACCTTCATCAATCATACGGTTGATGGCATTACCGCCACCTCCACCGACACCGATTACTTTAATTACCGCACCTTGAACTGATGCTGCATCAAATGAAAATACCATTTTATTTCCTCACTTACTTGTTAATCAAACATGCTACCAAAAATACCACGAAGACGATCTGTCACTTTTACTTTAGGTTGAGCTGGTTCTTGAGGTTTTGGTTGAGTTTGGGGTTGAATTGGTTCCATAGCTGGTGTTGCTACTGGACTTGGTTCAACATAGGTTGTCGTTTGCGTTGGGGTAGGGACCATAGGTTCAGGAACATCAAAAGCAACTGGCTGATGACGTAGAGCTTCTTCCACTGTCACAGCATGCTGAGCAATAATGTCAACATCTGACAACATACCAACGTAATCAACAATACTAATAACATTAGCAAAAATCGGATTACGAATACCAACTTGGTTTGGAACATGAAGTTTAACCTGTGTTCCAAAAACTTCTTGAGCAACGTCAACCACACCCGGCATAATTGCACCACCACCGACTAGAATAATACCACCAGGCAAGTCCAGCAAGCGTCCACGACTCAAATCCTGTTTTACATTTTCAAGAATTTGGCGAATGCGTCCAGAGATAATTTGAGATAAGTAGTTTTCTGTGATTTCAATTGGTTCATCGCTACCAACAACGTTAACTTGAACCGTCTCAGTCATGCTAGCTTCCTCAACATTAGCCTGACCAAAATTAAATTTCAAAGCTTCCGCAATTTCCATGGTTGTGCGCAAAACTTTTGAAATATCTTTTGTAACGTAATCGCTACCTTCTGGGTAAATGTTGGTGTATTGTAATTCTTGGTTGCGCATTGAAGCGACAGTCGTTTGACCGCCACCCATATCAATAACAGTTGCACCAAATTCACGTTCACCTTCGTTCAAGACTGACTTAGCTATGGCAAGCGGCGTGATAACAACGTTTTCAACCTTGATACCAGCACGCTCAACCGTCTTACGAAGATTGTGCATAATAGTTGTTGGACCAGTGTAAATCAAGCCACGCATTTCAAGGCGAATTCCCATCATGCCACGCGGATCACGAATCCCCTGGAAACCGTCAACGATAAATTCTAAGGGAACCAATGAAATAACTTCACGTTCTGGAGTGATACTCTTGGTCAAAGCTGATTTAACAACACTTTCAACATCTTCATCTTTGATTTCTTTTGAGTCACTCGGAACAGGAATCATTCCTTGGGTTGGTTCGATTTGAAGAAGATTAGCGGGTAGTCCAACATTGACTTTATCAATGGTAATCCCTGCTTTTTCTTCTGCTTGTTCTATAGCTACCTTAATTGCGGCAGCTGCTGCTTCAATATCAATAATAATGCCATCTTTTACACCGGTACTTGGAACATTACTAACGCCAATCACATTCATTTCACCTGAGATGAACTCAGCAACCAGTACTTTGATTGAGCTTGTTCCTATATCTAAACCAGTAAAAAAGCCATTTCTAGCCATTCACTCGCCCTCACTATCTTTCCGTTCGTTTACTAATCAAAAACTGCCTAAAACAGAATTATTCAGAGAATATTATATCATAAAAAAACATAAAATGTCAGTATTTTACGTTTTTTGTTATGGAATATTAATCTGGGTTATTGAGCCGTTTCAGCTGTATTCTCTGAGCTTTGCTCGGTTGCAGTTACATCTGTAGTAGTCTCCACCTGCTGGTCTGCTTGTGCGCTTTGTTCAGTCGTTGTTTCTGCCTGGGTAGTCGAGCTTTCTTCTGTAGTTTGCGTGTCTGATGACTGGGTGTTCTCTTGAGAAGTGGCTGCGCTGTCTGTAGCCCCTGTCGTTGTGTAAACACCAACTTCCATATCTACTGTTGAAATCTCTGTCAGATTTTTCTTCACCGTATTATAATATGGCAACTTATTCGCTAGAGTCGACAAAGGAACCAAGACAGTATTCCCATCACGCATTTCGATATTTAACAAATCCTTCGTCGTCTTAGACCCAGCTGATCTAACAATCTGAATCTGACTAACTAAAGATTTTGGCATAGACTGCAAGGTAGACACCAATTGCTTAATCATTTTCTTATCCGATAAATTTACAGTCAAATAAGTACTTGGCAGTTTTGAACTATCGAAGGGCTCTGTTGTCAACTGACCATTTTCTAAAATGGGTTGGTAGCCCGAATTGGTCTGGGCGTAAGCATAGATGGAAAATTCCTTGATAGCTAAATTAAACTGATTAGGAAATTTATAAGTCAGACTTGCTGACTTGACCCATTCATCATTAGCCGCTGCTGATTGTTCATAGGTTTTATGATGCAAAATCAACTGGGTAATATAATCATTAGCCTTGATTTTCGCAGCACTAATCACGGTCTCTGACGCCGTATTTTTCGCCCCCGAAACAGTAACAGTCTTTTGCTTGCTGAAAGGTGTCAAGAAAAAGATTGAAATAAGCAATATCGGAATTGCTAAATACAATAAAGGTCTCGCTCTATTTCTCGGATTTTTAGCACGTTTTTTTGCCTTAGCTCGGCGTTTTTCACCTCGGGTAGGCTTTTTCAGCTTAGCTTTCTGATTTTTTTTAGGTTTTGGAGCTTTTCTTTTGTTCTTTTTAGGATCGTCAACCTCTTCGTCTTCGGGCTCCAAGTGATATTGCCGACGTTTTTCCAAGCGTAACTTTTCACTTAGTTGCTTTTGTTCTTCCTCGTGTTCCTTACGTTTTTTCTGAAACTCTAAATTACGCTTCTGCCATTCAGTCAGCACAAGCTCTTCTCTTTCAGAACTTTCTGGTTTATCTTGTTTATCTTTAGGCATCGTTATCCTTTTGTCACTTTAGCCATGTCGCTATTTAATAGGTCATAGAATTCTTCTTGAGATTTGATTTCTTGAGATTCTGCCATGGCTTTTCGATAGGTTTCTTCTTGGGTCAATAACTGAGCGACTTTAGCATCTAAATTCTCCAAAGTAAGATCAGACTCCATCAGCTGAACAGCGTAGCCCTTTTTCTCAAAATAAGCCGCATTTTCAAGCTGGTCACCTCGGCTCGCTTCTTTTCCAAGAGGAACAATCACATGGAGTTTTTGCATGGCTACCAACTCAAAAATCGTATTAGACCCACCGCGTGTCACAACAACATCAGCCAAATCCATCAAGGGTTGGTAGAGGTCAGTGACATAATCCACACGGTAAAGGTTCGGTTTTAGCTGATTGAGAGACTTATCTCCAGAAATATTGATGACATTGTATTTCTCAGTCAAAGCTGACTCATTCGTGATGAAATCATTAAAGACTTTGGCACCAGCTGAACCACCAATGAACAAGAGGGTCTTCAAGTTTGGATTGAAGGCTTCCTTGATTTTAGCCAATTCAGGATGCTCAGTTGTGCTCTTTTCTTTGGCAACTTTGGTAATGGCACCAACGTGTTTTGCTTTAGTCAGACCATGAGTCTGTTCAAAGGTTGTGTACATGGTTGTTGCAAATTTGTAGGCAATCTTGTTGGCAAGCCCCATAGACAGGTCTGATTCATGGACAAATACTGGTACACCAAGTGTACGCGCAGCAATGACCGGAGGTACAGAAACAAAGCCACCTTTTGAAAAGAGAGCCTGTGGACGAATTTTAGTAATGATAGCTAGAGACTGGAGCACTCCCCAGCCCACTTTGAAAACATCCAGCATATTTTGCCATGAAAAATAGCGGCGGAGTTTGCCTGTCGCAATAGAATGAAAGGTCACATCCAAACCAGACTTAGTGATTTGCTCGTGCTCAATGCCATGCTTGTCACCAATATAGTGCACTTCCCAGCCGTCTTTCAAAAACTTAGGAATCAGAATCAAATTGAGGGTCACATGCCCAACTGTTCCACCACCTGTGAATACAATTTTCTTGACCATGTTATTCTCCCTTTAAGGCTTCAAAAGTAGCGATGAACTCTTCCCCACGCACTTCAAAGCTCTTGTACATATCCCAAGAGGCATTGGCGGGGCTGAGAAGGACAACGTCTCCTGCTTCTGCTAGGTCGAAGGCCTTCACTGCAGCGTCTTTGACATCTGTCGCGTCACTGTAAACAACACCCGCTTTATCCGCTGCACGTTTAACACGCGGAGCTGATTCTCCCAAAATCACCATGTGCTTCAAGCCAGTAATATCTGGAACCAACTCATCGAATTCATTTCCACGGTCAAGACCACCTGCGATGAGGATAACCTTGCTGTTATCAAAACCTGACAGAGCCTTTTGGGTTGCTAGGATGTTGGTTGATTTAGAGTCGTTGTAGAATTTCACACCTTTGATGTCACCAAGAGATTGAAGGCGGTGTTTAACCCCACCGAAGTGAGCAAGAGTTTCTTTGATAGCTTGGTTGTCGATGCCTGATAATTTTGCGACAGCAATGGTTGCCAAGGCATTTTCAACGTTGTGGCTACCAGGAACGCCGATTTCATCAGCTGCCATGATAGCTTCGCCTTTAAAATAAAGCACACCATCTTGAGCATAGGCACCATCAACCACTTCTGTTGTTGAAAATGGGACAACCGTTGCTTGCGTTTTAGTCGCCAAGTCTTTTGCCAATTCCTGATTGAAATTAAGCACCATAAAATCAGTCGCCGTCATGCGATTTTGAATATTCCATTTTGCAGCAACGTAATCTTCAAATGAGCCATGGTAGTCGATATGAGTAGGCATCAAATTGGTAATGACAGCAATGTGTGGATGGAAAGCGTCTACTCCCATCAACTGGAAGGATGACAATTCCATCACCAAAGTATCTGTAGCCTTGGCTTCTTGGACAACTTCGCTGGCAGGAAAACCGATATTTCCTGACAAGAGACTTGATTGACCGCCAGCATTCAAAACATCAGCAATCATAGTTGTCGTTGTTGTCTTACCATTTGAGCCTGTAATCCCAATAATTGGCGCTTCTGAAACAAGATAAGCCAACTCAACCTCCGTGTAGACTGGAATACCTTTTTCAAGAGCACGCGCCACCATTGGATTATCATAACGAATCCCTGGATTTTTCACCATCAATTCAAAATTTTCATCCAAGAGTTCAAGAGGGTGGTGACCACAAATCACCTTGATGCCTTCTTCTAATAGGGCTTGCGCTGATGGATTTTCATCAAAAGGTTTGCCATCATTGACCGTCACGATGGCACCAAGTTTGGTCAAAAGGCGAGCTGCCGCTTCCCCAGAACGCGCCAAACCAAGAACAAGCACTTTTTTATTTTCAAATGTCTTAATTGCTTTCATAATCTGTCCAATTCTATCTGTTTTTATCTCTACTATTTTACCCTTAATCAAGAGCTTTTTCAAGGCAAAGACAAATCTTGCTTTTGACGTTCAAGCAAAAAGAGAGCCGAACCTGAAGCTCAACTCTCTTTCTATTTTTTAGGCAATCGGAGAACATCTCTCATTGCAAGACTACCAATTACAATCATGATGACACCGACAAATACTTCGCCAGGCAAGGCAATGATTTTAATAAAACTCATCACTGACAAGACAACCAGTAATGCAATCAAACCAACAACACCGATAGCATTGAGGGTTGATTGAACGGATTTTGGCGCCATGAAAATATAATAAAGGGCGATAAGAATGGCAATGATTAAATAGAACATAATCGAGACTACCTTATATTAACTGATTATTCAGCCGATTTCTTCTTTTTATTTGCTTTGTCACGCGCAGCTTTGTTCAAGATTTGTTTACGCAAACGGATTGATTCTGGCGTTACTTCCATGTACTCATCATCTGCCAAGAATTCAAGAGATTCTTCCAAAGTAAGGATGCGTGGAGTCTTGATAACAGCTGTTTGGTCTTTGGTTGCTGAACGGACGTTGGTCATTTGTTTAGCAGTTGTGATGTTAACACCAAGGTCATTATCACGTGAATTTTCACCAACAATCATCCCTTCGTAAACTTCAGTACCTGGGTTAACGAAGATTGTACCACGTTCTTCAATACGCATGATTGAGTAAGTTGTTGCTTTACCATTTTCGATAGAAACAAGGGCACCACGGTGACGTCCACCGATTTCACCTGCAACAACTGGCAAGTATTGGTCAAAGGTGTGGTTCATGATACCGTAACCACGTGTCATTGATAGGAATTCAGTTGAGTATCCGATCAAACCACGGGCTGGAATTAAGAAGATAAGACGAGTTTGTCCATTACCGACCATTTGCATATCAAGCATGTCACCCTTACGTTCTGACAAGCTTTGGATAATAGCACCTTGGTATTCTTCTGGTGTATCGATTTGAACACGTTCGAATGGTTCGCATTTCACGCCGTCAATTTCTTTGATGATAACTTCTGGACGTGATACTTGAAGCTCATATCCTTCACGACGCATTGTTTCGATAAGGATTGACAAGTGCAATTCTCCACGACCTGAAACTGTCCATTTATCTGGTGAATCAGTTGGGTCAACACGAAGGGATACGTCAGTTTGAAGCTCAGCCAAAAGACGTTCTTCAACTTTACGAGATGTAATCCATTTACCTTCACGACCTGCAAATGGTGAGTTGTTTACCAAGAAAGTCATTTGAAGAGTTGGTTCATCAATACGCAATACTGGAAGTGGCTCAACCGCATCAGTCGGTGTTACTGTTTCACCAACGAAGATGTCTTCCATACCTGAAACGGCAATCAAATCACCAGCTTTAGCTTCTTGGATTTCGCGACGTTCAAGACCGAAGAAACCGAAAAGTTTTGTAACGCGGAAGTTTTTAGTTGTGCCATCAAGTTTTGAAAGGGTAACATTGTCACCAACTTTAACAGTACCACGAAAAACACGTCCGATACCAATACGCCCAACGAAGTCGTTATAGTCAAGAAGTGACACTTGGAATTGAAGGGGCTCATCTGAGTTATCAACTGGCGCTGGAATGTGGTCAATGATTGTATCAAAGATCGGTGCCATTGTTTTTTCTTGGTCAGCTGGATTGTCTGACAATGAAGATGTTCCATTGATAGCTGATGCGTAAACAACTGGGAAATCCAATTGGTCATCATCGGCACCAAGTTCAATGAAGAGTTCAAGAACTTCGTCAACAACTTCTTGTGGACGAGCTGATGGTTTATCGATTTTGTTAACAACAACGATTGGTGTCAAGTTTTGCTCAAGCGCTTTTTTCAAGACAAAACGTGTTTGTGGCATTGTACCTTCGTAAGCATCGACAACCAAAACAACACCGTCAACCATTTTCATGATACGTTCAACTTCTCCACCGAAGTCCGCGTGTCCAGGTGTGTCCATGATGTTGATACGAACGTCGTTGTAAGCAACAGCAGTATTTTTAGCAAGGATAGTGATTCCACGTTCTTTTTCAAGATCGTTTGAGTCCATTGCACGTTCTTGCAATTCTTTACGTTCGTCAAGTGTGTGTGATTGTTTCAGCAATTCATCAACAAGGGTTGTTTTACCGTGGTCAACGTGGGCGATGATGGCTACGTTACGGATATCATTTCTTAATTTTGTCATGTCTTCCTCTAATTTATTCAGTTTAAATTCTTTTAACTTATGAATTATAACATAAAATATCCAAAAAATCAGAGATAAACTTAGTGTAAATGTTTTCACCTAAGTGAATATCGTCTTTATTTGAATAGGAATCCTCTTCTAAAATTGTTACAAACTTTAGAAGATTTTACTTTTCCTTGAGTGATTTAGAGATTTTTCTCAGCTTTAATTTACCTGCAAAGCCAAATAGTAGACTAGAGAGAGCTAATAAAGCACCGACTACATAGTGAGTTTCTGTCTTGTCACCTGTACTTGGTAAGACTGAAGATTTAGTAATAGAAGTGACTTGAGGCTGAGAATTAGTTGTTTGTTTTACTTCCTTGATATTATCGCTCATAGGGAGGCTGGTTTGAGGTTTGAAGATTGGGGCAGGCGTGCTAGTTTGTGTAGACTTATGCTCTGAATTGACTTTGCTTTCTGAGTTAGATTTATAACTTGATTCATTGCTTCGTTCTGTTTTAACCTTGCGGGACAGCTGTGCTCTATGCTCTAGCTCTGCTCTCCTATTCAATTCAGATTGGCGCTCTAATTGAGCTTGGCGCTCTGCTTCGGCTTTACGTTCCGCTTCAAAGTCCACAAAGCGAACAGGAATAGCTACTTTGTCAATACTGCCATCCGCATAGTGGATAGACACTTTGGCGAATCCCATCTCTCCAGCCTTGGTCGTTTTGGTGTTTCATCGACTGTCACATGGTAAGAGCCTGCCGCTTCTGAGACAACTACCTGCTTAGACAGTTGCTCGGCTGTTACTATTGAACCCTGCTCCGCCTTCAATTCCAACACCCTAACATCAAAATAATTACGATAAATATGTAAAATCTCATTACTGCGATAATTTGACAAATCAATAGCAGACAATTTCACTTCATTATCACCGTATTTTAGTGGAATAATAATATCTTTTTCAATTTTAACACCGCCTTTTAGACTGTAAAGACTAGTGTGGTCAACCAAATCTATCAAGTAGTCGTCCTGGTACAACTTCAACTTCAAGGAATCGTCCGTCGCAACTACATGTACTCTAGCCCTATCCGAAGTTAACTCACGCTCAGCAATCGTCGAGCCAATACTTGGGCTCTTTTGGTCAAAGAACATCCGTCTAACAATGCTTGCTCTTTCACCCCCTCAGTTACAACCTCAGCACGAATGGCAGTATTGAACCGACTGAGAAGCATTTTCGTCGCAAAGGTGTACTGCTTACCAGCATACAAAACTGTTCGTCCACTTTTCAGCGGTTTTGTATTTGTATGCAAGGCTGTCGCTGGGATAATAATCGCCTCTCCGACCGTATTACCCTCGTCATCAACCTGCCTCACTTCCACATATTTTATCTTATCGCCTTCTTTGATATGACCGACCACACCCGTCACAGGGATAACCTTACCATTTAGGGTCGCTTCGCTAGCTGTTTCTAGCAAAACTGGCGTCATAAAAAAGACTGATGGGTATTTATGGTCACTAGCCGCCTCATCTCTCAAACCTTCCTTAGCTTCGCTCTTAGCCAAAGCTGTATTGAGACTAGCTGACTGGCGGTAAGTGAAATGCAATTTGGTATCAGCTGCTACATTGAAACCAATCGTCACTGTTTCAGCATCTTCAAAACAAGTATTAAATTGGGATTTCAACAGCATCTTTCCAACACGTTCCTTAGCGATAAAAATTGGTACTTTCTTCCCATTTTCTTCAATTTTCAGCGTTTTCAGCGTTCTTTCGGATGACACCTCTTTCTTGAAAGTTAAGACCGTCCAAGCTTTTTCAAGTGTCATGCCAGTTGCCTTGGGCACCTCTTTGCCGTTCACGGTAATGCTATCGTAGGCGTAATAAGTCAGCACCCACTAGACTTAGATGAGCTGATTTTTTCGGTTGTCGTGTCTAAGTGTTTTTCAGCTGTATCTGCTGGTTTTGGCGCCTCAATTGTAGCTGTCCACATTATTTTCAACAACTTCAAAATAGCTTGAAAAATGTGTCAATTCTTTCTTTTACCCATTTTGAACTAAGTAGATTTTCTTGACTTTTGTTGCCGCTTCGCTGGTCTTAAAGAGCATTTCCAGCGTGACGGTCCCTGTTTTTGCTGTCACCCCTGTTTTGACATTAGCGGGTGTATTATTGAGGCGAATAGAGGTGACATTAGCCAGGTCAATCTTAGACAAGTCTAGGGCTACATCTTTTTGCTCAGTCAAGGCTTTCATAGCCCCATCTTTAAATTCTGTCATGATTTCAGAGCTAGAGTCAATGTTGTCAATCGTAAATTCTAAACGACGTTTTCCAGCATTATAAGTCAGTTTGTAAGTCTTGCTCAAATTAACATTTTGTTCGTCATTTTTAAGAATATCCTCCACATTTTTTACCGCATTGAGACGGCGGACAGAGAGTGAGGAGATGTGACGACTATCATCTGGAAGTGCGATACCGATCTTGACAGATTTTGCAGTTGTTGCTGTGCGAGAATGCTCCAAAGACTCGTCATTAACATAAATCTTACCGCCCTTAGATGTGATGGCTGCATAACTTGAAAAGACTAAGTCGTGGTAATCTTTGGTTTCACCTGTGGATAACTGTTCAAAATGGGTATTGCTCAAATAATCCACAGCCGTGATATTCACAAATTTGGTATCTGCAAAATAATCTGCTGTGACGGTGATTTCCTTGTTACGATGTTTGTTGCGGTAAACACTCAAAGTCGTATTATCGAATTGATTCTTATTTAAAGCCTCTTTTGGAATAACGAGCTTGCCTCCTTCAACTTGCAAAATGTTATTCCCAACCTTGGTTGCTTTAGCCGGGTCCATCCACAAAGGCAATATGGAGGGACTTGGCATATTTGATAGCACCAGCTTTATCTTCAACAGAATTATCCACAGATTTAGTTGGTTTTGTGCCCGGCGGTGTGCTTAAATCATAACTTGGTTTAACAGGTTTAGTTCCCGGTGGAGTAATCAAATCAAAATTATTTTGACTGCCACCGACGTATTTGACAGATTGGATGTAAAGGTCTTTTAAGTCAATGCCACTATCTTTAACCTTAAAGGTCACACGTTTCCAGCGGTTGCCAAGATTTTCTAGCTTAGTCTCTGCTTTGGCGCTAAGGTAAGGCTTGTTGTTGTCCATTTTAATGTAATAACGGTAAATTTGAACACCTTCGCCGCCGATGCCTTTATTATTCAGTTTGGCCTTGATTTGGTAAATATAAGTCTTGTCACCTTCTGCTGGTTTACCCTTGATTTTACCGTCCCAAACGGAATCTGGCATCATAGCAAAACTATTTCGATAATCCAAACGATACAACTTACGGATATCGTGCGATTTCCCGATAACGTGCAGAACTTCTTTGGTCGTTCCGTCTAAAATAGAATACTCGATTGACTCCATATTACGCAGAGCTGTGATAAGCCAATCAAGTGGTCCGATGAAGACAAGAGTGGTTTTGCCTGCACATATTCTCTTGAAAAATAGACTTTCTCTACACCAGCAATCGACTTGATTTTTTCGATTTCACTCGCCAAAACATCAAAGGCAGCACCATTGACAATGGCGTTATAACGCTTGACCTTTTCTTTATCGATAGCAACTGTTTTTGAAATCTCATCAAGAATCTTATCCTGTTCTTCTTTAATTTCCCGCAGTTTTTTCTCAATTTCAGCTTGGCTTAATTGGGCAACAGTCTTTTGCTGCTGACTAGCATAATCTAACATAGAAGCCTTGGCAAACTCAACAGTGGCACGCACACACTGCTCATTAGGAATTGCTGGACTTGGCGTTTCAGTTGCTACAGGATTGGATTCTGTAATAGGTGCACTTGTTTCAAGGTTGGAGTTCTTGTCCTCATCAGACGTCACGGACTGCTTGTCTTTAATCAGTGACTCAGCAACCGGTGCTACTTCTTGATTAACCTTATCAGAAATGTCTGATTTGACGATTTCTTATGCTGCTGGCTTAGAAGCTGTGCTAGTTGGGGCTACTGGCTCTGGGACTAGATTCTTCCGTGACCGGCTCTGCTATCATTTCAGATTTAGTAGTCAATGATGAATCTGATAGTTGTCTTGTTGGCTGCTTTTGAGAAGAAGCACTATCTTGGTCAGCGACCGCTTTTGCTACTTCTGTAGTTGCTTTTGGATTAGAAATAGCTTTCGCTACTGTGCTGACTTCTGTCCTTGTGTCTACATTTGTCTTGCTGGCAGGTGCTACCGTCTCGACCGTAGAGGAAATCGGCATTTCATCCGCTTTTACTGATGTAGCATTAGTTGCAAGACTTGCCACCGCTACTGTTCCCAAGAGAGCACCGCACAAACTGCGACACACCTTACTTTTTCTGAAGCCAAATTTGTCTGTTTTTTTATAAAATGTCATACCTTCCCCATTTCTAATAATCTCCTTCGCACCCTTCATCCTATGCAAAAAGAATCCCTCGCCTGATTTCCGGCAAGAGGCATACCTTATCATCACTATCATCATAAATAAAGTGATTCTGATGTCCAAAATTTTTTACTTCATCCACTACACAATTCTTAAGAAAGATAGTAGTGCCCTGACAGGATGGCGACAGTTGCAAAAGATGAAGATGCGAATCAATTAAAAAGACTTTTGTCGATTCTTTTTGAAGAGGCAAATCAATGTAAACATTACCATCATACTGACAAATTCGACAATCATTTTCCCTAATCTCTAGGCGATTTGAGGGCATTTCTTGGTATTTATCATGAGCCATGGTTTTACCTCTTCAAGAATATTAATCAGTTAATTAACTAGTTAAGCGTAATTTTAGCACTCGACTTTTACCTTGTCAATAGGAAAAGGACAAATCAGTTTTTTTTAGAAAATAACAGCCCGGCAATTCTCTAATATCAACAGAAAAATAAAAAAGTCTAATCCTGAAAAAATCAGAATTAGACCTTTTAAAAAATTGATAATCATCTTATTTGGTTTTACCAGTCCAGTAATCAAAACCATCTTTGAGGACATAGACATCAGTAAATCCAGCTTTTTTGAGCATGAAAACGAGACGAGGAATTGCTTGACCGCGACTAGCATCGTAAAGTAAAATCGGTTTGTCCTTACGAAGTGCTGACAAGCTCAATTTAAATTGGCTGGCAGGAAGATTACGAGCCCCCATGATGTGCTTGGTGTGAAAAGCTGTTGACTCACGAACATCAACGATTTGTCCACCGTGCATCAAGCCTTCAAAGGTTTCATTGTCAATAAATTTAGCTGCGCGACGCACACGGTAATAGTTCCAAGCTGTCCAAGCAAGAAAAGCTAATACAATAATCAGAATTAAAATCCAGCTCACGATAAACTCCTATTCTGCAAATTGGCTTGCAAGGCTAGCAGCACCGATGATACCCGCATCATTTCCAAGCTCAGCAATTTTAATTTTTGTTGATTTTCGAACTTGTGGAAAAGCAAATTTTCGGAAGTTATTTTCAATACGGCTACGCAAAAATTCACCTGCGGCTGACACACCACCACCGATAACAACTGAATCTGGGTTCAAAATATTAGAAATGTTAGCTGACGCAAGTCCAAGGTAGAAAGAGACTTTATCCACAACGGTGTTAGCAAAGTGGTCACCTTCTTTAGCAGCGTCAAAAATGTCCTTACTTGAAACAGCTTCACCATTGTCAATAGCTGCTTTAATCTTAGAGTCGCCTTCGTATTCTTCAGCCAATTTACGAGCAACACGGACAACACCTGTTGCAGAAGCGACAGTTTCCAAACAGCCATGGTTTCCACAAGTACAGTCAAAACCGTCTTCCGGCTCAACAACGATGTGACCGATTTCGCCACCAGCACCAGCAACACCGTGAATGAGGTTACCATCAGCGATAACACCGCCACCGACACCAGTACCTAGTGTGACAAAGACAACGTCTGGATTGTTAGCGCCAGCTCCCACCCAGCGTTCACCTAGCGCAGCCACATTGGCATCATTATCAATAGCAAATGGAATACCGAGTTCGGCTTCGATGACTGAACCAACTTCTTGTGTGCTTGCCCAGTTAAGATTGAAAGCGCCTGTAACAGTTTTCTTATCGCGGTCAACGGCACCAGGAGACCCCATACCGATACCAACGAAGTCATCTTTGGTCAAATTATAAAGTGCCAAACGGTGTTTCAATGAAGCAACGATGTCTGGAACAATGTGTTTGCCATCTTCCAAAATGTTGGTTTCGATTGCCCATTTTTCTTGAACTTCTCCTTCAAGAGTCAAAATCCCAAATTTAACAGTTGTTCCGCCAAGGTCAATTCCAAGTAATTTTTTAGCCATTGTGTTTTTCCTTTTCTAATTCAATACGGTGCTCGCGTCGTAAAATCAATTCAGCAACCATGTAGTCTTCCTTACTAACAAGGCTGTTATCGTATAAACGTTCCAGCTCAATCTTCATCATCTCGATGTCGTAGAGGCGTTTGCCAAGATAAACGTAAATACCAAATCGTTTCAACAACTGCTGCACATCATATAAAGTTTTCATAACTAAATTTTACCAAAACCAGACCAACTTTTCAAGGAAATTATGCAAACGGTTGCTTATTTGATAAAAAAGGAGAGTGGGACAAAAATCGCGAAGACAAAGTCTTCGATTTTGTCGTCCCACCTCCGCACAGTTGAGTAGGTCTCTAAGTACTGATTTATCAGTGCTTAGATGCCACTCAACCACTGCGACTGATCATTATTATAAATTACATACTAAGAGGTTGGGTACTTTTGTCCCAACCTCAATTAGTCTAGATTATTTCAACCCTGGTGCTTGACCAAGTTCTGCTTGGAGCATCCAAACTGTCTTTTCAGCATCGGTTTGTGCTGCGGTAAATAGATCATTGCTTGGAGCATCGCCTTCTTCGTCAGTCACTTGGAGACCAACTTGGTAAAGGTTTGAAAGGTAAGTGTAAACCTCAACCAAGCGTTTCAAATGCTCTGCCATGCTCTTGTCAAAGCGTCCTGGCGCTTCCTTCAAACCAGAATGTTCATCAAATTCTTTCAAGGTTGAATAAGGAGCACCGCCAATGGTAATCAAGCGTTCGCTCATCTCATCCAAATGGGCATTCAAGCCATCCATCAACTCGTCCATTTTAGGATGAAGGTAGAAGAAACCTGCACCACGCATGTACCAGTGTACTTGGTGAACAATTGAAGCTGCCTTAGACAAATCAGCTACCGCTTGGTTCAAAACTGCCTTAGTCTTAGGATTCTTGCTAGCACCTGCTGCTGGAATATTATGGGTAATAGAAGCATAGATTGTTTCAGTCATTGTTTGTGTCATAATCGTTTCTCCTTTTTAGAATAATTATTATTTACAGTTATATATTAGAACTAATCTAAATAAAAAGCAAGAATTTTGCTCAGCTTTTACGAATAAAAAGATATGATTCATTTTTTATTGATTGGCATGAGTTTTTGGCTCTCCTGCCACGATTATCGTCACCAAGAATATCCTCTGTGGATTTGGTTGGTCTTTAGCCTACTAGCCTTACTTTTTGCGCCACTCAACCTACTTGTGGTCTGCTTCCTCCTCCTAGCTATCCTAGCCGAAATCATTGATTTGCGGATTGGCAGTGGGGACTTTCTCTACCTAGCTACGCTCAGTCTCTGCCTGTCCCTCACGCAGATTCTTTGGCTGATTCAAATTGCCTCATGGGTCGGCATCCTAGCTTTCCTCGCCATCAGAGACAAGCAAAAAAGGATAGCTTTCCTACCCTTTCTTAGTGTTGCTTATGTGATGATTTTACTGGTCAATAGCTAGCGCTAGGATCTGCCATTTTCCAGACTAATCCAAATCATCGGGGAAATGATAAAGTTGCGGGTAGTGGTCACACTCTGGATTTTTGGGATGACAGATAGCTCTGCCAAAAGAAATCATAGCCTGGTGAGCAGCCAGCCACTCTTTCGGTGGCAGAACATCCATCACGCGCTTCTCAATCTCAAGTGGTGTAGCCGACTGCTTACAAATCTGATGGTGCTTGCAAATTCTGGTCACGTGCGTGTCCACCGCAAAAGCTGGAATGCCAAAGCCTACGCTGAGGACAACGTTAGCCGTCTTGCGACCAACACCCGACAAAGTCTCTAGTTCTTCACGCGTCCTAGGCACCTGCCCATCAAAGTCCGTCAACAACTGCTTAGCACATTGGTGCAGAAAACGCGCTTTATTGCGGTACAAACCGATTTTAGCGATGTAGGGTTCGATTTCCTTGGAACTGGCTTGGGCAAAAGCAAGCGGGTCTGGGAATCGTTTGAAAAGCTCGGGAGTCACCTTATTTACCGCTGCATCCGTCGTCTGAGCTGATAGCATGACAGCCACCAAAAGCTCAAAGACATTATTAAAATTAAGACTTGGTTTGGCATCAGGGAATAATTTGATGATTTCTCGGATGACATAACGGGATTTGGCTTTTGACAGCATGGGCGCTCCATTTCTTCTTTACTTTCTTAGAGTCATTATAACACGCTTGAACTTTATCTGCGATTATCTTGATTCAAAAATGAGCTGAACATCCGCATCCGCCCAACTCATGGTTTCTATTAGTTGTCAGCAACCACAACCAATGATTTAATAGTACGGCGTTCATCCATGGCTTTGTAGCCTTCGTGGATATCTTCCAAGTTAAAGCGTTGGGTGAAGACTTTTCCAGGATTGATGTCACCATTTAAGACAGCATCAAGTAGGACAGTTTTATCGTGGGTTGTGACTGAGGCAATACCGCCACGAAGTCCGATATTTTTCCAGAAAGGACGGTTAGTATTCATTTCAGCTTTTTGGGGAACACCGACACGTCCGACAATAGCACCTGGACGGCAAACACTGATGGCTGTTTCAACTGATTGCTCTGTTCCGACGCACTCAAGAACGGCATCAGCCCCATTACCATCTGTAAGCGCCATAACACGCTCAACCGCTTCATTACCGCGCTCTGCCACAATATCTGTCGCTCCAAATTCAAGCGCTAGCTTTTGGCGGTCCTCGTGACGGCTCATAGCAATAATGCGCTTAGCGCCTAGCATCTTAGCCGCAATAACACCGCAGAGTCCAACGGCACCGTCACCCATGACAACAACGGCATCACCTTCCTTAACCTCAGCCGTGTAGGCAGCGTGGTAGCCTGTCGCCATGACGTCTGAGAGGGCAAGGAAGGAATTCAATTGGGCATCGCTGTAATCGCTTGGTTGACCAGGCACTTTAACCAAGCCACCGTTGGCATTGTAGTAACGCACATATTCCGCTTGGTAGCCGATATCCTTGGCGCTAGGATTGTTCATGCAGTTGCCGTCAAAGCCAGCTTTACAGGCAGCACATTCCCCACAGTCATGTGAAAATGGTACGACAACAAAATCGCCTGGTTTAACAGATGTCACGCTAGCACCAACTTGGTCAACAATCCAATGGCTTCATGTCCGCAGAGCGTATTGGCTGCGCGGTCTGAAATACCACGGTACCACCACAAATCAGACCCACAAACACAGGCTCTCAAGACGCGGATAATGACATCCGTATCGGCTTGCAAAGTTGGTTTAGCAACTTCTTGAACCTCAACTTTTCCAGGTTCTATAAAAACAGTTGCTTTCATTTGATTTCCTCTTTTCTAATGATACTTTTATTGTAACATAGAAAGCTAGCTGAGATCAGAAAAAAAGAAACCAGATCCAAGAGGATCTGACCCCTTAACGTGTAGCTTGATAGGTCAGCTGACTAGCGTGTTCCTTGACAAAAGCATTCATCTCATCATCTGGAATACGGCGCAGGTAGAGATTAGCTCTGATGGTCGTATCCTCTTCGCGACAGGTTGACAAGACCAGGTAATGGTCGTTAGCATCAGCCTTAGCGTCAGCCTTTTTACTAATAGCGTCCTTAGCTACCTCATTCAACTGCTCTGCAAATTGTTCCTTGCTATCAAAAGAGGTGCGGTAAAAGGCAGTGGTTTCAGGCACGACGATGAAGAACATAGCTTCATAATAGTACTTCCGACTAGGCGTTTCCAAAACTACATAAGGATGTTGGTCAAAATAGCTTTGCTTATCATAAAAATTGACATCGTTAAACATCCGATGGTCAGCCACCTGACTCCCACGCGCATGCCCAAACAACCAAGTCAAGGAATCGCTGAAATCCTTCCGATTGTCCTTATCCATGAAGACCGTTCCCATGAAAGGCTGATAACTGCCGTCAAAAGTATAGTCCAGATAGTGACTGTTGTCTGATGTCTGCACGACAGGCTCATCCAGCATGGTTCCTGGTGCGTAGATGTAGCCTACCACCTCTGGATTGACCGCCGACAAGTCCGCAAAGCGCTGCTTGAGGTAGGCGACTTCTTCCTGACTCGGCGCATAGGCGACCCCAGCAGAGACGGAGGCGGAAGCCGATGACGACTCTTTCGTTTTGGGGATAATGGCAGAGCTTGACTGGCTGGTTTTACTAGTGTGAGCTGGTTTTGTACTGGAAATCTTTGAAAAAGCACACCAAACTACCGCGACCAATACAAAGACTAAGAAAATAGCAAGCAGGTATTTAAGCAATGAAAGATGATGGTTAGGATGATTTCGGGACATAGTAGCTACCTCATTTTAGGCTAAAAAGGCGTCTCTTAACACTTTCAGTCTAGCATGATATGCCTTGGATAGCAAGAAAAAAATAAGACGTTTTCATCTTACTCGAAAACGTCTTATTTTTGTGGAATTTTGATGTAAAGAATTTTGGTTTCCCTGCTAATCAACCCTTCCAAATGATTAAAAATCATCATGAGCCATGTGAAGGCAAGTAGGAAGGCAATGATTTCAAAGGCTGTCAGGGAGAGGTAGTGAATGCCTTCAAAGGCGAATTCTAAGACAACCAGGGAAGCTCCTATCAGGTAGGAGGTGACTAGAAAGTCTCGGGTGACTTTTGGGAGCAGCCAGCGCACCGATATAATAAGAATGATAATCAGGTAAACCAAGTACCCAGCTACCTTGGTGTGGATGAGGTGGGAGGTAGCGTCATTTGGAAAATATCCTACGGCTGCCAAATCTAGCCCCAGCAAGGTTAATAAAATCCGTAGCGCAAGCAATTTTCGGCTCTGCCCATATTCTTCCCGCAGAGCTACAAAAACATAATCGACAAGAGCAATCAAGATAAAGGCTGCTAATATCAAGGTCACGTTGAACTGCCAGCTATTTCGTGCCCGCTGTGTTCCTAAAAAACTGAGATTGACCTGCCACCACTGACGGGAACTATTGGTCGCCATGGCAATGAGGATACCCAAGGTCATGACTGTCGTAAATAAACTGGTCAGCCAAGACGCCTTGAGTCTCTCTGCCACTTGCCCCCAAAACATGCCAACCGCATAGACCATGGTCGCTAGTAAAATCGAAGCCGTCACAGGGTCAAAGGAAGCTCCCTTGAACAGCTGCTCCAAGAGCCAAGAAAAGCCTAGCAAGACCACCAGCAAAATGACGGTGAAAGCTACCACGATAACAGGCAGCATGCGCCAGAAGACACGGCTTTTCAAACCGCCCAGAAAGCCCTCGCGATTGTAAATGAGATTGGTGGTGAAATAGCCCGTCCCAATCAAACCTCCATAGATAATCAAGAAGGTGGTGATGGAAAAATTACCTCCCAAGGCAATCTGCCCATAGCCCTGCATCCTAGCTGCGCCGTAAAAAATGAGGGTCATCAGAGCAACCAAGAAGAACATGAACCAAGTGGGCATCTTCTTACTATCCTTGGCTTCTTTTTTATAAACGATGATTTTGTCATCATCAACTTCCACTTTAAGGTCTTGACCTGCCACTAGACCAAGCTCTTCTAAAACTTCTCTTTGAATGGTAAGAGTCCTCCGTTTCAAAATCTTATAGTTCCATTATAGACGAAAAAGGGGGAGTTTGCCAATTTGATTTTTTTGGGGTTATACTTAATTCTGTTTTGATATTTTCTAACGTAGCAAGTTTATCAATGATTAAAATCACTGATAAATTACGGTAATCGCTATGGCGATTTACCTAGCTACCTTACTAACCCCATTTTCAAAATAATATCGATTTTGAAAATTCCGTGTCGTTAGGTAGTGCGGACGCAAGCGACCTCCTTCGGAAGAATGAGAAAAGCTTCGCTTTTCCTATTTCCAACCTCAAACAGTCTCCCATACTGTTTGAGCATCCCTATTTTTCGAGTCCCTTCGCTGTTTTGTTTCTAGGTTCAGGCAGAAAATGTCCACTGGACATCTTCTCTCTCAAAAATTCCGTTCATGAGGTTGGGACAAAAGTACCCGACCTCTTAGTATGTAATCTATAATAATGATCAGTCGCAGTGCTTAGATGCCACTCAACTGTGCGGAGGTGGGACGACAAAATCGAAGACTTCGTCTTCGCGATTTTTGTCCCACTCTCATAAATCCCACTACGGCGAAAATGTCAGTTTATGGCTCACTTCGTTCGCCTTATCTTATCTGTATAAAAACTCCCTACTTGCAAAAGTGGGGAGTTTGGGTAAATGAATTTAGTCTGCTTGTAGGGCAGTTGTTTATTTTTCTTTCCCCGCTACAGCCTTTTTACTTTTACGCTTCTTCAAACTTTCCGCGTATTCACTGCGGATGAGGTTGAGGCTGGCAAGAACTTGTGAGTAGGTAGTATTGTCAGTCAGGTAATGACTAGCCATTTCAATCTGGTTGCAAAAGTCGATGTAGCTGGTTTGTAGGGCATTACGCTTAACCTTTGCTTCAGAAAGTTTATGACCGCTTTTGGCTTCGTGGCGTTTTTGGTAGGCTTTCTCAAAGCGGGTCTGACTGTCTGTTAGATGGGTAACAAAAGCTTGTAGGCTCAAGGTTTTGAGTGATGTCTTATATGGCTCCTGCCCCAAGCTAGCAAGGAGCGCTTCGATTTGCGCAGTTTCCTTGTTTAAGTTGGAGGTTTCTATATTTTTATAATGGCTGAGCAGTCCAGCTAGTTGCGTGTAGGCTGCTTGTTTGTCAGTGTTACGGCTTTTGGCATAGGCTCTGAGCCCTGATTTAAAAGCAACGAGGTCAGCATCCGCTTCAGTGATGGCTGTGGTGTTTTGGTCCAGATGCTGTACTTCAAGCGACTTTTTAAAAGCCGTCGTATCCTAGCGCAATTGAGCAAGAATAGTTAAAGACAGGTCATCTTCTAAACTATAACCTTTTTGGTCAAAATCTTTTAATGAACGCAAAGTAAGGTCCGCTAATTCATGGTTTTGGAGCTTGGCAATGGCAAGCGCTGTGAGAGACAATGTTGTCATGGAAGTTCCTCCTTATTTTGGCCTAGTCTGTGTGCTCCTTTTCAAAAAAAACAGAAATGCTTTTGCCACTCTCAGGAAATTCATAATCAAGCGATAGATTGTCTTCCCAGAAGAATTTGAAATGGCAATCAACCGCTAGTTTGGCTTCTTAGAATAATTTGAAATAACAATCCAGCGCTTGGTCAGTCCAAATCTCAATCAGACATCAAGAGCAAACCACAAAGACAGCTCTGCTATTTCCCTAAAAGATAGAAAGAAAGATTAGTGCTCTTCCTCAAAGGGTGCACAGGCTAAAATGTAATGTTATCTATAAGGCGCAAAACCTTATAAAGGCTATTATAAGCGAAAATGGGGGATTTAGAAAGCGGTTTACATGAAAAGCTTGAAAATTATTGAAAAAACGCTGATGACCAGCGCTTTTTGAGTAGGATTATTTCCTAAGTGACGGCAAGTCGGTGTTTCCTTTCTCAATCAACTGAAAGAAGAAATCATCTAGAGGCTGTCTGGTCTTGTAATGCTTAACAACAAAAAGAAATAACCGTCTCTTAACTTTAGGGCTCTATAATTTCTGTAGTGGGTAAAACCACTGTAGAGATTATAGAGCTTTT
>ERZ1034980.360-NODE-360-length-35751-cov-16.117212_pt1 | contig 35751 bp, 57 predicted proteins | sample MGYA00520622_ERZ1034980 | MGnify/ENA primary metagenome ERZ1034980 (study PRJEB33766, sample SAMN09781791) | gut metagenome | biome: gut microbiome | host: Homo sapiens | place: Madagascar | study: EMG produced TPA metagenomics assembly of the PRJNA485056 data...
AACTTCAATTGCCGGGGGGGAGGGTGCAAGGAACCCCGCAGGCGCGGGCCTGGGCTTCCGTGCGCCCAAGCGTCCGCCGATTTCCGCCGCGATCAGCGCCGCCGAAGCGGCCTGTTTTTGCTCATTTCCGCCGCAGTCTTGCGGCTGTGACAGCGATGACAAAGGCTCTGGAGGTTGCTTGCGTCAGTGAACACAGCCCAGTCGCCCTTGTGGTCCCGGATGTGGTCCACGTCCGTGGCCCTCGTCCGGATGCCATGCTGAGCACACTCACGGCACCACGGCTCCCGCAGGAGCTGCTCACTGCGCAGCATCTTCCAGTCCTGCGTCCCGTACATCCAGCGCCAGGCCTGCGCCTCCTGGCTCCGCTCCTTTGGCTTCGGCTGGTGCTCTGCGCAGTACCCGCCGGGCACCAGCCGATAGCAGCCCGGGTATAAACACGGTCTCAGCGGCTTTGTTGCCACGGGCTATCACCTCCGGGTAAAACAAAAACGCCAAACCCAACAACGCCCCCTCCGGGGAGTCATTGGCTCTGGCGTTTAACGCTCTGGCCTTCGTCAATATCCAGGATCACCTCGCTGTGGCACGTCCGACAGTAAATCGGCAGGCCTCTCGCCCTGGTGGCGTCTGTGATCCTCAGCAGTCGGTGGTTGCGCTTGCAGATCGGGCAAGTTAACCATCCGTCCTTTGTGCTCAGTTTATCACCTTTTTGCATTGTAATCAAGGCTTTTTCCTCACTTTCTTGCGGTTGTCCGTAGATATTCCGTAGGTTTCAAGAGGATAACGTTTCTGTAGTAGTATAGACTAAACCTTGTTATTAAAATAAAAGCACTATTTCTCCGGCATCAAATAGCGGCTGTAACCATACAGCCCCCAGTTTCCCAGCTGCGGCCGGTCCCGGCCCTGCATGGGCAGCGGCGTGGCGCCCTTGGGCAGCCGCACCATGCCGCTCTTGCAGGTGGTCACTTCCGGAGGCGGGATGTACTTACTCAGCGCCCGTGAGCAGCCCCACGGGTGGCGGCCCACCTCCGGGACCTCTTTGGTGAAATAGATCGCCAACCCACGGTAGCCGCCCTCTGACAGCACCCTGGCCCGGTCCCAGCGCACGTCGTAGGCATTGCCCCAGGTCCAGAGGTATTGCACCACGGCAGGTGGGAAATCTTGGTCGCGCAAAAATGCGTGAATGTGGTAACGGTGGTCGCCGTGTAAGCCTTCCATCCGGTAAATGTAGAACTCTACAGGCTTGCAACTCCATCTCCGAAGCCGCTTGAGAAAGGCATCCCACACGCGCTCTACACCGGCCCAGTTAGCCGGAAGATGGGCATTGTCAAAGTTGAGGCTGTAAAAAATGCCGTCGTAGCCAAACAACGCCAAACGCAGTTCCAGCTTGTCCAAGCTGGTTCGGCTGAGGGCCGGCCCGCACCGGCCCCGCACCGCTCCCGGCCCGTAGCGACGGAGATATCCGTAGTTGTCCGTCACCAGCGCCTTGACCAACGGCCCCGCCCGCTGCCTGACGCATACAAACGGATCAGCCATCGGCAGGAGGCTCCGCACGGCTCAGGCCCAGCGGCTTACTGTCGCCCTCTCCGCAGATGATCCCATCTTGAAGGCTTTCCATCAAACGCCGCTTGAGTTTGAGGCAAAGATCCAGTTTTGCGCATTCCATATGCGTATCAACTGCCACACAGCCAGAATTACCATACAACCGATGCTCAATGACCGTTGAGCATCTTTCCGGGCAGTCCTTGCAATCTGGCAAGCCCATATACGGTACGCGGTCAATTTCCATTGGTTCATAACTCATTTTTTTAGCTTCCATGCCTTACCTCCCGTATTTGATCTTTTTCAGATCTGGGTATCTGGCCGGGAAGGGGATCAACTCCGCCTTCCCGTTGATAATCTCCGCCAGCACCCGATCCATGTGCACCTGCCGGACGTCCGCCTCCGGATCCTTGCAGTTTAAGGCGGGTCTGTATTCCCGCTGGATCTCCATCCACTCATGCGTGACGCGCATGATCCGGTTATAGCCCCAGCCTTCCTGCTGGTGCATGGTCATTTGCAGGGTGTCCACGGCAAACTGCGCTGCCATCGTAGCACCGGCCCAAAAGACTGCATCTAGCTCCGCGTTCCGCCGCTGTAAATACCCGGACTGTTTAGCCATCCCCATCACCTCCGTCCATCTTGGCCCCGCAATCCTCGCAGTATTTTTTGGTAGGCTTGTCCCAACTGCCCTCCGTGGTAATGACAAAGCCGCACACAGGGCAGCACCACTCATCCCCGCCAAGATGCGCCCAGCGGGTGCGCACCACCGGCACAGAAGCATCTTCCGTTAGAGCAAGATAGGCGATAGCAAGGGGCCGACTACAGGCCCGTGGTGCCGGTGGTACTGCTCAACGTAGGCATTGGCTTCTCGCAGCGTCATGGGACACACCTCAAGCATTTTTCACCTCCGGCAGCCGCTCCTCCACCGGGATCCACCGCCGTTCAAGAAGCTCCGCGCTCTCCTTGGCCACCAGCGCAGCCGCTTCCCGCAGTTGCTCGTTCTGCCCCCGCAGCTTTGTAATCTCCTGCTGGAGCGCCGCGACGTGGGTGCTCTGGTTGGCAATCCGGTCAGCAGCCTCCCGCATGACCGCGCATCCGGACACGCCGCAGTTGTGCTCGTGTCCACAGCCCATGCAGGCGAGGCTTCCGGTCTCCACTTTCAGCCGGCGGATGGCACTTACGAGTTCTTGATCTCTCAAAACGGCAGCTCTCCTTCCTTATCCTCCGGGATCTCCCGGAAGTCCCCAGACGCAGACGGCGTGTCCGATTCGGACCGCTGCTTGCTATCGCCAAAATACACATGCTCCGCCACCACCTCGGCGGAGCGCCGGTTGTTGCCGCCCTTGTCCTTCCAGTCCCGGATCCGCAAGCGGCCCTCCACCACAGCCATGCGGCCCTTGGTGAAAAACTTGCTCACGAAGTCCGCCGTGGAGCGCCACGCCACGATGTCTACGAAGTCCGTCTCCTTCTCACCGGACTGGCCCTTGTAGTCCCGGTCCACGGCCAGAGAGAAGGACGCCACGGCCAGCCCGCTGCCGGCATGCCGCAGCTCCGGGTCACGGGTCAGACGGCCCATCAGTACGATATGATTCAGCATGTTTTGTCTCCCTTTTTCCAGCGACCCGGCATATAGCGTCGCCGCCGGTCATGAATGTATTCCACCATGTCCACCCACTCCTTACGGGACGGCATGGCTGTTAGCTCTGCCCTATGGATTTCCTCATAGGCCGCCCACTGGGGGCAGACCACCGAATCATGACATCCGATCCGGGCAGTTTAGGCACGGAGGCGCGGTCATAAGGCCACGCCCTTGGCCGCCACCGTCAGCAGGATCACGGCGGCCACGGCGGCCGCCAGAGTCAGCACCGGGAGGACCCGGCTGCGGCGCTTTCCGCGCCCTGTGTATCTCATTTGTCCGCTCCTTTCCCTGCCGCTGGGACAGGCGGCAGCCGCATCCACCAGACCACTGGGGCCTGTGCCTCGATGCCGCCCGGCATCATCCAGTGTTGTCCATCCCAATCAAAAAACCGTTTCAGAAGTTTCCCGTCACCCAGGTTGACGTAGGCGGCAAACTCTCCCGGCTCCGCCGGGTTGGTGCTGCCGGGCATCCATCCGGCGATCATCAGCTGGCCCTCCGGCAGCGTCGGCGGTGTCAACTCATCCGTCAGGCCCACGATGTAGTCGGCGGAGCAGTGCAGCGCCTTGGCCGTCCTGTCAACGTTGTAGATATTCTCCGGCTCCAGCTCGTTGGCCCAAACGTGTTCGCCCTGAAAATCCCCGGAGGCAAACTTCCGCAGTTTGCCCACCGTGTAGCCACCGCCGTATCGGGACCAGATGGCAGTCGCAGTGTCCGGCAGTTCGGCAGCGTCCGCCGCTCTGGCCAGACGGGCCGCGCTGACCTGAAGTTCCCGCTCAAGTTTCCGCTGATGTTTTTTAGTAGCCTTCTCCGCGTCCGCCTTCTTGGCGTCCAGTTTCTCTTTGCGCTTGGCCTTTGCCTTGGAGCAGGCATTGTCGCAGACGTAAAACTCAGCCGTAGCATTGGGGCAATCCAGACAGCACGTCTTACCGCCGCAGGTCTCATAAGCGAGGGCATCCGCATCATGCCGGAGGAAAACGTCTCCCCGCCTGCACGCATTTCCGTCCGGACAGGTCAGGCAGGGATCCCAGCGGTAACCGTCCTCCTTGTAGAGTTTCAGCAGCCGCTCCAACTTGGGGCCGTTGGGCAGCCGAATAAATGCTCCGGAAATCCGCTCCTGCATATCCGCCGGAAACTGAGCCAGCGCATAGGCGGCCTGCTCCGGGATGGACCCACGCTCCCACTCCGCGCGGAAGTTGCTCAATAGCCGCTCCCGGATCACCTTGATCCGGGCCAGCTTGGAGCCGTGAGTGTTGCAGGCGGCAGCCACCACGTCCCGCATCCGGCCCTCCGGGAACTCAAAGCCGTCCTCCTTGAGCTGATACAGCAGCGCCTCCACACGCTCCGCCTGCTCACCGATCTCCGCGCTGGTGAGCTTGCGGGTGGAGCTGTTGGCGAAGATCAACCGAAGTTCCTGAAGCGCCGGGGAGACATCGTCCGTCTCCCGGATGCAGGGCACCCGGCGGAACTGATCCAGTCCCTTTTCCACAAGCTGAGCCAAGGCGGCCCGGCGCCGGTGGCCGCTGACGATGGTAAACCGTCCGCCCTCACCGGCCCGCACCCGGATAGGCTGCTGCAAGCCGCACATCTGGATGTTGTCCGCCAGCTCGTCAATGTCCGTCAGCTGGTAAAAATTCCGCTCGTCGCCGTCCAGCAGGCTGATGTCGATGTACTCGATCTGCTCCGGGCCGGTGGTGTTCAGCTCCGCCACACCGGCCAGCTGCTCACCCAGCACATCCATCACGTTAAATTTCCGCTTTTCCATCCTCAGCACCTCCCGGAGATCTCTTTCACCAGCTGGGCGTAGTCCTTGCTGGCCGCGCAATAGGGACGGGCCACCGGCAGCGGCACCTTCTGAAAGGTCGCACTTGGGACGGCCTTGGAGAACCGGATCACCGTCTCAAACACCGGAAGCGCCCCGCCCCGGATGGCCGCAAGGGCCTCCTTCTCGTCCGCCATGTGCGTGAATTGCGTCACCAAAACACCCAGCACCGACAACCGGGGGTTGATGGCCCGCATATGCTGGAGCTGCTCCGCCAGATTGGCCATGCCGCCGGTGGAATAGTAGTCCAGCCGGATGGGGATGATCACCTCATCCGCAGCGGCCAGCGCCGCCGTGCAGGCTGCCGACAGGGCCGGAGGGCAGTCGATCAGGATGAGATCGTAGGCGTTGTCCTGGTCCGCGTCCTCCTCGATGGCGTCCCGCAGATCCGCGATGGCCCGCTGCATCCGGCCCACGCCGCTCTGGGCCATGTGCCGGTCCGCCACCAGCAGGTTGATGTCGGAGGGGATCAGGTCGATCCCGTCAAAAATTGTGGGCGTCACAAACTCCGGATAGTACCCGGCGCCCTCGGTCAGGAGGGCCAGCGTGTCCGCGCCCTCCTCCGCGTCGATCCCGAAGGACATGCTCAGATTGCCCTGACTGTCCCCGTCGATCAGCAAGATCCGCTTGCCCTGCTTCGCCAGCAGATACGCCAGCGTGGCGGTGGTGACGGTTTTGCCGACCCCGCCCTTAAAATTCAATACAGCGATTGTTTTCATGTTCACCTTTTCCCCTTGTTCTCATCCCACGGCGTCTCGGTGTCCGCCGGGGCCTCGGTCCAGTCGGACCCGTCGCCCCAGAAACTCACCTGCCGGGGCCGCTGCTTGGCCGCCTTCCCGGCGGCAGAGAATTGCCGCATAACGGAGCGGCCGTCCGGATTGACCAGCAGCGAAAACGTCTGCTTCGGCCCGTCAAATACCATGTACCACGCCCCACGGGGGCCTTCCTTGTTCTTCGCGATTTTCAGGACCCGGTGCTTGTTCTGATCCAGTTCCGGGCCGTCATCCTTGGGCCTGGGATCAGGGCGGTAAACCATGAAGATCATGTCCGCGTCCTGCTCAAACTGGCCAGACTCCTTCAGGTCACTCATTACCGGCGCCCGCCATCCGGCGGCCTTGTCCGGTCGGCTCAGCTGGGCCAGCTCCACCACCAGCGTCCCGGATTTTTGCGCGAAGGTGTGCAGCTGCCGGGACACCGCCGCCATCTGCTCACTGCGGGGCGCCCGCTGGTCGATCTCCGGGGTGACCAGCTGGATGTAGTCTAGGAAGATCACGTCAAAGCCATACGCCTGACTGACGCTCTGGATGGTGGTGGCCGTCATGCCGGATGCCTCCACCACCGTCAGGCCCCGGCCCGCCATATCGGCGGATTTCTCGGCAAACGCCCGCCAGTCATCCTCGGTCAGACTGCGAGTCTTGATCCGGTCAAAGTCGATCTGCACCACGGCAGCCATGAGCCGGTCCCGGATCTTGGCTTTGTCCGTCTCCAGACTGAAAAAGCCGACCCGGTGATCCTGCGCCATCCGGTAGGCCATCTGCAAGGCCAGCGCCGTCTTGCCGTCGGAAGGATAACCGCCGATAATGACCACGTCCCCCGGTTTGGTGTAGGTCCGGCCCTTGAGAAAGTCCAGACCGTAGTCGATGTACACCGGCGCCGGGGCGTCCGGGTCCTGCGCCTTGCAAAAATCCTCGGTCATCTGCGCCATGGTCCACGATTCCACGCTGGTGCCCTCGCTCAGCTCCCTGGACAGCTTAGCACACACCGGCCGGCAGTCCTCCACCGTCTGCGCCTTGCTCAGAGCGTCGGCAAACTCGTGAATCCGGCGGACGGTGGCCTGCGACCGCATGGCCTCCGCGTAGGCCTCCCAGTTGGCAGCGGTGGGTGTGATCTCCACCAGCTCTGCCATGTACCGGGAGTAGTCCGGGCCGATCTTGTCCCGAATGGTCACCGCGTCCGGCGTGATGCCCGCCCGGAACAGCGACCGGGCCGCTTGGAAGATCAGCCGGTTGGCGGGGCTGGAAAAATCATCGTCCCGCACACGGGACAGCAGGGGTCGCACCACATCCGGGTCCACCAGCATGGCCCCAATCACCGCCCACTCCGCGTCCAGCATGTGATCCAGCCTTGCGTCCGTCTTTACGTTTCCCATCCGTTTACCTCCCGGCTCTCACCGCCCCGGTCCGAATCGGACCGCCCCGGCAGCTCGTCCTCCCACCGGCGGCCATTAAGCCATGTGGCGGGATAGGGAATGTACGCCCCGCCATCCCGCGTCCACTGTTCACAGGCTGCCTGGGCCTTCACCGCCCGGAGGATGGTCTCCACCAGCGGCCCGTCCGGCTTCAGTTTGGCCCAGGCCTTCCGTGCCCGCTGCTTGTCCACATGGCGGGGATAGGCCGACCAGAATAAATCGAAGTGCGCATCTGCGCAGGGGGCTATAGGGGTATTTTTATTATTATCTTTTATACATTTAAAGGGGGGTGAAATTTTCTTCACCCCTGGGGTGCAGATTTTTTCAGGGGTGAAATTTTCTTCACCCCCCTGCGCATCGTCCGGGATCGATGCCAGAGAGCGCCCAATATAGATCCGCCGACCGGTCCGCACCGTGCCGCTCCTGTCCGGAGGAAGGGGGCCGGTGTCCGTGCGGATGTGTCCTCGCTCTTGCAGCTCCGCCAGCATGGACTGCACTGTCCGCTCAGACAGCACCCGCACGGAGCCGTCCTCGTCCACGGCAGTCATGTCCTCAATCAGCGTTGCGTTGGTTGAGTAGCAAAAGCCAACCCGGTTTGCCCGCCGCGCGATCCGTGCATATAGGATCAGCGACCGGGGCCGGAGCCCCGGATCGTCCAGAACCGGGCCGGGGATCCATGCCCCATAGCCGCAGTCATACCTTGCCATATTGCCCCCTTATCTTTCCATCCAATCCACGATCCGCAGCACCTGCGCCGCCAGCGTACTCACACCCAGCAGCATGAAAAACATTGCCCAGCCAGTCACAGAGAGGCACCTCCTCTCCGGGACAAATTGGGGCTTGCAACTCTATGCGGATCTGTGCTATAATCAACATATCCCGATGTGGATTGAACAGATCCGCATTCAACTCCCCTTGAACGCTTCGACATGCCAGTGTCGGGGCGTTCTTTTTTTGCGCCTGAGTAGATCACCTGATAAATGGCCGCCATGGTCTCCCGCAGCTCCACCACGATGGAGTCGAACTCAGGCCGCTCAGCCTCGTCGATCACGCCGTCCTCCGCGATCCGAAGCAGGGCATCCAACCGGCCCGTCGCGTCTTGCAAACGGTTTCGGAGGGCGATGCTCGCCATTGGCAGTGGCCTTGGCGTCACCTCCGGCATTACGCCCAGCGTGTCCGTGGCCTGCGCGTGCTCCAGCGCCAGCCATGGGCAGCGGTACACCTCCACCATCTTGGCCACCGTCTCGTCCTTGGGCACCGTCTTGCCGCCCTCGTACTGCTTGAGACTCTCAACCGACAGCCCCAGCAGCTCCGATGCCCGTTCTTGGCTCATTCCGGTACTCAGCCTTGCCCTTTGGTACAGATTAGGGCATTTCTTGTCCATTGTCTTTTCCTCCTTTCCGTGTTACCGTGTGATTATAGGCCCCGCATGACCCGAAGGAACGCCTCCTTGGGGATCTTTACCCTGCTTCCCAGACACACGGCAGGGAAAGGGAGCAGATCCGGCCGAAGCCGCGCCTGCATCCGAATGGTCTGCGGGTCGGAGCCTAAGATCGGCGCCACCTGCGCCGCCGTCAGGTACTCCTTGGGGATCCGGGCGATATCATCCAATGTCATAGTTGTTGCTCCCTTCTCACGCGCTCTCCGTCCGCTGGACAATCTCTTCGATGGGGACGCCAAAGATCAGCGTCATGCGGAAAACTCTCTCCAGCTCCGGAGTCCGCTGCCCCAGCTCCCACTTGCTCACCGTTGGAACGGTGACGCCCAGCTGATCCGCCAGCGCCTTCTGGGTCATGCCGGCAGCCGTCCGCAGCTCCTTGACTCTGTTAACGATCATAATTGCTCCTTTCCCGCCTTGACGGCGTTGCCCCGGTGTGGTATATTGTCCTTGGGGCTATGTCCTCTAAGGCTATATTAAATCAACGTTTCGTTGTTTTCAAGCATTATTTTGTTGTTTTTAGATTTTTGTAGAAACGCACAATAAATGAAACATTGATTGTACACTTTGCTGGTGGTGATTCCAATGGACTCCGTAGACCGTCTTTTTGCTTTGGTTGATAAAAAATACCGGGAGCAGAAGGACTTTGCCGCCGAAATTGGCGTGCTCCCGCAGCTTGTCAGCGCATGGAGAAAACGGACGTCTAAGTCCTACACCAAGTATTTGCCGCAGATTGCGGCAGCGCTGGACACCTCAACGGAGTACATCTTGACCGGGAAAAAAGAAACAAGCCCGGCTCCCGAAGGAGCCGGACTGACGCAGGAATTTGCCCGGATATTTGACCAGCTATCTCCGCAGGCTCAGAATGAGATCATTGCGGAGATGCTAAAGCGGAGACGGCAAGAGCCATAATCTCCGCTTGATCCGCGGGGGACAGAGATGCAAACAGGTCCAATGCGTATGTAGTGCCCGATTCGGACACGGTGCGGGTGGTCTGGCTGCTCATAAGTACCTCCAATTATATCCCAAAGGCCAATCGCTGCGGCCTTAATATTAACAGATTGGATGTGGACAACATGAAAAGAGGATTTTTAGCCGGAGTTCTGGCGACGCTGCTGGTTATGTGTCTGGTCGGCACGGCGGGAGCTACCAGCGGCAAGGTGCAGCAGGAAATTGAGTATCGTGATATCAAGGTATCTCTGGACGGTCAGGTGCTTGACCTGCGGGACGCCAAGGGCAACACCGTGGAGCCCTTCATGTTCGCCGGAACGAACTATATCCCCGCCCGCGCTCTGGCGGAGTCTCTGGGCCTTCAGGTGGCGTGGGACGGCTCCACCGCTACCGTGGTGCTGACGCACCCGGAAGCCTCCAAGCCTACCTACATCACCCGCACCGGCAGCAAGTACCACAACGATCCCCACTGCAACGGCGGCACCTACTGGGAAGTGCCTTACAGCACCGCCACCGGCATGGGCCTGACGCCCTGCAACAAGTGCGTCCACTGATCCATGGGCTACCGTTGGAGAAAAAGCGTTAAGGTCGGCAAGCATCTGCGCATCAATTTTAGCCGTTCCGGCATTGGGTACAGCTTCGGCACCAAGGGCTACCGGGTGACTAAAACCGCCAAGGGAACCATCCGGCAGACCTCCAGCATCCCCGGCACCGGGATGTCCTACGTCACGGAGCACAAGCTGTCCTCTGGCAGCGCCGCCCCGGACCGGACACCGGAGGAGCGGCTGCGCCGCCGCGCTAAGCGGACGATGATCTGGGCCGTGGTGCTCTATGTGCTGGCTGTGCTGTTCTGCGGGGAATCCTTCCCATGGATTCGCTTCCTCATTGCATCGAGCCTGCTAGTCTGGTCGCTGTGTGATCGGCGCAAATTGAAAAATCTAAACCGTCCGGTTGCTGAGACGGCCGAAAACAAATAATAAAAAGTGCCCCCGTCGCCTCTGCAACAAGCGGCGGGGGCACTTTGCGTTGTCAGGGCACCGGAAGATGGGGGCTGCCGGAGGTGTGTTGCCCTGACCGCAAGAACACCGTAACAGACAAAGCTTTGTATTAGCAAGGCCCAACAATGGTTTTTCGACATCATTCGACAAATTTCGTTTATATCCGAGCATATCACATTCGGTTTGGAGGGGATTGGATGACATTACAAGATGTTTGCAAGGCAAAAGCACAGGCTTTGTCCGTAACTTATCCACAAATCTCGGATAAGACCGGGATACCGTTGCAAACCGTGCGTAATTTCTTCTCAAACTCCTCCAAGGCGCCGTCTATCAATACCGCCGGGCCAATATGCGAGTTTTTGGGCGTTTCACTCGATGAGTATTATGGCATCACTGACCACATGACGCCCACAGAGGAGACTCTGTCAGCAAGAAACGACACTCTTAAGGCACACAGGGAGGAACTGGAGCAGAGAGTTGCGTCCAAGGACAAGACCATCGACATCCTGGTGCGGGGCATCCGGACGCGCAACCACATCATGTTGTTTATGGGCGTTATTATCGCCATCTTGTTGGTCTGGGCAGCCTCTACAGACCTGGCCTGCGGAAATATCGGCCTTTTCCGGGGGTGACAATATGATCTGCCGCAAGTGCAAGGCGGACGTGCCGGACGGACCGTACTGTCTCCGCTGCGGAGCGAAGCAGGTTGCGGTCGCCAGAAACACCAAGAGCAGGGGCAACGGGCAGGGGAGTGTCTACCGATTGCCCAATGGGAAATATAAGGCAATCCGCGTCCAGATGTATTTGGATGAGACCGGAAAAAGCCGGCGGCGCACGGTGTCCCGGACCTTTGCCCGGAAAAAAGACGCCGTGGATGCGCTCCCGCTGCTGGATCCCAGCCAGCGGTCTGCGGCCAAGGTGGAGAAAAAGCAGAAGACAACGTGGAAGGCGCTGTATGATCTTTGGCTCCCCACCCACCGGGCCGGGCCGGACACACTGGGCAACTACAAGGCAGCCATGAAATACTTTGCGCCCCTCTACTTTGAGCGCTGCGGCGATATTGACGTGGATGATCTACAGGACTGCCTTGACGAGTGCCCCCGTGGAAAAGCCACCCGGCGGAACATGAAAACCACGGCGGGCCTGATCTATAAATACGGCATCCCTCGTGGCTATTTCCCGGAAAAGCTCAACCTGTCAGAATACCTCACCGTCACCGGTGACGAGGGAGCCGGAGGCGTCGGCCTGCCTATGGACTATCTGGAGACCATCCGGGGAGCCGTCGGCAACGTCCCCGGCGCGGACTATGTGCTGGCGCAGTGCTACCTCGGCTTCCGCCCCTCGGAGTTTCTGGCGCTGGATGTGTCCGATTATGACCGCACGCAGCGCTGCTTTACCGGCGGCGCGAAAACGGATGCGGGCAAGGGCCGCACCGTCACCGTCTCGCCCAAGATCCAGAGCATCATCGATCAGCGGATAGGGGAGAGGGCCACCGGGCAGGTGTTCTGTGCCGCCGACGGCAAGGCGCTGGATCTCAAGGCCTACCGCCAGATGTTTTACGATCTGCTGGACGCACTGAAGCTCTCGAATCCAACCTTTGACGTCAACGGCCACCAGAAACACACCTACACGCCCCACAGCTGCCGCCACACCTTTGCCACGCTCATGAAGCGCGTCGCCGGATCCGACAAGGACAAGCTGTCCCTGATCGGCCACGCCAGCGAGGAGCAGCTCCGCTATTATCAGGATGTCGATCTGGACGATCTGCGCCAAATTACCGACAAAATCTGAATGAGCCCTATTACAACTCTATTACAACTCAAAACCGCCAGTCCGTTGAAAATACACACTTTTTAACTGACTGGGGGTCAAGGGGTCGTGAGTTCAAGTCTCGCCACTCGGACCAAGAAAGCCTGTAACCGCAACGGTTACAGGCTTTTCTTATTTTTCACAAAGTGGAAGAAAAACGAGAAAAAATGAGGTCTATTACAACTCTATTACAACTCGTTTTCACTCCCCCGGCTTCACGATGCCGTGGTAGTAGGCCGCCAGTTTTTCCTTGGGAGCGGGGCCATCCTTGTCAAAAAGGAACGCCTGGGCCAGCTCCGCAAAAAACTCCGCCGTGCTGACGCCGTAGTGGATGGCCACGCTGCCGTAGTCGGAGTACATCATGTTCATGGTGACCCACCAGCACCACGGGGTGATATGGTCCCAAGACAGGCCCATGCTCTCCGCCAGGGCCGTGGTCTGATCCATGGGCCAGTGCGGGCCGGTGGTGCCGTCCTCGTTGACCATGTGAGCTGCCCACGCCTCTGCGTCGGCCCGGTCAAAGTCTCCATGACTGCCGCCAATAGACTTGGCAGCCGCGTCCACCATAGTCCAGCACTCCAGCATCCCACGGACGCCGCTGGCAGAGCGGTCACCGGGCGGCATCCGCATATACTCCAGGATCCCCTGCTCCAGTTTGTCCTTGTACTGGAGCAGAGCCTCTTTTGTCATCGCACCCATGAGCTACCCCCTTAGATCCGCTGGACCCGCAGGGCCACATTGTTGACAGTGGCGGCGGCTCCGGTCAGCACCAGAGACAGAGCGGAGCCGGAAGCGCAGCAGGGCTGGCGTACCAGCGCCGGAAAGCTCAGCACGGTAGGAGCACCGGCAGCAGCGGCAGCGGAAGCGGTGGCTCCGGGGATGGGGACGCCGTCCTTGACCAGCGTCACGGTGACGGTGCCGGCAGCCACAGGGGCCACGGTGACGGACACGTCCACGTCATAGTAGCCGGCATTGGTGATGTTGACCGCGTTGCCGTTGAGGTTGGCGTCGCAGCCGTACCGGCGGATGATACTGCCCAGCGGGAGAATCCCGTCAACGGGGATCGCCGTAGGGGTCTGCATGGCGGTATAGAGCGCAGATTTACAACTCATAGTATTTCTCCTTTCAGAATAAATGGGCGGGGCACCGGCCCCGCCCGTCACCCGGCCAGAAGGGCCTGAACTGTTTCCGCTCCGGAAATAGCTGCTCAGATGTTGCCGCCGCAGCCGTTGTTGCAGCCGCAGAAGGGAGAGGGGCCGGCGTTGTAGGTGTAGCCGGTGGGATACCGCACTACGCCGCACAGCTGCTCACGCATGTAGAGCTGGTTGTTGGCCTGCTCCAGCTGCGCGATCCGGGTCTCCAGCTGGCTCTTTTCCAGAGCCGCGAACTTGGCGTCAATGTTGGCGTTGATGCCGTCCAGCGCCCGCTGGGTGGTGCAGCAGCACTCCGCCATCTGAGCCTGGATGCCGTTGGTGCTCTGCATGATGGCCATGTTGGTGCCGTTCTGGGCCAAGGCCATCTCCTTGCCCAGACCGCCGATGCCACCCTGCATCTCATAGCCCAGATTGCACAGGCCGTTACCGATGTTGGTCAAGCGGTCATCGATTCGGCCGAAGTGCTGGCCGAACAGAATGTCCTGCTGGCTGGCCGCCGTGGCGTACTGGCCCAGCTCGCCCTGACGGGCGCCGAAGCCGAAACCGCCGCCACCGCTCATGAGGACGAACAGGAACAGGATGATGATCCACCAGGCACCGCTGGTGCCTGCGCCGTCATTGTCACGGGTGACGGCCGCGAGATCGCTCAGAGAATAGTTATCCATATCTGATCTCCTTTCAAAATTTAAAACAAGCCGTTGCGCACCGGCTTATTTACCGAGAAATGCCAAGAAGTCCTTGGCCTGCTGCTGGAGCTGCTGGAACTGATCCTGAGACATGGTTCCGTCCGCCAGCAGCTTTTCAACCTGCTGCTGCGCCCGCTGTGGCGTCATATTGGCCGCGAACTTCCGGAACTCCGCCATCATGGCGATGGGATTATTCGGCCTTCTGCTTCCGCTTCCCCGGAGCATCTGCATCATCGGGTTTGCCACTCAGCATCTCCTCCAATCTTTTCACACGGTTTTCCAGTCCGGCCACGTCCACCGGGGCCGCTGCCTGATACGGCGTCACCGTGTAGGGTGTCACTGTGGCGTAGCCTGCCCCGTCCGTCTGCTTGAGCCACACGATAGGGTCGTTTTCATCCATTAGCAGGATGGAGCTGTTAGGGGCCATCCGAAAGGCGTCAGCGCCGTTCCGGCCGTTGACCCTGGTAACTTGTCCACCAAACGCTTGGAGCGCTCCTGCGGCGCCCTGCGGGGCCGCAGAGGGGTATCCGTAGGGGCTTCCGTACCCCTGATAGAGATTTGCAAAATAATTCATAGCGCACCTCCTTTTCCTATCCCAATGATACAAAAAATCCGGACAGCCAAACTGCCCGAAAACTGCCTGTATTCTGCCCTTAAAATGCCCTAAAAATATTTTGACTTTTTTGCTTTTCTCTCTTGACTTTACGCTAATATTAGCGTATACTAAGCATGTAAACAAGAGAGGGGAACACCCCGGGAGGATACGAAAATGATGATGAACGCCGAGATGATCAAGAACATTAAAAAGATCGCCGAGGAGATGGATCTGAGCTGGGATTACGAGTTTGTCGGCGTCCGCGTACAGGAGCAGAAGTTTGAGCTTGGCGCGATTGAGCATCTCTCCCATGTCTGGGACAACGGTGACGATACCGGCGTTGAGCTGGACGGCATCTGCGCCTGCAAGCTGGATCGCCTGGGCGTTAATCAGTACTTCGGCGACCATGTCGCTATCATCTGCGGCAATGAGGCTGAGTACGGCGAGGACGACGGCGAGATCATCATCCGCGACGCCGAGGTTGTTAAGGTCATTTGCTGAGGAAGGAGTATCCTATAATGCGCAAAAAATACGCAGATTGTCAGCGGAAAGACGGTGACTGCACCGCCTGCTCTCTGGTCAACCATGGCCGGGACTGCCACAACCGGCCCATCACCAAGTTGGAATGGTCCCGCCGCATGGCGGGCATGACACAGGCAGAGCTGGCGGAGGCGTCCGGTGTCAACATCCGTCAAATCCAGCGGGTGGAGCTGGGCGAGGCGGAAGCCGGAAACCTCACCGCCAAAAACCTGGTCTCCATAGCCGACGCGCTTGGCGTGGACGTCCGGAGGCTGGTGTGAGATGCGGCTGAAAAAATGTCCAAAATGCGGGAAACTGTTTAACACGACCAAAAACGAGCAGGTCTTATGCGATGATTGCGTTGCCGCTGGCAGAGCAACCACGATCCGGCCCCGAACGTGCCGCGAATGTGGTGCGATCTTTGACGGCGGCCCTCGTGCTTGGTACTGCCCAAGCTGCCGGGCAGTGCGCCAAAAAGAGGCAGCTGCGCGATATAGAAAAAACGGGGTAGACAGGCCATTGGGCAGCATCGACCACTGCACCGTCTGCGGCAAGGAGTATGTGGTCAAATCCGGTCGGCAGCGGTATTGCCCGGAATGTGCGGACGATGCGGTGCGGCAGCAAGACCGTATGGCGTCGAGGCGGTGGAACGTCGAGAACAATTTTTATGAGGAGCGATCTCAGCGCTCACGGAGCGGCCAGAAAGTCTGCGTAATCTGTGGGAATCCTGTGCCGCCAGGTACACCGCGAATCACATGCTCAGACGAATGCGACAGGCTCCGGCTAAAATGGAATCGTAGCAATACAGATCTAAAACGCGGGAAACAGGCATCATCGCCAACTGTAGAAAGATTGGATAAAGATAACCAATCTGCTCCGATCAAACTGACGCCGGAGATCATCAAGGATTTGGAGGATGACTTGCTATCGGTCATTAAGCGATGCCCAGAGTGCGGGAAACCGTTTGTCAAAAAGAGCGGGGCTGCAAAGTTATGCCGTGACTGCGCCAAAAAGCGGCAGTTGGAGCAGATCAAGAAAGCAGCTGAGCAGCGGGAAGATCCGGAAGCAAAACGGGCATATCAGGCCGCGTATTACGTCAAAAACAAAGAACGCATCATGGCGCAGCGCAAGAAAAAGCAGAAAGAAAAATAAGAAAGCCGTGTCCGATTCGGACACGGCTTTCTTTTTACCCCTGCATATCATCCGCGAGCTTGGCATAGGCCCGCCGCCGGATCTTGGCCAACCCGTCCACACTGACGTGCAGCCGGTCGGCTGTCTGGATACAGCTCTGGCCGTGGACGTCCACCGCCAGTACCGCCGTCTCCTCGTCAGGCGGAAGGCCTACCAGCCGGACGGCCTGCTCTGCCCGTTGGGGGGACATGGACGACAGCAGCGCCCGAATCTCCTTGTGTCGAGTGTTCATGTCCATTCCAGACTTGCAGAGCGCGGATTGCCCGCGTGGATGTTGCCATCATCTGTCCTCCTTTTTTAATCGGGATACCCCGGCCTGACGCCTACGGTAATCAGCCCCACATTCCGGCGGCGCTTCATGACGGCCCCGCCGTTGGCGTCATTCCCCGTGCCGGTGTTGCCCTCAATGGTGAGAACCGTGCTGCCGACAACGCCCACCACGATCCCCACATGCTCCGTCTTTTTGCGGCTGCCGGAAAAGTCAAAGAACACGATGTCCCCCGGCTGAAAGCCGCTGGTGACGACCTGCCGGGGCGAATACACCCGATAGCGATTGACAAACGCCGTGCAGCTGGCGGTTTTGTACAGGCTAAATCCAGCCTCCCGGAATACCCACCACACAAAGGCTATGCACCACGGATACGCGCTGCCGGAGACCTCCCGGCCATAGTACGCCGTGTTGTACTTGACCTTATTGGAGTTGGAGGGCATCTCCACGACGCCATCCTGCCACTCTGCAATCTGAAGCACCGCCTGGCGGGTCTTTGCATTCAGTGCGCCGGTCATCACTCTGCCTCGGTCAGCGCCGCGCCCTTGACGGGGAAAGTCTTTCCGGCGATCATGCACAGGGCGTACATCTCGCCGCAGTCACAGTCCACCAGACGGCCATCCCTGATCTCCACCTTGTCCAGCGTGCCGGTGCCAGTGTCCAGCAGGCCATAGCCGTTGGCAGTAGTAGCGCTGTCGGCCTTGGCCGCTGCGGTTTCCTCGGCGGTCAGCTCATTTTTGCCGGGTTCCAGATGGATGCCAGTGCCCATCTCCGCCAGCGCGGCGTTGGTCTCCTCCAACGTGGTCTGGCCTGCGGTGTACTTGTTGATGATTTCGGTAGTCTTGCTCATAGTGTTACTTCCTTTCTGTCGTTGAAGTTTATGTAGAGCCGCCCACGCGGCAGGGATACGATTTCCGACTTGCTATCGTGCAGTCACTTCCCGCTGTCCTCGGCGACCCGCTGGGTGCCGAAGTAGAAGCCGATGACCACCGTAAAGATGGTCAGGAACTGCTCAGTGCTGACCTGCCCCATGCAGCTCAGCGCCGCAAACACGGCGGTGAGTGTCAGCGTCACCAGACTTTTAACCGTCAGCAGATTTGCCAGCCGCTTTTTCAGGTTTTCCATAGCGTTCTCCTTTCAACGTTCGTTTTCATGCTCCAGATCCGCGATCCTGTGATTGATTACCTTAATCTGTTCCTCGATCACCGGCACCCTCTGGGCAAGGCTGTTGTGCTCCCGCACCTCGCGGGTCAGCTCGTCCAGTTTGGTATCGGTGATCGCCTGCTGTTTGCTGTTTGCAATGAGCACGCCAATCAGCGTTAGCCCCCCTGTGATGAGGGCGCAGATTATTGTCTCCGTCATAACACACTCCTTAAAGTTGCAGTTTAAGGTTTATAAATGTACGCCAATTTATAATTCCGTTTCCACGATCGCCACCGGCTCTCCGCACGTCACTCTGCCCTCGCCTTTGGCGGAGATTTTTACGCCAAGCTCCCACAAATCCGTGGTTTTCTCGGCATTGGGCAGCTCCACCACCTGATCCGGCTCGCACGTCACCCACGCGGGGTTAGCGTCCTTTGCGTTATTGCTGATTTGGATGGTCTGCGCACTTGCGCCGGCGAGACTCACCTGCACCTTTGCCCGTTTGGGGCGATTTGTTGCGCCGCCCAAAAACGCTGTGAAACTCAATTCCCGGTAGGGCTTGCTGGCATCCGGCAGGATGTAGATAGTGTCCGCCGAAGCATCGGATACCAGAGTATTGTTCGCCACCTTAAATACGGGGCGCGCCGGGACATCGAGAATGGCATCGCTTGAGTAGACGTCACCGTTGGAAAGCACACGACGAAACTGCTTGGTAGAGACAGCAGAGCGCAGCCACCAGCTCGACGCACTTCCTGCTAAATTGTACGCCTTTCTCGCGTCGTTATCGCTCGTCTGTCCGCTATGCACTTTGAGCATCGGCAGGATGCTCTCGCCCTCCAAGCCGCCGGTCGTTACCTCGTCCTCGCTGAGCAGATACACTTGCCGCGCGATCTCGGTTACGACATCGGAGTTGTACGGCTTGATTTTAACGACGGATGGAATGATGCAAGCCCGCATCTTTTCATCAAAATACGAGAGATAGCCAGATGTTTCATCGTTCAGCCATGCGTCCATCAGGCTATCGATGTACGTTGCTTCGTTGGTCGCGTTTATCTTGTGCTGCTCGTCCAGCACGTTTTTCCGCAAAAGCACCACGCCGTCCGCGTCCTTGCGAAAGGGCCAGTACGCAGTGGTTTGTGTCACGCCGTTGACGGTCTCCGTGTAGTGGAGGACTTCATTCAGATCGATTTCGCTGATTGGTCTTGCCATATTTGCCTCCTTACGCCACCACGATGCGGGCGTATTTGTCCACCGCGCCTGCCGTTACGGTCAGATCCGCCGGGACGGTAAAATCAGCGATATACACATCAACGGACGATAGATCGCCGCCCCCGGTCTGGATATTTGTGATTTTTTCCGGCATCTGCGCGAGCGTCAGTTTGTCCGCACTACCATCCTTTGCGCGAATGGCATCCGCAATCGCCGTCAGGCTCGTGTCCTGTACCAAGTATTCCATCAGAATGTACTTCCTTCCGCAGAGGGAACATTGGATATGACCCACTTGCCGTTTTCAATCCTCAAAAACGCCCCATCATCAGCTACTTTCGGATCCGGTAACTGGCTGTCAGCTGTACAGTAAGCGAGTATTATGGCCTTGCTAGTTTGCAGACTTACATTGAAAAAGATGCTGAAGCTTAACGAATTGAAAAACGCCTTGCCGCTGAGCTGGTACGCCCCCATGTCTTCAAGGGTGATACCAACAAAATATGCCTGTACTGGTAAGCGCTGCTCATACAAGAACCCGAATTTAAGCAGCGCCCCACCGTTTTTGGCGGCAGTTACAAGCTGAGTCCCGATGTCTGTAGATACATCGAATGAGAGGGGTGTCCCAGGTTGAGATGGGTCTGCATTTACACCCGCGGAATACAGGTCGATGAGAATAGGTGATTTTTCCGCCACCCATTTCTTATTCCGTATGCGGAGAAAAGAACCTTCTTCCGCGCCATCAGGCTTTGGTAAATCAGATTCCGCTTCTACATATCTGCGCAAAGTGTCACCGGAAACCTTTTTTGCCGTCGCATTTTGTTGCACCACAAAAAGATCATCCGCCGTTACAGTTTCCGCCGCAAGCAGATCGTCAATGGTTTTGTCCATGTTGCCCTCCTTATCATAAAATATTGATTATATGGTACACGTCCACCGCACCGTAGACCACGGCAGCAACGTATAGCGCATACCGCGCTGCCCTCTCCCGTTGGCGGGACAGCCACCACAGCAGCGCCCCCACGATGACGACCTTGTAGCCCACCATCACCGTCACGCTCCGCATCAGCGGGTTTAGCTCCACCGCCCCGCGCCGCAGCGCCCAGAGCGTGCAGAATAGGTCAAGCAGGTTGAGGGTGTATGCTATCATGTTTCCGATTCTGTTGCACGGGCGTTCTCTCAGTCTTGCTCCGACCACGGCACAAGTTCCCAGACCTTAACAATCTGCTCCTTTTGCTGCTCGTAGTGAGCAACAGCTTTATACCCATATTCCAGAGAATCGGGTGGAGGGGTTTCTACCACAGGAAGCCCTTGTCCTTCTGCCACAGGTTGAACCCAGCCATTTTTCAAAATCCCTTCTTTGAACATTGTATCACGTCCTTACAAAGTATTCATAATCTATCCCTATGTAGGGGACATTCCCTATGTAGATTACCTGAGTTCCGGGGTAACTGGATTTCAGGGTATCTACAACCCCAGGATATATGAAGTATATTGGGGAGCTGCCCTTTATGTTGTAAGATACCACTTCCCCGTAAGAATTTGAAAATGTCGCAGGTACTGCTACGGATTTTCCTTTAGCCTGAACGACTGGGGCAGCATCTGCTCCAGATATGGAAAAGCTATATTGGATTTGACTATCCGGGTCAATCAATAGATTATGAAGATATGAACCTGCACCTATAAATCGTGGAATATTACCGATTTTACCTTCAGATACCATGGCATCTTTGAACCAAAAAAGCTCCTTTGTAGTGCCATCTGATAGTTTAAATTCAATAGGTATAATGGACACTGTCCAAGATTCGCCATTATAGTCTTGGTCCAATGGTGTCATAGAAAAACTCATGATGCCTTCTTCTGAGTACATAAATGTTACTGTGCCTCTCAAATGGGTGGAATAGAGATACCTATAAGAGGTTTCTACAGATCCAACCTTTGTGTAAATTTTATTAGAACTATTCCTAATACTAAACAAAAGCCCCTTGTAATTTAGTGTAGCGTTATATTCATACGCTGTGCTGGTTGTTACCGTTTGTATGGATAACCCTGGTATATTGTTCACTACTACAGCTATCAGGTTTTTCAGCCCATCTCCATAGGCTACATTACGGTTATCTACATACACTGCCCCTCTTGTAAAATTCATGTTCAGTCCTCCCCAGTCAATTTAATCGGGCCAATAGAAAGCTGGCCATATTTAAGAGCTTCAGCTTTTACGGTTAAAGCATACCCAGAAAGAGACATTGGCATAATATTTGTCATCCCATATTGAAGTACTATGGCAGCTCCATAAGTTCCTCCAACATTGCCACCACTCCAGCCCTTGAGTGTCCTGCCAACGGAAATTCCCGCAAGAAAGCTGTTTTTATCGTAGTTCATAGCGCCACCTCACCAATAGATAGCCGTTTCATGGCCTGTTGAGTCTGCTATCTTGGTTGGACGGCCTTGAGCGTCAAACTCAACATTGTAGGCATAACGTGTATCGTCTCCGTCAATACGCTCGTAAAATCGCCCGCTATCCCATTCGGAAAAGTTCAACCCCGTACTCTTGCGTAGTCCCATAATGTCGGTATAGCCGCTGTTGCCCAGCATGAAGCCGATCTGGTTTCCGCCTTTTGTGGCATAAGTCAGCTCCAACCCATCCGCAGACTTGAGCATACGGGCCTTGTTTGTGCCATCCGCATTGCCCGCGCCAAACACATCCACGGGCGTATAGGTTCCGCTGCCGTCCTGTTCAAACGCGATTGACCGCTTCACCAGTTCCGTGTAGGTGTAGATCATAACCGGCCAGTTCGTTTTCGTGGTTGTCGTGAAAATCCGCTCACCGTTGACGTATGGGTATCCATCCGAGCCGATAGACGCGCCGGATGGGTCGGATTCCCAATAAAGCAGCGCCCCGTGCGGATTTTCCGCCTGTGCCGTGCCATCGGCATATACACCAGAGACAAACTCGATGTACTGGTCGTGTATACGAACAAAGTTATCGTCCGATTTGTCCCCCGCCAGATACTTCGCGACTCGTCTCGACGTGGATAGCCGGTCAACCGTAAGGTCTGCGATTTCGCCCAGCGCTGCATACAGCGCGTCTGCCGAAAGCTGCCCGGACACATTCACGTTGCCGTCGATCTTGATGTAGCCTGTATAGTTGTTGGGGCCAACCTTGAGCGTGATTTTAGCCGTAGTCTCTCCGTCCGTGCTGGACGAGGATGTGACGGATAGGCTGATCCCATCAACTGTTTGCGTAACGTCCGATACCCGCCCGTCAAGGCCCTCCACCTTGAGGTTGATCTCCTCGCTGGTTTTGGTAATGAGAGTTTTTGCTTTCGCAAAATTTCGCTCGATCTGCCGCTGCGTCGGCGATTTGTACGGGTACTCATCGTCCAGCTCGTCCGCGTCCGGCGCGGAGATGTCCGGCGCGAGCAACGGATCAAACGTTATGTCCAGCGCGATGAGCGGCACATAAAGCCCGTCTACCGTCACCGCGTCGCCAAGCTCCACCGCAGGGTCAAGCAGCGCTTGGCTGCCCTCATATCCAACGTGCTTGTAGCCGGAGACTTTGGCGAGGATCGCCGCCGCCATTGCATTCGTACCGTCCGGCTGCAAGGCCGTCAGCGTCCGCCCGGTGTCCGATCCGGACACACCGACCACATCGCCGTTCTCATTCAGCAGCTCCACCTTGGAGATGGGCTTTGATGCAATGCCGGGGGAAAACTTTGCCAGCCGCCGCCCTAAATAGGTTTTGTCCATGTTGCCCTCCTCACACAAGGATGCGCACGCCGCCAAAGGTAATGGCGCTGCCGGTCTCCGTGATAAGATAATTGGTTTCAGCGGGCATGGAGTTGAGACCGACCAGCAGCAGCTTCCCCTCGTCCGTGATGGTCCAGTTTCCCGCGTTGGCGACCGCAATACGCCCAAGCGCCTCGCGCATTGTCATATCGCCCTTGTCGTCCACCGGGTACTGCATGGGAAACGCCGCATCCAATACCGTGCGGCTGTCCACTGCCACCCCCATGCGCGCCGCGATGTCGGCCACCGCCGTCGCCGCCGGCATTGGCCATGTCTTTGCGTCATAGCTGCTGTCGAGCCATGTTTCTTCGGCTTTGAGCATTGCATCATATCCGTGCACGCTCAAAACGCCCGTGATCCGGTCAGTCTTGCGCGTAGAGAAGAAAAACACGCCTTTGGGGATCCACTCGCTCACCTGCTCGCCCAGCCGCAGCCGCATGTAGACCTCAATTTTCGCCTGCCTTGGGATCGTCCCTTGTGGATAAATTTCAAAGTCGATCTGCCGCGCGCAGCAGTTGCCGATGCCGAATTCGGAGTACAGCCCGCCGTCAATCCGCAGCGAGCCATCTACGATCTTATCCTCGCCGTAGGTGACGCCCGCGATCACAAGCTTGACCTCCTTGCGGTGCCCTGGGCTGGCCAGCAGCGTCCGCCATAAATCACTTACACTGTGCATGCGCTCACCTCTGCGTAAAATTGAGCGTCTTGCCGCTCCAGTATCGGCCTGTCTGGTCGCGCAGCAGATACGCAAGCTCCAGCCCGTCCACGGTCATCTCCTGCGTCACCGGCGTGCTGCCGAGTGCGGGGTTCTCGTAGGTCACGCTCAGCGCCGCGCCGCGCAGATCTGCGGCCAGCGCCGCCACCTCTGCGTCGGTGATGTCGTTGAGCTGTGCGCTGCACCAGCCCTGCCAGCGGATCACCGTGCTGTGCCGTTTTTTGTCCATCGTCACGACCTCGTCGCTGTAGATTGGCGTAATGCCTGCGCTAAAACCGTATTGGTTGAAAAGCGCCGTGCGGTCGTTGCCGTTGATTTGAAAAGTAAAATTCTTCATTGTCTCGCCCTCTGGTCTTGCTGCTGGTACCGCGTCACCGTCTTGCTCACGGCTTTGCCGTCCAGCGTAGTCGTCAAGTTGATGACGATGTCAGCCGGCTTGCCGCTGCCGCGGTCGCTGCGGTAATCGTCCGCCTCGCGCCGTGTCAGCACACGCTCGCCCTCGTGCAGAATCGCCGGATAGCCGTCATACGGGACGTAATCAAGGCCGTTGGCGTACTGCCGCACGGTAGACGTCGTCTTTCTCGTGGTCTTGGATTGCCCCTTGGTTTTAGTCGTCTTCTGTTTTTCCTCCACACCGGCGAGCTTCTTAAAGGCGTCGATCGCGCGGTTGACAAAGCCGATCAGTTTGGTCACGGCGTCGGCCGCGATGTTCACCGCGCCCGCAAATACCGACTTCAAACCGGCAGCCACCGGCGCGAGCGCCTCACCCAGGCGTCCCATTGCCTCGTCCAGCTCGCCCTGCGCCTCGTTGTACTCGATGATATCCTCGTTGGCGTCTCGCCATGCCTGGCCCGCCTGCGGCAGGTTTTGCTTGGAGAGCTGGTCCAGCACGATCTGCGCGCGCTCAGATGTCGTATTCGCCCCTGCGAGCTTCTCGTTGAAGTCGTCCTCGCTCTCGCCCGCCCAGTTGAGCACGTCGGCGAAGGTGCCCGTCACCTTGCCGGTCTGGATCGTCTCGTTGATGGCCTCGGACAGGCCGTCGATCGGGATGCTGTCGCCATAAGTGGCCCACGCGCCGGTCGTCGCGTCAATCAGCGTCATCAGGTCGCCCTGCTCCAGCCCGATGGCCTGCAGGTTAGCCACGGTCGTCGCCGCCGTCTGCGTGTCGCCCAACACGCCGTTGAGGCGGGTGTAGGCCTCTGTCGTCTGCTCGGTCGTGTAACCGGCCTCTTGCGCGCTGGTCTCCAGCGTGCCCATGATCTTGCGGTATTCCGCCGTATCGTCGACCACGCCGATGATCGCGTCACCCAGCTCTTTGAGCCCGCCGACGATCGCGCCGCCGATCAGCGCCCCCTTGAGGTTCGTGAGCATCCCCAGCAGGTCGCCGCCTTTGCCCTTGGCGCTGAAACCGTTTTGCAGCACATCCGTGAACTTCTCGATGCCGCTTTGCGCACCGTCGGTCTCCTTGCCGAACTCGTCGATGGACTTTGCGCACTTGTCGGCGCTCTTGCGCGCCTCGTCGAGATACTTCTCGTTGTCATCCAGCGCATCGTTCATGTCAATCAGCTCTTTTTTTGCCCGGTTAAGCTGCTGGCGATAGTTGTCCGTGCGCTTGTCGTTCTCGCCGTAGGCCTCTGCGGCGTCCTTTACGGCCTGTTCCAGGGCCTTGACCTTCTCGGCCTGCTGCTCCTGAGCACGGCGCAGCAGATCATTCTTCTTGGTCAGGGCTTCCATCGTGTTTGCCTGGCCCTTGAATTCTGCGTCGGCAAGGCTCATTTCGCTGCGCAGCGTCTTGAGCTCGCTGTTTGCGCTCGACATGGAGCGTTTAAACTCAGTTTCGCCCTCGATCGCCAGCCGCGTTGTGATCGTCCTCGTCGCCATTTACGTCTCATCCTCCTCTCTGCGCAGCCCGCGCCGCCTGGTCTCAAGCTCCTGCAAGTCGAGCACCTGCCCGACCGTCAGCAGCATCCCCTCGCGGACGCTCAACCGGAGAAATTGCGTTGTCAGATCCAGCCACCACGCGCGTGTCACGTTATTTCTTTCGTTTTTTTTTGAAGCTCTTCGAGGAAGAGGTCGCGCTCTCGCTTTTCTTCTTCCTCGCGGGCAAATCCAAGCGCAATAGCCTCGCGGATTGCCTTTTTTGCGTCCGAGACCTCCAGCGGCTTGAGATTTACGCGGAAATACTGCTCCGGCGCGATCGGCCCGCGGTCGAGCCCCTGCCAGCGCCGCACCAGCTCGCCTTGCTCGGCAAGCTTTGCAAGCAGCCAGCACGTATTTTCAAAGCTCTGCTTGTCTTTCCCCTCAATATGCTTCGTGAGAAAGCCCTCGTAGCCGAATTTGTCGTAGGCGTCAAAAAGCGCCTGCCCGTTCAGGCACAGATAAAACGTGTGCCCATTCAATTCATAGGGGATCGTCTTCATATTTTCCCTCCAACCACAAAAGAGACGCAGCGGGTGCCGCGTCTCTTCGCTTCTCAGCCGCCCGCTGCGGCCTTGATTTTTTCGTTGACCCACGCCGCGGCCTTAGCCTCGGTGTCGAACTCCTCGCTCTTGTGCTTATACTTGCCGTAGGGCGGCTCAAAAACGGTAAATGTGAGCTTGGCATTGCTCAGCACGATGCTGTCCCCTTTGGTCTCGTACTCCTCGCCCTCCATGTTGGCCTTGACCTTCGGGTAGAAAATGCCCTGATAGTATTTCGTCCCGTCGTCCCTCATGTGGTTGGTGTAAAAGGCGAGGCTGCCATAGGGCGCAGTGTCATTGCTGCCGAATTTGAGGTCTTTGTCCCCGTCCGTCGTGCCCAGCTCCGCGCCGGTCACCGCCGCTGCGTTTGCGTTTGAGAGATACAGCGTCTCCACAGCCAGCGAGCCATCCTTGAATTCCACGATCTCAACCTTCTTCACGTTGTCGCCGAAGGCGCTCGTGCGGTTGAAATTGATCGTCTCGGTCACCTTGTTCAGCGCGCCGAGATTCGCCGGCGTGCCAAGCTTCGGGGGCGCGGTCGTCGTCTCCGGATTGGTCGCGGTGAACGGTGCCCACTGGATCATCTTTGCTCCGTACTGCATGGTAATCCTTTCTACAGCCCTTTTTTTTCGAGGTAGCGGCTGTACACCTCAAACTCCGCCGCCGTCGCGGCGTCCGCGCTCTGTTCGTTCGCTTTCCGCAAAAAGTGCCGCGCTTGGATCGTCTTTGTGCCGAACTCGTTCAAAAAGGCAATCTCCGCGTTTCGCGTCACGGTCTTGCCGCGCTTTCTGCTGCCGACCGGCGTAATGTACAGCACTCGCTGCCCGTCTTTGACTTTGACCTTGCCCTTACGGATCGAGTTTGCCGTCATGCCCGTGGCGTAGTTCTTTTTCTGGCCCTTGTTGCGATACAGCGTGCCAAGCTTACGCGCCTCGGCGCGCTGTGCCTCAACAACCACGTCGGCGCGGGCGTTGAGCATCGCGTCGATCACCTCGTCCGGTAACTCGGAAAGCTCCGTCAGCGATGTCACGACCTCGTCAATGCCCTTAAACTCGACCTTGGCCATTGTCTTCCGCCTCCCAGCGTCCCACGGCGTCAAATTCCAGCACATAGTGCTGTCCTGTCCCGTCCGTGGCGTTCTCGATGCTCGGCAAAGTAAAATCATCCACCGCCGCGATCGCGTCGCGCAGCGCGTGCCGCACGGCCAGCGTAGAGGCCTTGAGCGGCGCGAAGTAATGGACCTGCACAAGCGCCCGTGTCAGATGCGCAGCGTTGTCCCCGATCCCCTCCGCCAGCTCCGTGTAATTAAACGTGCAGTATTTTCCCGGCGGCGTCTTGCCCGCCTTCGTGACCAGCAGATCCGGCACGCACACCGGCACGATCGGCGTCACGACCGCGATGATTCTCTCGTTCAGCGTCATACCGTTCCCTCCTGCGTGTGTCGCTCGCACCAGAACTCCATGTACTTCCCCTCGTCGCCGTAGGTGTTGACGTAGAGGATGTTGTAGTCGCGCTCGTCGTAGCGAATCAGGAGCCGCCGGTCAAGCAGCTCCGGGTTCGCGCGCGTGAGAAAGCGCACCTTTGCCTCGCCGAACTCGGCATTTGCCCGGATCAGCTCCGTGCCGCTCGTCTGCGAGAACTGCGCCCAGGTCTCGCGCACAAGCTCCGGCTCGCCGGGGACGTCGTAGCCGTCGGCGTCCTTTTTTGTCGTCTTGCGCAAAAACTGGATGCGCTTCGAAAGCTTCCCTGCGTCAACGTGCATCACGCGCCTCCCTCCGCTCCCTCGCTCGTGCCCGAATCGGACACAGGCTCGGTGAGCTTGAGCTGGTTGATGAGGCGCCGAAAGGCGGGATTGTCTCCGAGCGTCCCATCGACCGCCGTGTCGCGCCGATCGTAGAGGTCGAGCGCGAGGTACTTGACGCATTGCAGATACTGCGCATAGCGCGGCGAGCCCTCTTGCGGCTCGCGCACGCCCGCGCCGGCGAGGTAGGCCGCTGCCACGTCCACAAAGCCGGGGAGCTCGGCGTCGTCCGCCTCCACGCGGCAATAGGCAGCGATCTCGCTCAGCCTTTCGCGCAGCATGCTGGCCTGCCGGTCACTAAACGCCGCCATCCGTCACCCCTCCGATCAGCCGCCGATGGTGGCGCGCTCGTAGCCGGTGAATACCACAGCGGTATCGTCCACGCTCTCGGCGTCCATGCGGCACAGGCAGCGCAGCTCATAGGCATCGTTAGCCCATGCGTCGCCGCCCACATCCGTAGCCGCGACCTCCATGCCCTTACGGACAAACAGAGTTGCCGCCGCCTTGAAGTCGCCGATAAACAGGGGATCGTAGGTCTTAGACGTGACCTTGTGCTCACCGATGAGATCGTTGTCGCCGTAGACCACGCGGCGGCCCTTGAAGCGGTCGAAATCGCCAGACACGTCAGGCACCAGCATAGGCCGGTTGTTGCCGTCCACCCAGTTGTCCATTTCATCGTAGACGTTCTGGTTGGTCAGCAGCACAGCACCCCGGCTGTATGCCGTGTTCAGGCTCTTGTTCAGCACGGACTTGATGGCCTTGACCTTGTCCTTGTCGGTGGTGGCGCTCTGAGCCGTGAAGGTCAGCTTTTTCAGAATCGTCAGCAGCAGATCATTCTTGGTCAAGATGTACTTGGGGCCGAACCACTGGGCCAGATACTGGATCAGGCCGGCGGTATTGTCCTCCATCAGCTCGCTGGACACCACCAGGCGGTCGCCGTACTTGCCGATGTTGTAGCTCACTTTCTTGAACTTGGGCTGGTTATTCTTGCCGATGGCGGTGTTCTCGCCCACCAGAGGCAGCTTGGTCCGCTGGCCCGCCACCTCAACGGCACGCCAGCCGGTCATGGTGGAAACCGTCTCCACGTTGAACAGGGTGGAGAGATCCAGATAGTCCTTGGTCTCCTGGATGATGGCGTTGTCGAAATCAATGGGAACGAGGAAACCGCCGTCGGAACCGGCGGGAGTGCCGCCGCCCACCGTCAGGGCCTTGTGCAGAATGTTGAACTTCTCCACACCCATGGACTTCTTCACGGTCATGCCCGTCCGCAAAGCCTCAGCCCACGCCTTTGCGTACTCCGGCTCAGACCGGATGGCGTCCACGCTCTTCTCGGTCTCCTCTTCCGCCTTTTTCTTCTGCTGCTGGGCGTGCAGAGCCTTCATCTTGGGGTCGCCCTCGGCGAAGCGGCCTTCCTCGGCCAACTGAAGTTCTGCGGCGTCAATCTCCGCGTTCATCTTCTGTACCTCGCCCATGAGGGTCTTGTGGGCGTCAAAATCCTTCTTCGCCAGCAAGCCCTCACCCTCGCGGACCTTTTCCGCCCGCTTGTTTTTCAGTTCCAGCAATTCCTGATAAGTCATGTCTCACATACCTCCATATCGTCTTGTTTCCAATTCCTGCATGGCCTCCGCCATGCGCTGGGTCTCAGGATCGGAAGCCGGCTCTGCCGGGCCTCCGTAGCGCTTGGACTTGATCACGCCAGCCTCTGGCTGAGCCGGGACAGCCACAAAAGACACCTCGTAGACATCCATTGGATCATCCAGCGCCATTACGCAGAGCTGGCCGTCATAGGTCTGGCCGGCGTGATGCTCGCAGTAGACCTTAGACTGATCCGCCCCGCAGATAGAGCAAATGGCGCTGCCCATGGCACATCCCACACTGCACTCCCGCAGGATGCCGGTCTCGATCGCGGCAATCGTCCCAGCTGTGCTGTCAGAACGGGGCATATAGCACCGCAGCACCAGTTGCTTGATCTCGCCACGAGTCTCCACGTCAGCGGCGTAGACCCGGGCCGTCTGACTGGCGGCGGCCCACTTGTGGTCCATCAGCACAGACTTGCCGACAAACAGCGGAGCCAGCCCCTCCAAGGCCTTGTCCGTAAACCGCTCATGATCCCGATCTACCTGATTGTCGCAAGCTGCCATGCGGAAGGTAAAGACCTCCTCGGCTGTCAGTTCCCGTAAAGCCTGCTTATTGATAAGCGCCAGCTCCGCCGCGTTGACCGCCTGTTTTTCCACATGGGCGGCCTTTAAAATTCCATTCATGCTGTACCTCCATCATCCGGATTTTTCCCCAGCGCCCGGATCACGCTCAGACGGGCAAAATCCGCCAGGGGGCCGTAGTTCCAGCTTGCGTAGTAGGTGCTGCCGCCGGGGATCCGGCCCCGGTCCTCCAGTGCGCGGATCTCATCAGCGTTGAGCGCGCCGATCTCCCGCAGTGCCCGGTAGTAAGCAGCCTGAGCCGTGGTGTCGCCCTTGAGGAACACCTTCAGCTCCCGCTTGATCCGCAGACCGGCCGCCCGCTCAGACGGCAGCAGCAACTTGTAGGTGTCCTCCTGCCCCCACTGGGTCTCGTAGCCCAGCAAGGTGTAGTTGACAAACTCAATGCCGTTTTGCTCATTGCTGGCGTAACTCTGCTTTCCGGCATAGGCCAGATGGAGGGGCACGCCGAAGAACCGGCACACATCCGCCACCCGGATCTCGTTGCTCTCAACAAATTGTGCGTCACTGTTGGTCATGGAGATGGGCTGATACTTCAAGCCCAGATCCAGCACCGCCACCCGGAACGCCTTGTCCGGCCCCCGGTGTACACTCTCCCAGGAGCGCCGCAGCTCCTCCTTGGGATCCACCCATACGGTAGAGCCATCTGCCTGCACCCGCTGTACTTGCCCGCCCAAGTCGGAATCCGTGGTCAGGATGCCGCAGGGCTGCCCGCCGTTGAGCCACGTGCTGTTTTCGTACTGCGCCGCAGCCCGGGCGGTGCTCAGGGTCAGGGACGCCCGCTTAAGCACGCTCACGCCCTCAATGCCGTCCTCGCTGTATGCCTTGTAGTGGATCACATCCTCCGGGCGAAGCAGCGTCATCTCGCCGCTGACCGGGTGGGTGAATACATACCAGAAATCGCCGATATCATCGAAAACCGGCGATACATAGTCCGGCGGCAGAGGGATCAGCTCCTGCGGTCGGCCGCTCCGGGGATCTCGCACGATACCTGCATAGGCATTGCCCCGCAGCAACTGGTTGCACATCATCAGCCGCTGGTAGTCGAAGGTGCTCATGGACTCATTGGCCCGGCTCCACAGCATAGGCTGGAGAGGATGATCCGGCAGCCGCTCCTTAGTGGACTCATTCATGGTGTATACCGGAAGCACCGCCATAGACGTGCTCAAGACCTCCACGCACCGGTTGACCGTTGACACCTTCATGGCCTTGTCCCGGCTCATGGCTACGCTCTCCTCGCCGGAGATCCAGCCCGCAGGGTTATCCAAAGCCATCGTTGGGATCGCCCCTCCGAGAGATTTCTGCCGGGGACTGTCCAGTGTCCGCCCAGCTCTCACCAGGCCCTTGCGCAAACTCATCTGTCGTCCTCCTCACCAAACATGGCTACCACAGCACCAGCCATGGCCAGCACGCCGCCGGTGATCAAACCGGCGGGCAGATAGATCATCCCGGCACCTACAGCCGTAACGGCCGCGCCGGCCACCAAAACGATCATGCTGACATTTTTGACGATCACCGTTGCAAATCTTTTTCTCATATCTCCACTCCTTACAAGTGATACGCTCGCTGCCGCATCGCCTCCGCCAGATCCGGCTTCTGATTTCTTTTCACGATCCACGCCGCCACGGCAATGATCCACGCCACCGTGATATCGATACGCCCGATACTCCGGTTTTTCATGGGCTTCTGGTTCTCGTTGCCGTCCACCGCGCACCGCACGTTGCCGAAGCACCACCGGGCGCAGGTGTTGTGGACGTGGAGCATCTTGTGCTCCCGGATCAGGCCCTCCAGCTCCTTCATGGCCGGGCTCATACCCGCCATGGTCTGGGGGATGGCGATGATCTCCACGCCCTCATCCTGGAGCAGCGGCGTCATGGTGGCCGTCAGGTACTGGTCAATGCCCAGCGCCCGCAGGTCATACCGCTCCTTGGCGTCCAGAATGGCCGCGATCACGTCCCGGTTGTCGATCATGTCGCCCTGACAAAGGGTCAGGAACCCGGCCCGCTCCCAGTCCCGGTACGGCACATGATCCCGTTGCTCCGCCTCCGTCACGCCCTCAAGGGGCCGCCACGCCCGGAACAGGGCCACGCCCTGATCCAGTCCCGGCTGGGGAGGGAACACCAGTACCAGGGCGCTGAGGTCCGTCCGGAGGGACATATCCAGCCCGCCGTAACAGGTCTTGCCCGTCAGGTGCTCATCCACCCACGCCTCCCGCTCCGCCTTGGCAGAGGGGCCGATCTGGGTTTTATCGTAGAGGGTCAGGGGCAGCCAGCCCACGTCCTTGGTGCTGATCCACTGGTTGAGCCGCAGCCACCGGAAATTGCGCTCCGCCGCCTCGCTGGCCTTGGCCGCGCGGGCGTCATCCCGAAACTGTCGGGGCTGGATCGTCACCCCATAGCTGGGGTTGCAGGTTTTCCACAACGCCTCGTCATAGATGTCCAGCTCCGCGATCTTGTCCGGATCGTCCTGCGTCAGGGTGGAGATGCCGTACATGATGGGAAGCCACTGCGGATCGTCCTCATCCATGGGACGCTCCGGCTCACCCCGCCGCCATGCCAGCAGCCTGCGGCACTTCTCATGGACTTCCCAACCGATAGACTTGCGGTCTGGGTCATCGCCCGCCGTGGTCAGCACGATCACCGCCTGCTGAAGCCGGGCCGCGTTGGAGCCCACCGTCAGGACATCCCACAGCCGCCGGTTGGGCTGGGCGTGCAGCTCGTCGATGATGATGGCCGAAAAGCTGAAACCGTGCTTGGTGTCCGCGTCACTGCTGTAGACCTTCATCATGCCGCCGAAGCGGGTGCGGATCTCTCGGACGCTGTCCCGGCACCATGCCAGCGGCCGGTGAGCCGGCTGGCCCAGTGCCGTGTGCTCCACCATGTACTTGGCGCACTGGTAGATAATATCCGCATTGGTCTTATCGGCGGCGAAAATGCCCACCTGCGGGCGGCTCTCGCCGTCATTCACCAGCAGATTCAGCCCCAGCCCGGCCGCGAACTCGCTCTTGCCGTTTTTCTTGGCGATCTCGTCATACAAAAACCGGCGGTATCGCACCCACTGGCCGCGATCGTTGCGGATCTGGATGCCGAAGAACTCCCGGATGGCCCGCCGCTCCCACTCCAGAAGGTGGAAGGGCTGACCGGCCCACTGGTTTTGGCCGAACACCAGCATGGAGAAGAATTTCTTCACACGGTCCACCTCGGTCTGGTTGTACCGAAGCTCCGCGCCGTCATCCGGCGTCGGTACCTCGATACTCGGCGCCAGCATCAACATCTCAGGCATACCGATCCATGCCTCCCCGGATCAGCTCCAGCATAGGGTTGCTGTCCTCCGTCGCCTGCTTGCCGGTATCCGGCACCACCAGGCGGCAGCGGCTGGTGACGGTCAGACCCATATCGTTGGCGCAGTTCCGGGCCTGCTTGAAGTATCGCTCCTGGATCTTGCCCCAGCCGTCAGCGCCCTCTTGGTCTCGCTGGGCCAGTGCCTTTTCCGCCTCACCGGTGGCAATGAGCCACTGGTGCTGGGCCACCAGATAGCGGCCAAGGGCGTCGGCGTCCAGCTCCGTGTAAAGCCCGGAGGCAATCAGCCGCTTGCCGATGGCCCGGAAGTCCTTTTTCAGCGTCTCCGGCAGCCACTTGGGCGGCTTGGCCGTCTTGGCGGGGGAGACCTTTACCTCACCGGCCCTTCGCTCCGCCTCCTCGGTTTTGCTCAGGTGCTTTCGCCCGTTGGCAAGCACCACATCCGTTGGCTGTCTTTTCCCGGCCATTCCGGCCCTCCTTTCTCCGCTGGTTTCTGATAAACCGCTGCATATCCCGTTTCAGATACGGGCTGTTGGTCCGCGCGATAATCCGCTCAGCTTCTTGCACGGTCATTCAGCAGCACCGCCTTTTCTCCGGTCATAGCTTCCCACCGGTTAATGATGACCTGGACATACTTAGGGTCGATTTCCATCATGTAGCACGTCCGCCCCAGCTGCTCACAGGCAATCAACGTTGTCCCGCTGCCGCCGAAGCCATCCAGAACAAGGTCACCTTCCGCGGTAGAATTCAGAATAGCGTTTTCAACCAGAGCTATCGGCTTCATGGTGGGGTGCAAGTCACACTTGCGGGGTTTATCCACATCCCAAACGGACGTGTGGAATTTTCCGTTTCCGTACCAGATATGCTTTTTAGTCCACGTGAAGAAAATGGGCTCGTGCTGGTATTCGTAATTCAGATGGCCCATAGAAAACGTCGGAGAAGATTTCTTCCAAATCAGCATGTGCCGGACTTCCAGACCGGCCTCCCGCATCATCATCATCATCATCAAACCAAGGCTGCCGCCCTGTGGACTGGTGACATAGAAAGAAGCATCGTCCCGGCATGACAGCCGAATGTTGGTCATGGCCTGCAAAAGCATATCGTGAAGATCGCTTTCGCTCATGGTGTCTCCGTAGATGTCCTCGGTGCAGCGTCCGCTTTTCCCCCCGGCAACATCATCCAGCATTTGATTTTTGGATCCCACAGCCACGCCGTAAGGCGGGTCTGTGAAAACCATGTTTGCCAGAGCACCATTCATGAGGCGGGTCATAGCCGCCTCATCGGCAGTACTGCCGACCGCCAGACGGTGCCGCCCTAACTGATAGATGTCTCCTTCACGCACGGAGGTTTCTTCCGGGGGATCTTCGTCAAAATCGTCCTCGTAGGCTTCGGCTTGCGTATGACTGCTGCCGATTTCTACGCCCAGCTCCTCTATTGCTTCCGCGTCAAAACCGGCGATCTCGGTGTCGAAGTTCAAAGCCTCCAGACCCTCCAGCTCGATTTTCAGCAATTCCGTGTCCCATACTGCCGTCTCGCTCAGCCGGTTGTCCGCCAGAATGTACGCCTTGCGTTGGGCCTCTGTCAGGTTGGTCACCAGCACGCAGGGCACCTCGCTCATGCCCTCCGCCCTGGCGGCCTCCACCCGGCCGTGGCCTGCGATGATGTTGTTCTCAAAATCGATGAGTACGGGAGTTACAAAGCCGAACTCCCGCAGGCTGGCCCGAATCTGGTTGACCTGCTTAACGCCGTGCTTCTTGGCGTTGTTTGCGTAGGGGATGAGATCGTCAATGGGGACCATGGTGAGTTGCTCCGCTGCGATCCGCACCGTCTGATCGTCTCTTGTCGGCGCTGGATTGACGCCGCCCTTTCCGGCAATCCCGCCGGGTGTCTTTTTCTTTGCCATGCTGATCCTCCTGTGATACCCGGCGCACACGGCGACCCTCGCATGGCAGCCAGGGCCGCCGCAGGAGGATCAAACCCGCTGCGGCGCGAACGCCGCCGTGTGCGTCGGGAGAATGTGTCCGAATCGGACCGTGTACTCCGGCTCATGACCCGGCCTCCGTGGTAGGGCACGGAGGTCGGAAGGGAAGAAAGGGTGAAAACCGGCACAGGGGCCGGGTCACAAGCCGGAAAACAAAAAAGGCAAGGGCCGACGCACACCGGTCTCCGGTGCGTGCTGACTCTTGCCTTTCAGGCTTTTGGTCTATGCCATGTGATTTACTTCTCGCTGCGTTTCCGCAACGTTTTGTGCTCTCGCGCTGCGCTCCCGCAGCGCCCTGGCCCTCGCCTTGCCTGCCGCCGGACCGCCGCCGACTTTCCCGTGGGGAAAAAA
>ERZ1034980.361-NODE-361-length-35635-cov-76.849663_pt1 | contig 35635 bp, 56 predicted proteins | sample MGYA00520622_ERZ1034980 | MGnify/ENA primary metagenome ERZ1034980 (study PRJEB33766, sample SAMN09781791) | gut metagenome | biome: gut microbiome | host: Homo sapiens | place: Madagascar | study: EMG produced TPA metagenomics assembly of the PRJNA485056 data...
CCGCCCGTTCGGTCGCTCCGACCCCATGGCAGGGGGGATTATCTTCACACAGGTTATCTACTGCTTTGAGCCTTCAACCCTCTTCGCAGCCAGCCCGCGTAGGTATGCTTTGCCCAGCTCGCCATCGTCCGCCATCCTGTGGTGCATCCTGCATAGGCACACGAGGTTGCCGTCCTCAATCAGTCCGTCTGGGTCATCGCGCAGCTTCTCGATATGGTGCACCTCCAACCCTTCCGTGGTTGCCTTCCCATTGTCGCGGCACACCTCGCACATCCAGTGCGCGTCGTTGCGCACCTGTAGGCTCTTCCTCTTCCACCGTGCGGTGAAGCGCAGCCTGTCGGCTCCCGTCCTCTCGTACCTGTATGTCGGCTTCTTCCTCGGGCAAGGCTGGCCGTATGGGTGAATCATCCCGCAGCGAGGACAGCTCCTGTATGCTCCCATGTGCGTCCCCCCCCCTTCAATCAGCAACGGGCCCCGCCGGTTAGGTGGGACCCGCTTGGTGGTCTTGCTCAGATGATTTGCCGCCGGTTATCCAACCGTGAGCACCTGTCCGGGATAGATGAGGTTGGGGTTGGCGAGTCCGTTCAGCTTTGCGAGGTTCTGCCACGACGTGCCGTACTTGGCAGCGATGCCGGAAAGGGTATCGCCGCTCTTGACCGTGTAGGTCTTACGGGCCGGAGCCGATGCGCCCAGCTTCGCGTTCACGATTGACTGGATAGCGTCCGGGTCATAACCTGCCTGAGCAAGCCTGTTGCGCCTGTCGTTTCCATTGCCCCATGCGCCGTTGATGACCTCGTTTGCAATCTGCTCGTTGCTCTTCTTCGAAGGCTGGAGCTTTGCATTGACGATTGACTGGATGGCATCGTAATTATATCCGGCACTTGCGAGACGGTTGCGCCTATCGTCTCCATTGCCCCACTGGCCTGCGATTACCTCGTCAGCAATCTGCTCGTTGCTCTTCCTAGCCGGTGCAGGTGCCGGAGCGCTTGCCGCGCCCACGTACTTTGCCCACGCGGCGGCGTCCATGTATGCCTTGTCGAGGTCGAGGTTTCCGGAGTATCCGCCGAGCCTGCCATGGCTTGAGTACTGGCGAATGGCGCAGTCGTAGGCTCCCTCGTTCCAAGGGCTGTCTTGGTACCCAGTGGCGTTGTTGTCGGCATACTGTGCGACCCATGCGCCGCAATTGAGAGCCTTCGCGACGTCCCACGGGAAGTGGCTAGCCGAAGCGTAGATGAGCGGCTTTACTCCCGTGCGGTCGATGACTCGCTGGACGAGCTGCTTGAGGTAGCCGGTATTGCCCCACGCGGAGTTCTCAGCGCTCTCCCAGTCGATGCACGGGATGCCCTTGCCGAAGTATCCCGCGCAATGGTCGATGAAGAAGTCAGCTTCTGCCTGTGCTCCGGCACCGCCCACGTAATGGTAGAAACCGAATGGCTTCCCAAGGCTGATGGCCTGCTGGACCTGCGCGTCGCAGGCGTCCGAGACGAAATTCACGCCCTGCGTCGCCTTTACGATTACGAAATCACATGGGACCTTCGAGAGGTCGATTCCTGCCTGCCATCCGCTGATGTCGATTCCCTGCATTGCCATGTCTAATCAGTCCTTTCTGATACCTGCTTTGATGTTGCCGCGCTGACTCCAATCAGGGCACCGATAAGAACCCCGGTCGCGTTGAGCGTGAGCACGACTGCATCGGCGTTCGGGATGCCCCACGCCGGGAACACCGCTCCAACGAAAGTCGCTACTGCCGGGCATGCGATAAGCCCGACCCACTTGAGCACGTGATACAGTTTGTCATTGATGATGTACTCTTTCATTCTTTCACCTTCCTAATCGTCCATTGTCGGCAACGCCATCATCTCGTCGTGAAGGTTCGTGGCGATGCCGTTGCCGCCTAGCCTGTGATAGCTTTGATAGGTGCGCTCCATTACTTCCTTGTCCACGGTCGAAGCGTGGCCGTCACGCACAGCATGATGATGCGTTCGCATAAGCTCGCTCCTGAGCAGCGCCCGAAGAGCCGATTTAAAAAGCTCGTTTTCCTCTTCGGCCTTCTCCTTCTCGATGCGCCTGTTCGACAGCGTTATGCCCAGAAGGGCGACAACTGCCGCTGCCGAGTAGATTGCGAACTGCGAATCGAGTCCCGGATTCGACACGAGCGTTGCGGTCGCTGCCAGCACAGACGGGATGCACATCCATAGAAGCTTTTCCCAGAATCCCTGCAATGCCGCTCTTTTCCGATTGGTTTTTTACACTCCCTTGATTATACGACACGCGGAGCGGGAATTGCGGGAACGATGAAAAGGGCCACCGTCTTCTGGTGGCCCTGCTGTCACTAAATGCTCTTGACGTATTCCATGCAATGCGTTTGCTTGTTTGGCTTGTAAAGCTTGCTCTTGCCGTACCTCTCAAGCATGAAGAAGCGCTCTCCGTCAATGTCAACGCGCTTGTATACCGTGATGTCTGGCCAGAAACCACAGTGAATAAAGGTGACCTTGCCGTCCTTCTTGAAAACCTTCGCGATGTTGACGTTCTGCATTTCCGTTTCCTTTCTCTCGTTCCCCTCTTGCTATTGCAAGTATACACCTATAGTCACGTTGCGCAGGCGGGAATCGGAAGTTTTTCAAAATAAAAAACGGGAACCCTCTCGGATTCCCGTTAGTTCCTATTTTTTCAAATCGGCGCGTATAAGCTCCTTGATGTAGCCCTGCTTGCTGGGCACGCTGTCTAGCTTTTCAAGCACGTCCTTGTCGGTGCGGCGATTCAGCTTCAGGTGAACCTGCCGCGTGTTCTCCGCGTCGTATTTCTTCTGGGCTTTAATCTGCGCTTCAGTTGCCATGCGCGTCACCTCCGTCGTCGATTAGGTCTGCCAGTCTCTGCCACATTCCCGGCCCCGAGCTGTCTAGGTTGCAGAGCGCGTCGTCGTTCCCGAACAGCGCCCTGCTCGCCCTGATGCATCCGAGGCAGTTGCCCACGGTCTTGTACGCGCTGCCCTCGTCGGCGCACCTATGAGTGCGCAGGAACTCGACGGCCTCGCGGCGCTCCTCATCGGTAATCATTCGTTCACCTTCTCAACGAGGTCGCGCGGGTCCATCCGCATCGCGTCGGCAAGCGCGAAAAGGTTACCCACGCGCATGTCTCGCTGGCAGCGGATGAGAGCGCTAAGCGCACCGGGCGTGATGCCGGCCATTTGCGCCAACTGCTTCTGTGTGAGGTCATGGTCGGCTAGGTAGCGCTTGATAACCTTCTTGCTCACCTTGTAGCGGGTTGAGGCCTTGTCTGTCATTGCGCCCTCCTGTTCCATGCCACGGCGGCCTGTTGCTTTATGAAGTAGGCACCTGTCTCGGGTAGAATCACGCACTTGTCTTTATGGCCGCACCTGACCTTGAACAGCTCGCGGCCCCAACATCCACCGTTCTTGAACTCGGCATCGCCGCCACAGAACGGGCACGGTTTCAGCCCTTCAATCGAATCTGGCTCATTCACGGTCGAACATCCCCTCCCAGTCGTCGCAAGTCTCGTTCCATTGCCGTATGACCTCTACGGTCATCTGCACATCGCTCGGGCGACACGCATTGGCGAGCGGCCCGGTGAGTACATAGTCGCGTTGCGCGTAGATGTTGCACTCCGTGCAGGCGACTATCGCTGACAGGGTACGGTTCAGGTAGTCCTCGTTTATCCCGATGTGCAGGTGCTCGGTCGAATGGCACCTCGGGCACGGCTTCATAGTCGTCATTCATGCTCCTTGGAGATAGCGAACGCCACGTACTTCTGGGCAAGACCCTCGAAGCCATCGAGGATGTAGTCGATTCGGTAGACTGCACCGTTGAGCGGGTGCCTTGCCGCTGCTCTGACGTCGTAGCCTTCGTTCGCGACGACTTCGAATACGATTTTGTCGCCGACCTTGAAGTTGCGGTCGTTCTTGCGAATCTCGAATGTCTTGGCCCCGCTCATAACGGCATCGGCGTACTTCTTGCAAATCTTGAGTGTATGTGTCGTCATTGTTCCTCGCCCCTCAGCTTACGGATGCGGTCGAGAATGTCCCTGAACGCACGTTCGTCTTTATGTGTGCAACCGCCAACTTTGCTAATCGGACAATTGGCGCATCTATTGGTGTTGTTGAAGTACCGACATTGCGAGGTAATATCTTTGCGTTCTGCCGCCCTGCCCAAGTCCTCCTCCAGCTTCTCCCAGCTGTCGGGCGGCGTGAGGAAATACTCGTCCGGATAATACTTGACGCCGGAATTGTCGAACAGAAACCGCACTCTCCATTTGCTGTGCTTGAGTTTTGGCATGTATTCCCACGCATAGATAGCCAGCCGCTCACCGTTTTTGTCGTACAGTGCGTCGACGTCCAACGGAATCTCTCGGCCCTCTGCGTCCTTCGGCAGCTCAATCATTCCGCATCACCGCACAGACGGTTCACGCGCGATACGATGTCGGCCATCATAGCCTCGAAGCACGTCTTGTCTCCGCAATTGAGTCGGCACCCATTACACATACACGTCACGCCGAGTCGTCCAACATAGCAGCATGCCAGCTCCCTGTAGAGAGTGCCGTTGGCGTCGTGCTTGGCCTGCACGCGGTTGAGGTCTTCCGCGAGCTGCTTGAGGCTGTCCGGCTTCTCTAGGTGCATGGAATCGAGCGGGCGCGTGTACACGATGTCATCGGACGGCGTGAAGCATTTAACGTTCCAGCCTGCGGCAAGTTTGCTCGTATCGAAGACGAAACCGCTGACCATGTGCTCGACACCGGCGTCGTTGTACATCACCTTGGTATCCAGAAGCACCCTGCGGCCCTCGGCATCCTTCGGTGCCGGTACATCGATGCTGTACTCACTGCAAGTCGGTGTGTAGTTTGCCATTGTTCTCTCCTTTGCTCATTGGAAATATGCCGTTTTTGTCCACCTCTGGTGAGGGGAATCGGTTGAGAACCTTGGTGCGCAGCTCCGCGCAATCGGCGCTCGGATAGGTAGGCGCTACCTCTTTGCGGATGAGCGCGGCGCATGCCGCTACGCCATATGCCATATCCGATGACGCTGGTTTTTCATCACGCATAAAGCACCAATGAAACCTGTCAACGTTGGCCAGCGCCCTCTCCCACGCCTTGCAGCGTTCGCGGTACATCTTCATGCGGTCGCGCGTCTTGGATAGCTTCGATTCGAGTCCTCGGCAATGGCGCTCTAGGTTCGCGTACCGGCGCTTAATGTCGGATAGCTCTTCGGCGTAGCTCAGGGCCAGCGATTGGTAGTCCTGCATCACGCTGGCACCTCCCCGAACAGGGCGAGCACCGTCCACAGGACCGCCGGGATAACGACGTACTCGATAACCCAGCAGAGTCCGATAAACCCGACCGCTGCGCCCGCCGCCTTCACGATGTCGTTCTTTGAGATGTTCATTTGAACTCCTTTCCCTTTCCAACTTGCAACTATAGTATATACCTATATACCGTAGTCGCAAGCCAGATTCGGGAAAAACTTCTGCTAGTACCAGCCTTTTTCGTCCGCGATGCGAAGGAAGTCACCGCGTGCGTCGTGGTATGCGGCCTTGGTCACTAGCGAAAGCCCCATCGCGTCCATGTACTCATCGACGTCCTTGCCGTCCTCGTACTCGCACACGTCATCGTCAAGGCCAAAGCAGCTGAGCACGTCCCAATCGCCCTGCCAGTTGATGTGGTACTCGTGGTTGCCCATCTCGTAGAAAAAGGCGTCGTATGCATGCTCGTAGTCCTCGATGAACTCGCGCTTCGCATCGTCCACCGCATGAAGCTCGCTCAGGACGTAATCGAGGTCGCTCTTAAGGCAGAACGCCCCAGCGCCCATCCTGATTAGCTTGTCACCCTTCATGTCCTTCAGGCTCAACCCCATATCGTCTAAAGCGTTGTCGAGCTGCTCGGAGCTGAATGCAAAAATCATAGGAAGGTTGTTGACCTTGTTTTGAAGCATGTCTTTGAAGTCGGTGTATTTCATCGTTGTGTCTCCCTTTCTCTCTGTGTGTTGTCTATCGGTCCTGCTCGTAATCCTCTACTTTGCAGACCTTGCGTGCGCACGGGCCTGTGGGGTTTCCCCAGCCATCCCAGACGTAGCCTTCGGCAACGGTGTATCCGTCCCTCTCTGCCATCTCTGCCCTGCGGTTGAACTCGCGGATGCGCTCCTTGAGCCTGTCGTTCATTTCGTTTCCTTTCTCTCGGGGATTCGCAGTGACGGCCTGTCTCTCGATGGTATGTGCCGTTTGCCCTTTCCCTTCCTGACATATATAAGTATACACTATTGTTTCAGAAAATGAAAGCGCTTACGCAAACTTTTTAAAGGTAGTTTCTGGCATAAAAAGGCCACTGTTTCCAGTGGCCTGTGTTCAACGTTTCTGTTACGCCGCCCGACTTTTAAGCTTGATGGTCACGCACACTTTTCCGTTTAGCATACTCTCGAGCTTCCATTCGTAGACCTCTTCGTCTCCGTATGCCGCGATTGCCGCTCCTGCGTTATCGAAGCCATAACCCTTGGATGGAGTCTTGCCCTCGCGCGTGAAGATGGAGACTGAAAACACGGTGAACCCTGCGGCCACCTTAATAAGGATGCTCTTTACGGTATTGGCGTTCATCATTTCTGGGTTCCTTTCTCTCTCCCTCACTTGCTATAGCAAGTATACACCTATACATGGCAGGCGGAAGCGGGAATCGGAAGTTTTTTCAAAATAAAAAAGCCCCCATTTCTGGGGGCCTTCTTCTACCTTACGAAGAGCGCCTTGTAATCCTCAATCTTATCCAGAAGGAACCACGTGGCAACGTCGTAGTCCTCCTTGTCGGATTCAGCCATGTCCCCGACCTTTCCGCTCCAATGGAACTGTGAGCCATCATAGAGGAGAACCTCATCGTCGGGCTGGAAGTCGGTGTCGAAGATTGTGTTTGCCATTTGGGGGTTCCTTTCTCTCGATTTCCCCTATTGCTGATTCTAGTATATACCTATAGCGAGCAGTTGCAAGCGACATTCGAAACCTTTTTCGCTCATATATGGGTGCGGCCCGCAAGGGTTGACTTGCGAGCCGCTAGAGAAAGGAGCACCGACTATTGGGCGCTCCTACATTCTACCACGGAGGAACCTGCGGAGCTGCTTGGCTGGGGAAGTCCTCTCGTAATGCATCCGCCTCGCTATCGTCTCCCAGCTCTTGCCTTCGAGGAACCGCATGACCGCTATCGCCCTGACTCTCGCGTCCGGTATCGTCGCGATGAAGGCCATGGCCTCAAGCCTTGCGGACTCCACAGCCCTCGCCTGCCTGTCTATCGACCTCAGAACCTCTGGACTAGGCTCAAGGGCTGCAACCCTGCGGAGCGCGTCCAGCTCCGCCTTGAGATGCACGGCCTGCGAAAGCTCGCGCTCGGTCACAGCCCGAGAAGCTCCTTGGCTGCTGCCGTCCTCGCAGCATAGTCCGAGCGTCGGCGGTCTTGCCCGTTAAAGGCCACGGGAACGCACATATCCATGATGCGGCTGTAGATTCGCTGCTCGCCTATCCCATCGGCACCCATGAGGTCGCGTGGGTTGATGTTCGTCGTGACTATCAGGGGAAGCTTGGAGCGGTATCGCGCGTCGATGACTGCCGTCACCTGCTCCGTCATGTACTCGGTACGTCTCTCGGTGGCGAAGTCGTCGATTATCAGAAGGTCGAACTTCTGAAGGCTGTCGATGTACTCCTGCCGACCGGAGAAGCCGTTGGATAGCTTGTTCACTATGCGCTGGAAGTTAGTCATGAGACACGGCGTGCCGCTCTCGATGAGTGCGTTCGCTATGCATGCGGCCGCAAAGCTCTTCCCACTGCCGACGTTTCCGTAGAGCATCAGCCCCGTGCCGTTCTCCAGCATCTCGGGGAACTTCTCGACGTAGCGCTTCATCGCCGCCATCGTCTTCGCGTCCTTGCCGTCATCGTTGGCGAACGTCCAGTCACGCATCTCGGAGTCCGGGAAACCGGTGCGGCGCATCCTGTCCACGCGCTGCATTCTCTCTCGTGCCCTGTCCTCTTCCTTGAGCCTTTCCTCCCTCTCGACCTCGCACTTGCACATGCAATACGGCTTGATTACCCTGCCGCCGCACTCGACCTCGCACTGCTTTGGCGTGTGGCACTTTCCGCAGTAGAGCAGGCCGTCCTTGATGTAGTCGCCCTCCTGCGGCTTGTGGTTCTGGGCTGCCGCCTTGGCAAGCCCTTCGATGATTCCGTTTGTATCCATGTCTTGTTTCCTCCTTAATTGTTCTTCGGCGCGTATTTCCCCAACCCGAGAACCTTGTCGACCTCTTCATCGCCGGTGCTCTGGTAGTAGTAGTCGGCGTCTATCTTCTTGTCGAAGCCGTTTTCCTGTGCCCTTCTTGGCTGCTGGGAAGGACTCTGTCTGTCCTTCCGTGCCCAGTTCCGAATCGTTGCCAGATGGTTCTTGTAGGTCTTGCCCTTCGACTCCATGTAGCTGCTGAGCCGCTCGATTCTTTCCTCCCAGTCAGTCGGGAACTCCGCTTTGAGCTTCGCCAAATCTGTATCGCTGAGAAGGACGTTGGAGTATTCGCCATACTTGTGGCGCGGCTCCTTCTTTGGTTCTTTAGTAGTTGGTTTATTCGTACTTGATTCTTTAGTACTTAATTGGGGTTCATTCCCCAAGTTGGAATTCACCAAGTTGGGGTTTTCAAAGCGTGGATAATCGCAGACAATCCAGACGCATTTACCCATTCTCCCGTTCTCGTCGCGCTCCCTTGTGCGCGACAGGAACCCAGCGGATTCGAGTTCCTTGATTGCAGACCTCACCGAGGTCTGCCCGTCCCTCAGTATCGCCTGCAACCCGTTCTCGCTGAACTCCCAATCATCGGGAAGTGACAGCATCGTGCATAGCATCCCGCGAGCCTTGAGCGATAGGTCGCTCCTGAAAACGTCGTTGCTGATGCACGTGTAGTTTTCCTTGTGCTCTTTGCGTAAAAATGCCATTTTTACCCCTCCAAAGTTATCCCGTGAATGTTCGGCAATTCTCCGTCAAGATAAAGTTTGAAGTCGTACCATTTCCCGCACTCTTCTTGGCATTTCAAAAAGTTATCTAACTGTTCGTAATACCATCCCCTCGCAAGATTGCCGTGAACGTTGCTGCTTATGTCAAGTGACGGTCTATCTCCATGTTCGACGCATGAACGCAGGAAGTGATACCGTGAGTGAAGCTCTGTCGGAAGTAATAGTAGATTACTCATGTCGTTATTTTCGTGGTTGCCGTCGATATGATGTACCGCGTAGCTTCTATCGAACTCGATGCCGTAATATCGCTTGTATTTCTTCCTGTAGTCTTTTAGCCTGTTTATATCTTTCATAAATGCCACCTAAACGAAAGCCCCATCACAGATAGCGGCTGTGATGGGGCTTTCTATTTTCATGCCGTGAAGGCTTGAAAAGCTATGTCATTTGCAAGGCCGCTATCCTCGCGTTCCTATATTATAGCATCACGACTCCTCGATGTTGATGTGATTGATGTATGCCATGAGCTTCTTTTTCATCTTGTACTCGGCTGTCTTGAATCCCTTGCAGTCTTCCACGACAACCTTGCCGCCGCGATGGTAAACGAAATCTGCGACGTACTTCACCCCGCGATACTTCACGCCGTCGCACTCGAAGCTCGGCAAAAGCTCGAACAGGACCTGAAGGCGCAAGCCCTGAATCTCGCCCGCTTCCTCCATATCTCGGAGCTTGGCATACCGCTTGGCTTCCTTGGCGCTGTCGAACTCGATGCCGTCAACAACCGTTTTCTTCGCGTGGTATTTACTTGCCCGTGCTGCCATTGTCTTCACCCTTTCCGAAACTGTACCGCGCGTACCGCGTCCGATTGCCGAAGCGGTTCTTGCTCGTCTCAATTACTTTTTCGATGTCGTGGCCGTCCTTCTTAAGCTCGAATATTTTCGCCGCGAGCCTAGTGACTCCCAAGTCTCGGAAAGCGTCAATCGGCGTGATGCTTCCGAACTCGCGGATATAATCGAGCACCATATCCTTTTGGCTCACCATCGTTGCCCCCCCTCTCTCTATATCTATTAGCCTAGGCCACGTAGTTGCGCCCGAATATGCTTATAAATTCATCAATTGTCCAGCCGTAGTGCTCCATTGCTCGCTGCTGCGAAACCGCCTGAAGGTACTCTTCGAAAGGGCGGTTGAAATGCACCGCATAATCGCTCATGTTGTGCGCGTCTGGCGATAGGAAGACGTACAGGCCAAGCTCGATTGACTTCTTGCGGTTCGGGCCGTGGAAGACCTCGTGCCGTACGAGCCACGGCTCGCGCTCGTCGTACCAGTCAATCAGGACACCGTGCCGCTCGTCGTACCATTCGCCGCACCCGAGGATGCTGTGCTCTTTCATCATCCTTCCCCCTCGATGTATCTGAGTCGTGCTATTTCCTCGCGCGTGAGAACCGGGATGCCCTGCGCTTCGCATTCCTCCCTCGTCCCATCGATAAGGCGCGAGAACTCCGCTGAATCCATGTGGCTCGAACCCTTGTAGACTCGATAGTGCGTGAACTCGCGACCGCCAGCGAATCCCGTTCCGATTTCCTCGAAGTATCGGAAGTACCCGGAAACGTCGATGTCGGAACGGACGCTCACGACCTCGAAAGGCGCGTGCTCCTTGAGCATCCTGAAGTGAAGCTCCGAGGTCGGTATCCTCAAGACCCTGCCGAGCTGGTTCAGCATCGACCAGTAGTAGGCGTTCTGTGTCAGCGTGCGCTTGCGCTTGCGCTCCTTGATTTCGTAAAGCTGCTCGCCCTTCGGTTGCTCGAAAAGCCAATGGATTATTTCCTCGGCTGTCCCAATCGTGCTGCCTATCATGCCGCGTCACCTCCTTTCAAGTGAGGGGGCGGGACGCTCTGAAGCGCCCCGCCGATTAGATTAAAACGGGATGTACTCATCGTAGACGGCCTGCGGCTGCTGTGGCGGCTGGTAGTCCTGCTGCTGTTGCGGCTTGCGGTTCTGCATCAGCTCGATTTCCTGTGCGATGATATCGACCTTCGAATGCTTCTGACCGTCCTTCTCCCAGCTGGAATAGTGGAGCTTGCCAGCGACCGCGACCTTCATGCCCTTCGTGAGGATGTCGCTCAACGCCGTGGCTCGGTTTCCGAACGTCACACACTCGAAGAAGTTGGGCACGTCCTCCCACTGCCCCGAAGCGTTCTTGCGGCGGTCGTTGACCGCGATGCCGAAGCTCAGAACAGGCGTCCCGCTTGCCGTGCTGCGAAGTTCTGGTTCGCGTGTCAGGTTGCCAGCGATTGAAACGTTGTTGATGCTCATTATTCAACGCCCCCCTTGTTGTTCAGCTCTTCGAGCTTCTTGTCGTATGCGTCCCCCATGATGTGGCGGAAAACGGCGCTGGTGGTCGCATCGTTCCATGTGAGATATTTCCCTGACCAATCGGTGCTCGCCCTGTTGAGCAGGACGTCCTTGACCATCTCAAGGTCGAATTTCGCCTTCAGCAGATTCTTGTATTCAGTGTTCGTGATTTGAACTGTGTTCTCCATTTTCATCGTTCCTCTCTATTTGTCGGTTGCGAAGACGAAAGCCCTGCAACCCTTTGTGTCGTTGTAGATGCTCAGCCCGGTAATCTGACCGCTCTCGATGCGAACCTTCTCGCAGCGGAAATTGTCATAGCATTGCATGCGCCCGTTCTTGCCCTGCTTGATGTTGCACTTATCGGCGGGAACCCAGATAAACGGAGCCGTGTAAAGCTCGCGCCCGATTCCGAGCATGAACCCGGCACGCTTGAATGCGTCGCTTGCCCTGCCCTTCTCGGCTTCCATGTTGGAAGGCGTGCCGTTCGACTGCTTGGCAACCCACTGGGATTTTTCCGCATCCCAGATTTCGATTGTGCAGAACAGCTCGCCGTTGATGCTCTGGTAGCTGTCGCGCCACCCCGTCATGCCGAAAGTCTCGTCCAGAATGCGCATATCGCAGCGGCTGTCCTTATACAGCAGAAGAGCCACGCCCTTTTGGCTGCATTGCGCCACGCGCGTCTCGATTTCGTCTGCCCTCAGCTCACGCATGTCACTTCACCTGAAGGCTCTCGTTGGTGACGATTTCGGCGTGCTTGATTCTGCGCCCGTCAGCAAGAGCAGCCTTGATTGCCTTGCGGTCCGGCGTAGGCTCCTTGAACGTCAGCAAATCGCAGGCGTTCTCACGTGCCCAGCCGATGAAGGAATCATCGAGCTGAACGCTCTTGGCCTTGCGGTAGCTGCAACGCAACTTGGGCGATTCGAACTTCTCGCCCTTCAGCGCGTAAACCAGAAGGGCCTTGATGCGCTCGGCCTTGTTCTCCACCGCCTTGCGGCGTTGCGCGAGGTTCGCTTCCTCGTCCTTCATCGCCTTCGCTTCGGCCACGAGGTTCTTGTAGAAGCAGCCGATGTTCTCGACCTTCTGCGTGCGCTCCATCTGAAGCTCGTCGAAGCGCTTCTCGTCCTCGATTTCGCCCGTCTCCATATCGACCAGCGATAGGATGGAATCGTCGATTTCGTAAATGCTCATACCCATGTCGTTGCCCCTTTCTCTTTGATTTCTTCCAGCTCTTCATTGGAATAGAAAACGTCTTGTCCCGCGAAAAGCCTGTTAATTAGGTCGTACAGAGCTTGCATGTGTTCCTTGGTCGGATTGCCCCTCTCCATTCTCGTCACCGTCCCCGAAAAGATAATCGAGCGTGTAGGCCGCGCCGTTGCGCTCTTCCAGCTCAGATTGGATTGCAACCATCTCGCCAAGTCGGAACTGCTGCTTGCCGTTCAGCAAGCGCCATAGCGTCAAGTACTTCATCCCGACTGCGCCCGCCATCTCTGTATTCGACATGCCAGCGCGTACGATTTCGGCCTTCAGATTCTCGTACATCCCTCCACCTCCTTATGTGCTCAGTGTGCGCACTTATGTGCTCCAACAATTCCCATTATAGGCAAGAACTTTCAAAATTCAATAGGTTTTTCTAAAAATGTTAAAACTTACTTTCAATTTTGAACACTTTAGTGTTTACAGTGAACACCTATAGATTATATAATTACCTTAGCAAACGTGGTGGTACCAACGTTTAGCGGGGAAAGGAGTCGAATTTTGGATGGCATTTACTGACAATTTGCAGGCGCTTATGAGCGCAAAAGGGATATCCCGTCGAAAATTGGCGAAAGAGTGCGGGATAAGCCCCAGCGCGGTGAACAGCTGGTTCAATCGGTCGGCTGAAAACATCAGCTTGCAGACACTCAAGAAGCTGTCGGATTACTTCGGGATAAGCATCGAGGAGCTTGTCCACGGAAAGCAACAACGGCGCGAGATAACATTTTCAAGCAGCGCGTACACGGACTCAGAGCTTGACCAGATAACGCAGTTCGCGCACTTTTTGATAAGGCAACGAGAAAGGAATGATTAATGGATGGCATACGCAATGTACCTGCGCAAGTCACGCGCAGACGAGGAACTAGGATACGAGAACACGCTTGAACGACACGAGGAAATGCTGCGCAACCTCGCGGCTCAGACTGGAATACACGTAGACGAATCGCACATCTACAGGGAAATCGTCTCGGGTGAGAGCATCGAAGCCCGCCCGCAGATGCAGAAGCTGCTTAAGGCGGTCGAGATGGGATTGTACACGGGCGTCCTGTGCATCGAGCTTGAACGTCTCAGCCGTGGGGACGGAGCCGACCAACAAAGGATACTGAAGGCGTTCCAGTTCTCCGATACGAAGATAATCACGCTAACAAAGACCTACGACCTAGCGGGAGACGATTCATTCGACGAGGAGTTCTTCGAGTTCGGGCTTTTCATGAGCCGCCGCGAGTACAAGATGATTAAAAAGCGCCTGTATCGCGGAAGGATACAGGCGCAGAAGGAAGGATATTTTATCGGGTCGCGCCCGCCTTACGGGTACGACAAGAAGCGAATCGGCAAGGGCTATGTTCTGGTACCAAACGAGAACGCGGAAGTTGTGCGATACATCTTCAGAAGGTACGCGCAACGCGAGACGGCGGCGAACATCCTGCACGACCTGAACAACATGGCTATCCCGACAGTGACCGGCACGAAGTGGACGGCCTACGCGATTCGCGAGGTCATCAAGAACCAGACGTACATCGGGAAGATAAACACCAAGACGGTTCGCTGTGAGAAGTCAATCAAGGACGGGAAGGTCGTTCAAAGGTGGCTGAACAACTACGAACCCGTTGTGGTGGAAGGAAAGCACGAGCCGATAGTCGATGAAGAGCTGTTCTGGAAGTGTCAGGAAGTCCGCGACAGCAAGAAGACGAGAATGAGGTCAGACCTGACATTGAAGAACCCGCTGGCATCGATAATGTTCTGCAGCGTGTGCGGCAAGACGATTCGCCGCACACATTACGACTATAAGGGCGAAAGGACTTTCTACTATGGTTGCGTCACGTCACGCTGCGAGACGAAGAACACTTTCACCCATGTTGTCTACGATATGGTAATTGACGAACTCAAGAAGGAATTGGAACGCCAGCAGGTCGTGCTCGCAAGCTACGACACATCGCCAGAGCATGACGCGAGAAGGGACGAACTCGAAATGCTCAGGGACGAACTCGGCAAGAAGTCGATGATGCTGGAAAGGGCCTGCGAGGCATATGAGACTGGAATCTACGACCGACAGACGTATCTTGAGCGTGTGCAGAAGGTCAACGCCGCGAGGGCGGAGCTTCAGGCGAGGGTCGAGGAACTTGAAGCGAGCATCGAGGAAAGCGAGGAAAGGCACGAGAAGGCCGTGCCGATTCTCACCAGAGTTGTCGAGGAAATGCACACCTTGGAGCCGAAGGAACAAAACGACCTATTGAAAATGATTATCGATAGAATCGAATACGAAAAGACTGAGTCGGGCGCAGCGATAGAGCCTACGCTTCGAATCAGTCTCAAAATATAATCTTTCCACCATCATGAGGGGACGCATTTATGCACCCCTCCATGATTCCAGAGACATAATTAAGGCGGATAGCTCAATGGCTACCCGCCTTTTTCTTATGTCAGCTGACCCGCTTCCACATGTAAACGGCCAGATATGGCGGCATGTTGTTGTGAGCTTTGCCGCCGCCCGCGTACATCGTCTGGACGTTGCCGCCGAAACCCCTCTTGTCCTGCGCCTGAACAGTCATGAACGGTGTTGCGTTGCCGGACGCGTTGAGATTGTCAACATCGTGGTTGTGTCGCGGCATTTCGTCAGCCGTCAGCGTGTGCTCCGCCTCGCCGCCCGTGCTGCCCGCCGTATAGGTGGTATCGGCTCCAAGCAGGAAGCGCCCGCCGATGCGCTCCCACATCCCGCCGAACAGTGCAGCGGGATTCGCGTCGGTCACGCTCAGGTAGATTGCACCGACCGGGTAGGCTCCCTGAGCTGTGAGCCATGCCGATTCGCCCAGCTGAAAAACGTCCGATTGGCTGGGCAGGCAGTTCACGCCGACGCTTGATTTCTGAGTGTCGATGAAGAACGACGGGATGCCCTTGCCGAGAGTGAGGTTGTAGTCGGTCGATTCCAGCTTGTCCGCGACGGTCACAACGAAGTCGTAGGCCGAATCCCTGTCGCACGTCACCGTGGATTGGATGGAATCGGCCAACTCGATTGGCGTTCCGTAGCTCGAATCCGAGACCTTCTTGAACTTCGCGGCGATTGTCACGGCATTCTTGCCATTCAGGTACGAGTACCGCGAATTCGCTGTGATGTACGTCGTAGGCTCGAAATTGTTCAGGCGGTGCAGGTCAATGACGGCAGTCGGGGCGCTGTAATCATCGACGGTCACCTGAACCGATTTGCTCGCAGTGAACCCACGGCTGTCTTTTGCCGTGACGGTCAGCGCCTGAGAATACGAAACGTCCACAGTGCCGATTGAGACAGCACCAGCGCTCTGCACCTTCTTCGACACGCCGCCGAACGAGATTTCATAGCTCGCGATTGTCGCGCCCTTCTTCGCCGTTGCTGTCGGAATCGTCACGGTCAATACTGAGTGGTTCTGGACGATTCGCGACTTGTCACCAGTCACCGCCACCGTGGCGGCATTGGTGTCCTCGTACGAGACTTCCCCAAGCGCTGGCGCTGCGTCAACGACGTTCATCTTCCTTTCGGCTCGCGAGTAGTACGCGGTGCCGTCGATTGTCGTTTTCAGAACGTACGTGACCTCCAGCGTCGGCGAGTCCTTGCTCGCGTTACGCAGGGTCGTGCGCTCAGAATCTGTGAGCTGCATCGTGTACGAGCCGCCTGCACCGCTTATCGCACCTGCCCTAGTGATGCTGCCGCCTGCGAATTCTATTGACACGTCGCACGAGAACGAGGACGGATTGCTGTAGGTCAGCGTCGGGTTCGTCTCGTCCGTGAAGTCGTTGGCGGTCACGATTGTCGCGTTTCGGGCTATCCTGTCGAGCGTGATGGAGCCTGAAGCCGTGATGCTCCCGACCTCCTTGCCGTCAATCGTGGCGTTGATGTTGAACGTGTCGGTTAGCTTCGCTGTCTTCGTGCCGTCAGCGTCATGCGACACCCTGTGGACGGTCGTGCCGAGAAGAACCGAGCCGCCCTTCTGGTTGATGCTTCCAGAGGTGTATCCCTGCGAAACACCTCCGACCGAGCAGGTGTTCGTGCGCGAAGCGATGTTCAGCGAGTACGCGGAGCCGATGACCAGCGTGTGCTTGACCGTCACGTCGGAATAATTGCCAGCCGCGTTCTGAACAGCGCTCCAATCCGCCCGCAGCGTGTAACCTCGATATGCGCCTGTGATGCTGCCGCTTGATGCCATTCGATTTCCCCCTTCCTATGCCAGCGCGACGAACGCGATGCCAGTGCTTGCGTTCGTCTGAATCGGTACCATCTTCATCAGACCGCCGATAGCGAGCGAGCTGTTGATGTACCCGTTCGCCATGTAGAACACACCGTCGGTAACGCCGTAGGTCGCGTTTCCCTGCGCGTCGTAGCCCACAAGGCCCTGCGAAGCGTTGATTTCGATGCGCGAGCCGTCGTTGGCCCACATGCGAAGCCCGTCCTTGTCGAGCTGTCCCAGCAGCGAGCCGCCCGCCGAGCGAACCTCCATCACGCCGTTGCCGTTTTCGGTACCTCCCAGCTTCAGCGTGCCGCCCTTGATTAAATCGGCCACGAAATTGATGACGTTGATATTCTGCATGTTCATCGTGCCGTCGATGCCCCACGCGCTCTCGAAAGTCCCGGCGATGCCGTTGCGCGAGAAGGCGATGCCGTTGTCGTTAATCATGATGACGTTGTGCGCGTCCTCCTTCGGCAGCGAGTCCAGCACCATGATTTTCGAGCCGTCGTAGATGACGTAGGAAGCACCCATCGACTGCGTGATGCTCTGGGTCACAGTGTCAGCGACCCCTTGAATCGCGTTGTTGACCGTGCTCTGGGCGGCGCTCTGTGCTGACGATTGGAGCGACCCAGCAAGCCCGCTGAGCGTCTTCTGGAAGTTCCCGAACTCGATTTCGGTGTACTTGCCGAGAATGCAGTCATAGGTGAACCCGATGACGCTTGTCAGGATGTGCACGCCAAGGCGCTCGTCGATGACTCCCACCGTGTCCCCGATGTCGGTCACGCGTTCGAGGTTGGCCTTCAACGTGTAGTTGACCTTCGGCACGCAGTTTGCGTTGACGTAGTCCTGTGCCTGCCTTCTCAGGTCATCGACAAGTGCTTTACGGTATGCCGTCTCGTCGTTGCCGTAATCGTCTTTCTCGATTGAGGATTGCGAGAACGAGACGGTCTTGGTGAACGGTATGTCCCATTTCTGCTCGCTCTCGACGTAGATTGACGCGCTCGGGTCTTGGTCGTTCAGCAGAATGCCGTCCTTGCCGACTGGCAGCAGCTTCGTTACGACGCTGCTCCAATCGTACTTGCAAGTGAGTTCCTTCAGGTTCTTGCGGTACCTGACGGTCACGCCATTGTCTGCCCCGATTGACTGGCGAAGCTCGATGCGGAAATTATCGCGCACCAGATGCCCGCCCCAGCGCTCGATAACCGTTTGAATCGCTTCGTAAAGCGACTTTCTGACGCAGCGGAACGAGTCAATCGTCTGCACGTCCGAGATGGTTACGAACTCGCTCTTCGGCTCCGTGGCTTCGTTCAGGTGGTCGAGCGCCGAGTTTGCCGTCATGTCAACGACATACGAGTCGGCTATGAGGTAGTTCTTGGAATCGTAGAACACGTGCCACGCCTTCAGCGAGACCTTGGTGCTCTTCTTGGTAACGTCCGATATGCGAAACGCCTGCGCGCCCTGCGGTGTGTCCGCGACGATTATCTTCCCGCTCGTAAGATGGTCGGCATATTTGGTGCTCGCTTCAAAATCGAGGTAGTAATCGCTGTTGTCCTTCTTCGTGACCTTGGCCTTAGTAGGCAGAACAACCATGTCGCCGTTGGTGGTGAAGCTCTTGTCGGTCGCTTCGAAAACCCTAATCATAGATGCACCTCCGTATATGCCAAGGGGGGGGGCGCATCGCTGCACCCCCCCCTCATTCTAGCGGCGCGTTGTCTCATGTCGCGCAGTTGGCATGTTGTTTTCGGGCGGTCATGCTCCGCCGATGCGCATGGGCGCTATTTCAGCTCGATGCCGTAAATGTCCTTGTATGCTGCCTTCGTAGCGTCCTTGTACTTCTCGGGAACGCTGTCGAAAGTGCGAAGCCCCTTGTAAATCAGTCGCGCGTAGATGTAACCCATTCTATGCCCCTTCCACGATGGTCGCTACAGCTTCCTGTAGCTCGCTGATTTGCTCGGCGTTGATTTCGTCCTGTCCCTTCACGCGGTTGGCGAAATGGGCAACGATGTTCTCGCCGTCCGTCTCTGCCTTCGCGGAAACGGGCACGAGGTGCTGCACAACGGTACCGTCGAACTCCGCACCCTTCAGGTTGTCCTCGGTGAACTCTGCGCGGATTGCGTCAAGCTCTGCGAACGTCTTGACGACAGTCATGCAATCGAGCGCGGTGCTCGAATCAGTAAAATCATAAGTCTTGCCATTTGCTAACTTGTAAGTTTTTGCCATTGTTTATCTCCTGTTTTCTGTTGAATATTTACCGCCTGCGTGAACCTAATTCCTGATAGACCTTCCTCACATTCGTCTTTGCCACAGTTCTCGGGGATACGGAATGCTATTTGCCAGCTAGAGCAACGGCGTAGTTGATTCTGATTGCCTTGTCCCAATTACGGTCAAAATTGACGTAAATGGCACCTGTATTGCTAAGGTACGTGCAGCCTTCGACGTGCACCGGTATCCCAATGCCATCTCCGCTCATCGCCATCACAACATCTGTATCCCGATTGAAGGCCCTGCCGAACAATCTTAGGAACTCATCGCGCGAGAACAAGACACAGGAGTCATCAGCGCTGTTCAACACCTTAGTCCCGGTAAACAGCCGTGGCATGTGGGATACGGAATTCCCGATGGTAGCAAGCTCCCCCGTTACCGTCGTGGCAGTCGAATTCGAACCGCCGATGGTATTGCCCTTGGCGATTGCAGCCGTCACCTTGCGCAGAACGCCGTTGACCACCACGTAATCGCCAGCCGCGTACGCCTGCGAAGCGGTTGTAGAAGATTCCACCGCCGCGCTCGGGACGATTTGTCGCTGAAGCGAAATGCTGTCTGAGTGGTTGATAGTGAAAGTGCTCGTGGTGCTGTCGGTGTATGTGATTGTGTAGGTATCGACGGTTCCCGTGCTCGCGGTCTTGATAATTTTCGAGATGCCGCGCCCGTCCTTGCCCTTGACGTTGCCAATGACGATTTTAGCCATGTTATCCCTCCTGAATTATATAATAGACGTTTCCAGTGCTTCTATCGTATTCGAATCTTGGTGGGGTGCTTGCTGCGTCGCTGTAATATGCGACAAGGTTCCCATCGTTATCTACACCAAGCGAGAAAAGCCCAGATGCAGGCACTGTAATACCTGCATCTCCCTTGTCTCCCTTTGCGCCTGTGTCTCCCTTGTCTCCCTTGTCTCCCTTGTCGCCCTTCGCGCCGTTGGCGACGGTGTATGTTGATACTGTACCATCTGTATACATGGTTGTATAGGTATCCACAAGCCCGCTCGTTGAGGTCTTGGCGATTCGCGAAATGCCGCGCCCCGCTGCACCCGTCGCGCCCTTGGGGCCGGTCGCTCCGGTGTCTCCCTTGAGACCCTGCGGCCCTTGTGCGCCTGTGTCTCCCTTGAGACCCTGCGGCCCTTGTGCGCCTGTGTCTCCCTTTTCTCCCTTGTCGCCCTTCGCGCCGGTAGCCCCGTCATGCCCCTGCCTTGCGACGCTGTAGGATACTGAACCGTCAGAATAGGTGAGCTTAGTCCAAAGGTACTGACCCTGTGGGGCTGACACTACGCTGTTGCTCCACGTCCCCGAGGGTGGTGTGGTGTTGCTCGCCCCAGCTTGGTACTGGATGGACGATGTTCTTAGCGGCGCACCAGTCGCGCCCGTCGCGCCTGTTTCGCCCTTCTCGCCCTTGTCGCCCTTGTCGCCCTTCGCGCCGTTGGTTACCGTGAAGCTGCCAGCGGCGCTACCGTCCGGAAAAGTGGCGGTGTAGGTATCTACAAGCCCAGAACTAGCGGTCTTCTCGATTTTTGAGATTCCGCGCCCGTCCTCACCCTTGTCGCCCTTTACGTTTCCAACTAGAATTTTAGCCACCGAATACCCCCCCCATCTAGATTATGTAGTATACGTTTCCGCTCTCGCGGTCATATTCGAACTTGGGCGCTTCGCCCGTGCCTGCATCATTATAGCTTGCGATTAGATTTCCGTCAGAATCGACGCCAAGGTTGAAAAGTCCAGAAACGGGCACCGAGATTGCGCTTCCGGTGTCTCCCTTCTCGCCCTTCTCGCCGTCGCGCCCGTTCTTGACGTAGAAACTGCTCTCCGTCCCGTCCGTCATCTTGACGGTGTACGTATCTACAAGGCCGTCCGAAGCGGTCTTGTCGATTGACTCGATGCTCGCTCCAGCTTCTCCTTTGAGGAGCATCACCTTGACTGTCTCGTCTATCTTCGCCATTTCATCACCCCCCTAGAAAGTAACGTCCTGCATTATCTCGATAACGCCGCGCATGACCGTGAAGACATCGCCGTTGCACCCGATTTCGAAGTCGTAGAAGTACTTCCCGGGCTTCGCGCTGGCGGTGTCGCTCGGTGCGACCCGCACGGTGTACGCGCCCGGCCCGACCTTGGAGACGCCATCCGAAAGCGACTTCCTGAAAATGAATCGGTTGTCGCTGCGGTTCGATTTGCAGGTGAAATAGGCTCGCTCCAAGTCCTGAGCGAACGGCTCGCCTTCCTCGTCCATGACCTGCAAGCCGAACGAGAGCGTGTCACCGCGAACCATTCGGATGTACTTGTCCTCCATTGTGAAATTCGTCCGCATCATACCCACCTCGAAAAGTCCTCGACCTTGATTTCCGTGACGTTTCCGCGCCACGATATGGCGTTCTCGCCGACCTTCAGAGCCAAATCGGAGTAATCGCCGGTGACGCGCCGATTCATCAGGGTGTCACCATGGTACGCATTCATCTCGTCGGCGTCTATCGTGATATATCCGTCATCTATCGAGAACGACAGCACGGTGATTGCGTTGATTGCAAGCTCGACGTTTCCGCTGCCGTACACCGTGACGGTCGGCCTTGACACGACGTTTCCGCGATTGGTCAGGGCGATTTGGTTGAAGCTGTTGCTCGCCATTGTGACGCTCAACGTGAAGTCTACAGAAGTCCCGGCCCTAATGTCGAGCCAGAGCGCGTCATACTCGGCGTTCGAGTCAGCCGTCGCGGTCATGGTCGAATCGCCGTTGCTCTTCAGCTCCATGTACGAGCCGCCGAAAGACTTGGACGGTGAGCCGTCGATGAGCCTTAGCGCGCACCCAGCGGCGCTGCCGCTAGCCGAAGCGGTGAGTGTGTAGCTGCCAGAGAGTGGCATGCGCTCGACTGGAACCTCTATATCGACATCGCTAGTTGCCTTGCCAGCGACCATGATGCTGCCGTCGCTAGAAGTGACCGTTATGCCGAACTTGCTGACCGTCGAATCACAGACGTGCAGGAACTGGTTAACGATATCGAAAGTCCTGTCCACCGCATCATACTTGAACGGCTGAACGTGCAACTTCACCTTAGCCGTGCGGAACCGTATCAGACGCTCGAAGTCGATTTCATCGAGAATCTGATAGCGGTAGTACTTGTCGGGTTCGTTGCTGAAAACGACCTCCCCATCTGAGTCGAGGAATGCTATCGCATCGTCGATGTTGAAGTCACCGTGAAGGCCGATGCTGACCTCCTTGTCGTAGGCTGCGTATCCCAGCTTTGTGACTATATCGCCGTCGCGCCCGTCGATTTCCTCTCTGCTCGTGCGCATCTTCGGCTTCGTAATCGGCGGAAGGGATTGGATTATCAAGCCTTTGACGTTCGTGCTCTTCTCGCCGTTCAATTCAATATAGCTAATCATGTAAACACCCCCTATGCGTAAATCGCGTTCGCGACAGTGCGCTCCACGAACTTTCCGGCCACCTCGTCATCGAGCACGATGTGCACTCGCTCAAGGGCTTCGACAACCGCGTCGACCACACTGGAATTGGCAACGGCCCCCGTCGCGGTCGAAGCGCTGTATGCAAGCTGCGGGTCGCTGACGAACGCCGAAGCATCTGGCATAGCGTCCTGCATCTGGTTGACAACGCTGCCCATCTCGTCGGTGAAGCCCTCGCCGATGCCTTGGGCGATGTACTTGCCTACTTGGTCGCGGAAGAGACGCGAAGGCGAATGGATGCCGAGCGCGTCCTTCATGCCGTCGAGGATTCCGCTCGCAAAGCTCTTGACCTTGCCAGCCAGCCAACCAGCGGCGCCAGATATTCCGTCCCAGATTCCGCGCACGATGTCACCGCCGATGCTGAGAACTCGACCCGGCAGCGAGGCTAATCCGTTGACCACCGCGTTGAACATGTTCCTTGCTCCCTCCGCGCCCTTGCTCGCCATATTCCCAGCCCAAGAACCGAGGTTCGAGATGACGTTGCCGAGGAAGCTCGCGATGCGCCCGGGCAGCTGCGAGACGAAGTTGATTGCGTTGCTCAGGAACTGCGAGCCAGCACGCGAAGCGTTGCTCGCCATGTTCGATGCCCACGAAATGACGTTGGAGATGGCGTTGCTCAGGAAACTTGCGATGTTACTCGGAAGGTTCTGGATGAAGTTGATGGCGTTCGTCACGAACTGCGAGCCTGCCGATGCGGCGTTGCTAGCCATCTCAGCCACCCACGAGATGACCGAGCCGATGACCGTTCCGAGCAGGTAGCCGATGTTATACGGAAGGTTCTGGACGAAGTCCACGACGTTGCTCACGAACTGCGAGCCTGCGCTAGCCGCCTGCGATGCCATGTTCGAAACCCATCCAGTCACCGTCGCGATGACGTTGTTCAGCCAGTCCGCGAACATCTGCGGCAGCTGCGAGATGTTGGTGCCGAGGTTCGTGAAGAAGTCCCCGATTGCCTGAACCGCGTTGCCAACGAAGTCCTGCACGGCCTGCCAGACGTTCATGACGGCATCGCGGAAGCCCTCGTTCGTATTCCAGAGAACGACGATACCGGCAACCAATGCGGAGATTGCGGCAACTGCGATGCCGATAGGGGACGAGAGCTGCACCGCGTTCAGAATCCGCTGCGCGACCGTAAGTCCCTCGGTCGCGGTCTTCCAGCTTTTGAACGCCGTGACCAGCGCTTCGACCTTCTGCGCGACCATGATGGTGCCCAGCGCTGCCGAGATTCCAGCCAGCAGCGGCGCTATCTTCGGAAGGTTGTCCTTGAGCCACGATACGCCGTTTTTGATGTACGGGATAACTTCGGTAACGGCATCGTTGATGCCATTGATGAACCCAGTGACGTTCTCGCTGCCGATAGCATTGTAAATCTGCATAAGGCCGTCGGTAACCGCTGCTTCGAGGTTGCCCATAGCGCCCTCGAACGTCGTGGTCGAAGTAGCGGCCTGCTGCGCAGCGTCGGTGAAGCCCAAGTCCATGATTGCCCGGTTGAACTCGTCTGCCGTGATTTGGCCCTGAGCCATAGCGTCGCGGAAGTTGCCAGTGTATGCGCCGTTCTTCTGCAACGCCTCCTGAATCTTTCCAGACGCGCCGGGAATCGCATCCGCTAGCTGGTTCCAGTTCTCGGTTGTCAGCTTTCCAGCGCCAGCCGTCTGGGTGAGCACCAGCGCCACGCTTTTGAATGTATCGGCGTTGCCGCCTGCAACGGCGTTCAGGTTGCCAGCCGCTTCGGTCAGCCCGGTGTAGTCCTGAATGCCGTTAGCCGCTAGCTGCGCGGTCGTGTTCGCAACCGTGTCGAGGTCGTACACCGTCTGGTCGGCGTACTCCTTCATATCGTCCTTTGCTTTGGAGATGGTCGAATCATCGTAGCCAGCGAAGCTCATGGTCGATTCGAACTTCTTCAGGGCGTCGGCGGAGTTGATTGCTTCGCCCGCAAGGCTCTGGACTCCGTTGATGGCGGACATGACGATGTTGCCAGCGAGGTTCGCGATAGCGCCCTTCAGAACGGTGAAACCGCCCTCGGCACTGCGTGCCTTATCGCCAGCGTCCTCGACGGCTTTGCCTAGCTTCTCGCTCGAATCGGACGATTTCCCCATCTGCGATTCGAGGTCTTTGATGTCGGCTTTCGTCTTGTTGATGTCCGTCTGTGCGCTGTTCATCTGCGTGCGCATACGCGACATGGAGCGCTCGTTCTGGTCGTTGGCGAGCGTCGATTTCTCGACCTGCTCCTTCAGGTTCGCGACCACTTCAGCTTGCTGCTTGTACTCGGTCGAAGACGTTCCCAGCTCTCGCCCGATGCGCTCAAGCTCGGATTTCTCCTTGTTGTACGAGGCGACCAGCTGCTCGTGCTTTTCCCTGTTCTGCTGGTACTCGCTGCCCATCTTCTCGTACTGCTCGCGAAGCACCGATAGCTTCGACTTCTGCTCTTCGAGCCGATGGGTGAGCGCCGTCTGCTTGGCGGTCAGCGCCTCGATGCTCGTGTCGTTCTTGTCGTACTGCGATGACACGAGCTTCAGCTCGGACGAGACTTCCTTCAGTCTCTGCGAGATGTTGCGCAACGCGGCGCGGTACTCGCTCTCTCCAGTCAGCTTGACCGCGCCACCGAAACTTGCCATATAACCACCCCCTAGTTAAAACCATTCCTCGTCGCTCATTGACTGCGCTTCGAGCTTGGCATACGTTGACCCGCTCGCCCTCAGCTGCGTCTCGATGTCGAACGTGTCCTTGTACGCTTGGTAAAGCGCCCGAAACCGTCTGAGCGTCAGTCTCCCGACTTCCCTGTCGGACGAAAGCCCCAAGCGCGTCCGCCCGATGAAGTAGTACCACGCGAAGTTAATTGTCGGGTCATAATCGAAAATCACGTCTTCGTCGTGGACTATGCGTTTTTTGAATCATCTGCTGCGGAATCGACCACCGTCTGCTGCACCTTGCTCGTCACAGACTCAAGGCCGACAGCAGTCAGGATGCGGGCCACCTTGCAATGTGTGAGCGGCTTCTCGTCGGTGCCGTCCTCGTCGTTCGAGATTTCGATACCCTCGTTAATCATCTGCGTAGCCCCGAAGACGAGCGCCTTGATGTTAGGCTCCCCCTCTTCAGGCTCCACGAGATTGCCCCATGCTTCGATGCTCCCGTACTCGTCTTGGATTGCCTCCATGACATTGAGGTCGAAAGCGAGCTTGTACGTCTTGTCTTTGTACTCGATTTCCTGCAACTTGCTTTTCACGTCGTTCCTTCCTCCTTAAAACAATGGGCCACGGCGATTGCCATGACCCATTATCGCACATATGTTCCAGCTATTACTCTGTTGCCGCTTTGAGCTTGTCCTTGACCCATGCGACGGCGGCGTCCTTGGTGTCGAACGTCTTCGCCGCAGACCAGTCACCATTCATGAGCTGCGCGGCTGAACCCTCGATTTCAGGCGTTTTGAAGTCGACCTTCTCGCCCTTCGTCTGGTCATCCTGCGACGGCTCCGAGAACTTGACCTTGTACAGGAACTCGCCCTTGTACTTTAGAGCGCCGTTGACCATCTTTGTGATGACACGCCCCAGGCCGATATAGGGGGCAACGTCGTTGGCGTTGCGCACCATCTCACCGCCAGTAGCACCCTTGCCAGCATCAGAAACCGTGTGGCCGAGGATGGGTGCGAAAATCGTATCGTCATCGTCCGCGACGCCGAGCGTCACGCTGGCGCTGTTGAAGCTCTTGTCGGATTCTGCCAAAGTGTCCTCGGCATAGAGCGTCGCGTCGTTGTTGGTCACGGAAACCTTGCAGGAAACCGCCTTTCCGAAAGACTTAGCGCCATCGTAGGAAGGTGCTCCGTCCTCGGCTTCGGTGAGCTTTCCCCACCAGATGTTAGTAAGGCCGATTTTTGCCATCTAAATCCCTCTTTCCTTTGCGAAACTGAGCGTCACATGAAAATACCCCGTGTCGCTCTCGTACATGTCCCCAGAAGAGCGGGACGGCTGCCATGTCCACCCCGCATTTTCGAGAACCTTCTTGACTGCTTCGACGAGCGCCGCGTGGTTGCCCTTGCTGTAAACGTCGAAGTCGTAGTAGGTGACGTACCCCAGCAGAGAATCGTCCCCGGCATATGAGCTATCATCGTACTCTCGACTGAAAATGACGTAAGGCTCGCCGTGGCCCTCGTAGGTCATGAACCGCACGGGAACCTCTTTGCCGCTGACGGTGAAGCCGTCGAAAATCTTGACTATTTCGTCGTTCATCGGCTCACCCCTTCGGCAGGTACTTGTCCTGCACCTTTTTCATGGCCGATTCGATTTCGCTGCTCACGAAGCTGCGGCGCATGAAAGGGTGCCGAGGGTACGGCGAACCGTGGCGACCGTATTCGAAAAGGTTGCACACCAAAGGCGCTGGCGTTCTCATCCCGTCCTCGTTATAAAAGTATCCGTAGAACGCGACCTTGGTGGCAACGCCGTCATCGGATGGCGTTTTGTACGAGCGGGTCAGCTTCAGGCACTTCATGATGCCCGACTTCATGAAGCTCGACGGGACGTTGGCCTTGACGTTCGCCAAGACCTTCTTCGCCCCCTCGCGCGTCATCTCCTTGAGCATCGTGTCGGTGTTCTTGTCAAGGAACTCGAACTGCTCCATAAGCTCGGTCGGGAGCTGTTCGTCGAATGCTGCCATCAGTGCGTCACCTCCTTCGCCTGAATCTCCAACTCGACGTTCGCGTAGTTGACGTTGTTCAGGTATTGAATCTCGTAGCGCCTCCCGTCGAACAGAACGACCATGTCTCGGTCGATTCTCGTTTCAAGCGGGTAGCGAATCGTGAAGTTCGTCGTTGCCGCTTCGAAGCTCGTGCCGCTCTTGATGAGCGTGTACCCGCTCGTCGTTCTCACGCTCGCGTAGGCTTCAATGATTGGTTCGTCAACCGTGGTTGGGAACCCCTCCGCGTCGTGCGATACCTTCGGCTTGACGATTTGGATGCGGTGATTGTACTTCCCCGCGTTAATCATCTTTCTTCACCGCCGATGGGAGTAGGTTCACCGAGTGCATGTCGAGGATGCTCTGCACCGCCAGATTGACGTTCGCGGAATCGACGTACAGGGCGCGGTTGTCGTACATGTCCTGTGCCAGCACGAACAAGGCGATAACGAGGTCGCTGGATTCGTCCAGCTGCTCCATCGTAAGCCCCGTGTACTTGCACATGTACGCGGTTGCCGCGCCGATAATCGTCTTTAGGAACCCTTCCTCGGAAGGTGTCACCTCGCCGACCCGCAGGTATTCCGCAAGGTCGGTCGAAGTGACCTCCGAGACTTTCTCAATCTGGTTCATGTCGTTTCCCCCTTACTCTTGGGGATTCGGCTCCCCAGATTTCTTGGTGCTACTGCCGCGCTTGGGCTTGACCTCTTCGATGTAGCCAGCCTTCAGCAGGTCTGCCACCAGCTCGGCGTTGTCAATCTCGCGCGTCTCGCCCTCGTGCATCGAGATTGCGCCGCTGAAAGACTTCAACGCCTTATGCACTGGCCATCACCAGCTTGGCGAGCTTCTGCTCGTTCTGTACCTTGGAATCGAACTCGAACCAAGCAACAACGCCAGTGGCGTGCTCGTCTGCGTACTTCTCGCGAAGAACCTGCGTCGTGATGTTCTCCGAGAACTTAGTGGCGAGGCCAGTCATATCGCCGTAGTAGATTGCGGTAGCGTCAGCCTTGATTTCGGGCATGTTGTCGGAAACGTACACGGGCTTGCCGAGCAGCGTGGAACCGAACGGGGACGTGATATCGTCCTGAAGCAGGTAATGACCATCGGAACCCTTCAGCAGTCGGAGCGCGGTGCGGGTATTGCTAGACATAATCCAAATCGCGTTGGATTGGTAAACGTCCTTGATGCTGTCCTTCAGCTTCACAACCTCGTCGGAGGTGATAGCGTTAGCAGCCGCTGCGGTCACCTTGTTCTGCATGGTGGAAAGGCCGGTCACCTTCTCGCTCGTGCCGATAAGCAGCTCGTGCTCGATGAAACGCGCGATATCCTCGGCCATCTGGTTGACCACGAAGGAAACGATGTCGAACTGGCTGTTGTTGATAAGCGAGTTGCTAATCTTGGAAAGCGCACCAGCGAGGAAGCCGTCAAGCTCGATGTTCTTGAACTTGCCGTTGCTGGAAGTCAGCGGTTTGAATTCCTCGGCATACGCAACGATGATGCCGCCGTCCGTGGTGTCGTAGTACGGAATCTGGAGCTTGCCCTTGACGTTGTACTTCTGCGACTTCTCAAGAATCGGAGAGATGTCGTAAACCTTCTTGATAATCTGCTGGGCAATTGTGGTCGGGATGACCGAACCGTTGTCGGTCTTGGTCAGCTCGCCAGCACGCTCGTGAACGATGCGGCCACGGATGTAGTTCTCGAAGGCGCGGCGCTCCTGCTGCTCCTGAGTCGGCTTCGGCTCGCCGCCAGCGGGTGCAGGCTCCTGCTTCGGCTGCTTGTCCTTGGAGTCGTCAAGCTCGTCGCCAATCTTGAGCGCTTCCTTGATGCGCTTCACGTCGTCGCGAATCTCTGCAAGCTCTGCGGCCTCGTCCTCGGTAAGCTCGCGCTTGTTCACCTCGGCGTCGGCGAGAATCTTCTCGGCCTTCTCAATTTTGTCGTTCTTCAGCTCCATGAGGTTCTTGTAGCTCAGGGAGCGGGTGTGGAAAATCTTCGGCATGTTAGCCCTCCTTCATCTCGGCAATCATTGCCTTGTACTTGCTGTAGTCGATTTCATGCTGCGGTTCTTGCTGCGTTTCCTGCTGCGGTTCGGCATCCCGCGTCTCGGGCGGTTCACCGTCCGCGTCGAATGATTCCGACAAGAACATGTCGTTCTCGGAATCCTCGCTGCGGGCCATGATGAGCGTACCGTCGTAGGCTGGCACCTTGGAACGGTCGAGGATGGATACCTCTTGGAGGTCGAGGTCGTTCACCTCGCGGGTGAGCATGCCGTTCTCGACGCCGTTCTTCACGTCTCGGTCGTAGAAGCCGAAAGACCAGCCCACCAAATCGCCGCGCTTCGCCATCTCCATGACTTCCTTGTCGGAAATGGTGCATTTGGCGCGAAGCCCGATGTTGTCCTCGGTCAGTTCGAGGTTGCCCTTCTTGGTGCTGCCGAGGTCGCGCTGCCAGTCGTGGTTGAGCAGGACATGCACATCGTCGTTCCTCTTCAGGGCGCGTGCGAAAGCGCCCTTCTTGATGCGCTCGATGAACTTGCCCATGCGCGAAAGCAGCGGCTTGCTGTTTCGCTCGACGGCGTTGACGTAGCCCTCGATTTCGACCGCATCTTCACGGATGTTAATCTGCATTTGCTTCACCCCCTTGCGCCTGAATTGCGCTTTCAGAATCCGAAACGCCAGCCGCCTTCGTTGAGCCCGTGTTCGGGGTGTACGTCTCTCCACTTGTGGTGTCGAACAGAACGGAGCCGAGTCCGAGGTCGATAATGTCAAGCCCCTGAACCTCGTTCATGTTCTCGTTGCGGCGCATTTCATTGATTGTCATTATGCCACATTCTTTTGCAAGCTGGTACGTCTCGTATCGCTCCTTGAAGCTCGCCTTGATGATTTCGCGGCTGTCGAACGCGAAGAAGTAATTTCGCTTCTCGCGCTCAAGAAGAAGGTCGCGGTTGAGCGCTGTCTCGAAAGCCCGCACGATGGGGTAGATTGCGAATTTCCACGTCTCCTCGAAGTTGTCCTTGATGTGGAAGATGCCGTTAATCTCGTCCGCCATCGTTTGCTTGTTCTCGTTGAGCTGCATCTCGGTTGAAGTGCTCGACGCTTCTTGGAACTCAAGGCCGTTGTTCAGAACGACAACGTTTTCCTCGCTGTTGCCGTAAAGGTTCGACCATGCGCTCTTGAGCGCGTCGATTTCCTCCTGCCCCAGCTTGCGCTGCGACTTCAGGAACCCGCGCTTGTTTCCGCCCGCCTTCACCAACCCAAGCTGGTACATGAGCGTTTGGTATCCCGTCTCAAGGGCCTTGGCGACCTCGACCGTAAGTCCGACGCCGCTCGCGCCGTCCTTAGTGTTGCGGAGAATCTTGATGAACTCGAAGGGCTTGTACGTCCCATCGCCGACGATGATGTCGTAAGACTTGTAAATCGGGTCGCTGTTAATGTTGATGCTCACCGCGTCGCACTTCACGTAATAAAGACCCGTCACGTCGTTTCGGCTGCGCTCGATGTAGCAATAGCCGCCCTTGCCCATGAGGTAATCCTCGACCATCGCCTTCTTGAGCTGGAACCCGTCCAGCGTGTCACCCGTATCACCGTTGAGCATCTTCGTTCGCGGGTCGTTTTCCACCTCTTCGACAACGCCCTTCTTGGTGCGGTACAGGCGTACCGGCATACAGGCCACGGCGCTCGTGATGAAGTCAACCGCGCCGGATACTGCGGGCAGCATCATTGCCTTGTCGCGGTCGATTGGCTCGTTTGCGAGCAATGCACGCAAGAGCACGTCGTTCACCGTGCCGTCATTGCCGATGACGTTCTCGGCGGAGCGCTTGCGCTCCCATCTATCGCTGAACCATCCCATATAATCACCCCTTTAGATGACCTGAACAGTGAAGTCAGGCATTTGATTGAAAACAACGTCCTGCTGGAGCAAGTATACGGCGTTGATAAGCGAAACCACCATATCAACCTTGCCCTTTGACCTCTTCTTGTGAACGTACATGTTGCGGTTCGTGTCATACGAGCATCGCGCGTTCTGGAAATTGATTTCGAGCAGCCTGTTGTCGGTGTACTCGAACTCGCCGCAAAGAATCTTCTCTTTCAGAAGTTTCGTCGGCGGATGGAGTACGCTCGAATGCTGCCTGATTTCGACGGTGTTGTATCCCGCGCCTTCCAGCTTCTGCGCGGTGCTGAGCGCGTTCCATCGGTCGTAGCCGATTGCCTGCACCTGCACACCGTACTTCGATTCGATGCCGAGGATGAAGTCCTCGACAACCTTGTAGTCGATAACCCTGTCCCCGCAGGCGATGCACTTACCAGCTCTGACAAACTCGTTGTAGTCAATCTTCTCGTATGCGTTCTTCTCGGGGATGCGTCCCTCTGGCACGAACGCGAAAACATCGGCGAGGATGTTTCCGTCATCGTCTGCCGCCACCATTGCAACGGCAGTGTTGTCGTTCGTTTCCGAAAGGTCTAGACCCAGATACACGACGCGGCCCTTCCAGTCTATGTCTGCTACCTTGCATGCCTGCACGTCCGCGATGTCGATGAACGTCTCGGTGCCCTGCCCTTGGTAGATGATGTTGCAGTGCTTGGTGAGGAAGTTCTCGCGAGCAGATTCGACCGCGATTGCGTAGGCTCGTTTCTTCTTCAAGTCCTCCCAAATCTCGGGTATCTCCAAGCTGACGGGGTTCGCCTGACGCATGACCAAATCGTCTGTCATCCAGTCCTTCGTATCGTCAGGCTCGTAGAGCAGCGCGAAAACCGTATCGTCTTCGGCGATGCCGTCGAGAACCTTCTTGGCGTATGCGACCTCGTCCTCGAAAGGGTTGTCGATAGTCGGGTACTTGGTCGAGATGATGAAGCCGAGTTTGTTCAGGATATTGAGCTGGCCCGACTTCATGGCTTCGATGGCGTAGCTGGTCGGCAGCGCCCCAACCTCGTCCGCGCAGAACGCGCTTGGAAGTCGGCCATCCATTCGCGAGGTCGAATAGCTCAGTGGCACGTATGCGGAGCTTTTCGGCTTGAACGTAATGCAGTCGCGCAGAATCTTGAAACGCTTGTTTCCCTTGTACTCGTAGACAAACGGGGACGAGCGCAGCGTCTGCGAGATTGCTTCGCGAATCTGCCTTGACAACGCCCCGTCTGGTGCGACCGAGAAGAACTCCGCGAATCGCGGCTCTGTCAGCATGAGGATGATGAAGATGGCCGCTACCGTGTACGTCTTGAAGTTCTTGCGGGCGATTTCAAGCAGCCCGATTTCGTAGCGGCGCTTCTCAGGATTGTCGCGGTAGACGGTGCATAGAACAGCCGTGTACAGCAGCCATTGATATCCAGTGGTGCACTCGTAGAGCGTCTGCCCAGCCTTCAAGCCCTTCGGCATAATAAGCAGCTTCAGGATTGATTCGACTTGGTGAATCTTCTCGGCGCTGACGAAGTACTTGTCGCTCTTGCCGTCACATACGTCCATCCAAAGGCGCATCTGCTTCTTGACGTATTTTGGTGTGTTTTCCGCGTCTATCGCACGCTCACAGTACTCGTATCCCCTATTCCTCGCCATCGCTGTCACCGTTGATTATCGCCATGAGCGGGTCGTAGTCAGAATCGCGCTCCTCGTCCTCCTTGGCGAAGCCCTTGATGATTTTCATGAGAGTTGTGACCGTGCGATTGGCCGAGTCCGTGGTCTTGTTGTATTCGGTCACGGCCGGGTTGACGTAGATATTGGCGCGTCCCTTTACGTACTCCTTCGTCACGAGCGTTCCAGTCTCGCGGATTGCCGCTTCAAGCTCGGAAAGGTTGTTGAGCTGAACCTGATAGCGCTTGAACGTGGTCATGAAGAAGAAGTTGGTCTGTACGCCCGTCTCCTCGGCTATCTTCAGAATTTCCTGCGCCTGTTCGTTAAGGCTCTTCTTTGCCATATTCGCTACCTCCGTTTTCTGTATCTGTCGCTTAGAATCTTCGGCGTGCACGCATTCCAGTTCACGCGATGGTGCATTCGCCTGTGGTGCGCTCCCATCTCGGCAACCCTCACAGCCTGCGGCGAGAATATGACACTGTAGAACGACTTCACGTACGTGCCACTGTCAAGATACATTTCTGACATGCCACCAGCCTGCGACTGCGTGCCTTGCTGGCAAATCTGCGTGTTGGTAATCGTGAGAAACAGACCGCCCTTGTTTCCAAGGCTCGTATATGTGTTGACGTCCTCGTTCACCCTGCCGACGAACCAGAATCGCCTTGAGGTCTTGCAAAAGAAGGTGTTCATCGCCTTACGGGAAAGCCCCTTGCGAAAGAAGTTGTTCGCACCTCCAATGAGGTCACCACCCTGCGCGAGCGCGACGGAAAGCGCACCGCTCGAATCAAGGAACTCGATGCAATCCTCGAACAGACGGTCGAGGTCTTTGCAGTCGGAGTGCTTTAGCTGTGCGCCGCAGATGTACCTGAACATGAACGCCGTGTAGTCATCATCCAGTTCGAGAAAGTATTCCAGACCCAGCTGCTCGGCTAGGTCGAAGCAGACGTTGCGCGCGTAGACGATTGCCCGTCTGTCCTCCGAAAGGTCTGCCGTGTCGAATTTCTTGGACTCCGCGAGCTTGTCGAACTGGATGACCTTGTCTCCGTACAGCTCGCGATACCTGTCTGCCGTGTCATCCTCGTTGTCGATGACGATATAGAGCTTGCCAGTGTAGTTTCCCGTCTTCAGGGCGCGGAGCGTCTTGATGTTGTCTGGCCTGCCATGCGTGAGTATGAAAACCGCAAAGTCATTGCGCATTTTTCTTCCACCTCCCGCTGATAATCTTCGGATACAGCAGCGCCTTGCTCTTTCGCAGGCTCGTGCCGTCCCTCTTGACAATGACCTTCAAACTGCTCGGGTCGATTATCACTGAGTAGAAGTCGCGCACGTACTGCTTGTTGTCATCGTACAGGCTGTGAAGACCTCCGTCGTTGGTTCCGCGCTGCGGTGTACTCTTCGTTATGGCATATGCTTCGAGCATGACCTGCCCAGCATCCTTGCCGAGCAGCAGCGCGTTCATGTCCTCGTTGAGGATGCCGACGAACTTCAGTCTGTCGCTTGCTCGAACCACCAGCGCTTGGTTGATGTTCCAGCACATGCCGTTCCCGTACACTCCCGCAAGCCCGCCTATGAGCGCACCGCTCGATGCGATGTTGAGCGACGTTACACACGTCGTTTCAAGGAACCCTACCATGGATTCGAACAGCGCATCGAATTCGGTCACTGGTGCCGACACGAGCCTGCCGTCCCTGACGTACCTGAACGTGAACGAGCTGAGGTCATCGTCGAACATGGCGAAGTAGCTCAGGCCCAAATCGCCCGCGATGTCGTACGCGGCATTCCTTGCGAACACGACGGAGCGAAGCTCGTCCTCGGTGGTCATGGTGTCTATGCGCCTTGCATACTCGCGCTTGTCGAACACGATGACGCTATCGCCGTAAAGCCGTTCGTACTCGTCCCGCTGCTCGTCGAGGTCATCTATTACAAGGTAGACGTTGCCAGTGTATCCGTGCTTCTCCAACTCATGGAAGGTCACTTGGTCGTGCGCCCTTCCATGCGTGAGAATCAGCACCGCGAAGTCGCTACGCATCGTCTTCACCGCTCATGAAGTCGATGTCCTCGGCAAGCTTCGCATATCCCTTGGCGATTGCGTCCTCGACGTCGATGATGACGAGCGCCGAGTCCTCCATAAGCTCCTGCATCTCGGGCGTCGCGTTGGCGTAGTACTCCGCGACGTTCTTGTAGTTGAAGGCGTAGTGTCGGGTGGCTGCCTTGATTAGGAACTCGCGTTCCTCTGGCGTGACGTTCGAGTCCTGAATCCTCATGACTAGCTCATTGGCCTTCGAATCGTCAACAAGCTCGTCGATGGATGGGCACTCGCCAGTCGGCTCGTACTGCGGGATGTTCACCTTCTTGGTATAGGTATCGTCCGCCTGCGGCTCGTCCTCTTCCAGCTCTTCGAAGTCGAACCCGAAGTCAGACATGTCGATGTCCTCGATGCCCTCAAGCTCGATGCCAAGCTTCGCCATGTCCCACTGCGCAAGCTCTCCCGTCTTGTTGTCGGCCAGACGGAACGCCTTCACCTGCTCGGGGGTCAAATCGTCCGCCACGATGACGGGAACCTGCTTTAGCCCCAGCTTGTGCGCGGCCTTCAGGCGCGTGTGGCCGTTGATGATTACGCTCTCTCCGTCAACGACGATGGGAACCTTGAAACCGAACTCCTTGATGCTCGCAGCCACCGCATCGACCGCGTTGTCGTTCAGTCGCGGGTTGTTCGCGTACGGAATCAGCGAATCAACGTCCATGTAGGTTACTTTTGTCTTCTCCATGCCTTGAAAACTCCCTTCTCGATGTTCTGAAAGCCGCTATGGGGGAAACGCTCGAAAGAATCCCCGATAATCGCCCTTATTGAATGATAATCGGAGTTTTACGCTCCATAAACCGCTGTTTTCCAAAAAACCCCAGCAGATTGAAAATTTAGTAT